>Ga0316197_10001288_pt1 | contig 17943 bp, 15 predicted proteins | sample OudBiesiAoxic_MG_FD_204939 | JGI IMG/M metagenome (GOLD analysis project Ga0316197, IMG submission 204939) | Coastal sediment microbial communities from Oude Bieten Haven, Netherlands - site A oxic | ecosystem: Environmental > Aquatic > Marine > Coastal > Sediment | place: Netherlands... | reverse complement strand
ACCGTGTTGTCGATCGGCGAGTGCAGCACGAGCAGCGCCGTGCGCAGCGCCCTCACACGGTCGGTCACGACGTGCGCCCGCAAGTCGTCGATGAACTGCTGTCGTATGGTGAACGGCCGGCCGGCGAGCTCCACCTGAGCGACGCCATCCGCTCGGATCGCGTCGAGTGACTCCGAGAAGACGCCGGTCACGTGATCAGGGCTGGCCGGCGCGCCGATCGTGACGACTGCTCGAACCTCGGGGATCTCGCCCGCGGCGGCGAGCACGGCCGCACCGCCGAGCGAGTGACCGATCATCAGCTGAGGTGCACGGTGCGCGGCCCGCAACCAGTCGGCCGCGGCGCGGATGTCGTCGGTGTTCGAGGTGAAGTTCGTGTTGGCGAACTCACCGCCGCTCATCCCCAGCCCCGTGAAGTCGAAACGGAGTACGCCGAATCCGGCATCGGTGAGCGAATTGGCAATCCGCGAGGCAGCGGCGATGTCCTTGCTGCACGTGAAGCAGTGGGCGAACAACGCGAAGGCCTTGGGCGGGCCGGCGGGGAGGTCGAGGCGCGCGGCGAGCTCGTCGCCCTGGCTGCCGGGAAAGGTGATGCGTTCGATGCGTGCGGCCATTCGACGACCGTACTGCTGTGGACCCGCCGGTGGTCGGTCGGCAACGTCGCCGCGGCACCTGGGCGGCCACTACCATCCGACCGGATGACTGCCGCCCTCTTCGCAGCCGGCGAATCCACGGTCGGCCCCACCCTGGCGCTCATCCTGGGCGCAGGCATGCTCGCCCAGTGGCTGGCGTGGCGGCTCCAGATCCCGTCGATCATTGCGCTGCTGTTGGCCGGGCTCGCACTCGGCCCGGGACTCGGCATCGTCGATCCCGACGAATTGCTCGGCGGCACCCTGTTCCCCCTCGTGTCGCTCGCCGTGGCGATCATCCTGTTCGAGGGCGGGCTCGACCTGCCGCCACGAGAACTCCGCAACACGGGCACGGTCGTGCGCCGCCTGATCACCGTCGGCGCGATCGCCACGCTCCTGGTCGCGTGGTACGGCGCACGGGAGATCTTCGGGATCTCGAACCAGGCGGCGATCGTGCTCGGCGCCGTCCTCGTGGTGACAGGACCAACCGTCGTGGGGCCGCTGCTGCGCTTCGTGCGGCCGACCGGCACGACGGGTCCGATCCTTCGCGCCGAGGGCGTCCTGATCGACCCGATCGGTGCCACGGCGGCACTGATCGCCTTCGAGATCGTGTTGACAGATGCCCCGGGTGAGGCATTCGGCACGGTTGCCGGGGTGGTGCTGTTGACGATCGTTGCCGGCGCCGGTGTCGGGCTCACCGCCGCGGTGGCCCTCGACACGGCGCTGCGACGTTTCCTGATCCCCGACCAGCTGGCCGTGCCGGTGACGTTCGCGTTCGTCGTGGCATCGTTCGTGGCCAGCAACGAGGTCCAGGAGGAGGCGGGCCTGCTCGCCGTGACCGTGCTCGGCATGTACCTGGCCCGCCGCGAGAGCTCGACGATCCGTCAGGTCCTGGAGTTCAACGAGAGCTTGCGAACGCTGCTGATCTCGGCGCTGTTCATCCTGCTCGCGGCACGGATCGAGGCCGATGCGCTGCAGGACGTGCTGCTCCCTTCGCTCGGATTCCTCGCCCTGCTCGTGCTGGTCGCACGGCCGCTGACGGTGATGGTCTCCACCGTCCGGACGTCGTTGTCCTGGCGGGAGCGCGTGTTCCTGATGACGATGGCGCCGCGCGGCATCGTCGCTGCCGCGGTCTCGGCGATCTTCGCGATCCGGCTCGAGGAAGAGAACGTGCCCGACGCCGCCAAGATCGTGCCGATCGTCTTCCTGGTCATCATCGGGACGATCGTCGTCTACGGCTTCCTGGCGGGCCCGGCAGCACGCAAGCTCGGCCTCGCCGAGGCGCAGGCGAACGGGGTCCTCATCGCCGGCGCTCATGCGACAGCCCGGGGGCTGGCGAACGAGCTCACCAAACGGGACATCAAGACGTTGCTCGTCGACACCGACCCGTACAACGTGACCAGGGCGATCGCAGCGGGGCTGCCGGCCCGCCGGATGAGTGTGCTCGCCGACGAAGCGAGCCACGGACTCGACCTCCGCGGCATCGGCCGTCTGCTGGCGTTCACCTCGAACGACGAGGTCAACTCCTTGGCGACCGCTCGATTCTCACGGGTGTTCGGTCGTCGAGAGGTGTTCCAGCTCACGCCGAGTGCTCGACGCAGCGGCGACACGACCGTGCCGGAGGAGTACCTCGGGCGCCTCGTCGGCATCGAGGGCATCACGTACGCGACGCTCGACGAGCGGTCTCGCCAAGGCTGGCGGGTTCGAGGCGCCGCGAGCAACGGCCGGATCGAAGAGGCCGTCAGCGACGGCCTGTTCATCCCGATGGTGCGGGTGATCGACGGGCGCATGGCATTCCTGTGCCGCAACGACCCGCTTCCGACCGAGGGCGACGTGATCGGTGTGGCCGCTCCGTCACTCCAGCATCAGCTCGACGCCGACGAGGCAGCCAGCGATCCGACCGATCCGCTGGGCGCCGGCCGACCGTCACCGGCGACCGACAGCCCCTGACGTCGGCACGTCAGTGCTTGATCATGACGTGCTTGACCTCGGTGTAGTGCTCGACGGCATACATCGACATGTCCTTGCCGTACCCGGATTGCTTGAACCCTCCGTGGGGCATCTCCGACACGATCGGGATGTGATCGTTGACCCACACACAGCCGAACTGCAGCGCCTTGCTCATGCGCATCGCTCGGCCGACGTCGGACGTCCAGACGCTGGCCGCGAGCCCGTAGTCGACGTCGTTCGCCCAGGCGAGTGCGGTCGCTTCGTCCTTCACCGACTGGACGGTGACGACGGGACCGAACACTTCGCGCTGCACGATCTCTGCCGCCTGGTCGACGCCGGCGACGACCGTCGGCTCGTAGAAGTACCCCGCCCCGGGACGGACCGCTCCGCCGGTGGTGACCTCGCCTCCGGCTTCGACGGCACGGTCGACGTACCCGGCGATACGTGAGCGGTGCACGTCGGAGATCACCGGGCCCATCTCGGTGGCCTCGGCCATCGGGTCGCCGACCGCGATGCTCGACACCGCATCGGTGAGTCGGTTGACGAAGTCGTCGTGAACCTTCGCTCCGGCGATCACCCGGCACGGCGCCGTGCAATCCTGACCGGAGTTGTAGTACGCCATCCCCTGCAGCATCTCGACGGCAGCATCGATGTCGGCGTCGTCGAAGATGATCACCGGGGCCTTGCCGCCGAGTTCGAGGTGCACCCGCTTGAGCGTCTCGGCCGCCGTTCGGGCCACCGACTTGCCGGCGCCGACGCTCCCGGTGAGCGACACCATCGCCACGTCGGGATGCTCGCACAGGGCCACGCCGGTCGTGCCGCCTTCGCCGCACACGATGTTCAGCACGCCCGGCGGAAGGATGTCGGCGGTGATCTCGGCCAGCTTGAGCGCCGTGAACGGCGTCAGCTCCGATGGCTTGAGCACGACGGTGTTGCCGGCCGCCAGCGCCGGGCCGAGTTTCCAGGTCGCCATGTTGAGCGGATAGTTCCACGGCGCGATCGAGCCGATCACGCCGATCGGGTCACGCCGGACGTAGGACGTGTACCCCTCCATGTACTCGCCGGCCGCCTTGCCCTCGAGGAAGCGCGGCGCTGCGGCGAAGAAGCGCCAGTTGTCCATCGTGAGGTCCATCTCGAACTCGACGATGCCGACCGGTTTGCCGACGTTCTCGCACTCGATGCGCGAGAGCTCGTCGATGTTCGCGGTGATCGCGTCCGCGACCTTGCCGATGATCTCGCTTCGCTCGCGAGGCGTGGTGCGCGACCACGACTCGAACGCGTCCGAAGCGGCCCGGACCGCAGCATCGACGTCGGCGGCATCGCTGGCAGGCACCTCGCCGAGCGTCTCCCCGGTGGCCGGATTGACGACCGTGTCGACGGCGCCGCTCGCGGCCTGGCGCCACTGCCCGCCCACGAAGTTCGCATTGCCCAGACCATTCGCGCTCATGGCGTGTTCCTCTCGAGATCTCGTCGGTGGAGCGCGGTGCGGCTCCGGCGCCATACTGCCCGCCCACGGCCGGACGATCAAGCGACGGCGACCGATCGGGATTCGAAGAGCGCGACGAACAACGGATTTGATCGTGGGTTCACACAGCCGCAACAGATCCGGTTGCACGCCCGGCGCGTGTGGTGTTGAATTCGCACGTGGTCGAGCCGCTGTCCCGAACGTTGCACGCCGACGCGGCGCGGCACCTGTGGGGCCACTTCACCAACCTCGACGCATCGACGAGCGAACTCCGCGTGATCGAGCGCGGCGAGGGCTGCTACGTGTTCGACGCCGAAGGCCGCCGCTATCTCGACGGCCTCGCGGGTCTCTTCACGAACCAGCTCGGCCACGGCCGCACCGAACTGGCTGATGCCGCCGCCGGTCAAGCCGCCACGCTCGGGTACTTCCCGATCTGGACGTTTGCCCACCCGACGGCGGTGGAGCTCGCCACACGTCTCGCCGGATACGCACCCGACGACATCAACCGGGTCTTCTTCACCTCCGGCGGTTCCGATGCCGTCGAATCGGCGTGGAAGCTCGCTCGCCAGTACTGGCAGGCGGCGGGCAAGCCGGGCAAGTACAAGGTGGTCAGCCGGCACCTGGCGTATCACGGCACCACCTTGGGGGCCCTCTCGATCACCGGCATCCCGGCGATCAAGGCACCGTTCGAACCGCTCGTGCCCGGCGGGCTGAAGGTGGCCAACACCAACAGCTATCGCTGCACCCTCTGTCGTGACGCCGGCGCCTGCACGATGTCGTGCGCCGAGGACATCGAGCGGATGATCGTGCGCGAGGGCCCCGAGACGGTGGCGGCGGTCTTCCTCGAGCCGGTCCAGAACGGCGGCGGTTGCTTCGTCCCGCCCGACGGGTACTTCGAACAGGTTCGCGAGATCTGCGATCGCCATGACGTGCTCTTCGTGTCCGACGAGGTGATCTGCGCATTCGGACGGCTCGGCCACATGTTCGGCTCGGCACGGTTCGACGCGCGTCCCGACATGATCACCGTGGCGAAGGGCATCACCTCCGGCTACGCGCCGATGGGAGCGCTCCTCGTCAGCGATCGCGTCGCCGAACCGTTCACCGGCCCCGACGCCGACACCTACCTCCAGGGCATCACCTGGGGCGGACACCCGGTCGCGTGTGCCGTCGCGCTGGCCAATCTCGACGTGTTCGAGCGCGAGGGGATCACTCGACACGTCCTCGATCACGAGGATCGCTTCCGGGCGATGCTCGACGGGTTGACCGATCTCCCGATCGTGGGCGAGGTGCGCGGTACCGGTTACTTCTATGCGATCGAGCTGGTGAAGGACCGTGACACCCGGGCGCTGTTCAGCGACGCCGAGGCCGACGCACTGCTGCGCGGCTTCCTGTCGAACCGCCTGTTCGAACTCGGGCTGATCTGCCGTGCCGACGATCGCGGCGAGCCGGTGATCCAGCTGTCGCCGCCGCTGATCGCCGGGCCCGCCGAGTTCGAGTTCATCGGTGAGGTACTCCGTCAGGTGTTGACCGAGGCCGCCGACCGGCTGCCGACGCTCACGGGAGCCGGCGCATGACGCTCAACGGGACGGCGGTCAGCCTCGACGACGTCGACCGGTCGATCATCGAGGAGCTGCAGGTCGATGGACGGATGCCCTACACCGAACTGTCGAAGCGTGTCGGGCTGTCGCAGGCAGCGACTCGCCAGCGCGTCAATCGACTCATCGACCGCGGTGCCATGCAGGTCGTGGCGGTCACCGACCCCGCAACGCTCGGGTTCGACTACCCGGCGATGGTCGGTGTCGCTGTCGACGGCGACGTCATCGCCGTCGCCGATGCGCTGTCGGCGATCGAGGAGGTCAGCTATCTCGTGATCGCTGCCGGGAGGTTCGACATCCTCGCCGAGATCGTCTGCGCGGACGCCGATCATCTCCTGCGATTCGTGAACGACGAGATCCGTGCGCTCCACGGGGTCAGAGACGTCGAGCTGTTCAACTATCTTCGCCTGGTCAAGCAGACCTACACCTGGGGGGCACGGTGACCGATCTCGCCGACACCGACACGTCAGACAGCAGACCGTCATCGGCCGCCGACGCGGCCACGCCGGCGGTCGGCATCACCGGCATCACGAAGCGGTTCGGTGACGTCGTCGCCGTCGACGACATCACGCTCGACATCGCCAACGGCGAGTTCTTCGCGATGCTCGGCCCGTCGGGCTGCGGCAAGACCACGACACTGCGCATGATCGCCGGCCTCGAGTTCCCCACCGAAGGCAGCCTGACGATCTTCGGCCAGGAGGTCGGCACGCTGCCGCCCAACAAGCGGCCGGTCAACACGGTGTTCCAGAACTACGCGCTCTTCCCACACCTGAACATCAACGACAACGTCGGGTTCGGCCTGAAGATGCAGAAGGTGCCGAAACGAGAGATCTCGACTCGGGTGGGTCAGGCGCTGGAGATGGTGCGCCTCGGCAACATGGGGCTCCGCAAGCCGACACAGTTGTCGGGTGGTCAGCAGCAGCGCATCGCGCTGGCCCGTGCGCTGGTCAACCGTCCGAAGGTGCTCCTGCTCGACGAGCCGCTCGGTGCGCTCGATCTGAAGCTCCGGGTCGAGATGCAGGGCGAGCTCAAGGAGTTGCAGCGCAACCTCGGCATCACGTTCGTGTTCGTCACACACGATCAGGAAGAAGCGCTCACGATGAGCGACCGCATCGCAGTGATGGATGCCGGACAACTGCTCCAGGTCGACCCACCGGAGGCGATCTACGAGCGACCGGTCAACCGATTCGTCGCCGACTTCATCGGACAGACCAACCTGCTCGAGGGCACGGTGGAGAGCGCCGACACGGTGTGTCTGGCCAACGGGGCCCGGATTCCGCTGTCGACCGAACTCGCGACCGGCACGGCGGTCGCCGTGATCCTACGACCGGAGCGGGCGACGATCGGGCCACGAGGCCAAGCCCCGTCCGGTCGCTCGGCGGTCGACGGCGTCATCAGCGAGGTGACCTATCTCGGCAATGCCGTCGTCTACCAGGTGGCGCTCGACTGGATGCAGATCGACGTCCGCGAGGAGAACCGGCCCGACGCGGACCGCCATGATGTCGGATCGGAGGTCACCGTGTCGTGGGATGACCGCGCGGTGGCGCTGGTGACGGGATGACGGTGACGGCATGACGATGACCGAGGCGGCGCCACAGGGCCCGGAGTCGGCACCCGACGTGGTGCCCGACGACGTCGCCGTGGCGACGCCCGAATTCGAGGCCGCGGCCGAACGGGCGAAGTCGCGGCGTGGCTTTCTCATCGCGCTCCCCGCGTACGCATACCTGCTGATCTTCTTCGCGGTCCCGCTGGTGATCGTGATGATCTACTCGTTCGGGACCCGGAACCGGTTCGGAGAGACCGAGCTGTCGGGCTGGAATCTCGACGCCTACCGCAAGCTCACCGAGCCGCTCGTGCGCGACATTCTGTTCCGCTCGTTGTGGCTCGCGCTCCTCACCACCGTGATCTGTCTGGTCGTGGCGTATCCGTTCGCCTACTTCCTGGCCACGAGGGGCCCCACGACCCGCAACGTCATGCTCGTGTTCGTGATGATCCCGTTCTGGTCGAACTTCCTGGTTCGCAACTTCGCCTGGCGGGTGCTGCTCGGCAACGACGGCCCGTTCTCGCGGTTCACCGAGGCGATCGGCCTCGGCGAGACACGGATCCTGTTCACGCCGACCGCCGTCGTGCTCGGCCTCGTCTACGGCTTCTTGCCGTTCATGATCCTGCCGCTCTATGCGTCGATCGAGCGGATCGATCTCGGGCTCGTCGAGGCGAGCCGCGACCTGTACGCGTCGGGGTGGCAGACGTTCCGCCGCGTTCTGCTCCCGCTGTCGATGCCCGGCGTGATCGCCGGCTCGATCCTCGTGTTCGTGCCCAGCCTCGGCGCCTATGTCACGCCCGAGATCCTGGGTGGCGCGAAGACCACGTTGATGGGCTCGTACATCGTCACCCAGTTCCTCACGGCTCGCAACTGGCCGGTCGGGGCATCGTTGTCGTTCACGCTCACCGTGATCATGCTGTTCGCCACGATCCTGTACTTCCGCAAGGGTGGTCGGACGCTGTGAGCCACCGGGGGTCATCGTGAGCGAGAGCACCGCCAAGCCCAAGGGCCTCACGAAATGGCTGCTCGGCGGGAACGCCGTGCTCGTCTACCTGTTCTTCTACGCGCCGATCATCCTCCTGCTGATCTTCTCGTTCAGCGCCAACCGCAACGTCGGAACCTGGGGCGGCTTCACGTTGAGCTGGTACGAGGAGTTCCTCGACAACGAGCCGATTCAGGACGCGATCTGGGTGTCGTTGCGGGTGGCGATCGCCTCCACGGTCGTGTCGGTGGTGCTCGGCACGATGGCGGCGCTGGCGCTCGAGCGGTTCACGTTCCGGGGCAAGCGCGTGTTCGACGCATTGCTCTACCTGCCGATCATCATCCCGGACGTGACGATGGCCGTCATGATGCTGCTGTTCTTCAGCCAGGCGCTCGACCTGATCGACACGGTCTTCGGCGTCCAGTTCACCAAGGGCTTCACCACGATCGTCGTCAGTCACATCGCGTTCAACATCAGCTTCGTGTCGGTCGTGGTCCGCGCCCGACTCGCGGGGATGGACGAGAAGCTCGAGGAGGCGGCGCTCGACCTGTACGCCACACGCTGGAAGACGTTCCGGCACGTGACCCTGCCCCTGATCGCTCCTGGCGTCGCCGGCGGGGCCCTGCTGGCGCTGACGCTCTCGCTCGACGACGTCGTCGTCACCCAGTTCGCGGCCGGGCCCGGTTCGACCACATTGCCCGTCTACGTGTTCGGTCTCATCCGGCGCGGCGTCACCCCGCTGATCAACTCGGTGTCGGTCGTGATGCTGTCGGTGTCGATCGTGCTCGTATTGTTGTCGTTGCTGCTGCAGCGCAGTGGCGGCAGCGGTGAAGGCCGAGCGAATCCTGACCCCGACGAGTCGGAGGATCCGCTCGACGTCGACGACACCGGCATCGTCGACGACGGCCACGACCGCCGCCCGATCACCATCACCGGAGGATGACAGCGATGTGAACAGCCGACCTGTCGAACACCGCACATGAGCGACACCGCACGAACACAACAAGCGTGAACACAACAAGAGGGAGAACCATGAAGCGCACACGAACCACCACTCGACGAACACTGCGGCTCGCCGCTGTTCCGCTGGCCCTGGCGCTGGTCGCCGGCGCCTGCGGCAGCGACGATGACAGCAGCGATGCCGGCGACTCCGGCAGCGGAGACACCGAGACGACCGAAGCAACCGAGGGCACCGAGGCAACCGAGGGCACCGAGGCCGCCGACGGCGGCGACGCCGGAAGTGACATGGCAACGGCCGAGTGTGCCGTCGACGAGGTCGACGGCGACCTCGCGCTGTACAACTGGGCCGAATACATCGACCCGGACCAGCTCCAGGAGTTCGCCGACCAGTACGGCATCAGCGCCACCATGGACGTCTACGACTCCAACGAGGTCATGCAGCAGCAGATCTCTGCGGGCAACTCCGGCTACGACCTCGTCGTCCCGTCGGACTACATGGTGTCGATCCTCATCGCGAGCGAGCGGATCCAACCGTTGAACCAGGACGCGATTCCGAACCTCGCCAACCTGGCGACCGAGTTCCAGGGGCTCGACTACGACCCCGACAGCACCTACTCGGTCCCCTACCAGGCGGGCACGACCGGCCTCGCCGTCGACACCGCGGTCGTCGGGACCGACTTCCCGCGCAGCTGGGGCATCGTCTTCGACCCCGCGCTCGCCGACGAGTTCAGCGGTGCGATCTCGCTGCTGAACGACCCCAGGGAAACGATGGGCGCAGCGCTCAAGTACCTCGGCTACTCGTTGAACACGACGAGCCAGGACGAACTCGACGAGGCACGCGACCTGGTGTCGTCGGCACGCGGCAATCTGGCAGCGTTCAACACCGACTCGGCCGACGAGCTGCTCACCTCGGGTGAGACGGCGATCGGCCACGGCTACTCCGGTGACATGTTCACCCAGATCCTCGAAACCGACGGCGGCACCGATCAGTACGTGTACTTCGTGCCCGAGGAGGGCGGCACGCGTTGGATCGACAACATGGCGATCCCGTTCGACGCCCCGCACCCGTGCACGGCGCACACGTTCATCAACTGGCTGATGGACGGCGAGCAGGGAGCCGCGCTGGCGAACTGGAACTACTACACGACGCCGAACGAGGCAGCGAAGCCGTTCCTCGACGAGGACCTCCTGGCCTTCCTCGAGGATCCCGAAGTGATCGCCGGCGGTGAGGAGAGCCTCGAACTGATCGTGGACACGGGCGACTTCGAGATCAACTACTCCGACGCCTTCACCGAGGCCAAGGGCTGACCATCCACCCAACGTTTGCGTGACGGTTCGGGCGCACATGCGCTCCGAAACCGTCACGCAAACGGGATGATGGTCGGGTCAGCGGGATGATGGTCGGGTCAGCGGGATGAGTCGCTCCCATCTGTTCGTGTACGGCACGCTGCGGCCGGGCGACGTTCGTTGGCACCTTCTCGCGCCGTTCGTCGTCGACCGCGGCTGGCCCGACTCCACGTCGGGCCAGCTCTACGACACCGGGCTCGACTACCCCGCCGCCGTCTTCGGTGGCAACAGCACGATCCACGGCGAGTCGTTCGCATTGATCGAACCGTCGATCGAGCAGGCGCTGGCCCTGCTCGACGAGGTGGAGGACACCGTCGGCGGCGAGTACACACGGGTCACGGTCACCACCCGTCGCGGCATCACCGCCTGGGCCTATGCCTACGGCGCCGGGCTTGCGCTCACCCCGATCGCATCGGGCGACTGGCTGCAACACCGCCCCCTCCCGGCTTGAGCGCCGCACCAACCCCGTTTGCGGGATCTGGGGGTTGAATGGCGAGCGACCGACTGCGAACATGTGTTCGTGTCCCGGATCCCGGCAAACACGGCGTCGATCCTGCACGCCGACCTCGACTCGTTCTATGCGTCGGTCGAACAACGCGACGACCCCCGTCTGCGCGGGCGCCCGATCACCGTCGGAGGCGGCATCGTGCTCGCAGCCAGCTACGAGGCCAAGGCGTTCGGCGTCCGCACGGCGATGACCGGCACCCAGGCGCGGCGCCTCTGCCCCGACCTGATCGACGTCCCCGCACGTTTCGAGGCCTACACCGCGGCCAGCCGTGACGTCTTCGACGTGTTCCACGACACGTCCCCCGTCGTCGAGCCGATGTCGATCGACGAGGCGTTCCTCGATGTGAGCGGCCTGCGGTTCCTCGCCGGATCGCCGGCGGAGATCGCGTCGGGTCTGCGGACACGCGTTGCCGAGCAGGTCGGCCTGCCGATCACCGTGGGCGTTGCCCGCACGAAGTTCCTCGCCAAGGTCGCGAGCGGTGTCGCCAAGCCCGATGGGCTCCTGGTGGTCGAGCCCGACCGTGAACTCGCCTTCCTTCACCCGCTCGGCGTCGAACGGCTGTGGGGGGTCGGCCAGGCGACGGCGACGAAGCTGCACGAGCGGGGGATCCACACCGTGGCGGAGGTGGCCGCGATGCCCGAAGCAGCGCTCACCTCGATCGTCGGGGCGGGGATGGGACGCCAGCTGCACGCCCTCGCACACAACCGCGATCCCCGCCGCGTCGACACCGGCCGTCGACGTGGCTCGATCGGCTCGCAGCAAGCGCTCGCCCGTCGACGTCGGGAGCGCCACGAGATCGACGTCGTGCTGTGGCGGCTCGTCGATCGGATCACCGGGCGGATGCGCCGAGCCCATCGGGTCGGGCGGACCGTCACGCTGCGGTTCCGGTTCGACGACTTCACGAGGGCCACCCGGTCCCACTCGCTCCCCCAGCCGACCGCCGCCACCAACACGGTGCACGCCACGGCCGCCGCTCTGCTCGACCAGAACTGGTCGATGCTCGAGACCCGGGGGATCACACTGCTCGGCGTCTCGGTCGGCAATCTCGACGATGCCGACGCCGTGCAACTCACGTTGCCGTTCGAGCGCTGCGAGTCTGACGATCTCGACGAGGTGGTCGACGCGGTCCGCGACCGATTCGGCCGCTCGGCCCTGCAGCGCACGGTCACCACCAGCGGTGATGCCGGTGTCCAGTTGCCGATGCTGCCGGACTGACGAACCGCGACAGCGGTTGCCTAGGGTCGACGACATGACTGCGCGCGATCGACTCACCGGTGGACCCACCAACCTCGGGGTCTGGTACTTCACCGACGCCATGTCGGCCGGTGAGGCCGCCGACATGGCAGGCCGCATCGAGTCACTGGGCTACTCCACGCTGTGGCTCCCCGACACCGTCGGCCGCGACCCGTTCGCCCACATCGCCTGGCTCGGTTCGCAGACCGACACGCTGCAGTTCGCCACCGGCATCGCCAACATCTTCCACCGGCACCCCGGCCCGATGATGCAGGCGGCCAACACGCTGGCCGAGCAGACCGACGGCCGCTTCGTGCTTGGTCTCGGCGTCAGCCACGGCCCGCTCGTCGCCGGGCTCCGCGGGCTCGACTACTCGAAGCCGCTCACCAAGATGCGTGACTATCTCGCAGCGATGGACGCCTCACCGTTCGGCGCCGTCAAGCCGGAGATCGCACCCCTCAGGTTGCTCGCGGCGCTCGGGCCCAAGATGCTGGAGCTGTCGGCCACCGCGGCCGACGGTGCGCACCCCTACTGGACCACGCCCGAGCACACGGCCGAGGCCCGGGAGATCATCGGACCGGACGCGCTCCTCTGCGTCGAGCAGAAGGTCGTCCTCTCGACCGACGCCGACGCAGCGCGGGCTGCCGGCATCGCTGCGCTCGGGATGTACGCCAACCTGCCGAACTACCGCAACAACTGGATCCGACTCGGATTCACCGACGACGAGATCGAGCAACGCGCCAACCGATTCGTCGACCACGTGGTGGTCTGGGGCGACGAGGACCGCCTCCGCTCCGGCGTGCAGGCGCACTACGACGCCGGCGCCGACCACGTCTGTGTGCAGCCGCTGTCGGTGGAAGGCCCCCTCACGCTCGACTGGAACGCCCTCGAGTTGCTCGCCCCGAACGCCTGACAGCCGACCGCGCCGGACCGACCGCCGAGACCTCAGATGGTGGCGCCATCGGGGCGCTCGCCCACCCCCAGCGAGCCGTGCTCGAGCCAGGCCGCAGCATCGTCGGGCAGCTCGGCAACCATCGCCGCGTACCGCTCGAGCTGGGGCTCGGAGAGGACGCCCTCCCAGCGGCCGTTGACACCCTGGTTGAAGAACGAACTCGCCCCGCCGTCGAACGCGAAGTCGATGTGTCCCTCTTCATGGGCGGCATCGCGCATGCTGTCGATGTGGCATCGCTCGACCACCGCCGGCCACTGATCGTCACTCACCTGCAGGTCGAGGAAACCGGCGATGCGTTGCATTTCGCCGCGGAGGTCGGCGAGCAGATCGGCGTAGTGCACGAACAACACGAACGGCTCCTGGCGCAGCGGCCACCAGGATGCCAGATGTGTCGTCGGTGAACAGTTGGTCGCCCATTCGTCGAACAGCACGTCCATGTCGCCGTCCCAGGGGTTGCAGAGCGGTTCGAGTCCGGCGTGCGTCGCCGCGGCGTTGTTGATGATCTCCACCACCTCCGGTCGCATCTTGGCCCGATGGTTGCTCCACGACACCAGGGCGTCGCGGCCGTCGCGGTAGACGACGATGTACTTGCCGTCCTCCGCGAGCGGGATGCAGTCGCCGGGGCTGTGCGACTTCAGGAATCGCCGGTGGGTCTGCGCTGCGACCTGGGCTGCGAGATCGTCGATGGGGATTGCCTGCATCTCGATCCACGGACTCAGCTCGCCGATGCCCGACGGGGCGTCGCCGTCGGGCCAGAGCAGCGACGCCACGATGCCCTGCGTCCACGTCGTGCCCGACTTCGGTGGCGTGGAGATCACGATGTCGCCGGGGCGGAGTTCGATCGCGGCCCAACGTCGGCTGTCGTCATGGATGCGGATGTAGTCGCGTGATGGTTCGCGGACGATCGACATGGCGAGACGGTAGTCCGCTGGCGACGGCGACCTGAACGGCCGCTACGGTCCGCGTGCATGAGCGACTGGAATCACGTCCGCTACGACACGCCGGCGGCTGGCGTGGCTCGCATCACGCTGGCGCGCGCCGAGATGGCCAACGCGCAGAACTACCTGATGATCTCCGAGGTGAACGAGGCGTTCGACGTCGCGGCGGGCGACGATCAGGTCCGCTGCATCGTGTTGGCCGCGGACGGCAAACACTTCTCGTCGGGGCACGACCTCGCCGACCTCGACCCGGACATGTCCGAGCTGCACACGATCGGCACCCAATGCCACTTCGACGCCGACGGCGCCGAGGGATACATGGCGCGCGAGGCGGAGATGTACGTCGGGATGTGCTGGCGCTGGCGCAACATCCCCAAGCCCACCATCGCCTCGGTGCAGGGCAAGGTGATCGCCGGCGGACTGATGCTCGTGTGGCCGATGGACCTCGTGGTGTGTTCTGAGGAGGCGACGTTCTCCGACCCGGTGGTGGCGTTCGGCGTCAACGGCCACGAGTACTTCACCCATCCCTACGAGGCGGGGGCGCGGTTGGCCAAGGAGATGCTGTTCACCGGCCGGGCGATCACCGCGCAGGAGGCCCTGCAGCACGGCATGGTCAACAAGGTGGTACCACGAGACGACCTGGAGTCGGCCACCTTGGAGATGGCGGCGCACATCGCCAAGCGCCCGATGTTCGGGTTGACCCTTGCGAAGCAGTCGGTGAACAACGCGCTGGACGCGATGGGTCAGTACACCGCGCTGCAGTCAGCCTTCGGGCTCCACCATGTGGGCCACAGCCACAACCGCCTGAAGTACGACAGCCTCGTCGACCCCTCCGGCATCCGGGTCATCCGCGACGAAGCCTGATGTAACGCTGGTGTCAGACACCAGCGTTACATCAGGCGGTCGAGGATGTTGCGGGTGATCTGCTCGACGTGGCGGTCGCGTTCGGCGAGGCCCCACACCCAGTCGGTGCAGCCCGACGTGACCACGACGCCGCCACCCGGCGAGACGTACGAACCCAACACGGCGTGGCCATGGGCGATGCGCTCGACCGACGCGGGGTCACGATCGTCGAACAACCGGGATGCGATGAACTCGATCTCCGACGGCTCGTTCGGTGCAGGTGGGCGCGAGGCCGTGGTGCGCGTGAAGTGCGCGGCAGGCGCCGTTCCGAGGATCTCGAAGTTCGCCGGGGTGCCGTCGGCGCCGGTCGGGTGCGGCAGACCATCGCGGTACGTGAAGTCGCACCCGTCGCACTCGTACCCGACGATCGTGGCATCGGCGCCGAGCACGTCGCCGTAGTCGAGACCGGTGCCGTCGAAGATCCAGTGCTCGGGCCGGTGCAGCGTGTAGCCGCCGGCTCCCCAGGTCGCACGCTTGCCGATCCGGTGGTATCCGCCGCGGGTGAAGCTGACACCGGTCATGTGGTTCTCGGGGCGGTCGAGCAGGTGATCCGACCAGATGGTGGTGAGCTCGGCCTGTCGTTCGGTGTCGAACACGGGATCCCGCTTGAAGAAGCCCTTGTAGCCGACCATCGTCGAAGCTGGGCCGGGCCCGCCGTCGGCGACGTTCGTAGGGTCCTCCAGGCGCACCTGCCAGAAGGCGGTGTTCCCCGAGAGGAACGCCGCGTTGCCACCGCGGGCGATGAAGCCCTCCACCGTGTCGCGCATCGGCCCCGACCAGTACTCGTCGTGGCCGATCGAGAGGTACAGGCGGTACGGCGAATCGGACCCGAGCAGCTCGGGATGCTCCTCCAGGTCGGCGTTGGTGACGACGTCGACGTCGTATCCCTCGCGCTCGGCCCAGCGCACGAACGGCAACTCCCAGTTGGGCCAACCGGCCGAGCCTCCCCACGGTGACAGATGGTTCATCCGGAGATAGCCGACGTGGCTGGCCGACTGGGGGTCGGGCGGGTGGAGCGAGGTGACCCGCTGGCCGGCACCGTCGGGCTTCCACAGGTAGCCGGGCGCCATCGGACGGAGCATCGAGGACGCCGTCGCACCGGTGTAGAGGTTGCGGCCACCGAAGTCGTTGTACGCATGCCAGGTGTTGGTGCCGAGAGCGAGCAGGATCGTGGCCGACGTCCGCTCGGCATGGGGACGCACGACGAAGAACGCCCGGCCTTCGCGGCGCTTGCCGTCGACGTCGATCGTGAACAGGACCTCGTAGTAGCCGGACGTCCAAGAGCTGTCGACTGCGACGTCGAGGGCGACCGGCCACCCGCAGCCCCGCTGCGGGGCATCGATGGGCGTGGGGTGATCGCCCGCCGGCACGTCGGTCTCCTCGTACACGACGACCCGGTCGGCTCCGACCCTCGCCACCTCGACGGAGATCGGCCGACCGCCCGCCGACGAGACGTGCAGCCCGACCCGCTCCCCGGCGGTCGCCGATTGCGGCCAGCAGTACCCGGTCACCGTTTCATACGCCATCCGTCGACCCTACGCCGGGCCGCATCGCGGTCGATTACCGTCGGCCGGACGATGCCCGCTGACCTCCCCGCCGTCGAACTGCTCCCCCGCCCCACGTCGGGTCGGGTCGTCACGCGAGCGCGCACGGTGCGTCTCGGCGACGTCGACGAGCGGGGCCGCCTCCGACTCGACGCCACGGCCCGCTATCTCCAAGATGTCGCCACCGACGACGCGAACGAGGCGGCGCTCGATGACACGTTCGGATGGGTCGTCCGGCGGACGCTGATCGATGTTCGTCGAGCCGCCGTCCTCGACGAACCCATCGAGCTGGCAACGTTCTGTTCGGGCACCGGCCGGAGCTGGGCCGAGCGCCGGACGTCGATCACCGGCGAGAGCGGCGCCTCGATCGAAGCGGTGAGTCTGTGGATTCGGATCGACCCCCGGACCGGCCGGCCGACCGGGCTCGGCGAACAGTTTCTTGCGGCGTACGGCGAGTCAGCCGCCGGACGGCGGATCTCCAGCCGCCTCGCGCTCCCGGCCCCGCCGCCGGAGGCTGTGCGACGACCATGGCCGATCCGTCGCGTCGACCTCGACCCTCTGCGTCACGTCAACAATGCCGCCCACTGGGCGGCGGTCGAGGAGACGCTGCCCAATGGTTCGCGCCGCGGCACCGCGGCGATCGAGTACCTCCGGCCAATCGATGCGGGCGCCGACGTCGACATGGTCGTCGCAGCAGACGGCGCTCATGGCCGGTCGACGTGGCTCGCGCACGGTGACGCCATCTTCACCGCCGCGCAATGGACACCTGCTGGCTGACGCTCAGGAACCTGCCGTTGCGAGCACCGTCATGTAGGCGTTGCGAATCGTCGCCGACCCGGGCTCGATGTTCCGGCAGAAGAGCCCGATACTCGACTCCCCACTGAATGGCAACGTGATCGTGATCGGTGTGAAGTCACCCTGATCCGGCGACTCCCACGTCCACCTCGCGTTCGTGAAGGGCGAGCTGTCGATCGCCCGTCCGAAGCCACACTCGACCCGATCGTTGTCGTCGGGTTGGTCGATCTGGAACGTCGCCATCACGACGCCACGCTGATCGGAGAGGATGGCGTACTCTTCGAGCACCTTTGTCCATCCCGAGACGCTGATCTGCGATCGCGAGCTCGTCTCGATGTCGCTCACCGTCTGCTTGAGCGTGGCGTCGGTGTAGTAGCCGACCACGTCGGCGAGCACAGCGACCGAACCAGCGGCGTTGAAGATCTTGATCGCACCGTCGGGCGACAGCTTGACGTCGACCTTGTTGGGGAACGGGGCCTGGCCCGCCGACACGTTGAGGTTCGACACGGTCGGCACCTCGGTGAGATCAGCTGGGAACACCCGGATGTTGGTCTGAGCGGTCGGCCCGATGGCGGTGACGTTCATCGCCACGGCGACGGCGT
>Ga0316197_10001287_pt1 | contig 17944 bp, 17 predicted proteins | sample OudBiesiAoxic_MG_FD_204939 | JGI IMG/M metagenome (GOLD analysis project Ga0316197, IMG submission 204939) | Coastal sediment microbial communities from Oude Bieten Haven, Netherlands - site A oxic | ecosystem: Environmental > Aquatic > Marine > Coastal > Sediment | place: Netherlands... | reverse complement strand
CGGAACATTTCGCCAGCACCTTCACAGTCACTTGCCGTAATAATTGGCGTGCTGATCCAGTAAAAGCCTTGCTCGTGGTAAAAACGGTGAATAGCTTGTGCTAAACAGTTACGTACACGAGTTACCGCGCCAATCATATTTGTACGAGGGCGAAGGTGAGCGTGCTCACGTAAGTACTCAATGCTGTGGCGCTTTGCCGACATTGGGTATGAATCTGGGTTTTCTACCCAACCTAATACAGTCACTGTATTAGCTTGAATTTCGTAAGATTGACCTTGGCCAGCAGATTGTACTAAAACACCAGTAACCGACACAGAACAACCGGCTGTTAAGCTAGTAACTTCATCATAATTATTCAGTGAATTAGGAACTACCGCTTGAATAGGATCAAAACACGAACCGTCATGAACGGCTAAAAATGAAATTCCTGCTTTTGAATCGCGGCGAGTACGGATCCAGCCCTTAATTGTTACTTGGCTGTCTACCGCAACATTGCCTTTTAATAGCTCTGAAATCGCTAAATGGCTCATCTTCACTCCAATGATATAAGTTGCCTAACTATTTTATTTTAACTGTGCGCAGCACTCGGGCATAAATTGCACATAAACGGCGCTGCACTTGAACCCTGTATCTTACCTAGTAAAGTTAAATAAAAAAACTATTGTGGGCAACTCTTTAAAACTTTTTATGCATGCGGTTTATTTTTAAACAGTTTTTAGCGTTTAATTGCCACTATTGTTATTTGTTACTCTTAAATTTAATGATTTTGTGGCATTATTAACACACAAATTAAATTAATATTTACTCACACTTAAAAAATCGATGCTATGAAACAAGTTTTTATTTTACGAGGACTACCAGGAAGTGGTAAGTCTTACTACGCGCAAAGCCTTGCTGACGAATTAGGTGGAGTTGACGAAAGCCAATACCTAATCTGCTCAACTGATGATTACTTTATTAACGAGCAGGGCGAATATCATTTCGATAAATTTAAATTGTCGCAATTTCATAATTTAAACTTAGCGCGTTTTATAAATGCACTTGCTCAAAATATGCCATTGGTAATTGTAGATAATACCAATATTAAAAAGTGGGAATTTATAGCATATTCACAAGCCGCTATTGCTTTAGGCTATCAAGTAAAAGAAGTGATAGTGGGTGAAGTTAAAGACAAATCAATGCAGCATTTATATGCTAAACGTAACTCGCATAATGTCCCGCTTAAAACAATAAGTAAAATGGCCTACATGTTTGAGTGGTAGTACTTAGAGTTTAGTTAGTAACATATATAGTAATACCTATTAAAAAGCCCATATATATGGGCTTTTTTGGTTTATGTAAGTAACAAGGTAGTTAAGCTTTTTGTTTATAAACCGCTAGCGGGTGCGATGTACTTAATGATACATGTACGGCATCACCAGGGTTTACCACAACTTCATGGCTCACTCGGCTAGTTACAATAGTAGAGCACGCAAGTTTTACAGCACACAAACGGCTGCCACCTTCAAATCGTACCCATACAACTTCACCGTTATTACCAACGCTACTTTGTACAAGTAATACATCGTCTGGCCTAAGCAGTACATCAACGCCGCCACTTTCACAGTCAACGCCGTGGGCTGGGGCATTACCAATTGAGGTAGTAGCTTGTCCGTTTTCAAAGTTACCAGCAATAAAACTGGCTTCACCTAAAAAGCGAGCTACAAAACGATTGTTAGGCGTACTAAAACATCGCTCAGGTGTATCAATTTGCTGAATTTCACCGCCTTTTAAAACGCCAACACGATCCCCAACAGAAAGTGCTTCTTCTTGGTCGTGCGTTACCCAAATTGCCGGAACGCCAGCATCTTTAAGTGCGTTTCTTATATCCCAGCGCAGCATGTCTTTTAATGCGGCATCAAGGTTAGAAAGTGGCTCATCTAGTAATACAAAGTCAGGCTGGTGGGCAAGCGTGCGCGCAAGGGCAACACGTTGCTTTTGACCGCCTGATAGCGTTGCGGGCTTTTTGCCTCTAAAATCAGTAAGTCCAAGTAAGTTTATCCAATACTCGGCAGGAGCCGTATCTTTTAGCCTAAAGCAAATATTTTGCTCAACGGTTAAATGCGGGAATAATGCAAAGTCTTGAAACACCATACCTACGCTACGCTTTTCTGGCGGCACGTTTAACTTTGGCGTTGCTCGCCACTTAGCTACGTTTATTTCGCCTTCGCTAATAGGAATAAGACCTGCAAGCGCTTGTAAAATAGTACTCTTGCCACAACCCGTAGGGCCAACAAGCATAAGGATTTCACTTTCGCCTAGCGAAAAGTTTAAATTGTTTACTACGCGGTTACTGCCGTAATCTATAGACAACTGACTTACAGATAGCATGTGTTTTTAAATCCTCAATGTTCTAACTGGTTGCGTTTTTCGCCTGAGAGCATAATAGCTAACGCGCACGCAGAAATCACTACTAACAATAACCCTGGTATAGCGGCACGACCAAAATAACCCGCTTCGTAAACACGCCATAAATAGGTAGAGAGGGTTTCAAACCCAGTAGGGCCGAGCAATAGGGTGGCTTCTAGTTCGCGCATCGACTCTAAAAATACCAGTGCTGCACCGGCAATTATACCGCGCATAGTCAGTGGTAACGTAATACGGGTAAATACTTCATGCGGGCTTGCACCTAGTACGCGAGCTGATTTTACTAAACTAGGATCTAAATGCTCGGTGCTAGTTCGAACTGAGCCTACCGCCAGCGGTAAAAAACGCAGCATGTAAGCAATAATAAGCAAACCCAGTGTTTGATATAAGAATGGCAGCTGTAAACCACCATAAACAAGGGCTGTGCCCATTACTATACCCGGTATACCAAAACCAAAATAAGTAACGCGTTCCATTACCTTACCTGCTTTGCCACTTAATGCTGCATGGGCAACGGGCACGGCTACAATTACAGCAACAACAGCGGCAATAGCTGATGCATACGCTGAGTTCCATGCAATATTAAAGTCGAACGAGGTAAAGCCATCGCGAGCTAACCACAACGAAAATATCGCAAGCGGTAAGCCAATAGCTAATAGTAACACTGGCGCAAAGGTAGCAAACATGGCGCTTAACTGCCATTTGCTTGGAAACAAAATAAGTGGGCGACCTTGTTTTTCGCTGGCTGTTTTTATTTGCGATTCTATTAATAATAAAAAGCCAACAATCACCATTAATTGCAATGAGAGCATGGCTGCACGACCTAACGCAAAGGCGTTGTATTCAACGTATATAACACGGGTAAATGTATCTAAACGCATCATTGCAGGTGTACCAAAGTCTGACAACGTATAAAGCGCTACCAGCAATGAGCCTGCGGCTATACCGTTTACTACACGCGGTAAAATGACTTTAAATATGCTTTGCGTCATCGACATACCCAGTGTACGCGCAGCGTTAACCATACTTGCATCAAGGCTTAGTAAGGACGAGCGAGTGGTCATCATTACAAATGGGAATGTGTATAAGGTCATTACAATGGCGGCGCCCGTTAAACCATACATAGAAGGGGTTTCTATACCGGTTAACGTGTTTATTTCGCCGCCCGGGCCAAAGGCCGCATATAAGGTAAACGCACCTATATAACTGGGCACAGCTAAAGGCGCTGCAAAAAATACCAGCCATAGTTTTTTAAATGGTAAATGCACATACGCACTAATAAAGGCCAGTGGCACACCAATTAAAATAGAACCTAAAACCGTTAACCCCATTAGGGCTAAGGTATTACCTAAAATTTTTAAATTATGACTATCAAAAACGGAACTGGCATCACTAGCAAGCACCATTAATATAAAAACAGGGGTAAGCGTAATGAGCGCTGCAAGCAGCGCCATTGGGTAAGAAGCGGGTAGTCGCATTATAAAACGCCGTTATTTCTCATCAAATCGATGGTAGGTCGTAAATCTGCCAGTTGGGTTAAATCTATTTTAGGCGGTGAAATATCAGCAAGTGAAGGTAATCCCTCTGGTTGGCTAATATTATTGATTAACGGAATTTCGTAAGCTTCAGTTGCCAAATAACCTTGCACTTCTTTACTGAGTAAATAACGCATAAAGTTAGTAGCAAGTGGATCGTCATTCAAAGCAAGCACACCAGATGCATTAACTAAACAACCTGCATCGTTTTGGGTAAAGGCTAAATCGAGTTTTGCATCGGGCTTGCCTGACTTAAGGCGGAGTGTGTAGTAGTGATTAGCAAAACCAATATCTACTTCACCGCGTTCAACACCCATAACTACACCAAGTTCACCGGCGTATGTTTTAGAACGTTTTTTGACTTTTTTAAGCCACTTAGCGGTTTTGTCATCGCCTTCTAAAATACGCATAGCGGTAACAAACGATTGAAAAGACGCATAAGCAGGCGCCCAACCAATGCTTAAATCGCTGTCGGCAATTTCCATAATACTTGTAGGAATTTGCTCTTTAGTTAAACGCGACGTGTTATAAGGCAATGTACGAATACGACCTGTAACAGGTGCCCATTCTTTATACCTAAATTGTGGCTGTAATTGATCAGATAAATCAGTTGGAATTGTTTGAGCAAGCCCAGCGTCGGTCACTAAACCAATGGCACCGGAATCTACCGCCCAAAAAATATCGGCACGTTTAACACCAGCCTTAGCCTCGGCTACGATTGTATTTGCAAGTGCAGCTGTTGGACCTCGGCGTATGCCTAATTTAAAGTCGGGATTTTTTTTCTGGATTGCTTGTAATACGTTTTCATACAAACCACCTTCGCCACGGCCTAAATAAAGCGTTAACTCGCCTTTAAGCTTTGGTAAATCATCAACCGAAACAGGGTTTGCTATATTGGCAGCTAGTGCGCGAGAAAGAGGAAGTGGCAATGAGCCAACAACCCCTAACGCAGCTAGGCCTTGTATAAAGGTCCTACGCTTCACTTAAAATACATCCTTACGCGACTTTTCAGCTTTTTCTATTAGCGTTTTAGCGCGATCTAATTTAGTTTGCATGTCACTTACCACATCGCGTATATCGTCTACGCTTTTACTATTTTTAATTGCTTGCGGCAGTGTTACGTTAAAGTCTTTTTCCAGCACTTCAACTAGGTTAGCGTCTTGTTCAATAAGCGTACCTTCTACGCCTTCAAATAAGTGCAGATAAGTATCGTGAACAATATCTGTTGCTTCGTCTTGTAAACGCTCAGCAAATTTAGCGACTACACGGTCTAATTTGTGCTTAATTTCGTCAATTGTCGCACTTTGTGTCATTTCAGTAGTTGCGGTTGCTTTAACGCTCTCTAACAAGCCTTTTTGCTGGAATTTTGCAGCAAGCTTAACAGCCCCAAGACCCTGCCACAAGGCTATGTTCATCGCTTCTTGCTCTTTACGTACTTCTGCCGCTGGTTTGCCATTTTCAATGGCCATTTTTACGCCATAAATACCTTGCCAAATAGAAGCGTAAACGGGTACGAAATTAGTTTCTATTGCGCTATGAAACTTAACTGATTCCCAATATTCAATTAAATCATCAGTTTTAACCGCTTTAGCGCCTTTGGTATCGTAGTCGTTTACCATGGTGTCAACTTTGCCAATCATCCATTCAACTTCTTCATTGTAACTTTTAATATTTTCTTGAAGATGATTTACATGCTCGCCAATTGGGCCATTGGCCAATACTGGTTGCGCCATAAAAGCTGAAGCAAGTAAAAGGCTTACACCTAACGTTTTAGCCGGTTTAAATAATAAATTCATTGCAAAAGAGTCCATAAAGGTAATTGTAAATGATAGACATTATCATATAGTTAAAGATTAAGGAGATCAATAACCACAAACTGTCAAAATAGATAAAAACACTAAATGTAGCGGTTAGTTACACATTGTTGGCACTAATCAACAAATTAACGGGTATTGATACGCTTAATATAAGTATTCAAACGTAGTGTTTGCCTTCAATAGCGTTATAAATGGCATCACACAGTGTTTTTATACTCGCATCATCACTTATATACGGTGGCATAAGGTAAATTAGTTTACCAAAAGGGCGGATCCACACACCTTGCTCTACAAAATAAGCCTGAATTTTAGCAACATTCACATTGCCTGCTTTATCGGTAAGCTCTACAACACCAATTGCGCCTAAAGTACGTACATCAGCAACGTCATCTAGTTCACTGCATTTATTGAGTTGTTGAAGTTGAGTATTTAGCTGCTTTATTCGTTGTTGCCAGTTTTGTTCAAGTAATAAATCGATACTTGCACACGCCGCAGCACAAGCAAGCGGGTTACCCATAAAAGTAGGGCCATGCATTAAAACGCCAGCTTCACCTTCGCTTATACCAATAGCTATTTTATCGCTAGTTATAGTGGCCGATAGCGTCATTGAACCGCCAGTAAGCGCTTTGCCAATACACATTATATCGGGTTCAATATTGGCATGTTCTACAGCAAATAATTTACCTGTTCTGCCAAAGCCTGTGGCAATTTCGTCGCAAATGAGCAGCACATTATATTGCGTACAAAGCTTGCGTGCGCAGGCAAGGTAATCGGGGTGATAAAAGTTCATTCCACCCGCGTTTTGCACAATAGGTTCAATTATAAATGCAGCTACTTGGCTATGGTGGGCTTTAAAGTATTCTTCAAGCTCTAGGGCTTCTGCTTGGTTAAATTGGCTACCAAACTTACTCACCGGTGCAGGTACAAAAATATGCTCAGGTAAAAAGCCGCTATATAAACTATGCATTGAGTTAACAGGGTCGCATACGCTCATGGCTGCAAACGTGTCGCCATGGTAACCCTTGTAGGGCGTCATTAATTTTTGTTTGGTGGTAATACCTTGGCTTAACCAATATTGCAGCGCCATTTTTATCGCCACTTCAACGCTTACCGAGCCGCTATCGGCTAAAAACACTTTAGTTAAACTAGGCGGCGTTATATTGACTATTTTTTTGCACAGCTCAACTGCGCTGTTATGCGTAATACCACCAAACATAATGTGGCTCATACTGTTAATTTGCTCAACCATCGCGTTATTTATAACAGGGTGGTTATAGCCATGTATTGCGCTCCACCACGAGGCCATGCCATCAATTAATTGCTCGCCAGTTTCAAGATGAATAATGTTGTGATTTGCATGGGTAACGGGGTAAACCGGAATTGGCTGTGTCATAGATGTATATGGGTGCCAAATGTGCTGTCGATCAAAATCAAGGTCAATCGTATTCTTTTTGCTCATATGTAAACTTTAACTTGGTGGGCTTCGTTGACAATGGTACTTCAACTCGTAGACTAAGCCAATATCACCGTTATGAAAAAAATAAGAGAGTATTATGGAACTTGCACCTGTTCGTCACGATTGGACCCACGCTGAAGTTAAAGCATTATTTGAAATGCCATTTAACGATTTACTTTTTAAAGCCGCATCGGTTCACCGTGCTAATTTTAATCCCAATGAAGTGCAAATTTCTACGTTGTTATCAATTAAAACAGGCGCTTGCCCAGAAGATTGTAAATATTGCCCGCAATCGGGGCACTACCGTACTGATTTAGAGCGCGAACGCTTAATAGAAGTAGAAAAAGTAGTAGAGCAAGCGCGCCTTGCAAAACAAAAAGGCGCAACGCGCTTTTGTATGGGGGCTGCATGGTCAGATCCAAAAGATCGAGACATGCCGTACATTTCGCAAATGGTTAAAGAAGTAAAAGAGCTAGGCCTTGAAACCTGTATGACACTGGGTAAACTCACAAACGAAAAAGCGCATGAACTTAGAGACGCAGGCCTTGATTACTACAATCACAACCTCGATACATCACCTGAGTACTACGAGCAAATTATATCAACCCGCACATTTCAAGACAGATTAAACACCATTGATCACGTACGCGATGCGGGTATGAAAGTATGTTCGGGCGGAATTGTCGGTATGGGCGAGCAAGCAAGCGACCGCTACGGGCTACTTATGCAGCTAGCTAATTTGCCACAACAGCCAGAAAGCGTGCCTATTAATATGCTGGTAAAAGTTAAAGGCACACCGCTTGAAAACATAGACGATTTAGATCACTTTGAATTTGTACGTACCATTGCAACAGCGCGTATTATGATGCCACATAGCTATGTGCGTTTATCGGCAGGGCGTAACGCCATGAACGAGCAAATGCAATCAATGTGCTTTTTTGCAGGCGCTAACTCAATATTTTATGGCGATAAACTACTTACCACCGAAAACCCAGATGCTGATGCAGATATGAACCTAATTAAAAAATTAGGTATGAACCCAGAAAAGCGTCACGACTATTCAGACGAAGCAGTAGAAGCCTCGCTTTCATCGCAAGTGGCCGACAAAGCAACCTCTGAATTATTTTACGAAGCGTAGGCTTTTATATCTATGCCTTTTGATTTTATAAATACGCATCTGCAGGCACGCCTGCAAGATGCGCTGCTTCGTAAACGCCACGTAGTGCAACATACAACCGCGCGTACTATTACGGTTAATAATAAAACCTACCTTAACTTTGCCAGTAACGACTACTTAGGCTTTGGAGATGAGGCTATTAACCTTAATGACTCGCAAGCGCTAGGTAGCCACAGCTCTGCATTGGTTACGGGTTATCAGGCGCAGCAAAAAGCGCTCGAACAATACTTATGTAAGCAATTGGGTTATGACGCGGGTATGTTATTTAACTCAGGGTTTAGTGCTAATAGCAGTGTAATTAAAGCGCTATTTCAAGATAAAACCGCTGCACAAAATAGTGCTATTCTTCAAGATAAGTTAAATCATGCAAGCTTGATTGACGGGGCAATGCACTCTAACGCCGCATTAGTGCGCTTTAATCATAACGATTTAAACCATTTACGCTCACGGCTCGAAAAATCAAAAGCACAAAATAAGCTAATTATAAGTGAAGGTGTTTTTTCGATGGATGGCGATACTGCGCCATTAAAAGAATTACTCGCCCTGGCAAAGCAACATAATGCCTGGTTAATGATTGATGACGCCCACGGCTTCGGTGCTTTGGGTAAAACAGGGCTTGGCAGTTGTGAAGCACTTTTAGAAGAGGGTATTACACTTCCCGATATATTAGTAATCACCTTTGGTAAAACGGTTGCTAGTAGTGGCGCGTGTGTATTAGGCAACCAGCAGTTTATTGATTACATGCTGCAATTTAATCGCGATTACACGTACTCAACTGCAATGTCGCCGCTTATGGCAAGCCACACGCTTGAGCGTATTAAAAGCATAAAAACAGCTGATGATAAACGCGAGCAACTTAATCACAATATTGCACTATTTAAACAATTGGCTAAACAGCACTGTATAGCGGTAATGGAATCGAATACAGCTATTCAACCCATTGTTTTAGGCTGTGCTGAACATACTTTAAAAGCGGCTGAAAAACTAAAGAAAAATGGTATTTGGCTTACCGCAATTAGGCCTCCCACGGTTGCACATAATACCTCGCGTTTGCGCATTACTATTACTGCTGCTCATACAGAGCAAGATATAACCACGCTTATTGAGCACTTAAAAGGCGCAATAGCATGATTGCTCACAAACTTCGCAATACTAGCACTGTGCAAAAGCAGGAATATATAAACACGCCTGCAACGCTTACAGCTATAAAAAATGATTCTAATGGCGTTAATATCCATAAAAATGTGGGTAGCGATATTTTAAAAAAATCTGCACAAAGTAACTTTTCAAAGGCGGCCGATGGCTACAGCGCCCATGCTAATGTACAAAAACAGGCTGCAAGTGAGTTATTCAAACTAATAAACACGCAGCAACATAATAAAAACAAGGTATGTGTAGATTTAGGTGCAGGTCCACTTGTTAATACGCACTCATTACAAAGCGTATTTGACAGTGTTATAGCAGTGGATTTAAGTATAAGCATGCTAAAAAGTAGCGCATTAAACACGCCACGTATTTGTGCCGATATGGATAACTTGCCGCTACAAGCAAGCAGTGTTGATATTATTTACAGTAACTTTGCAGTGCAGTGGTCAGCAAATTTTGAAAAGCTAATGCAATCGCTTTATCGTGCTTTAAAACCCGGTGGAAAAGCGTACATAAGCACTGTAGTAGAGGGCTCACTTAACGAAATAAAAACAGCCTTTGCTGCCCTTGATTCGAACAGCCATGTAAATACATTTAATAGCGAATTTTATATAAACCAATCAGTCCAAAATGCAGGGTTTGTTATAAACAGCGCACAAAAAGTGGTTTATACAGATACTTACTCAACACCGTTAAAAGCCATTAAATCGATTAAAGCCATTGGGGCTACAACACAAAACCACAGAAATACACGCCGTGGATTACTTACAAAGTCGGCACTGCAACATGTATGTAATGCATACCCACTAATAAACAACAAAGCATGTGTGTCTTATCATGTGGTGCTGTTATCATTACAAAAAAGCGGTTAATTGCTTAAGTTAAAATTGAACCAAACTTAGATTCAGATCATAAGGCAACGCATGAAAGAATTTTTTATAACAGGCACCGACACCGATGCCGGAAAAACTCACGTTACCAGCTTGCTACTAAAGCTACTTGACCAACATAAAAAACACGCTATTGGCTATAAGCCCCTTGCTGCAGGCTGCGAAATGGCGTTCGATCAGCTTGTAAACGCTGATGCGCTGATACTAATGGAAAGCGCAACCGTTAGTGCTAAGTACGATATAATTAATCCATTTGCCTTTGCGCCACCTATAGCGCCGCATATAGCGGCTAAGCAAGTAGGCGTTACCATTACGCTTGATAAGCTTACCGAAGCGTATCAAAACGTAAAACAACAAGGCGCTAATTACCTACTAACCGAAGGCGCGGGTGGTTGGGCACTACCAATTAATAATACCGACTATTTATACGATTGGGTAAAGGCTGAGCAACTACCAGTCATACTCGTTGTTGGTATGAAGCTAGGGTGCTTAAACCATGCCTTACTTACAGCCGCCCATATGCAAAGCTTAGGTGTAAATTGTGTTGGTTGGATTGCAAATCAAGTAGATCCCAATATGGAAGAATACCAAGCTAACCTTGATACGCTTAAAGCACGTTTGCCATTTCCTATTTTGGCTATAAGCCCATACAGCGAACAAACACCTAAGCTACAAATATACAAAAGCTTACTCAATACCCTCGATCTAAATTCTTAAAAGTTAAAACACTGCTTTGTTAAATACAAAGCAGTTTTTGTATTAAATACATGCGCTTATTTATTGCATTTAAGCCTTGAAATAGCCTACCTTAGTACACATATCAACCCTAATAATCGCAGCCTACATTTACGATAATGTCATCAAGGACACCCCTCACACCATGACGCACCCATTTATTAAAAACTACACCCAAAATGTGCACCAAAAATCTGAAGTGGACGCATTAGGTCGTCGTTTACCAAAAACGCGTGTAGGCATATTAGGTGGGGGCACAGCGGGGGCAACAATTGCGATTCGTTTAGCTGCTTTGGGCATACAAACAACCATTTTTGAGAAAAAAAAGTCACTAATTGATGGCCCACCAATGTGCCACTTGCATGCTGGTGGTAATTTATATCGAGAAATACCCGACGAAGACTGCATAGATTTACTTAAACAATGTATAGATATTTTGCGCCTTTATCCTTACACCATCGATGTAAGGCCAACTGTGTTTGCAGTCCCCACGCGTGATGACGACTCGCCTGAGTATTTACTACCAAGGCTAGATAAGTTAACTCAAGCCTACAAAGAGCTTATTAAACAAGACGCCAAAAACAAAGTATTAGGGGAGCCCGATAACTACTACCAGTTATATAGTCGTGAGCAAATGCTTGAGCTTAAAAATCAACAACAAGTAACAGAGCCCAAAACGCTTGATGAATGGATGATACCGGTAGCTAAGTATTTAAATTTAAGCAAAATAAAATACCCACTTATAGTGGTACAAGAATATGGTTGGAATATATTTCGGCTATCGGCCAGTGCGCAATTAGCGCTAGCACAGTATGACCATGCTGATGTTTTAACAAACACACTTGTTAAACAGGTATCGCCAGTAAAAACTAACGGTACCAATACGCGCGACCAAACATCAAAGTGGAATATTGAATACCAATCATCGCAATCCTCAACTACCCAAACACTTGAAGTAGATTACCTTATTAATGCGTGTGGCTTTCAAACCGGCATTATTGACGACATGGTAGGGGTAAATGTTAAACGTATGGTTGAATTTAAAGCATCCTACATTACACATTGGCAAGGCGCAGGTGGGCAAATACCCGAAATTATTATTTATGGTAAGCGAGGCACGCCAGAGGGCATGGCGCAGTTAACACCTTACCCTAATGGGTATTTTCAAATACACGGGATGACCAACGCAATTACGCTATTTAACGATGGCTTAGCAGATACAACAGCAATAAGTGCACAACCTAAGCTACCTAGTAAATACCTGCATTATATTGAAGATGGCTGGGACAAAGCAGCGCTGCAAACACGCATCCAAAAGGCCATTGATTATGTAGCCGAGTTTGTCCCTGCATTTAAAAATGCCAATACACAAAATAATGCGCTGTTTGGCGGCCAACAAATACCAGGAGAAGACGACACTTTGCGCGTAGCCGATGTAAGCTTATATTCGCATATTAGTTATGCGCGTGCTGAAAATGTAAAAGCGTCATCAACTCTCACTGCAGCCGATGAAATTGTTGCAGAGTTTATAAAGTTAGGTTTAGTGAGCAATCAGCCCGATATTAATAAGCATCGTGAAAACCATCAATGGACATATCTAAATAAAACTAGCCATGCAGATATAACCGAAGTAGCTCAAGTATTAGCCAAAGAGCGTAACTTTCCTGTTGAAATGGCATTAGTAAACAACAGCATTTAAAAAGTGGACTAACAGGCTGCGTTTCAATTGGCTGATTTAAAATGATATTTATAGGCTTTCTGTAATAAATACAAAACAGTAAGCTTTGTTACTTTATATTTATTACCTCATAAAATTATATTTATAAACACATAAATAACCCTTGCGTTATGACATAGTTTGTCACAGAATAGCGCTAACGGTATGACATAGTGTGTCATACTGCAGTGATTGCTTTTAGCTGATTTAATTCCAAATGCATTAATCGCTTAGTGATCAAACTTATTTTTGTGAGGACAATATGAAACGTATATTTTTGTTTTTATTAACTAACCTAGCGGTTATGTTGGTATTAGGTGTAGTGCTTTCAATTATAATGAGCGCGCTGGGCTTGAGCCATCGTAGCCTTGGCGGAATTTTACTTATAGCTACTGTGTTTGGTTTTGGTGGATCGTTTATTTCGTTGTTTATGTCTAAGTGGATCGCTAAAAAATCAACAGGCGCTCAAGTAATTACGCAGCCACGTAATGAAACAGAACGCTGGCTTGTACAAACGGTATCTGCGCAAGCACAAAAAGCAGGTATTAAAATGCCAGAAGTGGCAATTTACGACAGCCCCGAAATGAACGCATTTGCAACCGGCCCGAGTAAAAACAACTCATTAGTGGCAGTAAGCACAGGCTTAATGCACAACATGACCCAAGATCAGGCCGAAGCTGTACTTGCCCACGAAGTATCGCATATTGCCAACGGCGACATGGTAACGCTTACCCTAATACAAGGCGTGGTAAATACCTTTGTAATATTTGCTGCAAAAGTACTAGCAGGCATAGTAGATAACTTTATAAATAGCGATGAAGAAGAGGGCGGCAGTAGCTGGACTTACTTCTTATTCGATATGTTATTCCAAGTATTATTTGGTGTGCTAGCAAGCATAGTGGTTGCAAATTACAGCCGTAAACGTGAATTTGCAGCCGACAGTGGCGCAGCTAAATTGGTAGGTGCAGACAAAATGCGATCAGCGCTTGAGCGATTAAAGCAAAACCACCCATCGCAATTAGAAGGTTCAATGATGGCCTTTGGTATTGCAAGTGGCAAAGGTATGGCTGAGCTGTTTTCATCTCACCCACCGCTTGATGCGAGAATAGACGCACTTCGTAAGTAGCTATGTAAGTAACTATATAAATTAGTAAATATACTAAGCCAGCTTAACCGCTGGCTTTTTTGTGTTTACGTTAAAATGCTAAAAACAAGCGCACTGTGTTTATATACAGTTGTTTTTAATGGTTGCTAAAATCGTTACTTATTTAAGCTATTTGTATTTACGGATATTCTTTGCATGCGTACACTTAAACTCCTTAAAAGTCAGCACTGCTGCTGGTTTTAATACTTAACAAGGATGCTTATTGTAATGGTAGATATTCAGCAAACTAAAGAATGCATTATGTGTTTTAGCTCAATTGATTCACGCGCTAAAAAATGCCCGCAATGCACCTCTCTTCAAGCTAAGTATTCTAACTTAGAAAATAATCCCATAATTATAGGTGCATTGGCCTTAAGTATTGTTGGTATTTTTGGGTTTGTTTTTTATCAAAATATTTATGTAGCAGGGATCGAAGAGCAAGCACAAAAAAACCTAACTGCTAATGTAAGCCAAATAAGCACTAAAAATGAAACCGATGGTTTATATGTTGCGTGTATAGGGCAAATAAAAAATGAATCAGACTTTTCGTTTAAAAATATAAAATTTAAAGTCGATTTCTTATCAGAACAAAATGCACTAGTCGATACGCTATCAATAACCGACGAAGACCTAATAATAGCGAATGGCTTAACTAATTTTAGAGTAAGAGGGATAGCCCAAAAGTCTGCTACTAGTTACAACAAGTGCCAAGTGTTTATAACCGATGCTTGGGCTTATAAATAGAGATAAATTTTACGAGTAAAACAAAAAAACCAGCAAAAAAGCTGGTTTTTAATATAAACAAATCAGTAGCTACTGAGAAAGTATAATCTCGGTAATTCCCTCAGCAGAGAGTATTTCAATCCAGTAGCCGTCAGGGTCTTTAATAAACGCGAGACCTTTCATTGAACCATCATCTGGCTTTTTAACAAACTCTACATCGTATTTGGCAAAGCGCTCACTTGCTTTGTAAACGTCGGGCACGCTAATACCAATATGGCCAAAGCCTTTAGGTTCTTGGTTTCCACTGTGGTAGCCCTCAAAACTGTCGTCGTTTTCAGTGCCCCAGTTATGGGTTAACTCAATTAACGCAGGGCGGCGAAACACCCATTCAGCTTTTGCTTTATCATCGCCTTCTGGCAGCTCTTGTTCGTAGCCTAAAAAGTAAAGCGTAAACTTCATACCAGGAAAGTCATACTTACCTAAAAGCTTCATACCTAATACATTTTGATAAAATTCTAAAGACGGCTTTGGATCCTTAATACGCAACATTGTTTGCTGCATTACATAGCCTTGCGTGGCTTGTTCAATTTGCTCTGGAGATTCGTTATAGCTAGACATGGCGATCCTTTCAAAATAATAAAGCGAAAACATAGATATAGTACTTAACTTATCATAATCAACCGTGCGATAAATTTAAACCACTGCTTAACATTTAAACCATTAATAATGGGTTTAAGCTCGTAAATGGTGTTTTATAAATGGCACATGTTATTTACTAAGCCATTTTCCTAGATTGATTAGGAATATGGATGATTTTTTACTTTCATAATTACTAATAAACTCCTTACAACTAGGACGTTGAGATACAAATATGACTTTATTAGATGAAAGTACAAAAGAATTTGGCAGCATGAGCGTATTACTTCATAACATTAATACAGCAAGTTATTGTATTGAATGGTTTAGTAAAATGACTGGAGCGTCAATTACCTTAGCAAGAATGGAAGCTGGCAAGTATTTAGTTACCCGAAAGTGGGCAGCAGGGCGAGAGCTAGACGATGTTACTAGTGACTTTAGCCGCGCTAACCAAGCCATTATTCATTTTTTGAATAATGTTGATATAGCTAAAATGAACGAACAAAGAGTTGCCGCAGCTAAACTTTATTGCATAAATTTATTTGTAAAAGCAGAAGGATTAAGACCTATTACTAACCCTAATTTACCAAAGCCAAGGCTGCAAGACGCTATAGGCAAAAAGGTGGTTGTAAAATCAACCTTAGGCAATTGCCAAATAGCGACCGGGTTATTGCTGCAGCTGGTGGGCAACCAAGTTGAAATACAGGTAAACCCCGATGACGCATTTGATGACCAACCAAGGCAAAAGTTTTACACTAAGCAAGTATCAATTTGTTAAAGCGTTTAACGCCCAGCACTTATAGGTAGTTTTACTTTAATGGTAAAGCCGCCTTGATCAGTAACCTTAAAGCTACCCCCTAGCGCAATAGCGCGCTCTTCCATAAATGCTAAACCATAGTGACCTGAGTTTTCAGTCGGTTTTACTTTGCTTCTGTTATCACTAATTTCTAACTTTATAAACTGACTATCCGTTTTAATATTTATAATAAGATTGCCCGCATTACTGTGCTTAATGCAATTGGTCACGGCTTCTTGGCAAATTCGGTAAACGGCAATTTCATGCTCTTTTGTCAGTGCATTATCTACATTAAAATTAACCTCGTAGCTAATATTTGCTTTAGTAAGTAAGCTTTTTAATCGCCCTTGGGTCATCGCATTTTGTAGCCCTAATTCGTCTAGTTCACGAGGGCGAAGGTAATGCATTAATTGATAAACAGAATCGTACATAGAGTTTGCATTGCTTTTTAACGTGGCCACAAACGATTGCGTTTTTTCATCACTAAGGTGCGACAAAATAGCCAAATCGGTTTTTAAAGCTGTTAAGTTTTGCCCAAGTTCGTCGTGTAACTCTTGTGACAGATGTTTTCGCTCGTTTTCTTGTACGCTCACCATTTTAGCCCCAAGAAGCGTGTTTTGCTCAAGCTGTTTTTTAAGTGCGCGGTTAATCTTTTTTAATTCAGTATTTTTACGTTTAAGCTCTGTAATAGCCGCGCCTAACACCATACTGGTAATCGCATTAGCTAAAATAAACAACTGGCTAATATAAGTATTGCTAGGCTCATGGGTAATACTTGCTTCAACTATTATTAGTGCATTAATAAGTGTAGCGCTAGTTACCGCGCCTAATACGCCAAAGCGATACGAAAACCAAATAATAGGTAATAACGATGCAAGGCGAAGTAATGGGTAGGTATCAGGGCGTATCAGGTATACAAGCATCATAACAAGTAAAAGGGTAGCCAACGTAACCGTTAAATTAGTGATTTTAAGTAATGCAGGGCGCTTTAACGGAAGGTTTAAAGAATGAAGTAGCATAATAAACGGCGCAATTAATAACGAGCCAGTTATATCGCCAAGGCACATATTTAACTGATACTGTAATAGCTCTTTAGCAACCAATATGTTTGTAAATTCAAACGCACTGGAAAACAAAAACCACTTTATTGAGGTGCTCGCAACACACAATAAAATTAACGAAAGTATACCTAAACTATTATTAATGCTCGGCGGCCAGCGGCTACGTTTAAACGCATACACAAGGGCAAAAAAGCAAAGCTCCTGCCAAAAACCATGCAGTAAATTAAACTCCCAAACCCCGGTCATTGTATAACCTAAGTGAGCAGCCAAAGCACGAGACGATATCCACAACGTAATCCAATACCGAGTTGGCGAAAGCAAATAAAAAGCAATTTTTATCCCTGCAGGAATAAATATAGCGCTACTTTCAGGGACAGTTTCTAAATTAGCCCCAACCCAAAAAGCAGCAATGCAGGCAATAAAATAAATTACGCCAATTACAAACTGCTTTGTAATTTCTTTAACGGTTGCTGCAATAGAAAAATTAAAAGCAGGTAATGTATTAGGTAAGTTCATCTAACTGAATTACTCCCGCATCAATTGCTATTTTTAGCAGTTCAAACGATGTTGTTACATTAAGCTTGCTGTAAATATTTGCTTTATGCACATGCGCTGTTTTAGGCATTATTTCTAATTTTTGTGCTATTTGCTTTGCATTAAAGCCCTTTGCTAACAGTGGTAAAGGGCTTTAATGCAAAGCAAATA
>Ga0316197_10001286_pt1 | contig 17944 bp, 12 predicted proteins | sample OudBiesiAoxic_MG_FD_204939 | JGI IMG/M metagenome (GOLD analysis project Ga0316197, IMG submission 204939) | Coastal sediment microbial communities from Oude Bieten Haven, Netherlands - site A oxic | ecosystem: Environmental > Aquatic > Marine > Coastal > Sediment | place: Netherlands... | reverse complement strand
GCGGCAGGTACTCGTTGGGATGAAATTGATTTAGAAAATCAACTTTGGAATATTCCTGAAGAACGAATGAAGAAAGGTAGAGCGCACACAATCCCTCTTACAGAGCAAACTTTAGTTTTACTTCAAACAATAAAATCAATCACACCTGAAAGTGAATTTGTATTCCCAGGACATACTAGTCGCAAAAAACATGTCAGTAGCCAAACAGCAAATAAAGCATTAGAAAGAATGGGCTTTAAAGGGCAACAAACTTCACATGGCTTACGCGCACTTGCCAGTACAACTTTAAATGAACAAGGCTTTGATGTAGACGTTATTGAAGCCGCCCTTTCACATGTAGATAAAGATAAAGTAAGAAGCGCTTACAACCGTACTGACTACCTTGAACGCCGCAAAAAAATAATGAGCTGGTGGAGTAACCATATTTCAGAAGCATCTAATGGCTCTAACTCTATAACAGGTTTACAAAATTTATTGGTTGTAAACCAATAAACAACAGTGCTCTATGATTGATCGGCACCACTTAGACGCAAACTATGTATTGAGATCATAACTAGGCCTGAACTTTTATTTTTGTATGCGATATAAGGTCTCAAATACTTTACCAACTAAACATTCTATTACATTAAAATCAAAGTTAAACAGCGCAAGTTATAATGGCGATGTTTTTAAGGAAACTGAATAAATAGTACATTGATGGAACAACTATATTGAAAATATCAGTTCAAGGAAGTAATTCAATAATAAGATAGAATATAACGAATAGTGCTTCATTGAAGCACTATTCGTTTATTAGATATCATTAAAATCTTCCGCGGTTAGCTAATAGATCTTTTATATATTACAAATCTCCTATTGTTTTAGTCTTAGATAACTTACAAATAAAATTTATAGCATATTAAACTCTTTTTGAATTCTCTCACCAGTCGCACACCATTTTTGAAAGTTATCTCTTTGCTCGGTTCGTTCAGCTAAGTGATTTTCTAACTCTTCAACACCTTTTTCAAGCTCAATGAACACCTGAAAAAATTTTGAAACAAACTCTTTACCATTTATTAATTCTAAAAGCTCTGCACGCTGACTATTAAAGTTTTTAACCATTTCCTTTACTGCTTTTTGAAATTCTTCTCGCTTTTTTGCCTCTTGATAACTGCCCCATGCCTCTATAGCAATACCAACTACGGCAAGCACTCCATTCATAGCATTAGCCGCCTTAATTGCCCCCCAAGGCTTAAATTTAAGTAAATTAGATAAATCAATACCGACCAAGCCAGCAAGACTCTTTATTCCGTCTCTAGCTGCAGTAACAAAAGTGTTGTTAATTACATTACTTTTTACAAGTAAATCCGCACCTTGCTTACCGTACCCTAGCACTGCATCATTAAAATAATTTACCTCTTGTGTAAAGCTTAATGCCATACTTTTCACTTCTAAATTTGCTGAGCGTAAATAGCGATCAAATTCACTTTGTAACCTTGATGAAATAATAACACCTTCATCTCCGACCTCTCGCTGAAAGAAGTCATTAAATGTTTCTAAGTCAGTTCCTTGAACTTGTAAAATCAAATCTGCAAAATAACTTGTTACAAAATTACGCAACCCTACACGCGAATCTGAAATTAAAGCTTGAGTTTTAATTAGTTTTGTCTTCATTGTATCTACAACATTAAGCATTTTTTCAACCTCTTGCCCGAGTTTTTTGTCGTTTTCAATGGCAAGTGGTAACTCTTCGTTTAGCACATCTCTAACAATGCTATTTTTGGCTTCAACAGCAATGCTTTCAACTCCACCGTTACTCGCTACCTTTTCATTTGTAGCAACTTGCAACGACTCAATGTGAGATAGCTGCTTAAACTTCTCAAGATTATCAAGCCAATACTCAGTCCCCATATCAAAAGGGTTAGCAGCAACTGCAACAACAGTTAAACTATTAGTTTCATCTTGATCAAGGTTTACTAAGTCTTTTAAACGGTTAACTACATTTTCTTTTTTTATATTTAAGTTTTCATTATATTCATTTATATCTTCAACATCGGCCACTTCATCAAATCGACTTAGTACAAATACCGTCCTTGGTAATATATTAAGCGTTCTAAACAACCATTCTAAGTCTTCTTGATGGCTGTCTTTAATCGGATTAGTAGAATTCATTACATATAAAACTAAATGTGCTTCGCTAACATATTTTTTAGTGATCTCTTTGTATTTTTCTACTGCTGAGTTATCTGCATTTATTTTCTCTTTAAAACCAAAAAGTCCTGGAGTATCAATTAACTGGAGCCCATTACTGACATTGTAAACCGACACCGCATTAGATGATTCTTGTTGGCTAATATTCATTGTAGATTGATCTAAGCGTTCCATCCACGCCGCAGCGATTGATGTTTTCCCTTCAGAAAAGCCCCCTATCAAAGCTATTTTTAAATTGTCATCTGACAGCGATTTAATTGCCGTATCTAATTTATTAATTAAAGATGAGTCAATATTTATCCCTACTCCTTCACCCTGAAGTAAAAAAGCATGTAATTGATTTAATATATTAAGCGTGCTCTCTTTTTGAGTATTAAACGTTTTTAATGTTTCTTCCATTATAATTCCTTGTCTAACTGTCTTGATGTTTTATGAAGCTTTTCAATTGAAATTGAAAGTATCTTATTAATTAATGCGGTGTGTTCAATTGGGGTCTTTAAAGAGAGCTTTATAGTATCAATCTTATCTTCAAGCTCTGTGAATGCCTTAGATATATTTGTGTTTGCAGTGCTTCGAAGTTCCTTATCAATATTGTCAATATTTTTATTCGCAGATTTTTTTTGCTGCGACATTTTATAGCTTGAACTAAACATACTACGAACTGATTTATAAACAGAAAAAACCAGCCCCACAGCCCCAAGTGCAATTGCAGCTATACCCGCACCAGATATAGCAAGTACAACCCCGCCAACTATTGAGCTTATTATTCCTACTACATTTACGCCATTGTCTATGTCTGCAGATAAATCAAAATCAATATCAAAGCCCTTTGTTTTAAAAGATGAATAAGCATCAAATAATTCACCCGCATGCTTTTGAAAACGCTCTACAATAACATTAACCTCTTCACCAAACTCATTTAGTTGAATATTTATTGCTTCTGGTAGGCTTTCATCAAACTGACTTTGTTCTTGACTAATCGCTCTTTTAAGTTCGTATTTAAAATCATCATTGCTTATATCATCTTCAATTTTAGAATAAACAGATTTGCGCACTGTTGACTTAAAGGTATCAACACTCGTACCAACTGAAGTGAATAACCTGCTTTTTAAGCTACTTAAAGCAATATCTAATTGATCTGAGGCAGAACCTATTTCTTGCTTTAATTTAGTGTGTAATGGTTCAAATTTTTCATCACGTAAAGCAGTTATACTGCTATTTGCTCCCTTTAAAACTTGGTTTGCTTTGTTAAAGTTGGCTTTAATAATTTTAACTTTATAGTCTTTTATTAAATCGCTAACTAAAAACTGTTTTAAGTCAGTAAATCCACAGTAATCTAGTAAACGCTGTTCGCTATTATCCTTCATAAACTTTTCTTTACGTTTATGATCCGCCGAGCCAGCGACTAAGCAGTTTGCAGCAGCAAGGTAACCCACTAAGCCACATACGCTTTTAGTACCTTGATAGTTTTCGCCCAATTGCTCCGTCATTTTATTATCAAGCTCAGCTAAACTAGCTAACTCGCTTTCGCTAACAAGTTGACTTTTTTGCAGCTGCAAAGGGTTAGTAATACGTTTATTGTAAATACTATAAACTTCGGTTTGGGTGCCTAAATGCTCTTTTATTTTCTCTAAAGTACCTTTGTTTTTATCATCACCTGTTTGAGGTGCAGCCGCCTTTGACGTCACATAAAACACAGCATGTGCTTTGTGCACAGCACTCCAAATGCTTTGGCCAACTTTTTCTTCTTTCCCTTCAATACCAGGAACATCTAAAACCGTAAAAGTACTTTCATCGCCTTGCATTAAGTAAGATTGACTATCTAAAGTGTAATCTGAGCGACCATCACCAATAATGCCACCGTCAGCATAAGGCACTAACTTCTCAAGGTCGTCTTCCATATGATCCAATTTCAAACACGCAGCGTCGTAACGTTTGTTATTATCAGTAACTTCGCTTTCTGCTTGTGCAACGCTCTCGTCAAGTATTAACTTTGCGCTTTCAAACTGCTCTTTTTTAGTAGTAAGTTGCGCTTCTTCAGGGAGCTTACTAAAAAAGAGCCAGATTTTTTGAAAAATATTAAACGATGCAAGCTTAGACTCTATCGTTTTATTAAGCGTAGTTAGCTCATCACTCAGACGAGAAGTTTGCTCAGTATTTTTATCTTTAACATTATTTAGACTTTGCTCTAATGAGGCTTTCATATCTTTAAGCTCAGCTATTTTTTGTTTAACCCTCTCAATAGATGCGCTGTCAATATTTAATGAGGTAACAAGTTCTTTAAACTTACTTTGTGAGGAAACTTTCTGAGGCTCAGCTAACAAAATGCGCAGCGTTTCAATAATGGTTGATTTACCTGCGTTTGTTTCACCATAAAATGCTACTGTAAACGTATCCCATTCAGAGTTAGCTTTTAGATTATCTAACTCGCCCGCAATATTAGAATCTAACTCATTAAGTAAATTGCGGCTAAATGTGTCTATTTCCTTATCTGTGGTTTCGATTTCTGATGCATCAATCGTGTTAATCAAATCCTTAATTACACTTTGCAGCTCTACATATATTAAGTCCGGTTTTATATCTTTTAAAATCACATTAAACACCTATTTTTCATGAATTTTCCTTGTTACGAAGTTGTATCAACATTATTTGTCAAATGTAGTACTCGAATTTACCCACCTCGAAAGTCATAATTCCCTTATGAATAACAAAAAACATAAGGAACGAGGACAAAAATTGAAAGGCACATATTGACCAATCGTCCCGTGAGCAGCAACATTTACAGGCCGTACTAACCTACGCTGTTTGATATGGTTATACCCAAAATTTTGATTGGTTAAACCTAACTCAATGCGTTTTTGATCTAAAATACCAGCCAAGTTATCAATGTGCGTTATATGCGAAACTTTAACTGCCGTTAATAATATTCTTTAATATACCCATATGCCCTGTCAAACAGGACTTGGTCGGTATGTAATTTGTATTTAAGTAATGCCTTGCGTAGTGACTTTTGTACTTCACGTTCTCCGCTTGTGGTGTTTTGCCACCCCGGGAAACGTACTACTCGTACAATGGCGTCAATGTCTGTGACTATACGTTCAACCACTGCGGGTGTTTGGTCGTCTTTTAGCTCTAAAAACAGATCAGTTAATGCGGCTTTCGGTGTTTTATCTTGACGCTGCGCATCCAAGTCTTTTTCTGCTTGTACGGTTTCTTTGGCTATTTTACAAAGCTCTTTAACGAAGTCGATTGAGGCTATTAAGCCCTTTTCGGCTTTATCACGCAACAGTTCTAATCGTTCACTTAGTGATTTAAATACAGGTAAGTCACCGCGTTCTTTAAAGCGTTTGGCGAGTTCTTTTTCTAGTTGTTTGGTTTTAGTTGAATTTGGGTTGTTAAAAATATTTTCGATAACATCTGCATCAAGTACAAACTCTTCTAGGTTGTGTACTTCACCTACATGAATATTGTCGTGTATTAACTGGGTGGTTTGTGCGCCCAGTGTTAACCACAATAACTTACCTATGTTGTCTGACGCGGGTTTTACTGATTCATAAACCTGGGCTAGCCATTTGTAATCTGCATTGTATTGGTCGAGTACGCTATCAGGCGATAGTGACTCCCAAAGCTTTGCGAGAAACTTAAAGTCTAATGCAAAGGCATCTTTCTTTTCGTTATCGCCAATAGCATTTTGCGCAGCTTCTAAGCCCTCAAACCCTTCAATGCTTCTATCAACGCCTTCAAAGTGAGCTAACGTATCAACCATGGCTTGTGGTAGTTTTATGCGCAATTCACTCAAGTTAGAGATAACTTGCTGCACGCTTTCTTCATCAAACTCTAATGCTTTTGCGGCATCGTCAAATACACCGAAGTAATCAACAATACAGCCAAAGCTTTTATTAGGATATAAACGGTTGGTTCGACAAATTGCCTGCAACAAGGTGTGGTCTTTCATCGACTTATCAAGGTACATGGTTTGACAAATAGGTGCATCAAACCCGGTTAACAGTTTGGCGGTTACAATAATAAATTTAAGCTCAGATTGTGCATCGTTAAACTCATCGACTATTTTTTCTTGTCCGCTTTTATCAACCGCCCACTTTTGTTTAAACTCAAAGTCGTCATTGGCACTGGTAGATATAACCACTTTACTGGCGCTTTCAGGGAAATGTTTATCTAGCTGCTCTTTATATTGCACACATGCATAACGGTCTGGCGTTACTATCATGGCTTTAAACCCTTGTGGGTCTACTTTATCCATGAAATGAATAGCAATATCTTCAACTATTTTTTCAACACGCTCTGGTGACTTTAAAAACGCCGCCATTTTGGCTGACTTTTGATTTAACGCATCCGCTTCTTCATCGGTTAGTGCCGCACTTTCTTTAAACGCTTTAAAGGCTTCATCTAACGCTTCTTTATCAACATGCACATCAACCAAACGAGGTTCAAAGTGCAGTGGTAAAGTGGCTTCATCACGAATAGAGTCATGGAAGGTATAACGCGACATATAGCCGCCTTGGTCTTCTTCTGCGCCAAAGGCCCAAAAGGTGTTTTTATCAGCTTTGTTTACAGGTGTACCGGTTAAACCAAATAAAAAGGCATTAGGTAAAGCGGCACGCATTTGACGGCCTAAATCACCTTCTTGTGTTCTGTGTGCTTCATCTACCAGTACGATAATATTATCGCGTTCGTTCATGTTCGGTTTAGCATCACGGAATTTAAAAATGGTAGAGATAATAATTTTACGGGTATCACGCTCAAGCATTTGTTGAAGTTCTTTAATGCTATCGGTTGATTCAACATTAGCGACATCAGCGGCATTAAAGGTGCCGCTAATTTGCGTGTCTAAATCAGTCCTATCCACCAGCACAATAACAGTTGGGCTTTTAAGTTCTGCAGCGCGGCGAAGCTTTTGTGCAGCAAACACCATTAATAATGATTTACCTGAGCCTTGAAAGTGCCAGATTAAGCCTTTTTTGATTTTTCCTTCAATCACTCGCTGAACAATTTTATTTGCGCCTTCATACTGCTGAAAGCGAGGAATCACCTTAATACGTTGTTTCTTTTTGTTGGTAGTGAACAACGAGAAGTTACGCATGATATCGAGCAAGCGAGCTGGGCTTAATAAGTCAGTCAGCTCTTTGCCTATTTCAGCCAAGCCAAGAGCTTTAGTTAGTGAAGTATCTGAATCTTCTGTGCGCCAAGGAGCCCAAAATTCTAATGGACAACGAATGGCACCATAAAACAACTCTTTGCCTTCGGTAGCAAAAGATAAAATGTTAGGCACAAACAATTGTGGAACGGCATTTTCATAAATGCTGTGTACTTCATGGGCACCATCTAGCCAACTAACTGATGGACGAATAGGTGTTTTCGCTTCACCCACCACAACCGGAATACCGTTAATTATCAATACCACATCGGGTATTTTTGTTTCTCTGTGGTGAATACGAAACTGATTAGTAACCACATAGTCATTACGAATTAAGTCATCAAAATCGATAAGGTTAACTGGTACATGTCGATTATTCTCACCAAACGGCATAGTTTTTTCACCTGTCATCCAAGCGAAAAACTCTTCATTGGCTTTCACTAAGCCAACTTGATTTACCGAAATTAAAATAGCACGGAGTTTATGTATTACTTCATCAGCCAAATTGGGATTAGCTTCAATCTCTGGGTTAAGGCGAGTTAATGCTTTAACCAATTCAGATTCAACCAAGACCTCATTAACACCACGTCCAAGTTGCTCTGGCGATTTGAAATGCCATTGCACACCAAAGCCTTGTAGTTGAGGTTCTTTAACTTGGTTACTATCTAATGCGGCATTTAAGTTAACGCCAGTCATTTGATGGATGATGTAGTGTTCCACACTATTTAATTCGGTAAATGCCATACCTAAAACACCTGATTAATAATTGAGTGACTAACAGCCTTCGTTGCTTGAATACCCAAAATCATTTCTTCCGATATTTTATTTTGATTATAAATTTGATGGGCAATATATACTTGTTCATTTTTTGGCGGTACGGCAACCCAAAACTCCCTTAACCTGGTCAATGCTAATTTGGGTTGTGTACTTACAGTCGTCACCGATTTTATCTGTGAACTAATCTTGGAAGATCTCATGTAATACATAAGGTACGATTTATTTATTATTATATCTGTTAGCTTGTCTGCATTTTCGGTTAAGTACGCACCATCCAATTCGGCGGGGATTGCTCCAACTAAACCTAAAGTTCCGGCTACAGAAATATAGAGATCGCCTTCGCTAATTCTATAATTATTAATTTTTGGGGCTACTTCCTCAGGAACAAACATTAAATTATCTGTTGTTACTCCTAATGGAGTCATATCTGTGACTCGTAAATATGGTAAACCGTTGTCAGTTGATTCTAATGAAACTCCCTTAGGTATCCTTTTTCCGCCTTTTAAAGAACATACTTCCCCTAATTTTTTTACCATCCAGTCTTCTGGAATTAGTCCTAATTCAGTTTTAACAAAGTTTGACTCTTTATCACCAATCCTTTTTTTTCCTGTAAGAAGTTCATTTATATAAATGCTTTGATGTACTTTATATGCCTGTAATAGACCTAATCGTTCTTGAATCGCTTCATCCACAGATTTTAAAAGGTCTAATATAGTTTTTTGCCGTTTTGTTGGTGGAAGGTTAAATTCATAGTTTAGTAAATCTTTAAACTTTACCCTTGGGGATAACCCTCCAGCAGAGTGCTTAATAGCATGATCAAAGAATTTGTCATTATTAACAATAAATGGCAATAACTCGGGTAAAAGCAATTCTTCTTTGGCTCTCATTACCGTAATATCACCAGAACAAATACCTTCAAATGAAGCTTTAGCTGCCTTTTTTAAGTACGCTCTTCGACGACCAAATAACACATCACCTTTACCAAATTTTTTTGTGAACGTTGTGCTTCTATCAAGATTTTCTGAACGACGTAAATGCATATCACCACTATCGATATGCTCTAGGCCAACAACATGTTCGATGCCTTCAGCAACAGGATTTTTAACTGACTCTTTAGGCTCAAATACCACATCGCCAAACTTTACTTTTTGCCAGTCTGACTTATCAATAGAAAAGTTTTTAATAGCTTCCATGTCTAACATTAAACTAGCTCCTTAAATAACTTTTCCATTGAATGCTTTAGGTTGACCGATGATTGCTGCCACTCTTGATATACTGTTGTAAAACAAGCTTCTTCACTACTTACTAAAGAGTCTGGGCGAATATAGAGGTTAATAGCCATATTGGCGTTTTTATCTAACACTGCTTGTTTATCAACTAACACAGCAAAGTTGTCTTCACTCTTGAACGTACTGTAAGTATTAAATATTTTGTCGATATGAATTTGGTCTAGGTAACCAATATTTTTATCTTGCCTTACTTCTTTAACCGCATTAATGAATAGGATTTTATCTTTTTTATTGGCTTCTTTGTTTGTTTGGGTAATTAACAAACATGCTTCCATAGGCGAGTTATAAAAGAGATTTGGCCCAAGGCCAATGACACATTCAACTTGGTCTTGCTCAATCATTTTTGTGCGCATTGCGGTTTCTGCATCACGGAATAAAATACCATGTGGCCATAATGAAATGGAACGACCATTACCTAAATCTAAACTCTTTTGAATGTGTTGCTGAAAGGCATAATCGGCACAGCCTTGCGGTGGTGTGCCCCATACATTTCGTCCATGAGGATCGCTTTCAAAAGTTTTACGGTCCCATGATTTAATTGAATACGGTGGGTTAGCTAGAATTACGTTGAATTTTTTCAGCTCGTCATTTTCAAGCAAACCTGGGTTACTTAAGGTATTACCACGAACAATGTCGAACTCTTCAATACCATGCATAAACATGTTCATACGAGCAATGGCTGAGGTTAATAGGTTAATCTCTTGGCCGTATAATTTAAGGGTACGGTATTCTTTACCTTCGTCTTTAAGGTGCAAGGCACAGTTAAGTAATAAACCACCCGAGCCACAGGTAGGATCGTACACTGACTCGCCAGGTTGCGGGTCCATTATCATGGTCATTAACTTAACCACGGTACGGTTGGTGTAAAACTCTGCTGCGGTATGACCGCTATCGTCAGCAAACTCTTTAATTAAGTACTCGTAAGCATTACCTAGCTTGTCGTCTGGTACGTTTTTTAAATTAAGCGTGTGCTGTGAATAATGCTCTAGTAGGTCGGTAAGCATACCGTCAGAAAGGCGCTCTTTATTGGTCCAACTGGCATCACCAAATATACCGTATAAGGTATCTGGGTTGGCGGTTTCAATTGCTCGCATTGCCTCTTGTAATGCTAAGCCGATATTCGTCGTAGTTTCACGCACATCGGTCCAATGCGCACCTTTAGGTATTTGAAAATGATGATTCTCTTCAAACGCGGCATAGGCTAAATCTCCGTCACTTTCGGCCAGTGCGGTTGCAAACTCTTCATCGTAAACATCAGAGATACGTTTAAAGAACATCAGCGGAAAAATGTATTGCTTGTAATCACCCGCATCTATGGTGCCACGAAGCGCGGTTGCTGCACCCCATAGGTATTTTTCTAATTCTTGTTGGGTCATCATGCTGATGGCTCCTCTACAATTAAATCATTTTCAAACGCTCGGTAGATACTTTCGATTAAACTCGCTAATGGTTTAATATCGTTATGATTATTGTCGAGTTCTTTAAGCTTTTTAAAAGGAATGGTGATTGAAATATGATAACCAAAAGCAATATTAAATAATGACCTATTGGAGTTAATAATTTTACCTTCCCAGTTGCATTGAGCTTTCCAATCGGTATTAATATGCTCATCTAGTAAGTTTTCAATAACTGGCCAATCTTTTCTATATATTCTGCCAGTGTGCTTATTAAAATTCTTTTGGGTATAGAGAGCTTTATTAAAATCTTTATCTGTAAGCCATAAGCCAGTTATATATTGTTGCCCCATAAATTTTATATGGTGGCCAATGCTTGTAGGATAGTTTTCATTCCCAATTTTTAATTGAGTATTAAACTTAGGCTCTTTATTAAAGATATGATATCCCTGGCTTTTAGTGTTGCCAGGGTATATTTCAATGTATAAATCTCCTGTATCCGTATCTACTTCAAACAGAAGTTCATTTGACCAACCTTTTGAAAAGTCAGTCCCTAATCTATCGTTATATGTTAATTGCTTAACTTCTTCATCATTATTACAAAACTCGGCTAATGCAGATTCAAGTCTTCGATAAACCGATAATGAATTAATATTTGTTAATGAACCAATAGGTGTTTCTGGTAACCAAGTGTAATTATGATTTTTAACTAACTGAATGAAGTCATTAAGAAACCGATTGCTATTGCCAGTCGTTTTTTCAAAACTTGCAACCTTAACCGCAATCACCATTAACTTTTTCCAATTCAAGTCAAATGGTGCTACTTCAGCTCTACAGTCATCAATTTTTTTATTTTGTTTTTTTAATATATTAAATATTTGATTATAAAGTTGTGCAGTACAGTCAATATTGTCTCGTTTAGCTTCAACTACAATTAATACATCATTTATAGTGATCACTAAATCGGAAATAGGATCGTATTCTGTATTGTCGGTTTGAAGCCAGAAGTTAGACATTACCGATTCACTTAATGAAACTGCATAAACTTTGTCAAACTCTGAAATTTGACTTACTTGTTTCTGTATTTCAATTTGAACCTTTGTTTCACCATCAAAGTCTTCAAATAGCTGGTCAAACACATCTGAAGCCAAAATAGACTTTAAAACTTCATGAAAAAACAAAGCATCTTCTTGTAAGCATATTGCAAATGATCTAGTTAAATCATTTTCTAATTGATAACTTCTATTCTCTTTTGCATACGTTGTAAAAATATTGAGATGTTTATTCATTTATAAAAATCCTTTTAATACTTGCTTAAACTTCTCTTCAGCTTCTAGGCTTGCTTGCCATGCTTGTTTTAAATCAGCCATTGCTTCTTCTACTGAAGGTAAGTTGTCTTCAATGATTTTTTCAACATAAAGTGGAATATTTAAGTTAAAGTCGTTTTCTTCTAAATCAGCTCTAGATGCGACTTTGACGTAGTTTTCGACATCTTGGAAATTGTGGTACCAGTCGTAAACTTGTTGTACGTGATTTGGCTCTAAGAAGTTTTGTGCTCGGCCTACTCGGATTTGGTCAGACGCATCAATAAATAATACTTTCCCTTTTTTATCAGCAGCTTTATTTTGTTTGAATACCATGACACAAGCAGCAAGTTGAGTACCGTAAAACACGTTAGGACCTAAACCAATAACCGCTTCTAGCATGTCTTGTTCAAGTAGTAGTTTACGAATTTTACCTTCGGCTGCTTTTCTAAATAATGCGCCGTGAGGTAATACTACCGTCATACGGCCTGTGCTATTCATAGATTTAACCATGTGCTGTACCCAGGCCATATCACCATTACCTTTTGGTGGTACACCAGCGATATTTCGTCCGTACGGATCGTTAGCCCAGTTTTCAGCGCCCCATTCTTTCAATGAAAATGGTGGGTTGGCTATTACGCAGTCAAAAGTTTTAAGGCCATCAGCTTCAAAAAAAGCAGGGTTACGTAGAGTATCACCACGTAGTATTTCAAAGTCTTCAATACCATGTAAGAACATGTTCATACGGGCGATAGAGCTTGATGTTAGGTTCTTTTCTTGGCCGTATAGTTTTAGGGTTCGGTAATCTTCATTGTTGTGTTTAAGGTTATCAACACACTCGAGCAACATACCGCCCGTACCACAAGCAGGATCGTAAACGGTTTCACCTTCGTGTGGATCTAATATCATGCCGAGTAAATGTACCACCGAACGAGGGGTATAAAATTCACCCGCTTTTTTATTGGTTAAATCCGCAAAGTGCTTAATGAGGTATTCGTAAGCATTACCTAACATGTCTGGTTCAACACTTTCATTCGCTAGGGTGTACTGAGAAAAGTGCTCGACTAAGTTAATTAGTAATGCGTCTGAAAGCTTATTTTTATTGCTCCACTGTGCATCACCAAAGATACCATAAAGGAATTCTTGGTTTGCTTGCTCTATGCCGCGCAAAGCGTTTTCAATTGCTGCACCTACATTGGTGGTAGTTTCACGAACATCTTGCCAGTGACAGTCTTTAGGGATTTCAAACCGGTGCATTTCTGGTAGAGCTGCGTAGTCTTCATCGCCATCGGATTCTTTTAGTGCTACGCGGTATTCCTCATCGTACACGTCAGAAATACGTTTAAAGAATAGTAACGGGAATATGTAAACTTTGAAATCTGACGCATCTACAGGGCCTTTTAAAATCCAAGCTGCTTTTGATAGGTATTGTTCTAATTGGGAAAGTGTAATTTTTTCAGTTGCCATTGATCACTTCTTTAAGTAATAGATTAGTGTCTTTAATTTGATTTTATGTTCTTGATAATACGCTGTTAAGCGTAAACACTCCAATGATAAAATCCTCTAACGTTTCATTATTAATTTAAGCTGTATTATAGGTTTATTACCACACACACCAGCGACTCTGTTATAGAGTCGCTGGTGGAGTATGCATGATGCTTTAACGTTGTTTATTCGCTCAGTTCTCGATTGGCATATTTAAAGAAGACTTTGATTGTTTCGATACCTAGTTTTTATTTGCGGGGTTATAACAGCATTTTTTACTTTTTTTTCCAGAACCACATGGACATGGTTCATTTACTTTTGGCTTCCTTCCAGACAATTTCGAAGAAGTATTTTGATTTAATGATTCTAGTTCCTTGAACCACTCATCACCAACCTCCTTCATTTTTGTTACCATTTGGCCCGCTAAGTCATTAAAATCAATAGTGTGATAATTCTTTCCCAAAATACTCCCTGCGGCAATCGAATCAGTGAGGTATTTTTTAGCTAGAACATTATCATGTTTTACTAAATCACCTTTGTGATAAGCAATACCTAATTCAGCTATGCAGTCTGCACAACCAACCTTAATACCTTTATTTAAATAGTCTAAAGCTTTCTCTACGTTAACTGGTAATGCTTTTCCCTGTGAATAGTAATAATACAAAAAGCGGTATACAGTAATTTCATTTACCTCTTCAGCTTTCAATAGATAACGTAAAGCTAGTTTGTAATCAGGCTTTCGTCCTTCACTTCCACAATATAGTTCAACTCCATAGTAAGCAATTGCAGGTGCATACCCTCTTTCAGCAGCAGTGACAAGAAGGCTTAAAGCTTCCTGTTTACTAAAATCACCAAGCCACCCCTCTCGCGCTAATTCAATATAGTTAAATAAAGGAGCTAATTCTGCATAATGAGCCAGTGCGTGACTTTTTACTTTCGCTTCACTTACTCTCCTTATTTTCTCCCAATCACAACCTAAATTAACACTCGCTTTATACGCAGCTTCAAAGTGCATTATCGCTTGTTTAAGTAAAAAATCATGGTGTGCCTCATATGTATCAGACACCATTAAAGTGGTTCTCTCTGCTTCCTGTTCGTTTGCTACTTTTAATAATAACAAACCGGCCTGATGTTTTACCTTCCAGTCAACAGTTATAAGAGCATTAAATAAAGTTTCTTTATGTTCTTGCCCACCTTCCTCTACGAGTTCAACCTTGAGCGCTTGTTTCTCAGGAAAATATTCAAGATAAAAGAGCTTCATTACTTCTATTGCTAATTTACGTGCAGATTTAGTTTTTTTAATCAATTTCTGCCGAAATTGCTTTAAGTCGGAGTTATCATTACTTTTGAAATTTCTAGCATGGACCCCCTCATTACCTAACTTTCTCAACTCATGTAGCGTAGAAGTCATTGGCGCACTTATACACTGAGAGTCATGTAGTATATTGATCTGCTTTTCCAAAGTAGCATCATTAAACTCAAAATTTGTTTTCTTGCCGATATAAATGCATATTCCAGCAGCAAACTCTCGAAATTGCTGTAATGAATAATCCGGTAAAGCATTCATAAACTCTACTGCCGTTTGGTAATGTTCAAGCAATGATTTATCTAACCTTTCTGCAAGCTGGATATCTGTAACAATTCCCGTCATATTATTCTCCTATATGTTTTCGAGGGATAAAATGTAACCTTTGAGTACTATCCAGAATTTTTAATATATTTAATGAATGTAGAATTTATAAAATAAAAAGAAATAGTTTTTAGAGAAAACGTCATAAACGGCTCGATTACGGTATTTTAAATTGAATATTACAATACTCTCTAAGAAATTGAATAGTTATCAATGTTTTATTTGTAAACAAATGTTCAAAGCAGTATTTATTATCCTCAACTGAGTTTTTCATGTTCGAGTTATATTACCTAGCCATCTTGCTCTCCAGTTAAATCTCTTTTTGAAATAATTTCTTCTATCCACTCTTCAATTTCACTTTCTATCCATGCAACAGCCCTATCACCCAGGCTAACAGATTTAGGAAACAACCCTTCTTTCATTTTTTTGTAGATTAATGAGCGACTTAATGCAGTTAAGTTTATTACTTCTTTTAGTTTAATTAGCCTAGTTTGTTTCATGGTGAATTCCTTTATTGTTTCATTCACCTGATTACCAAAGCATGTTTTAAATAAAATAAGCCTACGTCCAGCCGTGCATCCAAAACCCCGTGGTTACTGAGCTCACGCTCACCAGAGAGAGAGTGAACACTCTTTTTTTTCTATAAAACCCGTCTTTCAGCGACTTCTGTCACCTATATTACCGATGTACTTACAACACATAGGTATAAGGAAACTCAGAAATGAAAAACGTAAATAGCACAGTTAGCAACTATAAAAATCACTCAACAATGTCCGACGACCAAGTACTAGAAATGGCAGCTGAAATAATTGAAACGAAATATCTGCGCGGCGACTCTTTTAATAATCCCACGGCTGTTAAGGAGTTTTTGCAGTACAAGCTAGCAAACTACGAGCGTGAGGTGTTTGCCGTATTACTACTCGATAGCCAAAACAGTTTGATTGAATATAAAGAGCTATTCTTCGGGACGATTAACTCAGCGAACATTCATCCGAGAGAAGTGTTAAAAATAGCTTTACAACATAATGCTGCTGCAGTGATGTTTGCGCATAACCATCCATCAGGCAATTCAGAGCCATCAAACGCAGACAAGCAAATAACACAAAAACTAAAAGGTATCTTGGAAGGAATTGATATTCGAGTGCTTGACCATATCGTTGTGGGAAAAGACTGTGTGTCATTTGCTGAACGAGGTTTGCTATAAGTCCATCTACTGTTCATCCACTAAACCATTAAATACCAACTAATCAAAAGGACTTTTAGTCATGTTCACTAAATTGCTTTTATCACTACATCCATTTAAATCGATATGGAACCACTATCATTCAAGTACTTTGAAACCAATATGGGACAACCATTTTGCAAGCACCTTTAAAGAGATAAAAAAACTGGTTGATTATGCCTTTGAGCAACTAGCCAACTTAGTAAAAAAAGTACTGTATCGTGGTTTAAATAAATTACTCAAAATTGCTTTGTTATAACGACTACATTCTCCTGTTATTACACATAAGCATCAAAACACTCTTTTCACTTCTATACCTCACTATAAAGCCAGGACGTTAATTAACGTCCTGGCTTTATACATTTGGCGGAACTTAATAGGATTTTAATATGACAACACAACTCATCATTCCACCAGAATCGCGCATTATTCCACTTTCAGTATTAGTTCATTGGTCTGAATCTAAGCTATTCAATGACGATACAACCTATGCCTTTGATGACTTCGAGAACATGGCGCTTGAAGCAGCAATGGATAACTTGGCTGGTGGTTATGATAAAACACGTATTACCGTCTTTTTATCTGATAATAGTGAATACCAATGCAGACTTGATTTAGGTATTGGTAATAACGATTTAGGTTTTTCAGACCGTTGTTTGCGGATGAAGGAATACCACCAGCTAACTTACATTGAAGGTGATAGAAGGGAATTAGCAATAGACGCGGATTATATTGCATTAATTCAAACAATATCAAACTACTGTTTAAACGAAATATCTGTAATGCAAACCCGTAAGCAAGTAGCGTACAGTGCAGAACAAATACGCATGGCAAAGGAGCGATCAAACAAAGCGATTAACGACTTTAACGAAGAAGCTAAGCGCGAATATCAAACAAGAACTGAAGCGTTCCAGGCATCCATACAAGTACCTTCCTGGGCCAATGCGGTTATTATCGCGACTTTCACCGAGCATGATGATGAAGGCAGTGATCCTTATGATGACTACTACCAAAGTAAAACAACCCGTACCATCATATTAGCTTGGTCCAAACATACTAGAATGCTATTTCCTGAGCTGCGTAAAGCATGTTTGAATCATCCAGATACCAGTTACATGAATAATAAGGACCAAAGTAAAGAACACCGACAACACTACAGTATGGGAGCAGGCTATTTTTTAACAGATAACGATTACATTCGTAATGGCTGGCATATCCAGAAACATGTTTTGCCCTCTCATGATAAAGCACAGCAAGCCTCACTAGGAGAGCTTGCGGTTAAGCTATAGTAGAGTGTTAGAGCAGATAAGCATCCTATGGTGTTTATCTGCTCATTCAAGGCTTAATGATTTATTTTTTACTCACGTTTAATAGCCCTTTAATAAGAACCATTTATTTTGGCTACAACCAAAGTTTCTGTTTCCATCTACAAAGCACTTAGTTTCTAACTTTGCTATATAACTCATCCAATAGAAAACTGATTCAAAAGAACAAACTG
>Ga0316197_10001285_pt1 | contig 17949 bp, 4 predicted proteins | sample OudBiesiAoxic_MG_FD_204939 | JGI IMG/M metagenome (GOLD analysis project Ga0316197, IMG submission 204939) | Coastal sediment microbial communities from Oude Bieten Haven, Netherlands - site A oxic | ecosystem: Environmental > Aquatic > Marine > Coastal > Sediment | place: Netherlands... | reverse complement strand
CGGATGGGTCCCCCATCAACACATCGCATATCTGTGGCCGACCGGACCCTGGTTCTGGCTCTTCGAGACGTTGGGGTTCCCCGACTGGATCGCGCACCGCCTCTGGATCGGGACGCTGCTGTTCCTCGCCGGGCTCGGCGTCCGCTGGATGACCCGGGTGCTCGGGTTCGCTCCGCTGGCCGCGCTCACCGCCGCACTCGTCTACCAATTGTCGCCCTACATCCTCCCCTACATCTCGCGAACCTCCGTTCTACTGCTCCCCTACGCCGGTCTCGGCTGGATCGTGGGGCTGACCGTCATGGCGAGCCTCCGGGGTCGGTGGCGATACCCGGCGGCGATCGCGCTCGTGGTGCTGACGGTCGGGGCGGTCAACGCAACGGCGTTGGCGATGGTCGTCCCGGCACCGGTGCTGTGGCTCATCCATGCAGCCTGGGGAGGCAGCATCACATGGCGACGCGCTGCGATGACGGCTGCCAAGACCGGCCTCCTGTGCCTGGGCGTGTCGCTGTGGTGGATCGTCATGCTGGTCATCCAAGGCCGGTACGGCGCGGATGTGTTGGCCTACTCGGAGTCGCTCGAGGCGGTGTCGTTCACCTCGACGTCGACGGAGGTCACCCGCGGTCTCGGCTACTGGCTGTTCTATGTGCGCGACGCCTACGCCCCGACCACGACGGCGTCGATCGACCATCTCGCCTCGGGCCGCACGATCCTGGTGGGCTACCTCGTCGTCGCTGCCGGCCTCGCCGGGCTCGTGTTCGGCCGGTGGCAGCACCGCCGATTCGCCGCGCTGCTGTTCGGCGCCGGAGTCATCCTCGGCGTCGGTGTTCACCCGATCGATGACTCGTCTCCGGTGATGTCGCTGCTGGTCGGCGACGGTGAGGGTGGCCTGGCGCTCGCGCTCCGCAGTAGCACCCGCGCTGTGCCGGTCATGCTGCTCGGCCTCGCACTTGGCGCGTCGCTGCTGGTGAGCCGGATCGGTACCATCCGCATTCCGCGGATGACCGTGTCCCCCCCGGTCGTTCGTGTCGGAACGGCAGCCGCGATCGGGCTCGCCGCCGTGGTCGCGCTGCCAGCGCTTCGGACCGGAGGTTTCGTCGACCCGGCGTTGGAACGTGATCAAGACCCTCCCGCCGCCTGGCTCGATGCCACGGCTGCGCTCGATGCTCGGCCCACCGGTTACCGGGTTCTCCAGGTCCCCGGCACCGAGTTCGGGTCGTTCCAGTGGGGGTACACGGTCGATCAGCCACTCCCCGCGTTGACCGAGCGGCCGCTCGTCACGCGTGATCTGCTCCCGCTGGGGGCCCCGGCCGCGATGGATCTCGCGTTCGCTCTCGACGATCGCGTCCAGAGCGACACCATCGAGCCTGCTGCGGTCGCAGCGGTGTCCCGGTTCCTGGGCGTCGACACCATCTGGATCGCGGGCGACGTGTCGTACGACCGGTTCCGGCTGGCCCGTCCCGAAGTCGTCACCGACGAGTTGACTTCGCCCGCTGCGGTCGAGGCCGGTCTGGTCGATGCGGTCCCGTACGGCGAGCCGTTGGTGATGTCCTCGGCGGTCCCGATGGTCGACAACCGCTCGCTTGGGGATCCCCGCGTCGGTGACCCGATCGCGCCCGTGACCCTCGTCGCCGTGGCCGAGCCGATTCCGACGGTGCGGGTGAAGGACGAGCTCGTGATCCTCGCCGGCAGCGGCGACGGCATCGTCGACGCCGCTGCGGGCGGGGTCCTCGACGGCACCGAAGCGGTGCTCTACGACGCGTCGATCGGCAGCGAAACGCCGATCAGCGAGCCGTTCCGCTACGTCGTCACCGACTCGAATCGGGATCGCGCCCATCACTGGCGGAGTTCTCAGGACGTCACCGGGTTCACCGAGTCCGCTGACGAGGACTCCGACGTACTGCGGTTCGAGAGCGGCGACCAACGGCTGCCGGTGTTCGAGGACGCGTCCTCCGATCTGCAGACCATCTCGATCCAGGACGGGCCCGTGACCGCAGAGGCGAGTAGCTACGGCGAACGCTTCGCGTACCTCCCCGAGCATCGACCCGCGATGGCGATCGACGGGGACCCGACGACCGCGTGGTTGGTGGCCGACCGAGCTCCTGCGATCGGCGAGTTCATCGAGCTCACCCTCGACGGTGGCGGCGCGGGCTACATCGACCTGCTGCAGCCACCCGCCTCCGAGGGCGACCGCACGATTACCGAAGTCGAGATCTCGGCCGATGGCGCAACCCCGGCCAGGTTCGATCTCGACGAACGCTCCCGAACCGGTTCCGGGCAGCGCATCGACGTCGACGTCGACGCGACCGTGAGCATCACGATCACGGCCACCACGACACCTCAGCCGCCGATCGGTGAAGCGATCGGCGGCGTTGGCTTCGCCGAAATCGACCTCGGACTCGGCGCAACGACCGAGTATCTCCGCCCGCCGCTGGACGTGCACGGACTCACCGAGTCGGCATCGAACGTCGACATCGTGCTGACCCGCCTCCGCGTCGAACCCACCGATCGTTGGCGTGACGACCCAGAGCCGAACCTCGCACGCGAGCTCGAGCTCGCTTCACCCCTGACGGTCGACCCGGCCGTGACCCTTCGTTTCGATCGGCGGCTCGACGATCGCACGCTCGCCGACCTGCTCGCCGAGCCCGTCGTGGCGACCTCGCACCTCACCGGCGTGCCGGCGGCGCGCGGTGCCGCAGCATTCGACGATGACCTGACGACCGCCTGGATCACGCCGTTCGATCGCGGTGTCGGCGAGCGCATCGAGTTCCGAGGGAGCGGGACGGCGAGCGAGTTGACGATCGTGCAGCCGGGAGGCGATCACTCCCCGATCACCGGCGTCCGGGTGACGTTCCCGGGCGGTTCGATCGATGCACGACTTCCTTCGGAGACGGATCCGACGGTTGGAACGACCATCGACGTGGGGCGTCCGATCGACCTGTCGAGTATCTCCATCGACATCACCGAGGTCGCGCCGCGATTCGTCCAGAACCGTCGGTTCAACGAGCCGGCACAACTTCCCACCGCAATCTCCGAGATCTTGCTCGACAGCGAGTCTCCTGCCGTCCAGCCGCCCGAACGACTGGTGGTCGACTGCACGGACGATTTCGTCACGCTTGACGGTCGCCCCATCGGAATCGGCTTCGATGTCGCCACCGTCGACGCGTTGGCCGGCCGTCCGATTGACGCGGACATCTGCACCGGCGCCATCGAGCTCACTGCGGACACGCACACCGTGGTCTCGGCATCCGGAAACGAGACCGGATTCGATGTCGACCGGATCGTGCTGTCGACCAACGCCGCGACGCCGGCGCCGTCGACCATCGACCCGACCAGACCGGTGGTCGTCGAGTCGAGTCCGCGCCACCGCACGCTGGACGTACCGCCGTGCCCCGATGGCTGTTGGGTGATCCTTGGCGAGGGCTTCAACGATGCCTGGCGAGCGACCGCCGACGGGGCCGACCTCGGGTCGCCCACGCTGATCGACGGCAATGCGAACGGCTGGTGGGTCGCACCCACGACCGACGTCACCAGGGTCGAGATCGACTGGCCGGTGCAGCGGTCGCTGAACATCGCGTTTGCGCTCACGGCGCTGGTCGCCCTCGCCTGTCTCGTTCTCATCGTGAGCGATCGACGCCGCGAAGAGGATCCCGGGTTCGCTCAGGTCCGGACACCATCCGAGCGACCCACCACGGGGTCACTCGTCGTCGCTGGCGTGATCACCGTCGTCGGTGCTGCTGCGTTCATCGATTGGGTCTGGGCGTTCCCGGTCGCAGCGGTCTGGGCGCTCGCCTTCGTGGTCCCCCGATCGTCGGCGACTCGACTCGTCGGGTCGATCGGCGCGACGATCATCATGGGAGCCGGGTTGGTCGTCACGTACGTCGTTCGCAACGAGAACCCATTCCCCGACGCCGGTTGGCCGCTCCGTTTCGAGTGGTTGCACGGCTGGACGCTGCTCGGGGTCGTTCTCGTCGTGGGAGCGTCGCTGGCCGTTCCCGGTCGAGAGCGCGACGCATGAGTTCGCGCACGATCGAGTACCGGCCGGCACTCGACGGCCTCCGGGCATACGCGGTCGTCGCCGTGGTCCTCTACCACTCCGGGGCAACCTCGAGTCTGACGGGCCTTGCGCCAGGAGGATTCCTCGGTGTGTCGGTGTTCTTCACCCTGTCGGGCTACCTCGTCACGACCCTGCTGGTCCGCAAGTCATCGTCTCCCAGCGGTTTCGTTCTCGGCGACTTCTGGGCCCGCCGGCTCCGGCGCCTCGCCCCGGTTTCGATCGTCGTGATCGCCGCCGCCGTGCTGCTGTCGAGCCGTTTCTGGCCGGGGATGCAGTGGACCGAGGCCGCCGCAGGTCTGTTCGGATGGTCGAACTGGAACGTCATCGGTGCGGGCGAGGACGACCTCATCCGAACGATCGTCGGCCCGCTCGGTCCGTACTGGTCGCTTGCCGTCGAGGAGCAGTTCTACGTGATCCTCACGATCGCGGTGCTGATCGCCTGGCGGACGCCTCGCCCAGTGCGCACCCTGTCGATCTTCGTGGCGGTCGGATGGACGGCGTCGCTGCTGGTCCAAGTTCTCGTGTCCGGCCCGGCGTACCGACTGGAGTTCGGTACGGACAGTCGCGGGAGCGAGTTGCTCGCCGGGTGCGGGCTCGCCCTCCTCCTCCATGTGCGGCCGACCCTCACGATTCGTCACGCCAAGCACCTGGCGGTCGTCGGGCCGGTTGCCGCGGCGACGCTCCTCGGCTTGGCCCTCACGACGGACTACGACCCACCATGGCTGCTGCACGGCGGGTACGCCGCCATCTCCCTGGTGAGTGCCGTACTCGTCGCAGCATTGCTCGTACCGTCGCCACTGACCCGGGCCCTCGCAACCCGACCGACGGTCGCAATTGGCCGTCTCAGCTACAGCTGGTACGTCGTTCACTGGCCGGTCATCCTGATCCTCACCGAGGATCGCACCGGGTTGGATCGCTGGCCGCTGGTCGGCCTCAAGGTCGTGGTGTCGTTGGCTGCGGCGACCGCGCTTCACCTGGCGTTCGAGCAACCGATCCGTGCGAAGACGTGGTCTCCCACCCGCACGGTGCTGCTCTGGCTCGCCGTCTCGAGCGGGATCCTGGCAGTCGCGCTCGTCGTCCTGTGAGCGCGAGGGCCAACGCCTGCGCCCCAGACCCCAGCCTTCCGGGCTCAGGCGGTGAAAGCCGGGTTGCGACGCTCGCGTCATGAGCGTTGCCGCCCGTAATGCTGGTGCGCTCGTTTGCCTGTTCTGTGTGGAGGCCCGCCGCGGCCGGGATCCGCGTCTACCGGGCACTCCGCAGGCTTGAAACGCATCCAGTTGTTGGTCGACCTGGCACGATGAGCGAGACAGATATGTCTGATCTCCAGCGACGGAGGGGGTTGTGACGAGGATGCTGCACGTACCGATGATCGTCATGCTCGCACTGCTCGGCGGAGCGATCCTGCTCGCACTGCGTCACGGCACACTCGGCCGGGCGGAATCGATCGTGTTGTTCATCGGCTCCCCCGTTTTCGTGGCAATCTCGTCGATCTGACGAGCCAGTTCGGGCCCGTCGGTTCAGTCGGCGGCGCCGGGACATGCGCACGTGACGCAATGCCCTCGCCTGACCACCGTCGACGGACCTAGGGGCACGCGACGTGGCTGGTGCTGCCGAGACTCGGTCCCACGTTGAACGTTCCGTCTTCCTGCTGCACGAGCCCCAGCTCGCGGTAGCCCGAAGCTCCGGCCATCGAGGCATCGACCGCACCACGCCCCGTTGCGAGTTCGGCCAGGTAGGCGCTCGTGGAGGGTGGGCCGCTGCGCAGGAAGGTGCCGGCACCGCCGCCGTTCTCGCAACTCAGGTAGGTGTTGTAGACGCCGTGCCAGTCGAGGAGCCGGTCACCGGGCTTCGGACCGTTCGACTTCTCGTCGGCCTGCAGCTCGTCGGCATTCCACCCGCCGTAGGCGAAGTCGAGTCCGCCGAGCGCCGAGAACGACGGTGCGGCCTCGAACCAGATGTCGGGATCGGGTCCGAGGACGACCTTGTTCCGGCCTTTCGTGGTCGTCGTGAAGTCGCGTGGCATGACGTCGAGGGCATCCTCGTCGTGTCCACCGAACATCTCGTCGTCGCCGAGACCTCCCCACAGCGCGTCCCGGCCGTCACCGCCGAACAGCACGTCGGTTCCGTCACCGCCGTTCGCAATGTCGTTGCCTGATCCGCCGTGTACGACGTCGTCGCCCTCGTCGCCATTGATGACATCGTCGCCTTCTGCGCCGAACTCTGCCGCGTCGGACCCGTCGCCAGCGTCGACGTGATCGCCGTCGTGGGCCATATACAGCATGACCTCGCGGGTGATGGTTCCGTTGGTGTGGATCTCGGCCGACAGGAAGGGCCCGTTCGGGGCGATCGACTCCCGGCGCGACCCGTCCTCGAGCACCGTGGTCACGACGCCGAGATCTCCGAGGAGCACATCGTCACCCGGCCCGCCGGAGAGTTCGTCTCCGGCGATGGCATTGCCGCCGACCGTCGTGCGCGTGGTGTCGAGTTGGCCGTACAGCTCATCGTGGCCGTCGCCGCCCCGCAGGAGGTCGGCCCCGAAGGAACCAGCAGGGTCGATGCCGTCGGTCATCTGTACCGTCCTGACCAGGACGCTGTCGTAGCTGGCGTTCCGAGCGCCGAACAGGTCGGCGAGCCTCGTGGGCGTTCCGTCGCCGTTGGACGACCGTTCGATCAAGCCGTTGTCGCCCAGAAGCACGTCGGCGTCGTCACCACCGTCGATCGTGTCGTTGGCGTCGGCCAGTCCTTCGCCGGCCACGGTCCACGCTCGTTGGCCGTCGAGGATGCCGTCAAGTGCAGAACCGCCGCCGAGCAGGTCGTCCTGACCGACTCCACCCGAGATCATGTCCTCGCCCGCGTTGCCTTCGACGGTGTCGTCCCCGGAATTGCCGGACAGATCATCGTTGCCCTGCTGACCGTAGATCGCATCGTCGTCCGGACCACCCCGGATGATGTCGCCGGAACCAGAGCCCGCCGGAGCAGGCGTCGCGGTCGTCTCGACGTCGTGGAGCACCAGGACGTCCGTCGGGCCGTCGATGTCGAGACTGGCATTGTCACCGGCGATCAGGTCCTCGCCGCCATCTCCGTCGATGTGGTCATCAGCGTCGGGGGCGCCGGCGAGCGAATGGCCACCGATCAGCACGTCGCTGCCGGGGCCGCCGTGGATCTCGTCGCCGCCGGTTCCACCGATCGTGAGGTCGTCGCCGGCACCGGTGTCGATGATGTCATCGTCACCTCCGCTGGGATCGGAGGTGATCTGGTCGACCGGCTGTGTGCCCCCGTCGGTGATGTCGCCGGGGCCACCGCCGCCGGTGACCGTACCGCCGTCCGCGGTCTCGATCGTCCCGACATCGCCGAGGACGATGTCGTCACCGGAGCCGGTGTCCAACGTGTCGACACCGAGCCCGCCGAACACGAGGAGGTCGAGGCTGGACCCGTCTGCGTTCACGATATCCGGGCCTTCCTCGGCGTTGACCACGAACGGTCCGTCCTCACCGTCGATCAGGTCGACGGTGAGGACGTCGGGCCCGGCACCGCTGTTCAGCGTCGTGAGTGTCCGAGTGCCCGGCACGGTCGAGAGGTCCGATCCGGAGACGCTGATCTCGTCGGCCGACTCTGAACTCCACATGGTGATCCCACGGCCGAACGCACCGGTCACGTCGTGATGGATCGCAGCGGGCGCCAGACCTGTCAGAATCTGGCCGTCGTACGTCACTTCGGAATCGCCCGCAGCGGCCCCGCGATCGCTGATCAGCAGCCGATTGCCCGCACCCCTATCGCCGTGGATGAACAACGGACCGTCGACTTGGTCGAGATCACCGCCGAGGTGGTCGGTAGTGGTGAAGGTGTCGAGTGCCGCCACCCCGCTCACGTAGAAGGTGTCGTCGCCGTCGTTGCCGTGAACGTGCGTCGCAGTGCTTGCGTCGGCAGCGGTGCCGCGCACGTTGACGGTGTCGTCGTCGTCACCGAGGCGGACGTGCACGGTCTCGACGGCGGTGTGCACGACACCTCCCTGCGCCAACCCGGCTCCGGTGATCACACCGGGGTCGACGTCGACCCGCGTGGATGCGTCGGCCGTGTCGTCGAGGTCGAGCGCGTCGGCGCCCGTGTCACCGAGAACGGTGAGCTGTGCGTCGATCTGGTCGAGCTCGTCACCACCCGTGATCGGGGCGCCAACGGTGAGGACATCGTCGTCGGCACCGAGATCGACGACCGTCTCACCGGCGATCGACTGCACGTCGACCAGATCGATGCCGCCGCCGGTCAGGAGTCGGAGCGGACAACCGTCGCTGTCACAGACCGTGTTGCCGACATGGGTCGACGTGACGGTGACATCGTCGGTGCCCGAGCCGAGCACGATCTCGGCGAATTCGAGGTCATCGTGTGAGACCACCTCGGCCACGATCTGGATGTCGGTTCCCGCACCGATCGTGAACGGACCCGACGCCATGCCGAGGCCGCGAATCGCCGTGTCGGTGACCTCGCCGATCAGGCCGGAGGTGTCCGCCGATGCATCGAGTTCGAGCGTGTCACCGCGGTCGGTGCCGCTCGTCGACGACGGTGCGAATGCCGGCTCGGTGTTCTCGCCCGGAAGTACGACCGGATCGGCGATACCGGGGACTGTCCCGGAGTCATCGCCCGCGATCGTCACCGGGCCGTTGATGTTGCTCGTCGTGCCATCGCCGATGATGAACCGATCGGAATGCTCGCCACCGGCCATCTGGACCAGCGTCGACGCAGCACTGCTGCGGATCCAGAAAACGTCGTCACCCTCGATGCCGAGCAACTCGAACACCTCGACGTTCTCCGCCTGCGAATTGATCGGACATGGCTGACGGAGATCGGGGCGGCCCGAGTCCGGATCGACCTTGCACAACATGATCGTCGGGGCGCCAGCACCATCGGTGTCGACGACGAAGCCGTCGTTGGCTTCGGTGCCGACGATCGTGAAGGTGTCGACGCCCTCACCGCCGTCGACGCTGAGCTGGTCATTCAACACGTAGTCGAAGTCGTCGATGTCCCCGTCGCCGTTGAGCTGCACGCTGTCGGTGATGATGAAGGCGCGGGCGACGAACTTGTCGCGGCCGGGGCCACCATTGGCCGTGACGGGCGCCTTGTTCGAGAAGATCGTGATCGTGTCGTTACCGTCGTCGCCGTCGATCGTCAACGGCTGGGTGACGCCGTTGGACAAGTGCCCTCGCGTGATGACCGCCGTCGGGAAGGCGTCATCCGGGTCGACACCGACGGCCCCGTTGCGCGTCGAGTTCGGGTCGCCGGGACACGTGGCCGAGTTGGGTCCGGTGGGAATGCACGCGGCCTGGCCGTAGATCTGGCCGACCTGCACGCGGTCCGCACCTTCGCCGCCGATGATGCGAGTTGACGCTGCGTTGTCGTCGACAGAGAACTCGTCCGATCCTGCGAGGCCGAACACGTTGAGCTGCTCGATCTGTGCGTTGTAGTTGACCCGATCGGCCCGGGACGCGCTCAGCAACGCAACGAACGCCGAACCGTTGTCGGCTTTGCGCAGCAGGAACCTGTTGGCGCCGACCGTCCCGTAGGTGTTGACCGTGTCGTCGACGCCGTCGGTACCGGTGTCATCGACGGCGATCGTGCGTTGTGCACCCGCGAGGAATGCGTTGTACGTGTCGTTGCCGGCCTTCCCGTCGATCCGGAACCCTTCCGGCACGCTCGCCTTGAGGGCGAACGTGTCCCCCAGCGGGCTGCCCAGCACGACATCGATGTCCGCGGCGGCATACGTCACGGAATTGCCGGACGTGTCAGCCATCGCGGCATCGCCGAAGCTCGACGTGCCGGTCAGCGGTCCCGCGGTGCCGGTGAAGTCCAGCGTGTCGCGGCCGGCTGCATCGTCGACGACATCGGCGCCGAAGTCACCGACGAAGGAGTTGGTGTCATTGCCGGCGCCGCCCTCGAGCTGATCGGCGTCGGCGCCGCCGTCGAGCTGATCGTTGCCGGCGCCACCGCCGACCATGTCAGCCCCCGGACCGCCGTTGACGTTGTCATTGTCGGCGCCACCGTCGAGCGTGTCGGCACCGGAGTTGCCGTTGAGCGTGTCGATGCCCGGTCCGCCCGAGATCACGTCGGGACCCGAGCCACCGTTGAGCGTGTCGACACCCGGGCCACCGTTCAGCGTCATCGGGTGGGAGATGTCGCCGACGATCGTGACCGTGTCGTCGAAATTTCCGAGGTCGCCGAGAATGCCGGTCACACCGGCCGCGGGGAAGCTGAGCGGGGAGTAGGTGTTATTGCTGCCGGGCACGTTCAGCGAGACGACGATGTTGCTTCCGGACCGAGTCAAGGTGAATTGTTCGGCCCGATCACCCAGTCCGTCGAAGCGGTCGGCACCGTACTGCGGCCCACCGTTCAGGATCAGCTGACCGTCGACCAGCTGTGCCACTCGGAACCTCGGTGTGCATCTCAGCCGTTCGTGGAGGACTGTGAACGAGGTGGAGTACGAGTCGTTGAAGACGGTGATGCCGAGGACCTTGGCCTTGCCGCCGAACGAGAGGTAACCGTCGAAATCGATGCCGACGTTGAACAAGCACAGCGGGCCGAGGTCGTGCGCATCGATCACGCTGAGCATCTCGTCGAGATGGAACTTGCCGTCGCCGCGTCCCTCCGCTGGTACGGCGATCGACTCGTCGTTGAGGTCGATTCCGCCGACCAGCTTCACGCCGCCGGAGCCGCGGAACCTGACGTCCGCGAGGCCGCCGAGCACGGAGAGCTTCCCGTCGACGAACGCTTCGACGGATCCGCCGACCGCGACCTCGAAGTCCTCGGTGTCGTCGGCCCCGTAGTCGACCAGGTAGAAGCCGTTGATGAAGTCTTTCCCCGGGCCGAGGCCCGAGCTGTCGTAACCGAAGCCCACCTTGATGTCAAGCCCGAGGAAACCATCGAAGCCGACGGTGAGCGCTCCGTCGAGGAAGCCGGTCTCGAGGTTGAACAACTCCTGTTCGAACTTGATGCTGGGCCCGACTCGGATCGGTGGCGCATTGAACTCGATGAAGGTGGTGTCGTCGGCGAGGTCGCCACCGAGCAGCAGTTTCACCGCATCGAGAGGGTTGTCGAGCAGATCCGACCTGAACATCGGCGGATCTGTCACGGCGCGCCCGTTGAGGCTGCTGATCAATCCCTTGAGGGTGTCCAAGGGTGAGGCAGCGGCGGTGGCCGGAGCAGCACCTGGAGCGACGGTGGGACCGGCCACGGTCGGTGCGGAACCGACCGGTGTCGCCGAGAAGCTCGGCAACACCGTCACGTAACCGAGAGGAATCTGGCCCGGATCGGTACCGAGCCCGGCCCTCGGGCCACACGTCGATGGTCTCATGGTCGCCGGATCGAGATCGCTGATCGTGCACTTGAGGTCGACGAGGAACTCGAAGACGGCCCACGCCTGGGAGACGGCCGGCGGGGCACCGGGCGCATTTGCGAACGCGTCCGCGAGCGTACGCAGGTTGGTCTCGAGGATCGGGATCTCGTCGTTGAGGACCTTCTGGATGTTCGGGTCACTCAGCGGGCTGTACTGGTCGAGCGTGTTCAGGCCCGGGAGGATCACGCCCTCGACGAACCCCTGGGCGTCGAGGGTCACCGGGTCGGTCTCGGTGCCGAGCGTCAGATTCGGGCCGGTGACTTCCGTGCTGTCGTACCCGATGTCGAAGTGCAACGGGAACGTGATCGTGGGCAACAGGTCGATCGAGGTCTCGACGTCGAGGTCGACCGTGAGGGCAATGCTCGGGTCGACCGTGATCAAGCTGTCGACGTCGCGCGAGCGGTTGGTCAGCTCCGACATGGTGAGGTTCTCACTGCCGTCGCACGCGAGCAGGCAGACCGCAACGCCGGCAGCATCGTCGTCGGGGCCGCCAGCGCCGCCGATCGCCACGGTCCCGTCGGTGATGTCGACCTGACCGATCTCGAGCAGGGTTGCGCTGGCGACGACATTGCGGGCAGTGGCCTTGGCGTAGATCTCGATGACTTCGCCGCCCTTGACGAAGAAGCCGTCGTTCAGATTGATGCCGAAGCCGACGTCGAACGAGTATCCGAATGTCACCGTCGGCTCAAGCGTGAAGTCGAGTGCGAACAAGGGCGCGAGGTCGAGCCCGGCGTCCAACATCTCGCTCGCCGTGAACTCGCCCGCGAGCGCGAGGTCGAGCGTGAACTCGCTGGCGTCTGCCACTGCGGTGACCGGATCGCCACTGGCGTCACGGAGTGCGACGGCGACACAGTCCTGGCTCGGGCAGATGCCGGCATCGAACACGAGCGTCTCGAGTGGTGCCTCGATCGCGCTGGTGAACGCTGTCGGGTCGGCACGCCAGACGCTGTCGATCTCGTTCGCGATCGCGGTGATGTCCTCGCCGATCGGGGAGATGGTCGTGAGCACGTCGCCGACGACGGGAATGTCGAGGTTGAGGCCGTCCGCGTCCTCGAGCGTGCGCCCGACGAAGCGCGCCGTCTCGATCGACCCGTTCACGATCGTGCGCAGATCCAGTTTGAACTGGCTGACGTCGATGTCGTTGGCGACGTAGATCTTGTCGAGATCGGCGGGGTCGTCGGTCGGAACCCCCGCAAGCGTCACGAACGAGAACGGATTCGGTGCAGCGAAGGCGACGAGATTGCCGCGCACCTTGATGTCGCCACTCAGCGGACCGGCGGGCGTCTCCAGCGTCGCGTTCAGATCAGCGGTCAGCGGTCCGTCGAACGTCACGTCGATGAGGCTGCCCGGAGCGGTCGACAAGGTATCCCTCAACTCGGTGAAGGTGACCATGTCGTCGCCAGGTGTGGGATCGGTCAGGTCCACCGCGACGCTCGCGGCCAACATCGCGTCACCGGCGATGCTGGCCTCGAAGGGCCCGACCACGACGCCGCCCTCGATCTCGGCGTCCAGCGAGGCCGTGAACGATGGAGCGGTCGGAGCGAGGAACACCCGATCGAGTGGAGCCAGCCCGCTGGCGAAGCGAACGCCGACGGTCGGCTGCCAGTTGACTCCGGCGCTGACATCGACCGACGCGCCGCCGTCGCTCGGCGCAAGTGAGAGACCGTCGAGATCGAGGTTGAGCGGATACGACGCAGAGACGGTCTCGTCGAGGGAGAACGTGAATCGGATGTCGTCGGCCGACACCGTCACGCTGACGCTGTCGGGCACCCCGAGGTCGGCCAGGGTCTCCGAGATCACCGCATTGAGCGAGGCAAGATCCTCCGGGCTGCGCGCCTGCACCTGTTCGGCCAACGTCGCGAACGTCTGCACGAAACCAACAGCCTCGGAGACGGTCACGTCGACCAGCGGGAGTCGTTGGCTGAGCACGTCGGTGCCGGCCAACTCGTCGATTCGTTCGGCGAGCGAGACCAACATGTCGATGATCTGGGCCGAAGTCAGCGACTCCAGACTCGTCAGCTCGTCGAGATTGGTGCCGACGTAGATCGTGTCGACGCTCGACGGATCGACCGTGGCGATCACACCGGTGAGATCGGTCGTGCCCGAGTTGTCGATCGCCTTCGAGAGCGTCTCGAGGATCGGGGTCGGGGTGGTGCCAAAATCGTTGTCGAGTGCGCTCAGGTTGCCCACGACGTCGAAGCGCAGGCGGTCCGTGCCGTCGATGTCGAGTCCGGAGCTGCCGACCAGGAAGTGGCCGTCGATCTCACCACCGGCGTCGAGATCCACCAGCGTGTCGAGCTTGGCCGCAGCCGATGCATCACCGGTGAGGGTCTCGCGGAGCTCGACGAGATCGATCTTCGAGTCGTCGGCGCTGGACATCGGGTCGACGAGCGTGACACCGAACGTCGGAGCCAGGCTGAGACTGCCGTCGATGTCGACATCGAGGAAACCGAGGGTGGCCGAGGCGGAGCCGGTACCAGCGAGGTTCAGCGACACCTCGACCAATGGAGTCGTCGGGTCGGCGCCGACGAAGATGCGGTGCCCGGTGGTGACGAGCGAGAACCTCGTGAGCGGGTCGTACGACAACGGGTGGGCAGCCGGGTCGATCGCCGCAGCCGCGAACTCGGCGGCACAGGCGGCGTCGTCGACGAAGAAATTGTACGACCGGAAGTCCGCTACACCGACCTGGAACAGCTTCGCGGCCGACCGGCACATGTCGCCGGCGGTGAGGACTCGGTCGTCGGCGACCTCCCCTGGTTCGGCCATGTTGATCGTGGTGCCGGCAACGATCAGGTCGCACCCAGTTTGATCAGCGATCGCTGCATTGGCGGCGATGAAGTCGCCAGCGCTCCGCCCGGCGATGGTGCCGGCAACGGCTCGGCACACGTCGTTCGGCTGCAGCAGATAGTCCTCGGGCAGGCCGTCAGCGTCGTCGTCGACGTCGGTGGTGTCGATCTCGCCATCGCCGTCGTCGTCGGTATCGGTCGAGTTCGGCGTCCCGTCGCCGTCCCAGTCGTTCGGATCGAGGCCGAGTTCGGCGTCGATCGTGGCGGTGGGGGCAATCTTGAGGCCGAGGGTGAAGTTGAATTCGATCGTCGCGTTCCGGGTGTCCCAGTTGACGGTGCCGTCGACACCGACATCGAGACCGTCGAGCTGTTCGCCGACGGCGAAGTCGAGGGAGGGTCCGTCATCGGGATCGTCGTCGTAGATGAGCGGGTTGCCGACCGGGTCCCCGACGGCCGCTGCGATTGCGCTCGCACAAGCGACGTCGTCGGCGAAGCCGTTGCGGGACTTGAAGTCGCCGAGTTCGACGTCGAAGAGCGCGCCGACACCATCACACACGGCCGCGGCCGTGACGGGAGCAGTCCGTGTCGTGGTCGCCGGATCGAGATCGGGCAACTCGATGTTCACGATGGTGCCGACCGAGAGTTGGTCGCACGCCGACCTCGTGAGGATCGAGGGGTTGTAGACACGGAATCGCGCCGACGACACACCGGCGACCCCATCGGCAATGGCCGCGCAGGCGTCGTTCGGTTCGAGTTCGTAGCTGTCGGGCAGCCCGTCGTCGAACGGGTCGACGGTCTTGGTCAGCGACAGGTCATAGGTGATCTCGGTGGTGCTGATCGTCAAGGGCGCGAGAACCGCCTGGAGCGTCTCGCAGTCGGTGCTCGCACCGAACATATCGGCGCCGCACAGCAGCTCGGCCACGTCGGCGACGCTCGGATCGTCGTCTCCGGCGCTGAACGCCTCGACTCCCTCGCTGAGGTACTGCACGGCCTGGTCGACCTGGGTGGCGACGTCGGCAAGATCGCCGGCCGCTTCACCGATGATCGGGAGTTCCGCGCCGACTGCGCCGTACGTCTCGATCTCGGTCAGCCACGTCGCGATGTAGCTGAGCCCGCTGAGGACGTCCTGTGCGTCGATGTTGCTGAAGTTCGCCAGGCCACTGCTGGCGAGGTTGGCGAGGTCGACGGTGGGGGCCGCATCGGGCGTCGCCAGATTCCAGGTTGCCGTCGTCTGGGCCGAGATCGGGTTCTGAATGCCGTCGACCTCGAATTCGACAAGCTCGAGGACGGCCGTCCCGACCAGATCCACATCGACTGCGACAATCGGTGCCGGGCTGGGGCCCGTCGGCGGATCGACCAGGTCGACGAGGAATGACGCGTTCACGGTGGGCGTGACGGACTTGGCCGTGACCTCGGCGAATCCGAGGCGGCCGGCGGCATCGAAGTCGGCTGTCCCGGTGAGCGCGACCGCGAGCTCGTTCGCAGCCGTGGTCACAACGTCGAACGCGCCGGTGCCGTCGAGCTGCACCTCCAACGTGCCCGTGACCGCTCGCGACATCGTGACGTCCGGCTTCCCGACGGAAAGACCGACGTCGCCGAGTCCGAACGTCACGGGGACCTGAACGCTTTGGGTCGTTGCCAGCGGCAGCGTGACGACGCCTTCGACGATCGTGACCGTCGAAGCGGGGGTGCTGAGATCCGCGAGGGCCCCGACCAGTTCCGCTTCGTTGGCTGGGGCGCTGGGCAAGGCGGCGAACCCAGCGGCGAACAGGTCGTCGAGCGTCTCACCGTCCAGGGGCTGACCGAGCGGATACGCGTACGACCTGTCAGCAAAGAGGTCGACCTGTGCGAGTTCCTGCAGTCCGGTGACGATCGCGGCCAGTCGAGCGGGGGTGAGCGAGTCGATGGGCGCCTGCACCGCGCCGACGCTGACGCCGCCGGCGCCGAAGACGGTGTCGGCGGCAGCGCCGATCGTGGCACCCGTCGAAACGGCGTTGGTCGTGGTCACGATCCAGACCGTGCCGTCGGCCGGGTCGGGTGCGGTCGCCTTGGCAACGCTCGCGATGTCGGCCCCAGCGGTACCACCGTTCAGGCTGAAGTCTGCGGCCGTGAGATCGCCGCTCACACCTGCGGTGTCGTCGTAGTCGGTGAAGACCGGCTCACTGAACTGCACACGCACGGAAGTGTTCGTCGCATCGGTGGCGGCGGCAGAAAGAATGACAGGCGGAGACGGCGTCTGCGCCAATACGAATCCAGCCAGTCCGAAAGCGGCGGCGAGCGTGGAAATCAACAATGCCAGACCTCGACGGGAGAACACAGAACTCCTCATGCTTCACACACCAGTACCCCTCGTCGCGAGGCCTCTGCCCCTCATCCCGTCGACCACCGACATCACGGCGCGTGGTCATTCCAACATTTTCCGTGGCCTTCTCCTGGGTCACCATGACAGGTCTCGTGAACCGAAGCAAGCCCGATCTCAGAGTGGGACCGTGCGACGGTTCGGGCGACGTCCCCACATCGCACGTCGGACGATGGTCCGATTCGGGTGCTCTGACCGGACCGACAGCGCTCGCACGACACCACCGTGTCCCGACTGATTTGCGGTTCCTGGGACACCGCAAATCGGTACGTAGTACCGGCGAACTGTGGTGGCTCGACCCGCCCACTAGGGGGTGTGATGACCGGGGACGTTGTCCCTGAGCGTTGCGATTGGTGTTGACCATCCGAGTGCGCCGTGTGCTCGGTGGTGATTGCAGAAGTGGACGCAGTGCTCGTAGTGCGCTGAACACGCCTGGTCGGAGTTCCAGTCGCGGATGTAGGCCCACTCCTCGAGCAGGATCGGATGGAATCTCTGCACCTTTCCGTTGGTCTGGGGTCGGTAGGGACGCGTGAACTTCGGCGTGATTCCTGCGTGTTCGAGAGCGTCGCGCCAGAGGCGTGATCGGTAGCAGGATCCGTTGTCGGTGATCACTCGTCCGTGGATGCGCCAGCCGCCGCCATCGGGGATGCCAGCGAGCTTCTTGACATCGACATGAACCAGCTCACCGGGTCGATCACGCTGATAGCGAACAATCGGGTCAGCGGTTGCGCGGTCACCTGAGTCGAGCCGGCCGAGTCCCTCGGAGATCAGAATGCGTTGGACCGTCGAGCCGGCCCGGCCGACCTCGTGGCCGATATGTGCAGCACCCCAGCGACGCTGCTTGCGCAGCTCGATGATCCGTCGCTGACACTCCGGCGGCGTCTCGTTCGGTGATGTCTTCGGGCGGCTCGATCGATCGAACAGGCCGGTTTCGCCCTCAACGAGGTACCGGTCGCGCCATTTGCGGACCGTCTTCGCGTCGACCTGGAAGCGTTCGGCTGCTGCTTCGATGGTCCAGCCTTCATCGATCACGACCCGGACCATCTTGCGGCGACCGCGTGGTGTCAGCGACGCGTTCGGGTGCTGGGGTTTAGCGTGAGGCATCGAGCCCCTCCTTGAAGGTCTTGTGCGTTGTAGGAGACACACAGACCTACTCGGAGGGCTCACTTCGTTAGCGGACCAACAATCCCGTCACGCCAGGGACAACCTGTCCGGTCATCACAACTAGTGGTCGGACTCTCGTGCGCGCGTTCTGTGGGGATCTGGTTGGCCGGTGGGCGACTACATGGCTGGGCCACGACCGGCTGCGACTGCGCGGCGGCAGTGCGAATATCGGGCACCTCTATTGGGCGCGGTCAGGAGGGTGGCC
>Ga0316197_10001284_pt1 | contig 17957 bp, 15 predicted proteins | sample OudBiesiAoxic_MG_FD_204939 | JGI IMG/M metagenome (GOLD analysis project Ga0316197, IMG submission 204939) | Coastal sediment microbial communities from Oude Bieten Haven, Netherlands - site A oxic | ecosystem: Environmental > Aquatic > Marine > Coastal > Sediment | place: Netherlands... | reverse complement strand
CTATTTTGAGCAGTTATTAGTACTCATAAAAAGCACGTTAAATGATTTTTTACCTGACTTTGATATTAGTTGCCAATTTTTTTGCGGTTGGGATAAAAACAATAAATCATTAGCGGAGTATCTACAGGATAATTTTCTGCGTGATAGTCAACTCGGTTATACAACAGCTGGGCCTCAAAAAGCGGATATTCGCTTTAAAATTTCAGGCTACCCTGTAGCTGATGTTTTATCGCGAGGGCAACTAAAGCTCTTTGTTTATGCATTACAACTTGCTCAAGGGCTGTTTTTAAATAGCATTGACAAAAAACAGTGTATTTTTCTAATAGATGACTTTAGTTCTGAATTAGATCAGAACAAACAACAGATATTAGCAAAACATATTGCTGACTCAGGCGCTCAACTGTTTATCACTGTTATCGAACCTGATAATATTAATAGACTTTTTACGCAAAAAAATAGCGTGTTTCACATGGAACATGGTCAGATTACAGAACAACTAGAAAACTAAATAGGTGAAAGCTTTATGACTGAAAATAGTTATGATTCGTCAAGTATTAAAGTACTAAAAGGATTAGACGCTGTACGTAAACGTCCAGGCATGTATATCGGTGATACCGATGACGGTACTGGTTTACATCACATGGTGTTTGAGATTCTTGATAACTCAATTGATGAAGCATTAGCAGGTCACTGTGGCGACATTATTACTACAATTCATTCAGATGGTAGTGTATCTGTTCGTGATGATGGCCGTGGTATCCCTGTTGATATTCATGAAGAAGAGGGCGTTTCTGCGGCCGAAGTTATCATGACAGTACTACACGCCGGTGGTAAATTCGATGATAACTCATATAAAGTATCTGGTGGTTTACATGGTGTAGGTGTTTCAGTAGTAAATGCACTGTCTAAAAAATTACGCCTAACGGTTAAACGTCACGGTAAGATTCATCAGCAAACCTATATTCATGGGGTGCCAGAAGCACCACTTGCTGTTATTGGCGATTCAGATAATACAGGTACTGAAATTCGTTTTTGGCCAAGTGAAGAAACCTTCTCAGATGTGCTTTTCCATTACGACATCCTTGCTAAAAAGTTACGTGAACTATCGTTTTTAAACTCTGGTGTATCAATTAAATTAATTGATAAACGTGAAGAAGATAAATCTGATCACTTTTGTTATGAAGGCGGTATTAAGTCTTTCATCGAGTTTTTGAATAAAAACAAAACGCCTGTTCACCAAAAAATATTCCATTTTGCTGTTGAAGGCGATGATAACATCAGCGTTGAAGTAGCAATGCAGTGGAATGATGGTTTCCAAGAGAACATTTACTGTTTCACGAATAACATTCCACAACGTGACGGTGGTTCTCACTTAACAGGTTTCCGTGGTGGTTTAACGCGTACCTTAAATGGTTACATGGAAAAAGTACTTGCTAAGATTAAGAACTCAAAGAACAAAGCTACGACTGAAGGTGGTGATTCACGTGAAGGTCTGACTGCAGTTATCTCTGTTAAAGTGCCTGATCCTAAATTTTCATCGCAAACAAAAGATCGCTTGGTATCATCTGAAGTTCGTCCAATTGTAGAAAGTGCGATGGGTGAAAACCTGCAAGACTTCTTACAGGAAAATCCATCAGAAGCTAAAATCATCACATCAAAAATTATTGATGCTGCACGCGCACGTGAAGCTGCACGTAAAGCACGTGATATGACGCGTCGTAAAGGTGCGTTAGATTTAGCGGGTTTACCAGGTAAATTGGCAGATTGCCAAGAAAAAGATCCAGCCCTTTCTGAACTATACATTGTGGAAGGGGACTCTGCTGGCGGTAGTGCTAAGCAGGGTCGTAACCGTAAGAACCAAGCAATTTTGCCGCTTAAAGGTAAAATTCTTAATGTAGAAAAAGCACGTTTCGACAAAATGTTATCTTCACAAGAGGTAGCAACACTAATCACTGCATTAGGTTGTGGTATCGGTCGTGACGAATATAACCCAGAGAAAACCCGTTATCACCGCATCATTATCATGACCGATGCCGATGTCGATGGTTCTCATATCCGTACACTGCTACTGACCTTCTTTTACCGTCAAATGCCAGAGCTGATCGAAAATGGTTATATCTATATTGCGCAGCCACCACTATATAAAGTAAAAAAAGGCAAGCAAGAGACTTACGTTAAAGATGAATTAGAGTTACAAACCTACCTAACCACGTTAGCAATGGAGAACTCTTCATTACACGTGAATGCTGATGCACCAGGAATTTCAGGCCTTGCATTAGAGGGGCTAATTCAACGTTACCGTAATGTCCAAGATACCATTGAACGTTTAAAACGTCGTTATCCAGCGGTAATTTTAGATAAACTTATCTACAAGCCTGCTTTAACGACTGAACAACTAGCTGATTTAAGCGAAGCAACAGCTTGGACTAACGATATAGTTGAAACATTAAATGCTGAAGATTTTGAAGGTACTATTTATAGCTCTGAAATCGTTAAGTCGGAAGATGAGTTAAGCAACAATATTATCTTTACTATCCGTAAGCATGGTGTTGAGTCTCATTACACCTTTGACGAAGAATACTTCGGATCAGATGGTTATAAAGCAGTTGCTTCTGTTGGTACTGAAATAACAGGATTGCTAGAAGAGGGTGCTTACATCCAACGTGGCGAGCGTAAACGCGAAGTAGGACACTTTATCGATGCAGTTAACTGGTTGATGAGTGAATCTAAACGTGGCCTTTACATTCAACGCTACAAAGGTCTAGGTGAGATGAACCCTGACCAACTTTGTGATACTACGATGGATCCAAATACGCGCCACATGTTACAAGTGCGTATTGAAGATGCTGTTGGTGCAGACCAACTATTTAGTACCTTGATGGGTGATCACGTTGAACCTCGTCGACACTTTATCGAAGAAAATGCACTTCGTGTAGAAAACTTAGATATCTAAGTTTTACTAAACCATAAAACTAAAAAAACCAGCTTATTAGCTGGTTTTTTTGTATCTGCTACACCTAAATGCATTTTAAAAAATACTACAGTGCATTATACCAATCTGAATAAGTAGCTGATCTTTTGGGCTGGTTAAAATAACTTACTTCTTCGTTGTAAGTTTCGCAAAGGGAACAACCATTTACGTCAACTTACGCCTTGAATTAAGTCATTTTTCCTACGCAAAAATTAGATCACATACTTAATCAGTTTGGTATTACTCAGTTTAAGCGCATTATTTTTTACAACAATAACTCTTAGTTTATCGTAGCTAAAGTTAAACACGAACGCGTAGATAGTAATGAAAATAGTCACACCAAGATCCATTATGAATGCATCCCATAAACTAACATTTAAAATGTAAGCCATCACCGGAATAGTAACTATCAATAGACCCGCCTCAAACAAAAGAACGTGAACAATACGTAATGAAAATGAACGCTTATCTTTATCACCAGTGACAACTTTGTCGAAAAAGTAATTGAAAAAATAGTTCCAAACCATCGCAATACTCGCAATAACTATCATCGTACCTGATAGTGAACTAACATCATGATTAGTAAATATCGCGAGTCCCGCAACAGATAAACTAACAGCCAACAATTCAAATAATATTGATTGCAATACTCTTTCTAACGTACCCATATCTTGCCCTTAAAAATAATAATTAATATAAAACATGCGCTAATTATGCCTAATGATTTTGACAATAAAAGTTAGAACCCATCACATTAAGTGATAGTTTTAATGTCCTTTTACACAAGGCTATCTATTTTCATGGAGCAATCGCATTACATAATAATACCAATTCAATTAAGTATGTGATCTAAATGTTGCGCAGGAAAAACAGCTTAATTCAAGCCATAAGTTGACGCAAATGGTTGTTCCCTTTGCGAAACTTACAACGTAGAAGTCAGTTGTTTTAGCCAGTAAAATAGATCAGCGATTTAGTAGGATTGGTATAACAATAGGAAAAGTAGAAATAGCAGTCTATTTTCTTAATTTAGATCATAACAACACCAAATAGTAATGGAAACCATTATCATTTGGGTTTATATTACGCTGTATTATATTAATCTAAGTTAATTATTATTAAGGTATCCAATGAGCCCTTTATTATCTCTATTCAAGACTGTATTTGTAGTTTTTTTAATAGGTCTAAGTTTTTCAGCATCGGCAAACAGCATTACTGTCAAACATATACTTGGCACAACAGAAGTTAAAGAAAATCCTCAACGTGTTGTTGTAGTGGGTGGTCATGGTAGTTTAGATGTATTGAACCGTTTAGGTGTCAAACCTGTTGGTGTGGTAACGCAGATGTTACCTGAATACCTTAAAAAATATTCTACAACAGCACCTGTCGGTAGTATGAAAGAGGTCGATTTTGAAAAAATATTTACCTTAAAACCAGACCTTATTATCGCAGAAAGTCGCATTATAGAATCCTACCCAATGTTATCTAAGATAGCACCAACGGTAATGTACATGGTTGATAATACGAATTATTGGGGTGATACACAAAAAAACTGGCGCATGCTCGGTAAAATTTTTGATAAAAAAAATGAAGTAGAAACCATTATTGCGCAGACACAGGTTCAACTTGATCAGATTAAAGCGCAAGTAAGTGATAAGAATTTAAGAACATTAGCACTGATGAATAATGGTAATAATGTATCGATGTTTGGTGATAAAAGCCGCTTTGCAGTCATTTTTGATGAGTTCGGTTTTAAAGAAGCACGTACCAGCGATACTCAAAACCCACACGGTAACCTGATTTCATTCGAATTTATTGCCGATGCAAAACCTGACGTTATTTTTGTATTAGACAGAGAAGCAGCTATTGGAATGAGTAGCGGTAAAGCACAATCATTATTCGATAATGTATTAATTAAATCGACACCTGCTTACCAACATAACCGTATCATTTATCTCGATTCAAATTCATGGTACTTAACGATTGCCGGAATGGATGCAACGCAGACGATGATTAACGATATGGCCTCAGCTATTTAATTAATAAATGCTTAAGACTGCAAATAATTTGCGGTCTTAATCCAATCAAAAATGAATATGACAGCATGTTGAACCTAAAAACTTTTTTTACCTTAAACAAACTACTCGCGACACTTGGGTTATTGGTATTAGGTGGGCTTTCATTATTTGTTGGCATCGCTAATATTGATATTCATAGCCTCATTAGCGGTGATCCACAAAGCCAAACCATTCTTTTTTCCAGTCGTTTACCACGCTTATTCGCTATCTGTTTAGCAGGGGCAGGTTTAAGTGTTGCTGGTTTGATTATGCAACAGGTTTGTCAAAACCGTTTTGCTTCGCCTTCAACCACTGGCACGATTGATTGTGCCATGCTCGGTTATATCGTCAGCTTAGTATTTTTAAGTGGTGCGAGTCAGTGGGTAAATCTGTCCGTTATTTTTACTTTTTCTGTTGTAGGCACACTTATTTTTGTACGTTTTCTGCAAACCTTAAAATTTCAAAACACCATGTTAGTGCCATTAATTGGCATTATGTATGGCAATGTTATCTCTGCATTAGCCACCTTCATCGCTTACCGTTTTGACTTAGTTCAAACCATGTCTGCTTGGACCGTTGCCAACTTCTCTTCTGTCTTACAGGGCAATTATGAGTTTTTGTATTTAGCATTACCTGCCTGCATCATCGCTTATTATTATGCTAGCCAATTTAGTGCTGCAAGTGTCGGTGAAAGTTTCGCTAAAAATATTGGTCTGGACTATACAAAAATTGTATTAATTGGTGTGGTGATTGTGGCCATTTTAGCAGCAACTGTAGTGATGATTGTTGGTGTTATTCCATTCCTTGGTTTGATAGTGCCCAATTTAGTTGCGCTATTCATGGGTGATAATATGCGCCGTAATCTTCCTTGGGTTGCTTACTGGGGAATTATTATGGTGTTAGTTTGTGATGTCATTGGCCGCGTTATTATCTTCCCTTATGAGATGCCAATATCGATGATTATCAGTGTTTTTGGTGGTGCCGTATTTATTATGTTAGTGCTTAAGGATAAATCGAATGCTTAACGCTCTGCAGGGTAAGTTAGCTGATCGCCTTAAAATTATTTTATTATCAGTCGCCGCTATTATTATTATCGCGCTATTTATTGGCCAAGGTTTAAATGCCGATAACTACTCATTTTTCCTTTCTTTGAGAGTACCTAAAATACTCGCGATTGTATTAGCCGCCATTGCAATATCAGTCTCATCATTGGTGTTTCAAACCATCACTAATAACCGAATTTTAACGCCATCTATTCTTGGTTTTGATTCTTTATATGTGATGATTCAAGTGATTATTGTGGTGACATTTGGCAGTATGAGCATGTGGTTTAGTGATCCGATAGTGAATTTTTTACTGTCAACACTGATCATGATTGGCTTTTCATTGCTGTTATTTGGTCTCTACTTCAAGCGTAAAAACAGTAATGTGTTTACCTTGTTATTAATCGGTATTGTTTGCGGTAGTTTGTTTAGCAGTGTGACGAGCTTCTTTACTATGTTGATTGATCCGAATGAATTTGCAGTATTACAAAACAGTATGTTTGCTAGTTTTAATAACGTAAATAGCGATCTTGTCTATTGGTCTATTATTCCCCTCGCAATCTGCTTTCTCTATTTATATCGCATATCAAATACGCTCGACGTACTTTGGTTAGGTGCTGATAACGCTAAAAGTCTTGGCGTAGATACACAAAAGCTCACCATCCGAGTCATGCTGGTATTAACCATTATGATTGCCGTTTCTACTGCGCTGGTTGGCCCCGTACTGTTTTTTGGGTTAATAGTAGTGAGCTTAACGCGTGAAATGTTTAATCGTTATCAGCATCGTTTTTTAATGCTTGCCTGTAGTTTATTATCCGTCGTCCTATTAGTTGGAGGACAATTCTTAATTGAAAAAGTGTTCTCTTTTGACACCACCATCAGTGTCATTATTAACTTTGCCGGCGGCAGCTATTTCCTCTATTTATTAATGCGTAACAAGTTGAACTAACATGATCAAAGTTTCTGGTTTATCTAAGAAGTACAGTGGTAACTATGTAGTAACCAATGCGGATTCCTTATTTCCATTAGGTGAAGTAACGTCAATTATCGGACCAAATGGGGCAGGAAAAAGTACACTATTATCAATGGTCAGTCGCTTAACAGACAGCGATGCCGGTGAAGTATTAATTGCAGACAAGCCATTATCAGAATGGGACAGTAAAGCGTTATCTAAACGTCTCGCTGTATTACGCCAATCTAATAATATTAATATGCGTTTTACCGTTGAAGAATTAGTTGCCTTCGGTCGCTTTCCACATAGCCAAGGTCGCTTAACCGATGATGATCAGCGAATTATTAACGATGCCTTACAACACTTAGATATCGAACATATTAAGGATAAATATTTAGATCAACTCAGTGGTGGGCAACGGCAAATGGCTTTTATCGCCATGACCGTTGCACAGGATACTGACTATCTATTTTTAGACGAACCATTGAATAATCTTGATATAAAACACTCTGTCGAGATCATGAAAATACTACGCAGACTCGCACATCAATTTAATAAAGCGGTAGTAATCGTGATCCACGATATTAACTTTGCTTCTTGTTATTCAGATAACATTGTCGCAATGCGCCAAGGTGAAGTGATTAAAAGTGGTAAAGTTGATCAGGTAATTGAGAAAGGGGTGATGGAAAGTATCTATCAAATCCCATTTGAAATTCAACAGGTAAACGGCAAACAAATCTGTTTGTACTACGAGCATTAGATGATCCATTAAATACTCACTGTTTCATATATAAAAGTAATACCAAGTGTTACTTTTCCTTTAAAATAATGTCATGCCACAAACTAATACAAGCAACTTAATCAGCTACCTATGTTTAAGTTGTAACAATTCTGTCATCGATCACCAATATAATTCATTTATTATTTATTTATAGCGGTTAATCATGTCAGTTAACATACTTAGCAAAACCATATCACTCCTTATTGCTTTACTGGTTCTTTTCATCACTATTTTTATAGCCTGGGCGTGGCAAGAGATGGATAAGCCCTATCAAATAAACCAATCCTTTCACCATATAAAGTCGGAATTAGAATCAGATGTATCACTCTCATTAGAGCAATATCTCAGTTCAGGTGAAGCAAATAAGTTACAACATGCCGAAAACCAACTTCATAAACTTAAAGAAACTCCCCTTAATTGGCTAACAGAGCAACAAAAAAACACTATTGATGAAGCCATAACAGCACTGCAGCTAGCGATTCAACAAGTCAGATCTGCAGGGAAACTTGCCGATAATCCAGAACTATTATTGGTAAATAATGAGATTGAAAGGCATACACTGATTACCGATTTAGCTGACTTAGTTGCACAATCATCCGTTGACCATGAACTGAAACTCAATTATCAAAGCCAACTGCTCAGTATCAGCCAGAAATTACAACAATTAGCGCTATTACGTCAGCGCTATTTACAACACAATAACCGAGCAGTAAAAGAGCAACTTTTTAAAGAAAACAATGCAATTGATATCAGAATTAAAAAACTAGCTTCACTACCCACATTAGGAATACTGGAAACTGGAGAGGTCGATGAATTTAGTTTTGAGGATGCAGAAACGATTGATATGGCAAGTGAAAGCATCAACGAATTAGCTAGCTTAACCACACGTTACCCAAAAGAGCTATCCAACACAATACAGATGTTAGAAAAGGTTGTGACAAGTAGATTATTATTAACACAGGAACTCATTGCGTTAACTGACAATTTTTCCTTATATGCAAGTGTTGTTGATGTACAAAAAAAGAAGATAACCGATCAAGTTAAACTGATTGGAGCTATCTCATTATTTCTATTTGTTTTCATGATCAGCATATCAACACGATTACAATTTAAAACATTGCTTTTTATCCGTCAACTTCTTCCCTTTTTTGACTCATTGACATCAGGTGACTTTAGTCAACCATTGACCATAAACAGTAAACTTTCTGAATTTAAAACGGTTAAACAGCGTAGTTTATGCTTACAAGATTATTTAAAAGGCTTAACAACATCCTTACAAAAACAATCACAACAAGCATTAACAGCCAGTTATCAATTACAAGAGCGTACACAACAAGCGAGCGAAAGCAGTCAATTACAACGACAGCAAACGGAACTTGTCAGCGTATCTATCACCCAACTTTGTGATTCATTTGCCGAAGTTACACAGAATGCTGCTGATACTTGTCAACAAACAGATAGAGCAGTACAACTTGTCAAAAAGGCAGATCAAGCTTTAGTCATAGAAACTCAAAAAACCAAACAACTTGCCGATAATATCCTTTCATTAAGTCAATTAGTTAAACAACTTAGTACAGATACATTTTCAATCAACAACGTTTTAGATGTCATTAACAATGTCTCTGAACAAACTAACCTTCTTGCTCTTAATGCAGCCATAGAAGCAGCAAGAGCAGGCGAACAAGGCAGAGGGTTTGCTGTTGTTGCCGATGAAGTACGTGCATTAGCAATGCGTACTTCGAATTCTACGAGTGAAATTCAAGCTATTATTAACCAACTTGTTAATACGGCTAAACAAACTAACGATTATGTTTTACAGCAAAGCGAGGTCGCCAATGATTGTGCTGAGCATAGTTTAACCGTGCAAAAAGAATTAAAATCAGTCGCTCAGATTATCGATAATATTTATACCTTCAATAACAGTATTGCTTCAGCAACAGAGCAACAAGCAATGACCATAGCTGATGTTGCTAATAATACAAAAATGATTGAACAGCATGCTAAGAAGGTAAGTAAAAACATGCAGAATATTGATGAATCTGGTGAGGTGATTAAAGAGATCAGTGAAGTATTAAATACACTTATCACACAGCTAAAACGATAAACTTAATTAGTGATTCAACAATAAGGGGGAATAGTCCCCCTTAATTATGTAATAAATAATCAAAAGCCATTTGGATTATCAATAATGTATAGCCACCCATTATCTACATATTTCATCACCTCAAGAGCCATGCCTTTTTGTACATTTGGAATCTCCCAATCAGATCGAATCATTGCATACTCTCCATTCTCATGAATTGAAACATCATGCGTTATCATTTCCACATCGCCGCTCATATAACCCTTTAATATATTCGTTATATTATCTTTTCCTTTAACTTGTGTTCCTTGAGCATCCACAATAAAAACGGCATCCTGGTGGAACAAACTTCCTAAACCTTTCAGATCTTTTTCAGAAAAGTATTTTCCAAAGAGTTGGTGTAGTTCGTTTGGAGTTTGGGGCTTAGGATATTGTGCTGTTGAATAGCAGAACAAAGGAAACGTTGTGAATAGAACCAATAAGAATATTTTCATAATTTTCGCCTTTTTAGTTTATTAATATCTAACACAAGATTATTAGTATTCTGAGTTTAATGACACTAGGCACCTAAACGTAACTAGTAACCTACTGGTAACAGCTTTAGTGTGTTACGCTCAATTTATTCAGATAATCAAAAGTTTATAGTGGAAATAAAGCATGATTCATAGCGAAAAGCAGCCAGATAATTATTGTAATGTGGACAAGTATTTAGCATTGATATCAACAAAATGGACTGCACATATTATATGGTTACTAAATGAGAATGATGAGATGCGTTTTGGTCAAATACAAAAACAACTCGCATTAGTCTCTAGCAAAGTATTAACCCAACGTTTGAAACTATTACAACAACATACTTTTATATGGAGAAGGCAAGAAGAAACGGTGCCAATTACTGTTTATTATGGCCTAACGAATAAAGGAAAAGAATTAGCGACAGTTGTAGATTTAATAGTAGAAAATGCGAATGCTTGGAATGAGTCGTGAATGTTACTGATACTCAGTAAAAACAGTCAAGCACCCAGTAATGGTAAATGTTTTACCTCATGATAACGCAGAGAAAGCTTGATACAGTGCTTTAATTCAGCCCAAGCGATAGATTCATTTATATCAATAACTATCGCTCTATTACCATCAAATTTTAGCGTGTCGCTGTATAGTTCTTTAAATGTATTAACTAATGAGGTTTTACAATTAAAGTATATACAAAACTGTTGAGGGTGCTTTTCTTTCCAATCAAAGCGAATGGTACTGCCTCGTTTGGTCATATAACTTGGCTCTCCCCATTTCAGTGTTTCTTGTAGATCCATCAGTGATAACTCTCCAGCAATCAACAATATAGTCTCACGTAGTACTAATAATTTTTGTTTAATATTAGAAGGGTAAGTTTCAAACTTTTGTTTTACACATAATTCCATTTATGTTCCTTGAGTGTTTCACGTGAAACAACATCTAAGCTTAGGCTATACATTAGAATCCATAATTTTTTATTTTCTACTTGTAAGGTTGCATCACTGTAATAAATAAACGTCGTATTCCACACTGATTGCGTGTTCATTTTCTTTAAATTGATCATAAATTAAAAAGATGTTTCACGTGAAACACCTTTTTATTTACGAATATAACGCGTTAATCTCTTTCGCTAGTATTGCGACTCCACGTTCAACAACATCATCATCTTGTGCATAATTAAGACGAATACATTCTTGTGTATGTTGCCACTTCTGATCCAACCCAGGGAAAAAATAATGACCAGATACAATTAACAAACCTTTCTCTTTTAGACGTCGATATAATTCATTTGAAGTAATAGGTAAATCTTTAAACCATAACCATAAGAATAGGGCACCTTCTGCCTTATGAATTTTAAAATTAGGTGTTGTGATCTGTTCTTGTAAAAGGGCTATTGCTTGCTGTGATTTATTATAATAAAAGGGCTTAATCACCTCATCACTAAGCGTTAATATCTCTTTTGTTTTCACTAACGGCAAAGCTATTTCTGGACCAATACCACCTGGTGATAATGCCATGATACCTGACAAATTAGACATTGCTTTAATGATTGTTGGGTTTGCGATAACAATACCGCATCGAGCACCCGGTAAACCAAATTTAGAAAGGCTTAAACAGAGAATAGTATTATTATTCCAGAACGGGGTTACATCTTCAAAAATGATATTAGGAAAAGGGGTGCCATACGCATTATCAATAATTAATGGAATATTATTCGCTTTAGCAAGTTGATCAAGATGAATTATCTCTTCATCAGTCAAGACATTTCCCGTTGGATTAGTTGGCCGTGAAACACACATTGCACCAATATCAGAGCCAATTTTTAACGCATCAAAGTCGACGTTATATTTAAATAAGCCTTTTTCAAGCTCACTTATTTTAGGTCGAATAGCTACAAAGGCATCTTCAGAAACACTAGCATCAGCATAGCCAATATATTCAGGCGCTAAAGGAAATAGAATTTTCTTCTTTTTTCCTTCGCTGAAATTACCACCTAACAGGTTAAACAGATAAAAGAAGGCGTTCTGACTACCATTAGTCAGCATGATGTTTTCACTACTTAAATTCCAACTATAGAGATCGTTAAATAGTTCAGCTAAAGCATTGATAAAACTATTTTTCCCCTGTGGTCCATCATAGTTTGCTAATGTATTAAATAGCTTTCCTTCATCTAATAGCTGCTGCATTAAATCATTTAAACGAGCTTCAATGTCAGGTATAGAAGCTGGATTACCACCACCTAACATTAGAATATCATCTCCTCCTTGTACACCTGCATTCAGATCATCCATTAATTCCGTTATACCAGAGTGTTGAGTAAACTTATTTCCAAATATTGAGTAAGGCATTTTCTTTCCTAAAAAATATAATTTATAAAAATTGTTCCACGTGAAACTTCGAGCTTCGTACTTTTATTTTCGTAGCTCATGGCTCGCAACTTGCGACTAATAACTCGCTGTTATTCTCACCAGTCCATTTTACCAATAGTGTTTCACGTGAAACATTATTCTTAAAGTGGATACAAAAAAGCTCAGTAAAAACTGAGCTTTTTGATCATAAAATAGTTTTACCTAATCGGTAAACTACTCTTTTATAAAACTGAAACATCAGCAACTTGTAGGAATAAGTTACGTAGACGATTTAAAAGCGCTAAACGATTCTGTTTCACCGCTTCATTTTCTGCCATTACCATTACATTATCGAAGAAAAGGTCCACAGGAGCCTGTAGGGAAGCAAGTTCAAACAAGGCCGCCTCGTAGTCTCCGGCTGCAAATAAAGGGCTTAGTTTGCTTTCTAGAGAGCCTAATTTTTCAGCTAATGCCTTTTCAGCGTCTTCTTCAAATAAAGTGGCATCAACATCAGCGTTAATTGCACCTTTTACTTTCGCAAGGATATTTGAAATACGTTTATTCGCAGCAGCAATAGGTTGTGCTTCAGGAAGTTCTTGGAACTTAGCAACCGCTTGAATACGTTTTTCAAAATCAACAGGTTTAGTTGGACGACGATCTAGTACTGATTGAATCAGCTCAACCGAGAAACCATTTGCTTGATAAGTTGCACGAAAACGCGCAAACAAGAAATCAACAACATCGTTCACTACATTATCGTTAGTTAATTTATCAGCGTATTGTCCTTTAGCAATTTCAACTAATTCAATGATATCTAAATCTAGTTGCTTATCTTTTATGATACGTAAAAGACCAATCGCAGCACGGCGAAGTGCAAATGGGTCTGCAGCACCTTTTGGTGCTTGGCCAATGCCAAAAATACCAACTAACGTATCTAGTTTATCAGCAAGAGAAACAGCACAAGCAACCAAAGATGTTGGCAGTTTATCGCCAGCGAAGCGGGGAAGGTATTGCTCATTTAATGCAATAGCGACTTCTTCAGCTTCACCATCAAAACGAGCATAATACATACCCATGATGCCTTGAACATCTGGACACTCAACAACCATTTCAGTCATTAAATCTGTTTTTGACAATAAACCTGCACGCGCTGCATTTTTAGTATCTGCATCTATTTTTTCAGCAACAGTTGCTGCAACACTCGCAATACGCTCAGATTTCTCTTTTAACGTACCAAGTTGTTTTTGGAAAAGTACCGTTGAAAGTGATTCTAAACGACTTTCTAGTGTTTTCTTTTTATCTGTTTCAAAAAAGAACTCAGCATCTGCTAAACGAGGGCGAACTACTTTTTCATTGCCCTCTACAACTTGTGCAGGATCACGACTTACAATGTTAGAAACAAAGATAAAGCGTGGTAATAATTTGCCTTCTTTATCTAATACTGGAAAGTATTTTTGATGATCTTTCATCGTGTATATAAGCGCTTCTGAAGGTACATCTAAAAATTTCTCTTCAAATGAACCAACTAATGTCACAGGCCATTCAACTAATGAAGTTACTTCTTCAAGTAAGTCTTCATCAATTGCAGCAACACCATTTTCATGAGCAGCTAATGCTTCAACTTGCTCACGAATGATCGCTTTACGGCGTTCGTAATCAACAATAACTTTACCGCTATCATCAAGTAGTGCTTCATATTCATCAGCATGATTAATGGTTAATTCAGCTTCACCTAGGAAACGATGACCTCTAATCGTACGATCAGATTCAATGCCTAATAGCTCGCCTTGAATTAATTTGTTACCAAATAACATACAAACGGTATGAACAGGACGAATAAATTGTGTCGTTGTAGCGCCCCAACGCATTGGTTTAGGGATAGGTAATTTAGCCAGTGCGTCTGCAGCGATACTAGGAATCACTTCAGCAACAGCTTTACCTTTAACTTCAGCTTTAAACAGTAACCACTCGCCTTTATTAGTCACTAGGCGTTCAGCTTGTTCAACGGTAATACCGTTTGAACGCGCCCAACCTTGAGCAGCTTTAGTTACGTTACCATCAGCATCAAAAGCAACAGAGACAGCAGGGCCTCGTTTTTCAACAACTTTATCAGCTTGAGAAGCGGCTAAGTTAGTAATAACTATCGCTAGACGACGAGGAGATGCAAACCAACTAACTTTTTCAAAAGAAAAGTCAGATTTTTGTAATTCAGCTTCAACATTGCTAGCAAAAGACTCAGCAAGTTGACGTAATGATTTCGGTGGTAACTCTTCGGTTCCCAGCTCAATCAGTAAATTTTCGTGTGATTGTTGTGACATTCGGCAGCCTTTATTTATCTAAGTTTTTGCAAAGTGGGAAACCAAGCTCTTCACGCTTTGCGTAATAAGCTTCAGCAACCGCTTTTGATAATGCACGCACACGTAAAATATAACGTTGACGTTCAGTCACAGAGATTGCATGGCGCGCATCTAATAAGTTAAATATGTGCGATGCTTTCATCACTTGCTCGTAAGCAGGTAAAGGAAGATTTGCTTCAATTAGTTTTTGGCTATCTTTTTCACATTGATCAAACTGTGGGAATAGCGCATCTACATCTGCATGTTCGAAGTTAAACGTTGATTGCTCAACTTCATTTTGATGGAATATATCACCGTAAGTCACTTTACCCATTGGACCATCTGTCCATACTAGATCATAAATACTATCAACATCTTGAATGTACATTGCAAGACGCTCAAGGCCGTAAGTGATCTCACCAGTAACAGGTGAACACTCTAAACCGCCAACTTGCTGGAAATAAGTAAACTGCGTTACTTCCATGCCATTTAGCCAAATTTCCCAACCTAGACCCCAGGCACCTAATGTTGGTGATTCCCAGTTATCTTCTACAAAACGAATATCATGAATAGAAGTATCGATACCCACTTCCTCAAGAGATTTAAGGTAAAGCTCTTGAATATTCTTAGGTGATGGCTTTAACACTACTTGGAATTGGTAGTAATGTTGTAGACGATTAGGGTTTTCACCGTAACGACCATCTGTTGGACGACGACATGGTTGTACATAAGCACTGCTCATTGGCTCTGGACCAATTGAACGTAAGAATGTTTGTGGGTGGAATGTACCAGCGCCCACTTCCATATCAAGTGGTTGTACAATTGCACAACCTTGGCGAGCCCAGAAATCTTGCAGTGCAAGAATCAGCCCTTGGAATGTTTTTGTATCGAATTTTTGCATGATTTCGGCTTCGAGTTGATTATAAAAAATTGGTGGATATTATACCTATTCAAGCGCATCTATACCACTAACAGTTTAAAGTTGTGACTCGCCAGGCAAGTAACTCACAAAACCGACCTTAAAACGCTCCCACCAACTACTATAGGGTTCATGTAGATAGGTGGTTGTTTTACCCGCAATCGTTTTAGACCAGATAATATCCCCCTGTTGTAGCGATAACTCAAAAGCGATGCGGTTAATTAGGTTATCAAACTGCTGTGCAACATACTTTGATAAATCAGGCGCATCGAGGATTACACCAATCTCGGTATTTTCATAAAAAGAGCGAGGATCTAAATTCAATGAACCAATAAACGTCGATTGTCTATCAATAATAAAATACTTAGCATGTAAGCTAGCCTTAGACTTTCCCCATATAGAAGACTTTTTATTGGTTGCTTTGTTAAAAACCTTTTCAGAGGTCAATAACTGGCTATCCATCTCATAGAGTTTCACCCCCATTTTTAATAGCTTTTTTCGATACTTTGAATAACCCGCATGCACCACCATCACATCGTTTGACTTTAGTGAGTTGGTTAGTATTTTAATTTCAATACCACGTTCAATAAGCTCAGCAAAGAATGCAAGACCCTCATCTCCCGGCACAAAATAGGGGGACACAATAATTAACTCCTGTTTAACGGCGTTAATATGTGGTGCTAGTTGTGGTGCAAGATGGTACTTTTGTTTGTTTCTGGAAGCGGTTATTTTATTGGGGCTATCAACCAACAGATGGGCTTCGCCACTATAGACTTTTACATCATTGGACTGAATTAACTCCCCCAACTTATTCGCTTTTAACTCTTTTACATAATGATGGTCTTGTTTTGTTTGCAGCATTTCCTCTATCTGTAACGAAATAGACTCGATGGTTTGATCATCCCATTGATAATCAGACAGTAGTTGAACAGAGTAACTAAGCGAGTGATTCCAATACTCATCAAAGGAGCTTGAAACCTGTTCTACAATGGGTCCGGTTAATGCTACATCGAGATCACCAAAAACGATATCATCATCGGCACCAAAATAGGTATCACCAATATTACGACCTCCTAGAATAGTGATACTGCCATCAACTGTCAGTGATTTATTATGCATGCGCCGAGTGATCGAACCAAACTGAGTAACAAACTGAGAACTTCTATTTTTCCCTCGAATGAAGGGATTAAATAGGCGAATATTAATGTTGGGATGGCTACTTAACGCACTTAAATTTTTATCTTTTCCCTGCATATCCATATCATCAAGTAATAGCCTAATACGGACACCACGCTCAGCTGCCTGCCATAATGCAGCAGTTAATAAGCCGCCACTTAAATCCGAATGATAGAGATAGTATTGCAGATCGACACTCTTGTGCGCAGCATTAATCAATGATAAGCGCGCTACAAAGGCATCAATGCCGTCATCTAATAACAACATAGTCACCGCATCATCAGCTAACCCCGCTTGACGATTGGAACTAATCACCTGTTTTTCTATTGTGGTATTGCTGGATTTTTCAAAGGCGTAATTTGCTGCGCTATTGTTCTGGGGTAGGCTACTGCAAGCTGTTAATAGAAAAAACAGCAACAAACAGCTTAATGATCGAAACATTTCAACTCCCTATGAAATAGTAGAAAACGTGTACTTAATCGACGTATTGTTTAATGATCATATCCACGACCGTATCAATCACTAACTGTTGCTTTTGAACATCAGGAAAAGGCGAACAGTGCAGCATCTGCGGCCAAAAATAGAACCCTTTAATGACCGCAACAAACTGTTCGCTAACAAACTCAGGATGGTTACTTTTAATGACACCATCTTTACACGCATCCACGAACCAAGTATTGATAGGATAAGTATATTGATCCAGTTTTTCCATTGTTGATGCAACTAAAGCAGGGTTATTAAGTGCTTCACGGATAAAGACTTTAGCACCCGCCATCACCTC
>Ga0316197_10001283_pt1 | contig 17958 bp, 12 predicted proteins | sample OudBiesiAoxic_MG_FD_204939 | JGI IMG/M metagenome (GOLD analysis project Ga0316197, IMG submission 204939) | Coastal sediment microbial communities from Oude Bieten Haven, Netherlands - site A oxic | ecosystem: Environmental > Aquatic > Marine > Coastal > Sediment | place: Netherlands... | reverse complement strand
AACAGCACAATTGAGTGTGCATAACCTCAGTGCAGATCACGGCACGATCACAGACAACAACGACGGTACGTTTACCTTCACGCCCGAGCCTAATTACAACGGGGCGGTCAGTTTTACCTATGATGTTCAGGACCCGCAAGGCGTTACCGTCGCGGCTTCTGCATCAATGACCTTAGCGGCAGTAGCTGATGCAGCGCAAATTAGCGGCACCGACTCAGCAAGCTTGACCGAAGATAGTCACGTGCAATCTTCAGGCTTTATCGAAACGAATCAGAATACACTAGGCATAAGCGATTCCGATGTGGGCGAAGCGATGTTCACGCCAACGGGCAGTCCATCGGGGTCGGGTAGCACAGCAACGGGTAGCTGGGTTGCAGGTGATAAGGGTATAGGGCAGTTCATTCTGCATGCTGACGGACGTTGGCTCTACAAGGTTGACAACGATAACACTCATATTAACAGTCTCGGCGATGGTGATACCTTTACCGAAACCTTAACCGTTCAAACTAAGGATGGTACAACACACCAACTAACGTCGACGATTCATGGTACTAACGACCAACCTGTCATTGATGCTACTTCAGCCGTTACTGCTATTGAAGGTGGCCATACTGCGCATAAAGGGCAAATCACAACAACAGATGTAGATACTGGTGATAGCGCTACTTACACGGCAATTACGCCAACGACGGGCCAGCATATTCAAGGCTTTACACTTAATAAAGATGGTAGTTATGAGTTTGATGCCACCGATGCGGGTTATGATCATTTAGCATTAGGTAAAACCGAACAAGTGAGCGTTTCTGTAACGGTGACTGATGGCGCAGGCGCTACGGATCAAAAAGACTTAATCATTACAATCACTGGCACCAACGACAGACCAACGGTTGTTTCGTCACTTGCTCAGCATATTCATTCGATTGATGAAGATACAACACAACACTTTAGCGCTAAAGATTTTGGTTTTATCGATAAAGATCACGGCGATCAGCTTAACCATATAACGATTACCGCACTGCCAGATGCTTTTAAAGGGCAATTTGAGTATGACGGCCACCCTATCACTATTCCTTTGGATGTATTAACGGCTGATATCAGTAAAATAACCTTTGTACCTGCTCAAGATTATAACGGCGGCGTGCAATTTGGCTTTACCGTAAATGATGGACATACCGATTCCTTTCCTAAAATAGGTAATTTCGAAATCATACCGGTCGATGATATTTCTACGGTTAGTGGTACTGATACGTTGTCAATGACTGAAGGGAGTGCCGCCAATACCCATGCAGACTTAACCGTCTCCAAAGGAGCATGGCTAGCGAATGTTGATGGCCATTTTGACTTCCCTGACGTCGTAGCTAATGACCCTAATGCAGGGCGTTGGTATGCAATAAATGGGGCAGGTGTAGCGGGAGGCGCAGCCCATGGTATGAAAATTGAAACAACACAATGGGTCATGAACATGGGAGATCCAAATTACGGTCATAATGGCTATATGACATTTACCCGTAATACCGATCATGCCACTGCTTCCTATAATGCAGTAGACCGTGCCGAGGGGGATTTATTCATTAATGACCCAGATACAGTACCGGCAACCTTTATTGATGTAACCGATAGTTTGGGTGATAACGGTTATGGCAAATTTTCGATGCATAATGGGCATTGGTCGTTTGTTGGTGGTGACAAAACCACTGCGCTAGCGGATGGCGAAAAAGCGACGGAGAGCTTTACCTTTAATACCTCCGATGGTGTTACACATCAGGTAACCGTTAACCTTACAGGTAGCGATACCAAGGCTGAGTTTAAAGGTGATATTTCTGCCAACCTCAAAGAGGGAGATATCGGTGATACGGTGTCTGCACATGGCACGCTTAATATTGTGGATGTTGATACAGGGCAAAATCCGATAATTGCAGATTTTCATGATAAAAGTGGAGTCAATGGTTACGGACATTTTTCAATGGTCAATAATCAATGGACTTATGAGATTGATCAAACGAAAGTTCAAAAACTTAATGCGAGTGAGTCAGTTCAGGATAAAATAACGGTGACCGCCAGTGATGGCACCACACAAGATATTGTCATTAGTATAAGAGGTACAAACGATGCTCCTCAAGTGACGGGCGCAGTGGCGAATACCGACGATAGCGAAGGTCATGCAATCGACATGACGCTCCCATCAAATTTATTTACCGATGCAGAGGGGGATAGCTTTACGTTAAGTTTAGCTGTTTCGCAACATACTGAGGAAGCAGTAAACCCTGATAGCGTAAACCCAGGTTGGCAAGGCAAAGATACAGCTTTAGGTATGCCTACATGGCTTCATTTTGATGCGAAAACGGGGCGAATATGGGGGACACCTCCACATAGCGCAGACGGTGACTTAGATATCACGGTCACGGCAACGGATGCTCAGGGCGCAACAGGTACTTATGACTTTCATATCGCGGTAACCGATGTTGATGCAAGTGGCATTGCACACGCTAATGTAAATGAAGATGATAGAGCAACGGGTCAACATTCAGCAAATGGCCAGTTAGATGCGTATCATAATGGTCAACATATTATCTGGCATGAACAAGCTACAGGACAAGATAGCACCCCTAATATGATTCAGGGTACATATGGTCACTTGCAAATATCAACAGGTGGCACATGGATTTATTACCTTGATCATGATGGCGCTAGAAGTTATTCCAATAAAGATCTTAATGCCCTAAAAGCAGGTCAGGTAGAGCAGGAGCATTTCACCATTCATGGTTTACAAAATGGTAAAGAGGTCGCTACCGAGCAAGTTATTATCGCGGTTACGGGTAAAAATGATGGTGCAACTATCAATGGTTCAATGACAAGTAAAAGCGCAAGTACAATTACAGAAGATGCTACGAAGGATACCTTAGCTGGTCACTTGAATTTAGTCGATGCCGATCATGGTGAAGATCAATTCATACCAGATCCACACATTGCAGGAACTTATGGTCATCTAGAATTAGCAGCCAATGGAGACTGGGTATATCATCTTGATAATAGTTTGGCGACTACAAATTCATTAAGCTCTGCGCATGGTGGAACAGAAACCTTTACAATACATTCACCAGATAATACAGCTTCTCATACAATAACAATTAATGTGAATGGGGTTGATGATTCATTAACTGCTGTTACGTCACCAGCCCCACCACCTTCAGTCAGTCAGAATGACGAGCCTGATTTTAATACTGACTTTAACGTCGATATTGTTGTTTCTGATGAGACGTCACAGATTGATGAAATAGCGCATCAAGTGACAGAACATTTACATGAGGCTAGCCCTGCAGTCATTGGCGCTGCTGCTTACCTTGATGCATTAGGGATTACCCCTGTAGCACCTTTAGCGGACGCACCTGAACATCAATTACCTGCAGATATGGATATTGTGATGGCGGAAGCGGATCATCTCGCACTAGGTCATGATGATACCGCACAGGTAGATTTATCGGATGCATTGGAACACCAGAGCCATGAGCATGATGATAGCCAACACCACAGCATTGATTTACCGGATGTTGATCCTAATAGCTAATATTGAAAAAGGTGAAAAGCCAAAACATCGAGTAGGGTGAGGCTTTTGCCTCATCCCTCTCACAGAACCGTACGTACGGACCTCGTATACGGCTCATGTAATTCACTGTTTCTTAGTAATAAGAAGCAAGAACACCTGTTTCTACTTTGTCTATCTGATATAAACCCAATCCTTCAAACCAACTATTTGGCATTGCATAATGTGCTAATGGACTACAACTATTACGCCATGATTTCATCTTGATAGATTTAAATGGGGGTTTATACCTTAACTGTTTTAACCTGCGATGTAGTTTTGAAGGGGTCTTCCACAATTTTAATTGTATGCACCTTAACCTTCGTCTTACCCAACTGGCTAAAACTTTCAGCTTGCTGCTGACATTGGCTATCTTGAAGTAGTTTACAAAACCTCTCAGCACTGGATTTAGCTGTTTTAACACAACTGCTAAATTACCGCCTGTATTGCGCTTAGTGAGTTGCTTCACCTTCTTTTTAAATGCGTTGAGTTTCTTTTCTTGTATCTCTGTGTGACTGCTTTTAATCGCCACACCCAAGAATTTCACACCTGTATCGCTATGGGCAATATGGGCTTTCCCCTCATTCACTTTAAGTTTTAGTGTTACTTCAAGATACTTTGAAGCTACTTTCAATGCGTTCTCTGCGCCTGATTTTGAAGTGCAGAATATAAAATATCATCGGCATAGCGCACTATTCGGTGCGCTCGCTTCATCATCTCTTGGTCAAACTCATCTAAGTAGATATTGGCAAGCAGCGGACTGATAACACCACCTTGTGGACTACCTCGTTCACTTGCCTCCCAAGCCTCACCAACCATTACGCCACTTTTTAGAAACTGCCTTATCAAGTTTAATATACTGCCGTCTATAATACGCTTGCGTACAAACTTAATGATTAAGTCGTGGTCGAGCATATCAAAGCATTTCGACAAATCCATATCCACAACATGTTGCTTGTTATACTTACGTATAAATAATGTCGCTTTGCTGATGGCTTGATGACAGCTTCGCCCCACACGATACCCGTAACTAGATGGGTGAAATTGTGGGTCAAAAATAGGGGGCATAATATTAGATAAACATTGCTGAACAATTCGGTCTCGAACTGTTGGGATACCCAATAATCGTTTGCCTCCATCGTCTTTATCGATTTCAACACGTCTTACAGGTTGCGCTTGATAACGCTTTTCTTGCAGTTCAAGCAATAATTGTTTGAGCTCGAGTTCCAAATTTTGTGTAAAGCTATCTACGCTCTGCCCATCAATACCCGCAGCACCTCGATTACTATTCACTTCTTTGTAAGCTTCATACAACGCTTGTAGTGATAACATACGTCCGTATAAGCTGTAGTGAACTCTCAAATTATTGTCTTGCATCACGTCCATAAGCTGTTGTTATAAAAGTCAGGTCTGTTTCGTTATCGCATTAAGTCTTCTAGCATGGGAATCACTCCCACCTATTTAATTAATAGTAAGCGCAATGTGCTTAACCGCCTTGTTGTCTCTAATGAAGAGAAACAACTACTCCCTAGCCCAGTTCCACTGTCAGCTAAGTTTTCACACTCAGCCAATCATGGAGACTTTACCTATTCGGTAATTCGTGAACCTTTTATAAGTTCAGTCTCGTTTCTGTGATTTGTAAATCACTTCCCCCCTTCGCAATCAATACAAGCTTTTGGCTTACATTAATTCCATCAAACACGATGCTGATGGTCAGCTTGGTTTTATCCTCCACACCATTACTGGCTTTCATCGGCCTAGCCTTGCTCACTACTACGGGGTCATCTGCCACCTCACTCCGACATTAAATCTTGAGTTTCCTCTTGAATTTAAGCCACTTACTAATATTAAGTTTAGATGCCAGGCTTCCCCAGTTATTGCACTGACTCCCTGTTAGAAATTCCACCCTCAAACACAGCATTGGTCTGACTAAGTATTGGACTTCGCGCTATTTTGGACGCTTATCCACCAACACCGCCGAAGCAGGTTTACTTGCGTTGTGTATCTCTAACTTCCTATGGCTTCCTTCAGACCTTATCGTTAGCCAATAACGCCCTTGCCATTCGGATTACCTTCCCCTTAGTCAGGGTGATACAGATATCTTTCAATCTGTCGGGTTTGCCAGCTTTGCTGGGCAAACAAAAAAGGAACGCTATTTAGCGTTCCTTTTTTATCTCTGATTATTTTAAATTAAGTTATAAAAAGAAACTAACGTTCACCAAACGCGACACTCACATTGGTATAAATCGGTTTCCATAAATATTGAAATACTGATTTTTCACCGGTGGTAATATCTACCTCGCCCGTCATGCCCGGTAATATAGAAAACTTCTCAGGGTTATCATGGAAGTAGGCTTTTTCAACCGACACCACCACATCATAAAAAATGTTGCCTTTTTGGTCTTGAGAAGTGGTCGGTGAGATACTTTTAACGGTGCCTTTTAACGCCCCAAAACGGCTGTAGTCAAAGGCATCTACTTTGACACGAGCAGATTGACCAACACTCACGAAACCTATATCACGTGGTGATAATTGTGCTTTAAAGTCAGCTTTACCACCGATAGGTACAATCTCTGCTACTGTGCCGCCCGGTGGAATAACCGCGCCAATTCTAGTACTAGGTAGGCTTTGTACCAAACCTTGTACTGGTGAAACCAGCACTGTATTGCTTAGCTTCGCTTGCCCAGATCGTACACGTGCTTTTAAGGCTGAAAGTTCAGAAACCGCCTCAGAACGTTGGTCACTTACCACTACTTTTGCCTCTGCTAATAGCTGCTCAATCTTTTGTTCATTACCATCTGCTTGTTTTAAAAAAACCGCTTTCTTGCCCAAAGCTTCTTGATATTGTTGCTCTATAGAGGCGAGTTTTTGTCTCATTTCCAGTACTCTTAATTTCGAGGTGTTCCCTGATTTTTCGCCTTTTTGCAGTATTTTTAGTTCTTGTTGTGTGGCTGAAAGCTGTCTTTTAAGTGCAGGAATTGATTTTTCAAGGCTATTTAATTGCTCAGCAATTTCTTCACTGTCTTTTTCTAACACAATACGTTTTCTGAAATATAAGGCTTTCTGTGCATTTAATTGTGCTAATTGCTGACGTGTTATCTCCGGATACTTGGCTTCAAATTCTGAGAAGTCGGGGTCCCTACCTTCAATCAAGGCATTCATTCTTTCGATACTGGCCACTAAAGTGATACGTTGTGAATCGAGCTCTTCTAATGCAGTTTTCTGAAAGGTGGCATCAAATTCAACTAAGGGCTGGTTCAATTCCACTAGTTGGCCTTCTTTTACCAATATAGATTTTAATTTACCGCCAATATCACTTTGCACTATTTGTCGCTCCCCTTCTGGAATAACTGCCCCTTTAGACTTCGCTATTTCATCAACTTGAGTGAACACCGACCAAATAACAAAAATTAACACGCAAATTGCCATAGCCCAAGTAGCCCCTAACAGAGTCCGGCTCGTTGCTTGTGACTCAATAATATCGCCATACATTTTACTATCCATTCAATACCTCTGTTTGTTGCAGTTCTGAATTGTTATTTAGTTGCTCTGGCTCAGGTTGCTCCATCGGCCCCGCATAGACCAGTGTACCCTCATCTAATATCACCACTTTATCCGCTAGTTTTATCAATTCAGGATCGTGTGATGTATAAATAACCGTTGCGTTATTGCGCTTTTTATTAATAAAGTCAGTAAATAATTGTTTATTTTTGGGATAGTGATCAGGGACCGGGTTATCCAGTAAATACAAAGGATAATCATGCACTAACGCTTTTGCGTTAATTAATATTTGTGCGCTAAAAATAGACAGTTGCTCAAACATACTATCCGCTTCAAAATCACCCATATGGCTATCTAACCCTGCGGCTAAATTATCTAACCACGCTTTACCATTGACTTTAGTGATCGCCTCAATCATCACTTGATCGCTAATACCCCTGCCATCACTCAACCATTCACGTAACGTGAGCATGATCAGTTGTGGCTCTGCTGAACGTGTGTAACACCAATGACGATATAGTTGCGGATCATACTGACTAAGATTGACATCATTTAACTGTACCAAGCCATTTTGTGGTGAAATAAGTCCCGCAATAATTGCTAGCAAAGTCGTTTTCCCGCAGCCAGAAGGCCCAGTTACCGCAACAATTTCTCCGGGCATAACATCAAAGCTAATCCCATTTAAAGCAGGTTTTAACTGTTTCGGGTAACGTAACGTTAATTGATCTAATTTCAAGCTAGGTGGATTATTTTTAAGTGGATGGTGCTGATAGGTAAAGTTACGCTCAGCCGGCTGCACCATGATACGATTAAGTTGTAATTTTGACTGGTTAAATGATTGTAAACGCATCGAGCTATTAGCGAGCATTTGTGCTGGACCAGTAATCTTAGAGATCAGCATCATACTCGCAATGAGTCCCCCCGCACTCATCATCTCTTCAAAAATAAGGTCGATACCAAGCCCCATTACCGCAAGGGTTGCCCCCACATTGATAACATAATAGAAAGAGGTATATCTACTTTGAATAACCGCTTGTGAAAAACCCGATTTAGAGGCTAAATGGTTGGCCTTTTGAAAACGTATCATCCAAAAGTTGAGCACCCCAGAGCTGCGCATAAAACCGAGTTTAGAGGCTAACTCATCAAGCATATTTTGGCGATTACTGCCAGAGACCGTCGATTGAACCACTCTTTTCGAACTCACTTTAAGATAGCGCTGTACCAATAATGCATACAGTAACAGTGCTAAGATCGGCACAATAACAATCGCCCCACCTAATACACCAATCGCAATAATAAATAGCAATACAAAAGGAAGATCAAACAGCGCATTTCCAAGCGGACCTGAAAATATACTCGACAGCCGATCTGCCAATTGCGTTTGGTTAAACTGACTTGTTGCACTAGTTTGCTGATTCTGGGAATAGCTATTATTGAGTAACTTAAGTACCAGTGCTTGCGATATTTCACGACTAAGGCGATTCGAAACCACCGTAAATACCTTGCTACGCATGATGCGTAGTAGCCCCATCATGATAAATAAAAGCGCTGCACCTAATGCAATACCTTGTAACTCATGCTTTGCATCACCGCCAATAACGTGGTCATAAATAGACATGGTAATAAAAGGGATCGATAGCGCAAACAGATTACTGACAAAACTTATCAACAATATTTTGGGCAGTAATGGTCTAAATGCATGTAATCGTTCACCGACCCAATTAGTTGAAGCCTTTTCAAGCGGTGCATTTTCAATCAAAATATAGAACTTGATTACAGGGGGAGTGTGCCCTGATGCCAAACCAGTATCTGCGATAAATTTTTCAGATTCACAACTGCCAAGCAATACCTGTTGTTCATTTTCAACTGCTAATATGCATTTAAATTTACTGCTATCGCATTGTTTTAAATCAGCAACGAGCAGATACGGCAATTGAATGCGATCAAATAACGCAAACAAATCTTCTAAATTAGTCAGTCCATTTTCATCACTCCACTGTTTCGCAAAATATTGAATATTAGCGTTCAATTCCAGTTTGACCATCAGCTCTAACGTCGTTTCTTTTAATTGATTCATGCAGCTTCACTCGCTAGTTGTTTGTTGATGTGTATTGTTTTTGTTGCGAGTGCAACGAGTTGAGGGTGGTAAGACACAATGAATATAGTACGCCCAAGTGCTGCTTCCTGCTGAATTGTAGACGCGAGATTATTTAGACTATCTAAATCTAAAGAAACATCGGGCCTATCAAGCATTATTAATGGCTGCTGGCGAGCAAATTGAGTGACTAGGGCAATGCGCTTCACGGTGCCCATGCTAAAAGGCATTGAATTAGCATGACCAATTTTCGTTTCTAACCCTTCTGGCAATTTAGTGATTACTTTATCTAGGCCAAATTTCTTGGCATACTCTGTAACACGTGACGTATTACTTGAATCAAAAGCACATAAGTTATCTAGTATTGACCCTGCAATCAACGGCGCTTTAGCGTGACAAAAAGCGCCTGAGTAGGCGATATCAGATATATTAAGCAGCTCACCATCACAATCAACTTCACCGGTACTTAATTCATCCACGCCGGCTAAATTCGCCAGCATAAAACTAGCAATATGTGCCTCATCTGCTTCTATCAAAATAATATCACCACGCTGAATATCTGCACTTAATGTATAATTTTGTTTAAAAAATCGTGCTTCTACTGACTTGATTTTTAACAAATCGAAATCACTATCAATTAACCGAGGAAGTTGTTTAGTCTGCAAATTATTTAACATTTCAATTGCATTTTTTGCTGTATGAATGGTGTTTAATTTAATACGGATGCCCATTAAAGCGCTTAATGGGGCAACCGCTCGCCCGGACAGTATTGAACAGGCCGCTAAGCCTCCTGTGGTTAACTCACCACTTAACACCCACAAACTGCCGATGGTAACTAAAATAACTGACGTAGCGAGCGCGGCTAATTGAATACACTCTTGTGAAAAAGCATTTTTCTGCTCTTCAAGCGATTTACTAGTGTAACGTTGTTGATTACGAATTTTGAATTGCTGATAGATTCGAGACTCTACCGCTTGGCGCTTAATACCTTCTAATGTGGATACCAAAAAACCTAAAAAGACACGTCGCTGCAGCTCTTCATGACTAGCTGATTCACTTAACCCTTTTACCTGCCTCGACGTAACAAAAACAACCAGGAGGGTAATTAACCAAACGATCAGCGGTACAAGCACTAAAACACCACCAATATAATAAACTAATGCCAGAAAAATAATGGCAAAAGGCAGATCGATAAATCCAGATACGAGGCCACCTGAATACCAATCTTTAACTTTAGCCACGGAACCTAGTGCTTCTTGAACACCACCAAAACCTACTTTTTTAAGCTGTTCAGGAGAAATGACACATAACTTTTCAAGCAGTAGCTTATAGGTTTTTTGTTCTGTATTACTGGCTGCAGCGGATAAAATCCAACTGCGTACAAAGCGCAAAAAAGCCTCCATTAATACCGCAAGTAATGCGCCTGAAATTAACAGTGTCGCAGTACCATAACTCTGATTTGGTAAGATCCGATCGTATATCTGCAATACCGTAAGTGGCACCGCTAAAGAGAGGAGATTGATTAATAATGAAGGTAAAATAACTTTCCTAAGTAAAGGTGATTTTTGAACAACCAAATCTTGCATATACAATCCTTATCTGTTGAATAAAAATAGTGGTACATACCTATCAAAAATGCAAATAATCAAATGGTTAAAGCTGTTAATTGAAAGCTACATCTAACTTTTCTGATTAATATGACTGCCCTTATTAGCGACTCTTAATTAATGTGATGATAAATTATTTTTATTAAATTAGTATGAACAAGGTAAAGATGTTCAAATTGCCATTCTCAGTCCATGATTATAAACTGCACGTTCACTTATGATTTATAGCTACTTTAAGTTTTATCAATACAAACAATGCAACACTGCTTTATGAGGATATAAAATGAAAAATGTATTTATGCTACTCACTTTGGTTAGCTTATCGGCCTGTAGCGAAGAACAGCCGAGTCTTTCACAACAGCAACAAGCGAACAGTTCTGATAACACTCCGGTGACAAAACCTAACGATGCAGGCGAAGGTGATAAAACGGATTGGGATAGTGCCAAACTTTCAACGCAGCAAGCGCTTCAAGATATTTGGGATGCCAGTAAGGAAACCACGCAAGAACTTGTAGAAGAGGGATCAACCGGTTCAAAAGAGTTATGGCAATCAAGTAAAGAAAAAAGCAGTGAATTATGGGAACAGGGTAAAGAGAATAGTATTGATATTTGGAATGATATTGAATCAGGTAGTAAATCGACTTGGTCAGAGGGAAAAGAGAAAGTACAACAATTTTTTCCAGAACAATCAGAGCCCAACAACAGTGTTAGTGTTGATGAGATCTGATGATCATAGCGCAGTTTAAGTTAAGCTAATTCAGCCAATTGCTCTAACAAAGCACGTTGCTCATAAGTCAAAGCGGTTGGTGTAGGAATGACCACTTCGTAGATAAGATCACCAATTAGGTCACCTTTCATCGACTTGATCCCTTTACCTTTAATACGGAATTTTCTGCCCGCTTGCGTACCTTCAGGAATCTTAATATTGATGTAACCTGCAAAGGTCGGTACTTTTAAACTACCGCCTAACGCAGCAGTTGTATAGGGCGTATCAATTAAACAGTATAGATCGCGACCTTCACGGCGAAAAACATCATGCTCAACAAGATGTACTTCAACCAATAGATCACCATAACCACCGCCTAGAGAACCAGGGTTACCCTTTCCAGGTACTCGTATACGTTGACCTTGATCGATACCAGCAGGAATAGTGACTTTAAGCAGAACAGGATTGTTTGGCAACTTTACTTCTTGCACACACCCTTCAACCGCTTCTTCAAGAGATATTTCTACCGTTGCAATGATATCTGAGCCTTTTTCAGGTTGAGGGCGATATTGCTGCTGTTGCTGACGTTGACCAAACATACCACCAAACATATCGTCAAAACCACCGCCCTGCTGACCGAAACCACCGTGACCAAAACCACCTTGTCGTCCCTGTCCATTCTCATCAAATGCACCGTGACCAAAATCATCATATTGTTGACGTTTCTCTTCATCACCAACAATCTCATAAGCCGATTTAACTTCACGGAAGTTATTTTCAGCAACAGGATTATCAGGATTACGATCCGGATGGTATTTCATCGCCAATTTTTTATAGGCTTTTTTTATCTCTTTATCAGATGCACTTTTGCTTACACCTAATACTTCATAACAATCACGTTTTGACATTTAGCTTTAATCTCGAAAGTTATTAAATTGGAACGGTTGACCTAGTTCAGCACCACGAATCAAGTTCATTACTGCTTGTAGATCGTCACGTTTTTTACCTGTAACGCGTAACTCTTCACCTTGAATTTGAGTCTGAACTTTCATTTTATTGTCTTTAATTAACTTAACGATTTTTTTCGCCATTGGTTGATCAATCCCCTCTTTAAACTTAACCGTTTGTGACCATGACTGGCCATGGTGAGAGGCTTTATCGGTGTCCATAGAACTTGCATCAATACCACGTTTGATAACATGTACGCGTAAAATATCTAATAGCTGACGCAGTTGCTTATCATGCTCTGACTCTAATTTAGCGACACCTTTATCAAAGGTAAAACTTGCTTTAACACCACGGAAATCAAAACGGGTTTTTAATTCACGATTAGCATTCTCTACGGCATTTCTTAGTTCCGTTACATCAACTTCGGAAACAACATCAAATGAAGGCATTTTATACTCCTGTATAATAAATTAAAAAGATGCGCTAAGTTACCAGACTTTCATAGTTTCGGCTATGTTATGATGCGTTAAAAGCTTAATTTATGCTTAGAATTTAATTTATGGTAGGTGGTTATATGTGGCAAATCATTGGTGCGGGTGCTATCGGTTGTTTATGGGCTGTAAACCTTTTAAAATCTGGTCAAAATGTGCATTTAGTAAGTAAAAATATGAGTACATTTGATAACTTACATTATCAAAATATCAAAGGTGAAAACTTTAATTTTGAATGTTCGATATCAAACAACTTATTGCCCCAAAAAACACCAATTTTGGTTTGTGTTAAAGCGCCACAGGTAAAGCAAGCATTGCTAAAACAGCGCGATAACATTTGTCAAGAACAGGTGATTATCTTAATGCATAACGGTATGGGCACTGCCGAGCAGATAGCTGACATATTTCCTAATAATCCGATTATCTGTGCCACTACGGCCAATGCAAGTTTACTTATCAGCCCCTTTAATATTAAGCAGACAGGATTAGGGGTAACTTATTTAGGGGCTTTTAATGTACAAGCAAAACCAGTTGCCGAGCTTATTAAACAACTCAATAATGCCCTTGATGATTGTTATTGGAGTGATGATATTGAGCAGAAACTCTGGTTGAAATTGATAATCAACATCGCCATCAATCCACTTACTGCTATATATCAAGTTAATAATGGTAAATTATCTGAACAGCAGTTTCAGTCTAAAATAACCACAATAATCAAAGAAGCAGCTCCGGTATTCATTAAGCAAGGAGTCACCTTCACTGAAGAAGAATTATTCATTATTATTAATAATGTAATTACAGCGACGGCAGGTAATTATTCTTCAATGAATCGAGATATTTTTTTAAACCGCCCCACTGAAAATGAGTATATTAATGGCTACCTATTAAAAAAAGCGTCACAATATAATATTGAAACGCCTTTAATAAAGTCACTCTATGAACAGATTAAAGTGTTGGAGAATCACTCACTAACTGCGCAAGATATTCACTAATACTGCTATTCACTTTATCTTGTAAACGCGGCATTAGCATCTCATTCTGTTTAGCGGAAACTTTAATTGGCCAACGTTTACGGCTGATTACCTGACCATTTTCAGAAATAGAGAGTTCAAAGCTACCTCGTAACCAATACCAATCATTCAGTAATGATGGCTCAGTTATATCAAAATCAGCGGTAATAACTATGTTTGAACTCTCAACAACATTAACACCAAGTTTAGCTAATCCCGATTGCACTGTTTTAGCATGTTTATCGCTCTCGATATCAACTGACACTTGCATTTGTGATAGTTTTTGTGCAATTAATTGCTCAATTTTTTTACTTGATATATCTGTGGGTATGCCTGAGACACTAACTTGTTTAAGTTGTAAATTTGCCATTTGACGTGCCATCTGCTCATCGCGGGCTTCACGTAATGCATTTATTGAAGCGATACTGTTAGGTGCTTGATTAATACTAAAGTTTATTAATTCTGCTGTTGTCTCATCAAACTGCATTATTGTCTCATTTAACGTCATCGCTGCTTTGCGCTTTTCAAGTACTGCTAAAGCATAATATTCACCCGTTGGGCTTAACCAACTTTCTTGAATTTGTACACCACTCAACACCTGATCAGTCTCAGTTTGAATGCTACGTTGTAATGATGTCGAACTTTCCATGGAGACCCCTAATGCACTCTCTGCTTTTGTCGCTTCCGTTAGTGTGTTGGTTTCAGCGCGTACATTGACATAAAAAATTTCTGCAAGGTTAGCAGTTGCATTTTTACCTGCACGATCACGTATGGAAGCTTGACCAACAGCGGTAAGGTAATCACTTTCAGAATACATTGATTTGGCATTATCTATCCATAAAGGACGAACATCTGAGGGTGTTGAAGCGCAAGAAACAATCAAAAAACAGCTAAAAAGATAACATAGAAAACGATAGTAATTCATAAAAACCTCAAATAGGTGAGTGACAAAAGTGACCGTTCAACATTACTGTTGGTAATGAAACACCGGTGTATCTAAGCTTGATATTAATAATAAATTTTTTGAGCCGTTACTCAAAGATATTGTTTGATCGACCTTATTAACAGTATTGATCGTAATTTCAGTATCATTAGTTTCCAAATAAGCAAACTGTATTGATGATGGCAAAATATTCCAACTACGCAAATCTGCAACTTCAGTGAGGACTGTTGCTAAGTTAACTAACGCGCCGAGTAGAGAGTCTTGTTTATCAGCTTGACTCACCAGTTCATATTTAGCAATGGCACGAGTTGTTGTTAACAGAAGTATTGAAGGATATTCTTCAGCTAAATCTTCCCGGACTGTTTTGTCCAAATTTTCAATGAGTTCAGTACTTACTTGTGCATTAGTATCGTTAATCTTAGCATATTTGCTGACTCGTTTAACGTTTGGGTATGCGGGCATTGAAATACGGATTAATTGTTCACCATTTCCACTTGGTACGAGAAGTGAATTTTCTATTTTATGGCTTACAACACCGTCGAAATAGAGACTAAAAATTTGTTTGCCGTTGTTATTTACCAAAGGAGTAGGAAAACCACTATATTGTTCTTTATAAAGTTCATATTGGCCATTTCTATCAACACGATAACTTAATCTTAGCAATGATTTTTGTAAACCAATAGGAACAGTTAAATTGCGTTGCTTAATTAGCTGTTCACTATGTCGATAGCTGATAAGTGCGTTGGATTGCTCATCAAGCATCTCATAAATGATTCCCGAAATCAGGTGCGTACTGGCAAGTTGCCCACTAAGTGTACTTTTAGTTGCCAACTTTTTCATGGCAATATCAGCCTGAAGCATCTCGACACGTGCCCCATCAATATCATCATTAAATAGATAACTTAGCGCAAGCATATTATGTACCATCACTCTATCTGTAGGGTAGCCACTATAACTTCTTAATGTTTCATTAATAGTTCCCGCAGCAGCATTTTCACTAATTGAGATCGCCGCGAGAGCCGCCATCTCTTTTTTAGCTTGGCTTAATGAATCAATTGCACTTTTAAAATCACTAGAAAATAACTGTAAAAGACCGATGTTGAGGTGATATTGCGCATAATCACGCTCTGGTGGCTCTATTTTTTGCATTTGCAATAATACTTGTTGGGGTGTTTGCAGATACAACTGACTAGCAAGTTTATTAGTTTCTCGATGCTGTACCGCACAGGCGGTTAGAAGAAAAAAAAGTGAAGTGAGCAATATTTTTTTCATGGCAAACCATTATCAAAGAAAAAATTTTAAAAAGAAAATACAAAAAAGGCACTAGAGAGAGTGCCTTATTGACAGAGTAGAATATTACTCGCGGAGCTTGCTATTTTTAATTAACTTTTTGATTTTCTTCTGACCAACCCAAACTTTACGATTGTCTTTTATGCTAATCATTTCAAGATTGACTTGATAAAAACGAACCTGAGTTGTGCCATCAACATCAATAATGGTGTTTATTTGCCCTTGCATCATATAGTCTGCACCGTATTCTTGTCCCATCTCTTTACGGGTTTCTTCCGTTGCATTTAAATCTTGGTCACCACGTTCTGCTCTAATTTCATCGCGAGCACCGGCAGCCGCTACAAACTGTACTTCACCTGAATTGATTAACTCACGTTCCATATCAGCAATAAAAGTGTTGGTATTAATGTGCTCATGGCTTAAGTTTCTCACTTTACCAACAATGACTGCAGGCTCTTTCCCCTCTAACTTAACAAAGTTTGAGATCCAAGCCCGAGAAAGAGAATCTTCGACCATTTCGCGCGCAACAAGTTGTGAGTCGGTATCATTCCAAGCACCACTCAAGTCCACCTCTTTTTGTGAGTCTAAGCGCTCAACAGAAGTAGAACAAGCGGTCAAAAATAGTGCCGTTACTGCTATAAATAAAAAATTGTTTTTGATTTTCATGTAAATCTCCAAGGTTGCACATTATCTTCAATATTAAATAGAAACTAATTTCCCTAGGCGCTGACCACCCAATAAATGTAAATGTATGTGGTAAACTTCTTGTCCGCCATCACCATTACAATTCATGATTAACCGGTAGCCTGAATCAGCAATTCCCTCTTGCTTTGCGAGCTGCTTTGCCACAGAGTATAGTTTACCGACTAACAATTCATCTTCAATTTCAATATCGTTTACCGTTGCTATTAATTTATTAGGAATAATCAGAATATGTGTTTTGGCTTGCGGTGAAATATCACGAAAAGCGGTAACAAATTCATCTTGGTAAAGCATGTCTGACGGGATCTCTTTATTAATAATTTTCCTAAATATTGTTTCTTCTGGCATTTCAATTCCTTACAGTTAAATGAAGGAACAGTATGACTTCATACTGCTTATAAAAAAGCACACTGTAACCCATTAAAAATAAAATAGTTTATAACTCAGCGATTGCACCTTTACCAACACCTTCATAAGCATAGACAGTGACGCTGTCACTGCCAACGCGTTTTTTCGTTTGCTCACAAATAAATTCAGCTAACTCTTCGACAGTGGTATCCTTTGGCAATACTTCTACGCGATGGGCAGGTAACAGTAACTCAAAATACCCCTGTGGTGCGTTGTATGCCGTACACAACTTTTCTACATCATTGGTTTTAACAATGAAAGAAAGGTCACGTTTATCAATGATATCTTCCTTACTGACTAAGTAGATATCTTGCCAACGATTTGCCCAATCTTGAACCAATGATTGATTAAACTCACCATTGATAAAAATATCCAGTTTAGAGCGATGTCCATGTGCGATACGCTGACAATTACCATCATGCTTTTTCAGGCCGTGGGTATAATGATAAAAAGGTGTGTCGATTTTTTCAGTACGTAACTTTATTTCCAGTGCTCCTACATTCGGAGGTAATTGCAACAACACAATATGCTCAAGGTAGGTTTCTAATACGTCAATTGAAACAGTCTCGCTCTCCAACAAACAATAGGCTTCATTCGGACATTTTAATTGAATATAACTATTATCATTAAGTTTATAATTTACCTGTGTGCGTTGCGGTTCCATCATAACCGAACAT
>Ga0316197_10001282_pt1 | contig 17965 bp, 12 predicted proteins | sample OudBiesiAoxic_MG_FD_204939 | JGI IMG/M metagenome (GOLD analysis project Ga0316197, IMG submission 204939) | Coastal sediment microbial communities from Oude Bieten Haven, Netherlands - site A oxic | ecosystem: Environmental > Aquatic > Marine > Coastal > Sediment | place: Netherlands... | reverse complement strand
ACAATTCCATCTGATGCTGGGCAAAGTAACCGATCTTGAGATCTTTCGCCGTTTCCCGTGTACCCTGCTGAGGTGACAGCACACCGGCGAGTAATTTGATCAGGGTGGATTTTCCTGCACCGTTGGGACCCAGCAGACCGATGCGGTCACCGGGTGACAGGCTCAGCTTCACCTGAGAAATAATTGCTGTATCCGCATAACCGGCAGAAATCCCGTCCAGCCTTAACAGCGGATCAGGGTTTTTTTCCGCTGCAAGCAAGGCGAAGTGGAATGGCGAATCAACGTGTGCCGGTGCAATCTGTTCCATGCGTTGCAAGGCTTTCAGACGGCTCTGGGCCTGTTTCGCCTTGCTCGCCTTGGCACGAAAGCGGTCGACATAGGAGCGGATATGGGATATTTCCCGCTGCTGTTTCTGGTAGGCGGCCTGCTGGTTGGCCAGGCGTTCAGCGCGTAAGCGCTCAAATGCCGAATAGTTACCACTGTAAAGCGTGATTCGCTGATGCTCGAAGTGGGCGATATGGCTTGTTACACTGTCGAGAAAATCGCGATCATGGGAAATCAGCAACAAAGTTCCCGGATAGGCACGCAGCCAGTTTTCCAGCCAGATCACTGCGTCCAGGTCCAGGTGGTTGGTGGGCTCATCCAGCAACAGCAGATCGGATCGACACATGAGCGCACGGGCCAGGTTCAGACGCATGCGCCAGCCACCCGAGAAATCGCTGACCGGCCTCGCCTCGTCATCGGTACTGAACCCCAGCCCGTGGAGCAACTGCCCTGCCCGGCTTTTCGCAGTGTAACCGTCAATGGCTTCAAAGCGACCGTGCAGTGCGGCCAGGCGTACCCCGTCATTCTCAGTTTCAGCCTGTAGCAGACTTTTTTCTACCGCGCGCCGTTCCGCGTCGCCATCCAGTACATACTCGATGGCCGCACGCTCATCAGCAGGTGTTTCCTGGGCAACGTGGGCGATCACCCAATCTTTGGGGTAGCGGAGATCCCCGCCATCGGCGTGCAACTCACCCAGGATCAGTGCAAACAGGCTGGACTTACCGGTGCCATTTGCCCCGCTAACACCGACCTTCTGACCGGGATGAATCTGAAAGCCTGCTTGTTCAAACAGCAGCCGTGGTCCGCGCCGCAGGGAAAGATTATCGAATTGCAACATGGGGGGCAGTTTAGCAGTAACCGGTTAGGCAGGAACCCACCCGGCATGATTTTACAGGACCGTCGGCACGAGCCCGGGGATGAGCGAAGCCAGCCTGGATTGCTCACAACCTTAACCACAAAAGACACAAAGGTCACTAAGGAACAAGCGCTTAAATACTCGTGGTAAGAAACGCGGACTAGCGGACAGGGACAGTTTTATGGCGCGTCCTGCAAACCTGTGCAGGCTGAGTCGCCTGCCTGATAGCAGGAAAAATGAGAACCAGTTCAAAATTCTGCGCGCGTACAGTGCTGCCTGAAGGGTAAAACCGAAAGCCTGCCCGATCACGACCGATAGCTTTGAACAGGCCCTATTGAGGTTGCAGTTAAGGTGAGCAGTTCCTCCTGGAAATCGTATCGTCTCGCCGTTGCCGTGGCCGCGGCTGTCGCCCTGCTGGCAAGCTTCTCATCCGGCGCTCAACGGCTGGAGGCCCTGCTGCTCGACTGGGGAAGTTACCTTATACCGGAAGCAGAGCAGACACACTCTGTCGCAGTTGTGGCCATCGATGCAGCCACTCTGGACGAATATGGGCCCTGGCCGATGCCACGGGATCAGTTGGCCAAGGCCGTCGAACGATTAAAACGGTTTAATCCAAAGGCGCTGGGGTTCATGTTGCCCCTGGCTGAAGAAGAAACCGCGACCGCTGTGGGCGCCATCAGAAAAGAACTAGATAGCCTGGACGCCTCCCTGCGCAAAAAAGCCAGAACCTGGCTGGGGCAGCTCGATACCGACTCAAGGCTGGCACGGGCTTTAAAACCCACGAACAATGTAGTGCTGGTCGTTCCTTACCGCGCTGGTAAGGTGCAGACAGGCCTGCCGCGGGAGCTGAAACGATACACCATCGGCACACAGCAGGAGGCGTTGCCGTGGTACCAAACCGCTCTGCAACGGCTGCGGTCAGCACCGACCCCCGACACCCTGGATCTCAGCGCACCACTACCCCTGTTTCTTGACACCGTTTCCGGAGTCGGCGCCAGCGATTTTGACAGCGACGAGCGGGCGGTACAGGGCACCGCGCTGCTTATCAAGGCAGACGGGCACTATCTGCCGGGATTCGAGCTTTCGCTGCTGGCGGCAGCGCAGGGTTTCCATACCCGCGACCTCATAATAGACACTGGAAGGGGCATATTCACCAAAAATAATAAAACCCTCGGCACGGCTGATCTCAACTACTACCCAAAGCCGGCCGCCGCCACCCCTGTTCATTCGCTGAACGAGGTCATGGCGAGCGACAGCCTGGCGGGCAGCCTGAGCAATAAAATCGTGCTGCTGGGGCTCACAGCCGCTGCTCTCGTACCCGAGTTGACAGGCCCCGCAGGCCGCTCTTACAGTCCGGTGACCTGGTCCGCCCAAGTCCTGGACAGCATGCTGAATGGTCGAGCCTTCACCGCGCCCAGCTGGTTTTACGCCTTACAAAGAGCGCTACTGGTCCTGTTTGCACTGTACCTTATGCTCATACCTGCAACATGGCATGGTGGGCGCGGCCTTGTGGTTTCAGGCCTGCTGGCAGCGATGCTTCTGAACACCGGCCTGGTAAGCCTGATGGTGCAAGGGCTCTGGCTGCCGGTGATCGGACCCGCATTGTTCCTGATAGGCGCACAACTGCTGCTGAGCCTGATCTGGTGCATTCATAAACGGCTGATAACGGCGCAACAGTGCGCCATAGAGGCGCGGGTCGCGCTGGGCGCCAACCTGCAGTCACAAGGCCAGCTGGATCTGGCAATGAATCAGTTCATTCAGTGCCTGCCCGCGCCGGCGGTACTCGAACCGCTCTATGAGCTGGGCCTCGAGTACGAACGCCACCGTCAGATGAACAGGGCTCAGACTATCTATGCACAGCTGGAAAAATCCGCCAAGGGCTTCCGTGATTCGACTCTGCGCCATAGCCAGCTGGCCGAAATAGCGGATCGATTTCCGAACGCCAGTACGCCCGATACCAGCAAGACTCTGGTACTCGACACCCCGGTCATGGAGTTACCTGTACTGGGCCGTTATCGACTGGAGCGAGAGCTTGGACGTGGCGCCATGGGTACCGTCTATCTTGCCACGGATCCAACCATCGGCCGTGAAGTGGCGATAAAAACGCTGCCGCTGACGCAGGCCTGTGAAGGGCGCGAACAGGAAGCAGCCGCTGAACGCTTTTTCAAGGAAGCCGAAGCGGTCGGCCGGCTCGATCATCCCAACATAGTCACCATCTACGATGCCGGCCAGGAACACGATGTCGCCTACATAGCCATGGACTATGTCCCTGGTGAGAGTCTCGATGCCTGGACCGGAAAGTCCGCACGCTTGCCGGTATGGGAAGTACTCGAGATCGCCGCACAGGTCGCAGACGCCCTGTCTTATGCGCATGGCCGCAAAGTTGTGCACAGGGATATAAAACCCGGGAACATTATCTACGACCGCGACAGCGGCGTGGCAAAGATTACCGATTTCGGTATCGCCCGCATTCTCGACGCAAGCCGTACGCGCACCGGTACCGTTCTCGGCAGCCCCTCCTATATGTCGCCGGAGCAGGTTGCCGGTAAAAAGACCGACGGGCGCTCGGACCTGTTTTCACTGGGCACCACCCTGTATCAACTGCTCAGCGGCGGCCTGCCTTTCAGCGGCGATTCGGTCGCTGCCATGATGTACCGGATTGCCAACCAGAAAACACCGGCGATGCGCAAGTTCCGACCCGGCCTGCCGATCTGCGTGAACCGGCTGGTCATGAAAGCGCTGCAAAAAGATCCGGCAAAACGCTTTGCCAGTGGAGAAATGATGGCCGTGGCAATCCGAAAGTGCCGTGCACAATTCAGAGGTGGCCGACGAAAGACGGCCTGATTCAGAACCACAGGAGGTCAGAAGAGATGTATAAACTACTTGAAATCGTGGATGACAATGTCACCAGAGAACACCGCTTGAGCGAAGACGTTTTTGCTATCGGGCGTAACCCCGGCAATCAGCTGCAACCTGACAATGCCAGCGTCAGCGGCAATCATGCCTCGATATCGCTGACACCCAGTCGCTACCTGGACGGCACAATGGAGGTCAGTGTCGAAGATCTCGACAGCACCAACGGCACCCTGGTGAATGGAAAGCGGGTTAAAAAGCAATTGCTGAAACACGGTGATATGCTTGCCATGGGTTCCTTGAACCTCAAGTTCATCGACGAGCAGGCACTCGCCCTCGGTGGGACCCGGATTCTGTTGCAGGAAGACGAAGTTTGAAGGAAAACCATGTCTGGATACACACCGCCCCCCCACACGGGGCTGAATATCCTGTACCAGGACGATGAGCTGCTGGTACTTGATAAACCCAGCGGCCTGCTATCGGTTCCAGGACGTGGATCGGACAGGCAGGACTGCCTGACTTTACGCGTACAGGCGGCATACCCGGAAGCAATTAACGTACATCGACTGGACATGGAAACTTCCGGCCTCATGGTGATGGCGCGCAGCAAGTCCGCACACCGGCAATTAAGCCGACTGTTTCAGGCGCGGGAGGTGCACAAACACTATGTCGCGGTGGTGGACGGACGAGTGGAACAGCGCGCCGGTGAAATTGATTTTCCGCTAATCGCCGACTGGCCCAATCGCCCGCGACAAAAAGTCGACTACGAGAACGGTAAGCCCTCCAGAACACGCTTCAGCGTCATGCACCATGACGCCCGGAAAAACACCACACGTCTTGATCTGGCCCCCGAGACCGGGCGTACCCACCAGTTGCGGATACATTTAAAAACACTGGGTCATGCAATACTCGGCGACAGACTTTATGCCGGCAAGGCCGTTCAGGAAAAAGCGGATCGTCTGTTACTGCACGCCACATCGCTGAGTTTTATGCACCCGGTTAGCGGGGAATGCCTGTGTTTCATGAGTGATGTTCCGTTTTAGCAGCATGCAAACACAGGATAGGCGACAGACCTGTATGGGACCGCTGGCAGCACGGGTAAACCTCACTCCTCTTCGAACATCAAGGCGATACCTTTTTCTTCGACACGCACAATCCGTGCACTAAGCACAGGAGCATCCTCCAGGTCCTGCGCCTGAACGCGGACGACCTCTCCGACCGGCAAATCAAACTGCCCCCCGGTAAACAGGAAAACGCCTCCATTGGAAATATCGCGCAATTCGACTTCCACGGCGCCTAACTGCGGATGCATGACTTTTACCCGCCCGCTGAATTCGGTGCGGACATGTTTCCGTTTCTCAACCATGAATAGTACTCCTGCATTGTGAAGCCCGGCCTGCCAGCTGCCGTTACCCTGTATATGCACCTATTATATAACGACAAATTACTTTAATTAATGAATTTATTCTATTGTTTTAAATCTATTTATATACCCCTCAATGGGTTGCGCATATTTTTTCAGACAGCGCCTGAATCGCTATCTGTACACCTGACCGGAAAAGCATAGCAATGGGACCGACGCGTAGCCAGTTACAGCGGCTAGCCAGTGTGGCGCTGCTGTGGACTGCAAGCCCCTCACCCGCCACCAGCGCCGACGCCCTGCAAAACGGCTGGGCGGCTTACGAGCATGGCAATTATTCACAGGCCGTTGATTCGTGGTTGCCACTTGCCCGTCAGGGACACGTCAGCGCACAGATCAATATTGCCGTCATGTACGACCACGGAACAGGTGTGACTCAGGATACTGAACGTGCCCTGAGCTGGTACCAGGCGGCGGCCCACCAGGGCAGCGCCATCGCCCAGTACAACCTGGGTTTGTTTCTGGCGGACAGGAAGATGCTAACCACAGACGATGAAGACGGCCTGTACTGGTTATTCAAAGCGGCTGCACAAAATTATGCCGATGCCCAGTACCAGCTCGGCCTGATGTACGCTGAAGGTGTTGCCGGCCAGGCAAAGATAGCCGACGCCCCTCAATGGCTGTATCAGGCCGGAGTGAATTATCTGTCCAATGGCGATGCTGATGGCGCCCGCTCCGCTGCAGCCGCCCTGCAGGAAATCAGCCCGGCGCATCAACTGTCTCAACAGCTGGAATCACAGCTGACTGACCAGTCGGGCCCGCCGGGGCAGAACGTTGATGAGACGCTTGAACCCGGGGTGTCCACCGGCACAGCCTGGCCCACGGCCAGCGGTTACGCGGTCACCAATCATCATGTCGTGTCCGGCAAACAGTCGATTGTTCTGATCAACAGCCAGGGCGAAGAAATTCCGGCCACTGTGGTCGCCAGCGATGAGCTGAATGATATTGCCCTGCTGAGTGTGCGTGATCCCGCCAGACTGCCGGCGGCGCTACCCCTGGCCTGTACCACTGCCCAGCTGGGTTCCAGCGTCTTTACCATCGGCTTTCCACGGGTTGATGTCATGGGCACGACACCCAAACTGAGCCTGGGTATTATCAGCGGCGTAAACGGCCTGTACGACGACCCTGCGAGCTACCAGATTTCGGTCACGATACAGCCGGGTAACAGTGGCGGACCTTTGCTCAATATGCAGGGCGAAGTCGTCGGTCTCATCACTTCGATGCTGGGTACGATTGAATCTGCCGATGGTAAGACCCAGCCGATACCAAACATCAACTACGCCCTGAAGGCCGACAGAATAGAAGAACTCCTGCTTGACGTGCCACGGCAGGTGAGGGAAACGGATGTGACTGTACTGAAAAGCGGTCGCGACAGCCTGGAGGCGCTGGCAGACAGGATCCAGAATTCAGTGATGATTGTCAGGGCGGGGACCTCCCTGTCCCCCTGACAATATCAACGATTAAATTGTTACACCCAGTGACTCCAGCGTGCGGATTGTAAGGCCACCGCGTGGCAGCCCCTTGCTACTCTGATACTCGTCCACCGCCCGCAGCGTTGCACCTCCGACAACACCGTCGGGCGTACCAGGGTTGAATCCAGCGGCTATCAGCGCCTGCTGAACACGGCTAACGATATCCTTGTTAATATTGGTCTCGCAAAGCACCTGGCGCCACTCAAGCCGCTCTTCGCCGACTTTGGCCCGTTTTGAGACTTCCTTGTATTCAGCAGGAATTTTTGTGCGCTTCTCCGCGGCTTTTGCCACCAGTTTGCGAACCTTGACCGTCTCCAAAACCGCGGGAACTTCCTCTTTGTTGAAAGAGGCCGGTACTTTTACAACCTGTTTCTCGACAGTCTTGTACTGGGCGGGCACCTCCTTCAAACAGATCTGCTGCCCGGTGGGCGCCCCCTGCGGCTTGTTCGCATCGTGCGAAGCGTGCCAGGAAAAAGACGCATCCGCAGTCTTCACACGCTTGGCAAGCTGCTTGAATTCCTCCGGGACCTTGGTACGTTTTTCCTCGGCTGGCGTCACCAGCTTGCTGACTTTGACAGTCTCGTAAACGGCCGGCACTTCAACTACCTGGGTAGTGGCCGGTGTTTTGATGACCTGTTTCTGTATCGTCTTGTATTTGGCCGGAATCTCCACCAGGCACATAATCTCGCCAGTGGTGTTGTCAATACGCTCTTTAGGACCGGTGCCCTTTTTCCACACCGTCTTGGCCGGTTCAATCAGGACCTTCTCGGTGACCATTTCATAGCTGGCTGGAACCTCGACGATCTTCGTGGACGCCTCCTTGACCAGCACCTTCTCCTCCACCGATTCATACTTGGCGGGGATGGTCTCCACCTTTTCGGACGCCTCCTTGACCAGGATGTCTTTGGTCTCTGTCTTGAACTGGGCGGGCTGGTAATATTCCCGGAAGCACATGCCCGATTCAGCCTCGTTTAAATTTACACCCGACGCTTTGGCCGCACTCAGCAGTGTGGGGCTGACGGGAAGCCCTTTCTTATTCAAACTGGTGACCCACATCGTCATGGCCGGGCTCACTTCAACTTTCTCGGCGACCTTTTCATACTGGGCAGCGACGGGAACCAGCTTTGTATGGGCCGCGTTGAGCGTGACTTTCTTTTCCACCCATTCATACTTGGCCGGGATGGTATCGATTTTCTCCGCCGATTCCCGCACCAGGACTTTCTCTGCCTTGGTCTCGTATTTGGCCGGAATCATCACTTTGGCGTAACACTGCCCGGGTTTAGCGGGGGGTAGGGTATTGGTGTTATCGATTGGCTCCGCCTGAATGACCGAGCCGGGCATCATCAGCCCTGCTGACACAATTACTGCCGCCAGATTATTTCTCATAATTAGATTTACCTCGAACTATATCGTTCATATCGTGAAAAAACGTAAAATCTTGCGAAGGATAGGCAGTTACATGACATATTTCCAGATGTCTCCATATCCCGACAGGTGTCAGCTGATGACGGCAAGCGGATTCATCGCTGATGCGCTACTCGTAAAACTGATTATTATCAGGAGATACCCCCGGCCTGACAGGATTAGGATATAATTTGGCGTTTAAAGTCGAAGGAATGCCACGGAATTCAGGCCATGTTTTTGCAGAAGTATTATTTCGAGGAAAACGAAAAGATCCACTTTTCCCGCCAGCAGGCAAGCCGCTTCGCCAAAGAGGTTGCAGGCGACTTCAACCCGATCCATGACCCTGAAGCCAAACGCTTTTGCGTCCCAGGCGACCTGCTGTTCGCGCTGGTGATGTCAAAATACGGCTTGAGTCAACGCATGCATTTCATCTTTTCGGAACTGGTGAGCGACGAGGTGCTGCTGAGTCTGCCGGACTCCGTATCCGGTGAGCTTGATATAGTTGGCGACACTGGCAAGACTTATCTGAGCCTGCACCGCGAAGGCAATACATCAAACGATCAGAACCTGATACGGGATCTGACCTGCAGCTATGTCCGCTTTTCCGGGCAGACCTTTCCGAATATTCTTGTACCGCTGATGACTGAAAAACAGGTCATGATCAATCCGGACCGCCCGCTGGTCATTTACGATAGCATGACCATCAACCTGGAGCAGCTGGATATTGCAGATCCACGACTTGAGCTCACCGAATCCAGGCTTGAAGTCAAGGGTAAAAGAGGCGCGGTACATCTCGAATTCCAGCTCATAGCCGCTGACAAGGTCGTTGGCAGGGGTGAAAAAAATATGATCCTGAGCGGTCTCCGAGCGTTTGATGCGGACAAGATCGGGATGCTGGTAGCCGATTACAATGCGCGTAAACAGACCTATGTGAGCTGAATCAACGCGCCAGGAGCCTGTCGGGGTAAAAACATTACTGCCAGAATTAAATCTTATACATTACATGAGAAATACATTTTAAATGCATGTTATTTAATTATTATTTATTAAATTCCTAGGCCACCGCATTGCAGAGTCATAAACATCGGCCGTTAACAGGTACTGACTGAAAATCCCCGTCCAGGAATTCATGCTGTGTACTGGTTTTCGCGCAAAAACAAAGAGACGCCTCCCGTCAATGGCCTGATCCTTCCGGGTGGCGGAGCGCGTAATGCCTACCAGGCTGGCGTCCTGAAAGCGCTTGCAGAAATTTTACCCGAGAATTCGGCAAATCCATTCCCGGTTATTTCGGGAACCTCTTCCGGCGCACTCAACGCCGCCATACTCGCCAGCAATGCCACCCAGTTCAGCGAAGGGATCTCCCGCATGATCGGAATCTGGGAAAATTTCCATTGTGGAAAGATTTTTCAGGTGGACAGCTGGACAGCACTGAAAAGTGGTTTGCGCTGGACCTCGTCCTTTGCCACCGCGGGGCTCGGCCGATCCGCACCGCGCGCTCTGCTGGATAACACACCCCAGCGTGAATTTATCGAAAGCCATATCCGCCTGGCCCGCATACAGCACGCCATCGACACGGGCGCACTGCGCGCCCTGGCCGTCACCTCATCCAGCTACAGCAGCGGGCTGTCGTTCAACTACTTTCAGAGCATCGAGGGAATGCGGCCCTGGCAACGCACCCGCCGCCAGGGGCTAGCCGAAGAGATCACTATCGATCATCTCATGGCATCCTCAGCCATCCCACTGGTGTTTCCAGCTGTCTGGCTGAACGATGAATATCATGGCGACGGCTCTATGCGCGAAAGCGCGCCCCTGAGTCCTGCAATTCATCTCGGTGCCGATCGCCTGCTGATCATCGGGGTACGCAACCCCGCTCCCGATCCCAGGCCGTCTGCCGATGAAAAGGTGCCCTATCCAACCATCGGCCAGATCACCGGCTATATGCTGGATACACTGTTCATGGACAGACTGGATTCGGATATCGAACGCATGAATCGCGTCAACCACATCATCGGCGAAACCCGCTGTAAAAATGTCGAACATGAAGATACAATCCTGCGACCTATCGAGTTCCTCATGATCTCACCCAGCAAGGACATTCGTGAAATTTCCGAACGCCACACCAAGGATTTTCCCCGCTCGGTACGACTGCTGCTCAGGAGTCTGGGCGCACTCTCACATGAAAGCCGCCCGCTGTTGAGTTATTTGCTGTTCGAATCTCCGTTCTGTCAGGAGTTGATTGAACTTGGCTACCAGGACGGTCTCAACGCTCGAAGCGAAATCACCGAACTCCTCGAACTGGACAAGCCGGACAGTTAGCACATTTCCCCTGGGCCTGTTAACACTGTGTATCTTTTTAACTTATGCAACAGCTTCGAATTCGCGACAAATAAAAGAGGACACCATGGGGCAAGCTGGACGCCCATACTCAAGCTGGCAGCGGATGATTCTGGCGTGTGCCGGCTGCTTTATCATTGCACTCGCAGCCTGCTCCGGCACCGCGGAGAAACAGCTGATCGAAGAGCAGGCGACGGTGGACCTGGAACTGCTGCTGACACTGCCGGCGAATAATATCTCCTACCAGTCGCAGGTCAGGCCGATTCTCGGTCGCCGCTGTGTCGTATGTCACGGTTGTTATGACGCACCCTGCCAGTTGAAGTTGTCCTCTCCGCAGGGCATCGAACGGGGAGCGAACAAGGACAAGGTCTATGACGGTGCGCGTATTCTGGCCGCTGAACCAACCCGCCTGTTTATCGATGCGAAGAGCACAGCCGAATGGAGAAAGAAAAACTTCCACACGGTTCTCAACGAAGGCAGCGGGGACCCTCGGCACAACCTGGAAAACTCTGTCCTGTATCGCATGCTGCGCCTGAAACAGCGTCATCCACAGCCACGTGTCGGCATGCTACCCGACAGCCTGGAACTGGGCCTGAATCGGGAGCAGAGCTGTGCCACACTGGCGGAATTCGACAGTTTTGCCCGCAAGCACCCGGACTGGGGCATGCCCTACGGTATGCCCAATCTTGAAGATGCCGAATACGGCAGCCTGGTTCAGTGGCTGGCCCAGGGTGCCCCCATGGCGCCGCCTGGATCACCCGATGATCAGACCCTGCAACGAATCGAGCGGTGGGAGGATTTTCTTAATGCTGCAAGCAACAAGCAGCAGCTGATCAGCCGCTACCTGTACGAACACCTGTTCCATGCTCACCTGCATTTCAGCGACAGCGGCGACCGCGAATTCTACCGCCTGGTTCGCTCCCGTACAGCGAGCGGAACGCCGGTTGACGAAATTGCTGCCCTGCGTCCCTTCGACGACCCCGGCGGGGCCTTTTTCTACCGTCTGTTACCGTATCACCCTGATATCGTTGCCAAGGATCACGTGGTCTATGAACTCAGCCCGGACCGTTTAAAGCGTTACCACGAACTTTTCGTCGACCCTGTATTCGAGGTCGAACAATTACCACCTTACAAAACCAGCATCGCATCCAATCCGTTCAAGGTGTTCACAGCCATTCCGCCCGACTCACGCTATCGTTTTCTACTCGATGACGCCAGGTTCTTCATCGAGGGCTTCATCAAAGGCCCCGTCTGCCGGGGCCAGATTGCCTTAAACGTGATCGAAGACCAGTTCTGGGTGATGTTCTTCAATCCGGACCGCGCCATTTTCACCCAGCAGCCTGCGTTCCTCGAAAAGATGGCCGACGACCTCCAGTTACCTGCCGATCGCGATACCCTGCGACCGCTGAAGATCTGGACGGATTACTGGCAGCGACAGAAACAATACATCGCACAGAAGATAGCCTATTTCCGGGCCATGCATACTGAACCGCTGGATAAGGCGCTGGAATACATCTGGGATGGAGACGGCAGTAACCCGAATGCAGCGCTGACGGTATTCAGACATCTTGACAGTGCGTCGGTCAGTTTTGGTCTGGTCGGTGACTATCCAGATACGGCCTGGATCATCGATTACCCCTTGTTCGAGCGCATCCATTACCTGCTGGTGGCGGGTTTCGATATCTACGGTAACGTCGGCCACCAATTGAACACCAGGCTCTATATGGACTTTCTCCGCATGGAGGGAGAGGATTATTTTCTCGCCTTCCTGCCCGCCGCCAGCCGAAAACCTATCCGTGATGCGTGGTACAAGGGTATGCGGGCTGACATGCCGGTAGAATTCGACCACCCCATGGACTGGCTGGACGTCGAGTCGGTCAGCGGCTACCGGACCGATGACCCGCAACGTGAGCTCTACCAGCTGCTGGAAGAACGTTTCCGCTCCATCGGCCAATCATCAGGGCACGACCTGGATCGCTGCCGGCAGGAAGCCTGTATCGAGGCCGACAACAGCGACTTGCGCAAGCGCGTGGATCTGGCCATGCAGAAAATTGCCGATGCCAGCGGCAGCAATCTGGCCGTCCTCCCGGATGTCGCCTTCGTGCGCGTCCGCAGCGGCGACGATCCGCTGACAGATATGGCTTATACGCTGATACGCAACAACGCCTACACACACGTCACTTCGATGTTTCAGGACGCTTCAGCGGAAGCGAACCGGGATTTCGAACACGACAGTCTGACCGTGGTCGACTGGCTGGAAGGCTCCTATCCAAATTTCTTCTTCGTGATCGATATCGATGACGTCGAAAAGTTCGCCGAACACCACCGTACCATCCAGACTCGGGACGACTACGAACAGTTCGTCGCCCGCTACGGCGTGCGCCGCAGCAACGAAAATTTCTGGCATCACGCAGACTGGTTCCACGAGCAATATGCACGCGAGCAACCGGTTCTTTCCGGGCTGTTCGATCTGAACCGCTACCGCAACCGCTGACGTGAAAGGAGCGTTACCGAGATCGACATCCTGTGTTTCCAAGCCTGCTCCGCCGCGTGCAAATACCCTCGACACCATTCTATAAAATGGAAAAATCATAGTTGGCAATAAAGCGGATCTCCTTCAGGTCTGAGCCATCGCTGCCATCCTGATCCACAAAGGCGCCACGCAACCTGAACCACAAGCCCTTGAACGTTCCCGCTTCAGGTTTGTAGTCCAGGGTCAGGTTAAACTCCGACTGGTCCGGACTGGCGTTGCGGCCCTGATCCGCTGTATCGCCCCGGGCATAGTTAACGAAGCCGCTGAAGGCGTTGTCACCGAAATAGCGGAAATCGGATGACAGCCCGACCAGCCAGGCGTCCTCGCCGGCGCGGTCAAAATCCTTGATCATCAGCGAGAGGTAGCTCGGTTTGCCGCCCCAGTTGCTCTGGATCCCGGCATTGTCAGCTGTCGATGTGTGCGCCAGGCTCAGTACCAGGCCGGCGTAGCTGGCCGCCAGTTTGGCGCCCCCGGAACGGGTATCAAAATCTCCACCCAGCTGATCACCCACCGCATTCTGGCGGGTGAACTGGGCGGAAAACTGAAAGCCAAACCCTTCGATCGTTCTGGTTCGCGAGTTAACTTCGGTGTAGAAGATATTCATAAAGTCGCGGCCATAGTGGTTTACCAGGCCCACATTGGTACCGTTGGAAAAGGTATACCGGGCCCCGGCCGTGGATACCGCACGATCGGGGCCGTCGATGCCGGCCGCTTCCGTCATGCTGATAAAATTGGTGGCATCGCGTTTTTTCATACGCCAGGTCTGCGCAACCCCGTAGACAAAATGTTCTCCCGAAACGTCATACAGGGTGACGGCTTCGAAGGTATTGGGCACCATGCGGCTGTCGTTACCGTTTAAATAGGGTAACCGAAATAACTGCCGGTAGGCCTTTAAGGACAGATTCCTGTGCAGCCGTGCTTCGAGGTAAGCCTGGCCGGGTACACTGAAGCTTTTCTGTCCGGGTTCGAGCAGTTTGCTGCCGTCCTTGTCGGCAGGGCCATAGAGTTTCTGCGAGCTGTAAAGGGTAGCGCCCAGGCGCAAACGGTCTTTCCACCAGGGTGTGGCGTAGGAGAGTCCGCCGCCCTGCGCCCAGGCCTCGATATTCGGATCGGCATCACGCAAGCGCCGGAAGTAATAGTTACGCAGCTGAAGATCCAGGGTACCTTTGCGGAAGACGTCTCCCAGGCGTGAATATACCCGGGCCGGTTCAGGTGGTTTGAAGGCGTGCTCGGTTGACTCAAGAGATTCGTCGGTGCTGCCTGCCGCAGGCTGCTCACTCTGAATGTACTCCGGGGCTGCATAGGCCAATTCCGCCGTGAATAGCAGTAGTGAGGCAAGACGAATTCCGAAACGAACCCCCGTCACGTTTTCAGGCACCAATGCGTATGTCCGTGTTTCTCAGAAATGCGCCAGAAAGAACGGGATAAGCAAGGCATTGACCAGGTCGATGAAAAACGCACACACCAGTGGAACGATAATAAACGCCAGGTGCGAAGCGCCGTAGCGTTGAGCCACTGCCGACATGTTCGCCATGGCGGTGGGGGTCGAGCCCAGTGAAATCCCGCCGAACCCGGCGCAAACGACGGCTGCGTCGTAATTGCGGCCCATAAGGGGAAAGACCACGAACAGGGTCAGGCTGACGGCGATCAGAAACTGGGCGCCGAGAATCGTAAAAATAGGGCCGGCGAGATCAATCAGCGTCCATAACTGCATGCTCATCAGCGACATCGCAAGAAAGGTGCCCAGCGATACATCGGCAATCAGGGCAATGGCCGGTTTGCGACTGGGCCATTCGGTGCCGCTGATACGCGGGAAGGATTTCGGGATCAGGTTGGTGATAAGAATACCGGCAAACAGACAGGTGACGAAAAGCGGCAGCTTGAGTCCGAGGTTTTCCAGCCCTGAGTTGATCAGAATGCCGAAAATGGCGCTGACATGAATGGCAAGAATGGCATCCAGCAAGTCCAGGTGGTCGATTCCGTGCTTGCCTTTCTGTTCTTCCGGAACGCCAATATCCAGTGGCTCCGCCTGTGCCGGTTTCAGCTTGTGTCGCGCAATGAGAAATTTCGCAATCGGCCCACCCATCAGACTGGCAAGAATAAGGCCGAGTGTGGCGCAGGCGATACCGATCTCCATGGCGTTGGCAATCCCGTAATCCTCTGCGATTCTCGGTGACCAGGCAATGGCTGTGCCGTGACCGCCAATCAACGAAACGGTACCACCGAGCAGCCCTACCGGAGTGGGCAGGTCGAACAGCGCAGCCACCGAGATACCGGTCAGGTTCTGCACAAACATGTAGGCGATAGTAACCGAAAGCAGGATCACCAGCGGTTTTCCGCCCGACAACAGGTCTTTCAGGCTGGCGTTGATGCCGATGGTGGTAAAAAAGTAAACCAGCAGGACGTCCCGCGCGGCCAGTTCGAACCTGATTTCGATACTGCTGATAAAATACAGCAGCGAAACCAGCAGGGAAACGATCAAGCCGCCGGTTACCGGCTCCGGTATGCTGAATTCCCTGAGAAAACCGACCGCATCATTGACCCGCTTGCCGACAAACAGCACGACGATACCCAATGTAACCGAGAAAAAAGCGCTGAGTTGCAAAACACCGTTATCGAATTCCATAGTCTTTCCGATCAGTTTCTATTAATGCAAACGCGGGCTGAACCACACTCAGCCGGTATTGCTGATACCGCCGACAGCCGCATTAGTAGCATAACCCACGCAATTCGCGATAATCCAGTGAACCCGGCTGACCGGAGTGGACAGACAACTCGAAAGTAACGGCAACCTGAACGTCGCTGAAAACAGGCGCAGCCCGGCGATATCCTGACTATGCTTGTCAATAATGGCTGCAGATTCAACCAATAGCTATCGGCTGGTCACGGCGCTTTTTTTGCGCCTGTTGGGTTTGATCTACCTGATCGCCTTTGCTTCGATCGGGGTACAGATTGAGGGCCTGGCGGGCAGTCAGGGTATCCTGCCATTCGGCCAGCAACTGCTGTATCTCGAAGGCCAGCTGGGTATCGAGCGCTATTTCCTGATACCTAATCTGTTCTGGCTGAATGCCAGTGACGGGGCTTTGACGGGAGCAGCCATCGCCGGTTGTGGTGTGTCAGCGCTGATTATCCTCAACCGCTGGTCCCGGCTGTGCCTGATAGCGGCGTTCGTGCTCTATCTCTCCCTGTATAACGCCGGCCAGCTATTCCTGAATTTTCAATGGGATGGCTTGTTACTGGAAGCGGGTTTTCTGGCAATTTTCCTGACTCCCGCATCACGCGTCGTCATCCTGTTGTTTCGCTGGCTGCTGTTTCGACTGCGCTTCATGTCCGGCATCTCCAAGCTGACGATGCAGGACCCCAGCTGGTCCGGCCTCACGGCCCTGAACAGCTACTTCGAGGTCCAGCCCCTGCCCACCCCTCTCGCCTGGTACGCACACCAGCTTCCGGAATGGCTGCTGAAAACGGCAACAGCCGCCACGCTGGTGATCGAGATACTGGTGCCGTTCATGATGTTCCTGCCACGGCGCTGGCGCTTTTTGGCCGCCTGGATCACGATACTCTGGCAGCTCGTGATTATGCTCACCAGCAACCACAACTGGTTCAACCTCCTGACCATCGTACTGTGCCTGTTCCTGTTCGACGACAAGGCCGTACAACACGTACTGCCGACACACCTTCAGACCCGGCTGGGCCGACAGCCCCCGCCGGCAGCCGCCGCGGGTAGAGCCGGTCAGGCGATGGTAGCAGCGCTGACCACCTTCATCCTGTTGACCAGCAGCGTGCACTTCTGGGAACTAGCCACCATGCAACGATCTTCCGGGGCCGCTGGCACGCTGGTCGACTATGCGGAAGCCTACCGGGTCGTCAACAAGTACCACGTCTTCCCAACCATGAGGACCGAACGTGTCGAACTCGAACTATCGGGGTCACAGGACGGCAGGGAATGGAAAATTTACCGTTTCAGGTATAAACCGGGGGACCCGAACCAACGGCCGGCCATCGTGCTGCCGCACCAGCCACGACTGGACTGGGAGATGTGGTTCGTCACTCAGCACCCGAAATACATGCGCTTCTTCCACAGCTTCCTGCAGGCACTGCTGGACAACTCACCGACGGTCACCGCGCTGCTGCGCCATAACCCGTTTCCGGAAAAGCCTCCACGTTATATCCGCGTGGAGGCCTATAAGTACCGGTTCAGCGCGCCGGAGGTGCGTCGAAAAACCGGGCAATGGTGGCAGCGCGAGGCATTGGGACCCTTTACACCCCTACCCTGGGTGGAACGCAACTGACGTTTTAGAAAATCCACCAGGCGTTGCCAGGCCAGGCGTTCGTTTTCGAAACGATTGTTGAGGATATCGCCAACGGCCATAAAGTACAGACCAGTGACATACGCTACGGCAGCTGATCGCTGAATGACGGCCCGATAGGTCGTTCCTGGTCCTGTACATGTTCCGCATGACAGCTGTCACATCGCACCCGCAGGAAACCGTGCTCGAGACAGCCTCATTTGAGGTAATCCTGAAATTCGTGCTGGACATACCCCGGCAATGTCGTGGCCTGTGCCGCCAGATGGGACACGAAAGCGGGGTAGTATTCTTCGACGATCTGGTAAAGAAGAGTCCGCTCCGGGCGATGGCGCGCGTAACGAAACGCGGCGCGTTAAACCTAGATTCCGCAGTTGAACGGCCTGTGTGGTCGTCCTGAGTGTTCGGATGGCGTAGCAAAAAAATGAGTTAATGGCTGGGTCCTTAATGAGTTTTTTTGCA
>Ga0316197_10001281_pt1 | contig 17966 bp, 18 predicted proteins | sample OudBiesiAoxic_MG_FD_204939 | JGI IMG/M metagenome (GOLD analysis project Ga0316197, IMG submission 204939) | Coastal sediment microbial communities from Oude Bieten Haven, Netherlands - site A oxic | ecosystem: Environmental > Aquatic > Marine > Coastal > Sediment | place: Netherlands... | reverse complement strand
CGTTACGCGAGTTCGATGCCTTGTGCCTGCCGCCGGTGAAGGAATACACGGCGGCCCAGATCAAGCGCATTCGATTGGCGAACAAAGCCAGTCAAGGCGTCTTTGCAGCCTATCTCAATACCAGCCCCTCAACGGTGCAGAAATGGGAGCAGGGTAAGAAGAAGCCAAACGGTCCGTCCAGCAAACTGCTGAATATGGTTGAGCGGAAGGGACTGGCAATACTCGCATAAAAAAACGGGCGCCCCGGGCGCCCGTTCCCACTTCTATGCCGTTTGTGTCTATTCGGCTTCTTTTGGCTGGTGGTCTTTCTCCAGCTGTCTTTGTACATCGTGCGGTACAGGGTCGTAGTGGCTAAATTCCATCGTGAAGCTACCCTGGCCTTGGCTCATACTCTTCAGCTCGGTGTGGTAATCACTGAGCGAGCTGAGTGGCATATCGGCCGTAACGGTCACCTGTCCGCCGCTTAGCGATTCGGTTCCGCTGATGCGGGCGCGCCTGCTGGCGAGGTTGCCGGTCACATCGCCCATCACATCACCCGGGACGGTCACGTCAACGCTGACGATGGGTTCCAGGATTTGTGGTCCGGCGTTGTGGATGGCGTCAAGGAAGGCATTCTTGCCGGCGATGACGAAGGCGATTTCCTTCGAGTCGACCGGGTGGAATTTTCCATCGTAGACGGTCACTTCGACGTCCTGTAGTTGATAGCCGGCGATGGCGCCTTCGGTGATGATGGCGCGGATGCCTTTTTCAACAGCAGGGATCAGGTTGGTCGGTATGGAGCCACCGACAACTTTGTTGATGAACTCGAAACCTTCGCCCCGGGCCAGTGGCCGGATGCGCAGGAATACTTCGCCGAACTGGCCGGCGCCACCGGTCTGTTTCTTGTGGCGGTAATGGCCTTCTGCGGGCCGCGTGATGGTCTCGCGGTAGGCGATGCGTGGTGGCCGTGTATCCACTTCCACGTGGTAGCGGCTGCTCATTCGTTGCAGCATCACGCGCATATGGAGTTCACCCAGGCCGCGGATGACGGTTTCGTTCAGTTCCTGGTTGTGTTCAACCACGAAGCAGGGATCTTCCTCGGTCAGCTTGTGAATGGACTGGGCCAGTTTCTGCTCCTGTCCACGACTGCTGGGTTCGATGGCCAGGCCATACATGGGCTGTGGGAAATCCAACGGCTTGAGGTGGAAGTTATCTTCGTCGTGGGAATCATGCAGGATGGCGTCATAGAAGATTTCATCTACTTTGGCCACGGCGCAAATGTCCCCCGGCACACCGGCATCAATTTCAGTGTGCTTGGCGCCCTGTATTTTGAACAGGTGTCCGACTTTGAACGGCTTGCGAGCGTCGCCGATAAACAATTGTGTATCGGGCCGGACGGTTCCCTGGTAAACACGGAAAATACTGAGTTTTCCGACGAAGGGGTCGTTGGTGATTTTGAATACGTGTGCAATGACGTGACCTTTCGGGTCGGGCTGGACATCAACCAGCTTGGCCTCTTTGCCTTCACCCTTCATGATCAATGGCGGGTTGCCTTCATTGGGGTTGGGCAGCAGTCGTTTGCACAGCTTCAGGAACTCGGTGAGGCCTGCGCCTGTGGCAGCGGAAGTGAAGCAAATGGGTACCAGGTGACCCTCGCGCAGTGCCTGTTCAAACGCATCGTGAAGGTCGTCCCGGCTAAGCTCTTCGCCTTCCAGGTATTTTTCCATCAGGTCTTCATTCACCTCGACCACCTGGTCGATGATGGCTTCGTGCGCTTCAGACAGCGAGAAGATATCCGTATCGCCCTCGGTGCCAAAAAAGCAGTCTTTAACCGTTGCGAGGTTGTCTGCCGGTAGGTTGATCGGCAGGCACTCGGGGCCGAACTCTTCCCGGATTTGCGTAATCAACTGGGTCAGGTTGGTGCCTTCCTGGTCGATCTTGTTGACGATGATGATCCGGCACAACCGGCGGCGCTTGGCGCGGCGCATCAGGCGGCGGGTCGAAAGCTCGACACCATTATGAGCATTGATGACCAGGGCCGTGGTTTCGGTTGCACTCATTCCGGTGAGTGTCGGGCCACGGAAATCGGGGAATCCCGGGGTGTCAATCATATTGACGTGAATGCCGTCAAAATCCAGGCTCGCAAGGGCAGAGTCCAGGGAGCTTTGATATTCCTTTTCGAGGGGGTCGTGATCGGTGGTGGTGGTGCCGCGCTCGATGGTGCCTGCTTCACCGATTTTTCCAGATTTCACCAGAAGTGCTTCTACCAGTGAAGTTTTGCCTGATCCGGAGTGGCCGACCAGGGTGAGGTTACGGATGTCTTCAGTGCGATATTTCGGCATTCGGTCTTCCTGATTCTAATTTTATGGGTAGGTCATCCTAGTACAGTTTTGCGGATGCGCCAAATCCCGGGGTAATGCCTTGAATGCAATCCCGTTCAGCGGTGATTCAGGCAATCTGCGGTAGTCTGATCCTGTATCGACAGGACCGGAAGACATGGTAGGCAGTAATCGGTTGGAAGGTGTTGATATTGGTCAATCGAATCAAGTTGGAATTTTTTTTAAAATGATTGAACTCTCACTTAATTCGCAATGTCATAAACGGCGTAACAGGCAAATTTATTGAACACTCCTCAAGGGATGTCATTTTTTCTGCACGACTCCCTCCTTTCACGGCGCCACCCCCGGCGCCGTTTTTTTATCTGCAGGATTTGTTTTTGGTATACAGGCAATTCAGGCAATCCGGTGGCAAGGAAGGGATATTGCGGGGAATTACGGTGTTCTGACCTGTACAGTCCGTGCCGATTTAGGTAACGTTCCAGCAATTCAGGTAAACCTCTACAACAAGGCGTTTTAACCGTGGCTGAAAAATGGATTGTGCTCAAATTTGGCGGCACCAGTGTTGCCGGCCGTGAACAATGGGAAACAATCGCTTCACTGGCACAAACCAGGCGCTCCGAAGGCTTTCGCGTGTTGTTGGTCTGCTCTGCCGTGGCCGGGGTAACCAACCAGTTGAATGCGCTGGCCTACAAGCCCGGATCGGTGGACCTGCTGGAAGAGCTGCTCGAGACTCACCGCCGTCTTGGTCGCGACCTGGGCGTTTCGGAAGAAGCCTGGTTGCCAGAGGCTGTAAGCCTGCTCCAGCGCTGCCTGGGTGATCTGAACCATGAGCCTGGCCCGCAATACCGTGCAGCGCTGCTCGCGACCGGCGAGTGGCTGAGCACGCGCATCGGCCGTAGTTTTTTAAGTCAGCAGTTTGAAGTCGACTGGGTCGATGCCCGCGAGGCGTTGGAGGTTGCTGAGGAACCAGATGTTTCTCCGGCGCGTAAATGGCTGTCTGCAGCCTGTAAGGCTTCTGAATCACCCGACTTGTCCGTGCGTTGGGCCGGTCTGAGCCCGGTACTGCTTACCCAGGGTTTTGTCGCCAGGACGAAAGAGGGCGACACGGCATTACTCGGCCGGGGCGGGTCTGATACCTCGGCGGCGTTATTGGCCGGTCGCCTGTCCGCTGAGCGGCTTGAAATCTGGACCGATGTCCCGGGTCTGTTCAGCACAGATCCACGACTGGTAGAAGAAGCCCGCCTGCTCATCGAAGTGGATTACGCGGAGGCCCTGGAGATGGCCGCCAGTGGAGCCAAGGTTGTGCATCCGCGTTGTATCCGGGCTGCTGCCGCGATGAAAACCCCCGTGGTGATCCGGGATCTCAACCGCCGTAGCGTTGCCGGCACGCGTATTGGCAGCCGAATTCCGGAAGAGGCGGGTGTTAAAACCGTGACCTGCCAGCAAAGAATGGCGGTCCTTTTGCTGCAGAATCTCGACGCCCGCTTCCAGGTTGGATTCCTGGCAGAGGTTTTCGATATATTCCGTCGCCGGGGTATCTCCGTGGACCTGGTGGCGACGTCGGAAACGACGACAACAGTCGCGCTCAATTGTGAGACCAACCACCTGGGGGATGATGAACTGAAAGACCTCGTCGAGAACCTCGGCAGCCACTGTAAAACAACATTGTTTCCCGACTGTGTCTGCGTCAACCTGGTGGGGCGGGGTGCGCGAACAGCGCTTGTCCATATGCAGGATGTGATGCGTTATTTTAATACCAGGCCCCTGCTGATGGCCTCACAGTCAGCCAATGATCTCTGCCTGAGCCTCCTGGTTAACGCCGGTGACCATGAGTTATTGATCAGGGCAGCCCATCTCGCATTGATTCCCCCTGCTGATGGAACGCCGCATCCCGTTTTCGGTGACAGCTGGCGCCAGATCCAGCAAATAGCGGGCTGATGCGATGAACCAGGTGATTTCCGATCCGCGGCAAGCTGCTTGCTTCCATTTCCTGGAGTGTGGTTACGATCCGCAATCTGGCGCTGCGCGCCTGGTTTATTGCTTCGACGATGGCCCCGAGTTGGTGGAACACATCACCTTTCCCCATGCACCCTGGCCGCCCGAGGCCTCACGCCAGGCCTGTTTCTACCGTGCACTGGAGTTGCTTCACCTCCTTGCCGGAATCAGTTATTACAAAGCCGGCCTGAGTCCGCGGATTGAGGTTCGGAATATCCGGGCCCTGCAAGGTGTATCAGGCTTTCTGAACGAACTCTACGTAAAAGGATTAGGTGAATTCGGATACGTCAACCACCTTGATGTGGCCGGACGTGTGAAATTTCCGGATCCGGCGGGAGGCGAACCTGAGTCCCCACAATCTGCACGGTCGTTGATACTGCCGGAACGCGCGCTGGTCGCCATGGGTGGCGGCAAAGACAGCCTGGTCGGTCTCGAGTTGGTCCAGAACGCCGGTGTTGGTGTGATGCCGGTCTGTGTCGGTGGCTCAGCGTTGATCAGGGAGACGGTTAAGGTTGCCGGGCTGCCATTGATCCAGGTCGGGCGCAAACTGGCGCCGGAGCTCGGCGAAATGAACCGCCTGGGTGCCTGGAACGGCCATGTGCCCGTGACGGCGATTAATTCGGCCATATTGCTGTGTGCTTCCATCCTCTATGGTTTCCGCTACATCGTTTTTTCCAATGAACGTTCGGCTGATGAAGCCACCCTGTTAACCCCGGGTGGTGAAGCGATCAATCATCAATACAGCAAGAGTTCTGAGTTCGAAGCAGCATTCCGCGACGTCATCGCCACGCAGGTTAGCCCGGATATTGAATATTTTTCTGTTTTGCGCCGCCATTCCGAGCTCGGAATCGTCAGGCGTTTCAGCGAAATGAAAAAATTCCACACGGTGTATTCCAGCTGTAACCGGAATTTTCATCTTGATGGTCCGAGGGTTGAAAACCGGTGGTGTCTGGATTGCCCCAAGTGCCGGTTCGCCGCGCTCAGCCTGGCCTTGTTCCTGGCGCCGGAAGAGGTCGTGGCCATCCAGGGTGGTGACCTGCTGAATGATCCTGCCCAGCAGGATGGATTTCGTGAGTTGTGTAACCTGGGGCGAGATAAACCTTTCGAATGTGTGGGCGAGGCGGGAGAAAGCCGCGCGGCCATGACTGCGCTGACTGAACGGTCAGGCTGGCGCGATCACGCGGTAGTTGTAGCGCTGGCGCCGGAACTGAAGCAGGTAGACGTTCCCTCGCTGGAGTCATTGCTCGAAGTTGCAGGCCCGCACCACATTCCGGTGGCTTTCAATGCCGGTGTCTGATTTCAGGAACGGCCGGGTGGCGATTCTCGGCACCGGAAGGGAAGGGCAGGCGGCCCGCAGGTTCTTGCGGTCGCGTTATCCCGGTATCGAACTGACACTCGTTGCCGAGAAAGCGCCAGAGTCCGATTTCATGGACCAGCTGACACAACAGGATCGACTCCTGACCGGTCCCCTTGCCGACGCCGGACTGGACGATTTCGATATCCTGGTCCGGTCGCCCGGAATCAGCCCTTATCGAAAAAGTATTCAAGGTGCCCTGGCAGCCGGGGTGAAGGTCACGACACCCAGCAATATGTGGTTTGCTGAGAATCCCGGTCAAAAGACCGTTTGTATCACCGGAACAAAGGGCAAAAGCACTACCTCGGCCTTGCTGGCCCATATGCTCAATGCCTGTGGTTACCGGGCGCAGTTGGCCGGCAACATCGGCTTGCCCTTGCTGGACTGTGAGGTGGAAGGTATTGACTGGTGGGTCATTGAGCTCTCCAGTTATCAACTGGCTGACCTTGAAGCCGAACCTTCGGTGGCCGTCATTCTGAACCTGTCGTCAGAGCACCTGGATTGGCATGGGGATGAACGGACTTATCGTGAAGACAAGTTACGCCTGGCTACACTGGCCAACAACAGGCCATTGATTGCCAACGCGGCTGATCCGGTGCTGAGCACGGCATTGTCGGGCCGGGATCAAATCTCCTGGTTCAATTCAGAATCCGGTGTGCGGGCCCGGGGAACTCAACTTCTCGATGGAGCGGTGGATTTGCAAGTGGGTGCTCCTAAAGGTTTGCCCGGTACTCACAACCTTTCCAATGCTGCAGCGGCACTCACCGTTCTGAAAGTCATCGGAGCAAACCTGGAGGCCGGCCTGCAGAGCCTGGCTTCGTTCCGGAGTTTGCCTCATCGGTTAGAGGTTTTAGGCGATCGGGCAGGTGTTGAGTATGTAAACGACAGTATTTCATCGACTCCACTGGCCACAGTGGCCGCTTTAGACGCTTTTTCGGGCAAAAACGTGACTTTGATCGTCGGGGGACTTGACAGGGGGTTGAATTGGGCACCATATATGCATCAAATCAGGGCAAGAACACCGCATGCTGTCATTGGTATTCCGGATAACGGTTCCCGGATCATCGGGGAAATGGAGTTGGCGGATGTGAATCCCGGGCAGGGTTTGCACATCAAGCCGGATTTGGCGGAAGCGGTTAAACTGGCGCAAAAGCTGACACCGGCCGGAGGCATTGTATTGTTATCGCCGGGTGCTCCGAGCTTCCCGCAGTTTTGCGATTATCGCGATCGCGGGAGAGAATTCGCTGAAAACTGCGGATTTGTGTTCAGGGAAACGGAGCTCTTTTCTGCGGGCAAAAAGTAAGGCCGCGGGTCAGGGGTGAGGAGTGCAGAGTTTACCCTGTTGGTTGAGGGAGAGACCATCCCGCGGCCTTGTATAAATAGACCGCCACAGCGGCGAAAAAGTTGCAAAAAATTTTATTAATAGGAGATTTCCATCGTGAGTGAAGCAGTCAGAGATGTGAGCGTAGTGATTCACACCAATAAAGGTGACATCAAGTTGCGCCTATTTGCCGATAAAGCACCCGTGACGGTCGCGAATTTCGCCAATCTCGCCAAGAGAGGCTATTACGACGGTTTGTCATTTCACCGTGTGATACCTGATTTCATGATCCAGGGTGGTTGTCCCCAGGGCACCGGAACCGGTGGTCCGGGCTATCGTTTTGAGGATGAATGCACACCTGAGCTTAGGCATGACGCGCCCGGAAAGCTGTCAATGGCCAATGCAGGCCCGGGTACCAACGGCAGCCAGTTCTTTGTTACCCATGTTGCAACCCCCTGGCTGGATGGCCGGCACACCGTTTTCGGTGAAGTGCTTGATGCAAGTGACCAGGCTGTAGTGGATGCGATCGAAGTGGGTGATGTGCTCGAATCGGTCGAACTTGAAGGTGAAGAGGATATCCTGGCGGCGCAGGCGGATCGCGTGAGCGCCTGGAACGATACGCTGGGTTAGAGCACTCCTTACTGTGGGGGCAGGTCAGTACTGGCGGGAAACACTGTAACCCGCCAGGCTCACCATCGCGTTTTTCCAGTCAGACTCCGGTAGTCCGGCAATCGCTGCCATTGCAGCCTGGGCGCGTTCGTTTGCGACATCCATGGATTCGGTCAGCGCACCCGTGCCCTGGATCAGGCCGACGATTTGATCAATATGATCAATTCCACCTTTCCGGATGGTTTCATCAATGATGGCCTGCTTGTCTGGCTCCAGGTACTTCCTGCTCAGAATAAGTGGCAGGGTGGGTTTTCCTTCCGCGAGATCATCACCAATATTCTTGCCCAGTGTCTCGGCATCCGCGGTGTAGTCCAGTACATCGTCAGCAACCTGGAATGCCGCACCCAGTTCCTGGCCGAAAATGCTCAAAGCCTCTTCCATTTCCGGTTTCCCGGCCAGTATGGCACCCAGCTGGCAGGCCGCTTCGAATAATTTCGCGGTCTTTTTCTCGATAACGCTGAAATAGCTCTCCTCGCTGATATCCGGGTCATGCATGTTCAGCAATTGCTCAACCTCGCCCTCGGCGATGGTATTGGTGGCGTCTGAAAGAACCTCCATGATCCGCATCGAGTCGAGCGTTACCATCATCTGGAAGCTGCGGGAATAGAGAAAGTCGCCTACCAGCACACTGGCTGCGTTGCCCCAGACAGCATGGGCCGATTCCTGCCCGCGCCGCAGGTCTGATTCATCAACCACATCGTCATGCAACAAGGTAGCGGTATGGATAAACTCGATGATGGCAGCCGCGGTGATATGGCTCTGCCCCTGGTAACCACAGGCCCGCGCCGCCAGCACGACCAGCATCGGCCGCAATCGCTTCCCGCCGGACCCGATGATGTATTCCGCCACCTGCCGGATCAGTACGACGTTGGAGTCGAGACTTTTCCGGATCAGTTCGTTGACTGACGCCATATCATCAGCGCAAAGATCGAAAATATGCTGAATGTCGGTCACTGCTGGAGAGGCTGATGTTACGTGGACACTTTGAGGGTCCATTTTTTTCCTTTTTACGGAGATTTTGTCAATTATAAATCCGGCCTGTATGAACACAAGGCCGAACCTCATATAATGCCATTCCTTTCAGGAGCTCATCCGTGCCTGCAGAGAAGAAAAATTCAACAGAACTCAGGTATGCCGCGACACTTTCCGGCGTCATCACCTTCCGTATGCTCGGGTTATTCCTGATCCTTCCGGTATTCATGATACTGGCTCAGGATGTTAAAGGCTTTACTCCGATGGCAGCAGGAATTGCGGTCGGCGTCTATGGATTAACCCAGGCGGCCCTGCAGCAGCCTTTTGGCTGGCTATCCGATAAGTGGGGCAGGCGGCCCGTTTTGTTGCTGGGGCTTGCGCTTTTTGCTCTGGGTGGCATTGTCGCTGCGTTGGCTGAATCGATGCCCTGGCTTATTGCCGGGCGGGCGCTCCAGGGATGCGGTGCCATTGCCGGTGTCGCCATGGCGCTTGCTGCAGACCTGACCCGCCCGGAACGCCGGCCGATAATCATGGCCATTATCGGAATCGGGATAGGCGGTGCGTTTTTGCTCTCGATGGGGCTTTCTGTGCCGCTGGCGATGCTTCTGGGGTTGCAGGGTCTGTTCTGGCTGACGGTCATTTTCGCGATCGCGGGCATGGGGCTGGTGATGACGCTGCCCGGTCAGCGTGAAATCAAGTTGATCGAGGCGGCTGAATCCGGGCAGGATGCTGGCGACGACCCGGCAGGTGGCCAGGCCCCGCATGCCGGCCCGGTCTGGATGCTGTCACTCAGCGTGTTTCTGTTGCACAGCGTGATGACCTTGCTGTTTGTTGCATTGCCGCCGATGTTGGTCGACGGGTTTGGATTCTTGCTCACTGAGCACTGGAAAATATATGTGCCCGCGATGGTCGGTTCGATCATTTTCATGCTGCCTGTGCTGCGGCATGTCGGGAAAACCCTGTCTGAGGCCCGGATGCTGCCGTGGGCATTTTTCATCCTGGCCATTGCGGTGGGTATTCTGCCCGTCAGTGCGAACCTGGCTGCCCTGGGCGCGCTTCTGGCGATCTACTTTCTCGGCTTTAACCTGCTGGAAGCCTCGATGCCTTCTCTGCTCTCCCGCATCACCGGAAGCCGCGGAAGAGGGCGTAGACTGGGTCTTTACAGTACCTTCCAGTTCCTCGGTGCATTTGTCGGCGGGGTAGCCGGTGGCTGGTTGTTTGGACGCTATGGAAGCCAGACAGCACTGATTGTTGCCAGCACGGTAAGCCTGGCCTGGGGGATTGTTTTAAAAGTGTCTTCGGCGGGTGTTTTTCCGACAAGGGAGTCCCGGTGACTGTGCTACACTTTCTTTCATTGGTTTTAAAGGAGATGCCTGATGGCACGTGGTGTAAATAAAGTCATATTGGTCGGCAACCTGGGCAACGATCCAGAGACTCGTTATACAGCGAGTGGTGCGGCCATAACCAATATCAGTATCGCGACAAGCGAGTCCTGGCGCGACAAGCAAACGGGCGAGAACCAGGAGCGCACGGAGTGGCACCGTGTCGTGTTTTTCAGCCGGCTGGCGGAGATCGCTGGTGAGTATCTGCGCAAAGGCAGCCAGGTATATGTCGAAGGCTCATTGCGCACCCGCAAATGGCAGGGACAGGACGGAGTAGACAAATACACGACCGAAATCGTTGCCAACGAGATGCAAATGCTGGGAAGCCGTGGTGGCGATGCTCCGGCACGTTCTGCCGGCGGTGGTTTCCGTGACAACAAGCCTGCCCAGCAGAATCAGAAACCTGCACAGCCCACAGCGGCTGCACCGGCCCAGTCTGCTCCTGCTCCGGTAGAAGACAACTTCGCGGAAGACGACATACCGTTCTAGCCCGCAAGGGATAAATGATGCGTACTCTGCTCGTAACCGGCGGTGCCGGTTTTATCGGTGGCAATTATGTATTGCGCAGCCTGGCGCAAGATGCCAACTTGCGCATAATCAATCTGGACCTTCTCACTTACGCCGGCAACCTCGACACCCTCCAGTCGTTGCAGGGTAGCGATCGGCATGTGTTTGTGCAGGGCGATATCGGGGACGCTGGACTGGTTGCCGAACTCGTTTCAAAGTACCAGCCCGACGCCATCGTAAATTTCGCTGCCGAGAGCCACGTAGACCGTTCCATTGACGGTCCTGCGGCGTTTGTACAAACCAATGTTGTGGGAACATTGAACCTGTTGCAATGCGCATTGGACCGGTGGAAAATCCTTTCGGAACCGGACCAGGCAGCGTTCCGTTTTCTGCACGTCTCTACCGACGAGGTTTACGGCAGCCTGGGCGAAACCGGAGCGTTTCTGGAAACGACGGCATATGCGCCCAACTCGCCTTATGCGGCATCAAAAGCCAGTTCGGATCACCTGGTGCGTGCGTTTCACCACACCTACGGTATGCCCACCCTGACCACCAATTGCTCTAACAACTACGGGCCATTCCAGTTTCCGGAAAAACTGATCCCACTGATCATTCTCAATGCGCTGGAGTTCAAGCCTCTGCCGGTTTACGGCGACGGTTTGCAAGTCAGGGACTGGCTGTATGTCCACGACCACGTCGATGCCATCAATTGTGTTCTTACCTCTGGAAAAGTGGGAGAGGTTTACAATATCGGTGGCCTTTCCGAGCGCACCAATATGCAAGTCGTCCAGGCAATTTGTGATGCCGTGGATGAACGCCACCCGGATCCTGCTTTGGGCTCACGCCGGCAATTGATTGAACACGTGACCGATCGTCCGGGCCATGACCGACGTTACGCCATTGATTGCAATAAACTGATGACTGAAACCGGCTGGAGGCCCTCGGTGGATTTTGAAACAGGTTTGCAGAAAACCGTTGATTGGTATCTTGAGAATAAGTTTTGGTTAGAACGTGTTCGTGACGGTAGCTACCAGGGTGAGCGGCTTGGGCTGGGCGAGGCCGGAACGGAATGACGAAAGAGGAGGCGACTGGCGTGTCAAGGAAAGGAATTATTCTTGCTGGGGGAAGTGGAACACGTCTCTATCCGTTGACGCGCGTTGTCAGTAAACAACTGTTACCGGTTTATGACAAGCCTATGATTTTCTACCCGTTGGCCACTTTAATGCAGGCCAATATTCGCGAAATACTTATCATCACGACACCGCATGAGCAGGCGCTTTTCCGTCAGCTTTTGGGAGACGGCAGTGAGTGGGGGCTGCGCCTGGAGTACGCGGTACAACCCAAGCCGGAAGGGCTGGCGCAGGCACTGATTATTGCAGAGGAGTTTCTTGACGGTGATCCGTCCTGCCTGATTCTTGGTGATAACATTTTCCACGGTGGCGGGCTTAGCGAAGTGCTTACCCGCGCCACCAATCACTATGACGGCGCGACCGTTTTTGGATATTGGGTTCGGGACCCGGAACGCTATGGCGTGGTGGAGTTTGACCGAAATGACCAGGCGATGAGTATCGAAGAAAAGCCAGAGAAGCCCAGGTCCAACTATGCCGTCACAGGGCTGTATTTCTACGATGGTCGAGCCAGCGCACTGGCGCGTGGTCTCGCACCTTCGCCGCGGGGTGAACTGGAAATTACGGACCTTAATCGTATCTATCTCGAAGACGGCAGCCTCTCCGTGGAACGGTTGGGGAGGGGCTATGCATGGCTCGACACCGGAACGCATGAATCCTTGCAGCAAGCGGCGAATTTTATTGAAACCATTGAAAGCCGGCAGGGCCTCAAAGTTGCCTGCCCCGAGGAAATTGCCTTTATGCAGGGATGGATCGACGAAGCCCAGGTCAGGAAACTGGCTGCGCCCCTTCTTAAAAGTGGTTACGGGGAGTATTTGCTGGATCTGCTCAACAGGGGCCACTGAGTGTGAAAATTATTGAAACCGGGATACCGGGCCTGGTCATTATTGAACCGCTTGTGCACGGTGACTCCCGCGGTTTTTTCATGGAGACATGGCATGCAGAACGTTACCGGTCCATTGGTCTCCCCGGGCAGTTTATCCAGTCCAACCTGTCCCGGTCCGGTGCAGGCGTAATTCGCGGCCTCCATTACCAGAACCCGAAGCCACAGGGAAAACTCGTGTCCGTTTTCGAAGGCAGGGCATTTGATGTCGCTGTTGATGTCCGGAGTGATTCGCCCACCTTCGGTCAATGGGCCGGTGTGGAACTATCGGCGGAGAACCATCGGCAGTTCTATATCCCGGAAGGGTTTGCACACGGGTTTTGCGTACTAAGCAATTCGGTACTGCTCAGCTATCTGTGCACCGAGGTTTATCATGCTGAACACGATGCCGCAGTCGCCTGGGATGATCCCGATATCGGCATCAACTGGCCGGTAGCGTCCGGCGAGCTTTCCCGGAAAGACGCGGCTGCGCCTAGACTCAAAGAAATCAGCGTGGACTCTCTGCCACGCATGACCTCATGAATATTCTTCTGGCCGGATCATCAGGACAACTGGGACAGGAATTGTTGCCGTTCCTTGAGCAATTGGGCCGGGTCACAATGGTTGACCGAACGGCTTTGCCGGGTGCCGGTTCAACCATCCAGCAGGATCTGGGTGAACTCAATCGCGTAGAGATTCTCTTGAACCGGATTCGGCCGGATGTCATTGTTAACGCCGCGGCTTATACAGCGGTTGATCATGCCGAGGATGATCGCGACACAGCGTTCAGAATAAATGCGGACTTGCCCGGTTGCCTTGCGCGGTGGTCGGCCAGGAATAACCGCCTGTTGGTCCATTATTCAACCGATTATGTTTTCAGTGGCGGTGCGGACCGTCCTTACGTAGAAGACGACCCCACCGGTCCGCTGGGCGTGTACGGTGAGAGCAAGCTTGCCGGTGAACAGGCGATTGCCAAAGCGTGTTCACAGTATGTGATCCTGCGCACATCCTGGGTATATTCCAGCCTGGGAAATAATTTTTTGCTGACGATGTTGAGATTGGCGCGGGAACGCCCGTCGTTGAGTATTGTCAGCGACCAGGTGGGCTGCCCGACCTGGGCCCGCAACCTGGCAAGCGTCACGCAGAAGGTTATCCGGCAAGTGAGTTCAGCTGAGGCTGGCACCGGGCCTCTGGGTATCTATCATTACTGTGATGGTGACGTGGTGAGCTGGTATGACTTTGCCCGTGCCATATTCACCGCCGGTAAGCAGGCTGGACTGTTACAAAAGCTGCCGGAAATGACCGCGATCCGGTCTGAGAATTTTCCGCAAAAAGCGAAGCGGCCTTTGTATTCTGTCCTGAGTACGGAAAAAATACGAAAAGTTTTCGGAATTGAGCAGGCAGGGTTGGAGCAAGCGCTGAAATCATGTCTCGGGGAAATGCCAAACGATGAACAGTAATAGTAAGAACGATGCAATGGTGCCTGTCATTCTCTCTGGAGGCTCCGGAACCCGGCTTTGGCCGGTCTCCAGGCGGGCGCATCCCAAGCCTTTCATGAAACTGGTTGATGGAGAATCGCTGGCCGAGAAAACTTTTCGGCGCGCGCTGGGTGTTGCCGGGACAAGCCCGGTGCTTACCGTTACCAGTCGCGATTATTACTTTTATACCAGGGACCTATACGACGAGGTCGATGGTCAGGAGCACCAGCATCCGTTTCTGCTCGAACCCATAGGCCGGAATACAGCTCCCGCTATCGCCCTTGCCGCACTTTACCTGCAACAGACCATCGGCCCGGAAGCCTTGATGCTGGTTCTGCCCGCTGATCACCTGATTCGCGATGATGCACAATTTCGCGCCTCCGTTAGCGAAGCAAGAGCACTGGCTGCGCGGGGTTTCCTGGTCACTTTCGGCATTTATCCGACACATCCGGAGACCGGGTACGGCTACATTCGCAGAGGCGGGCGTATTGAAGGTTCCGGAGGTCACAAGGTAGCCGCTTTCGTTGAAAAGCCCGATGAGGAAACGGCCCGGGCATACGTGGAGTCCGGGGAATATGGCTGGAATTCCGGCATGTTCTGCTTCGGCGCCGGCACGTTCCTGGAAGCACTAGAGAAATTTGCACCCGAAATCGCCAGCGCAACCCGCACCTGTTGGGAAGCGATGGACCCGGAAGTGCAGCCGATGGAAATTCCACTGGATTTATTCAGCGATTGTCCTTCCAACTCCATTGATTATGCTGTTATGGAAAAGGCGTCAAACTGTGCTGTCGTCGGTGCCGATTTCGGCTGGAGTGATATCGGTTCGTGGAAAGCGATGAGCGAACTCTATGAATCAGATGAGGCCGGCAACCGGATCCACGGCAAAGCGGTGCTGGTGGAAAGCCGCAATTGCTTTATACAAAGTGAAGGTCGCGTGGTAGCGGCCGTTGGTGTGGATGACCTGGTCATTGTAGATACCGGGGATGCGGTTCTGGTCGCAGATCGTGATCGCGTCCAGGATGTCAAAGAGGTAGTCAGCCAGTTGAACGTCCTCAAAGATGAGGCGGCAGAATTTCATAAAACGGTTTACCGTCCCTGGGGAAGTTTTTCCATCCTTGAAGATGCGCCCGATTGCAAGGTGAAGCGCCTGGTCGTCAAGCCCGGGCAGGTTCTGTCACTTCAATTGCACCACAAGAGGGCAGAGCACTGGACGGTCATCAAGGGTGTGGCCAAGGTCAGGTTGGGCGACAGGGAATTCTTGCTTAACCCCAATGAATCTACTTACATTCCTGTCGAAACGCGCCATCGACTGGAAAATCCGGGCACCGAGGATGTGCACCTGATCGAAGTGCAGACCGGGGGATATTTTGGCGAAGACGATATTATCCGATTTGAAGATATTTATGGACGTATGAGATGACAGATAAATTATGGGTTGTGTTCCTGACAGTCACTCTGTTGACTTTTCCTCTTGTTTCAGTGGCCGTTTCACCGGAATCTCATCAACAACAGATCAGTGAGTGGCGACAGAGCCGGCATGACAGATTGGCCAGCGATAATGGCTGGATGACCCTGGTTGGCCTGGAGTGGTTGCAGGAAGGTGAAAACCGGGTGGGGAGCAGTGCCGAAAGTACAACGAAGATTTCCGGAGGTGCGGCGGAATGGGGAACGGTTTTCGTCGAGGGAGATGATCTGCGATTTGTACCGGTTCCCGGCAACGGCGTGTTGGTTAATGGTGCTGCAGCCAGTGAGACCAGGCTGATTGCTGATAACCAGGGCACGCCTACGGTTGTCAGTAGCGGAGACTTAAGCTTCTATGTGCTTTTCCGGGAGTCCTACGGGCTTCGGATCAAGGACAAAAAGGCGCCGGCGTTGTTGGAATTCACCGGTGTACCCAGCTACGAGATCCAGTCAGACTGGCGCTACGAGGCGAGTTTCATTCCCGCTGAGCCGGGAGAGACCATTGAGATCGGAAATGTATTAGGTCACCTGAGTCCTTCGCCGGTTTTTGGCTACGTGGAATTTGAACGTGACGGTGAAACCCATCGATTATTGGGGTTGGGGGATGAAAGCTCGGAATCGGTTTGGTTTTTATTTGCCGATCGCACCAGTGGCAAGGAAACCTACGGTGCCGGGCGTTTTCTTTACAGCGATGGAATGCCCACTGACGGACGACTGGTTATCGATTTTAACAAGGCCTATAACCCACCTTGTGCATTTAATGACTATTCGACCTGTCCTTTACCGCCCCAGCAGAACCGGCTTGACCTGGCGGTAACGGCGGGTGAAAAAAAGTATCGGTCGCACTGAAACTACCTGGCCCTGGCCCGCGCCTGGGCAAATTCCTGGCGGAGTACGAAGAAAAGAGCCATCCATGTGGAAGCGAACAGAGGCTCCCTCTTTTTGTGTTTTCGGCCTTCAGGGTGACGGCTTGTGTTCATGGTTCTTCTCCTTTTGTGCAGCCCTTCAAGTGAGGATTGCGTTTCCTTGTTGTTATAATGACGCTTGCGGCGTCGTTTTGGTTACAAGCTGACGTTAGAAACCCTCGCTCTGTCGCATTCCTCGAGTGTTGGTGGGCTTTCCAGCTACTTCCTGCCCAGCTCCCGGTCAATATCAAATTCCCGTGAAGTAACGAATGCTTCCATTTTTTCCAGGCGGTGATTCAGCTCGCGAAAGCGATGACGTAATGCGCCAAAAACGTCGGAAGGTGCATTGCTGACACCCCGCCAGAATTCCGCTTGCTCGGTGTTCTCATACATTTCCACGGGTTTAACCGGTATTACGATGGCCAGAATGACATATGAAATAATCACAAACGCAAAGAACGGCGGAAACAGAATGAACAGGAAGGTCACCAGCCTGACGCCTTTCCGGTTAAGTCCGAAGTAGTCCGCGATGCCGGCACAAACACCGGCGATCATGGCATTTTCCTTGTCTCGGAACAGGCGGTGCGGGTTCTTGTGTTTATAAAAATCGCTCATGAACGTCTTCTCCAGTCCGGTGATTCCACATCAAGGATGCGTTCGAGCGTATTGATGCGCTCCTGCATCTTGTTGGCTGACTCCCAGACTTCGCTCAACATTTTTTCATCTTCCGGTGACAGCCCTTTGGATGTCTTCATCTTTGTGATGTAGTGGAAAATGATCCACAGGGGCAGACAGACCGTGACAAGTAGAATAGGAATGGCTTCAGGCATCTTTCTTCTCCTTTGCGCTATCATCGACCCTGGACTTAAGGTCAGCCAGTTCGGCTTCCACGCGATCGTCCTGCTCCAGGTCTTCTATTTCGTCGGCCAGGTTTTTGCCTCGTCCCATGTTGATGGCATCGGCTTCGCCCTCGACGCGATCGATCCGGCGTTCGGCGCTTTCAAAGCGGAACAGCATTTCATCGATACGGTCATCGTGGATATGCTTTCGCGCTGATAACTGCGAGTTCGCCGTCTTGTGACGGATCACAATGCTGCGTTGGCGAGTTTTTGCATCATCAAGCTTGCTCTGCAATTGCGTGATATCCGCGTTGAACTTGTCGAGTTGACCATCGAGGCTGGTCAGTTCCAGACCCATCTTTTCTACCCGGTCACCGATCGACTGCTTTTCAGTCAGGGCGGCGCGGGCCAGATCTTCGCGTTCCCGGCGAATGGCGAGTTCAGCCCGTCGGGCCCACTCTTCTTTTTCTCGCTCGAGATGCTCAATGTGGCGTCCGAGTTCTTTCCGGTCGGCAATGCACTTGGCTGCCGCGGAACGGATCTCGACGAGCGTGTCTTCCATTTCCTGGATCATCAGCCGGATGATTTTCTCCGGGTCCTCGGCTTTTTCAAGCACCGCATTAATATTTGCGTTAACGATGTCGCTGAATCGCGAAAAAATACCCATTTGGTTTTGCTCCTGGTTAATCAATCTCTAACTGTATTAATGCAGGGTTCGTGCCAGCTTGCTAGATAAATTTAACAGATTGATTTATAAAGAATTAAAATCAGAATTT
>Ga0316197_10001280_pt1 | contig 17981 bp, 9 predicted proteins | sample OudBiesiAoxic_MG_FD_204939 | JGI IMG/M metagenome (GOLD analysis project Ga0316197, IMG submission 204939) | Coastal sediment microbial communities from Oude Bieten Haven, Netherlands - site A oxic | ecosystem: Environmental > Aquatic > Marine > Coastal > Sediment | place: Netherlands... | reverse complement strand
TTTAAAGTCTCGTTTGGAGCTGATCGAAAGGATGGTGCACAGCTGGGGGGTCGACGAAAAGAAGAAGGAGGCATTGTCCTGATGGCGAGGCCGCAACCATTCACGTAACTTTTAGAGAAACCCCAACGAGCGCAATTCCATTGCCCTTGCCTGCCTAAACACAAACTCTCTCTCTCTCTCTCTCTCTCTCTCTCTCTCTCTCTTGCACACGCACACAACACCCACGTAACACACACATGCGCGCGCTTCGTGGGGCTTCACAACTCCGGCAAGAGCGGCAACAACACTTTCGCCTTCTTGCACCTCGGTGGTTCATGGGGCTTCACTGCTGCCAACCCAGCATCAATTTGTTGAGCTCGGGCCACGAGCTGCTTGTATGATGCCCACGTTTGGCGATAACCAGATGCGTTCACCGGCTTTGCAGCAAGTCTTCCGGTGATCTTGTTCTCGCTCGTTGCCCAGTGGTCCAAACGGGATGTCTGCGGTTGCGGCTGGTCTTCGTCACACTTCCAACCAGAGGACAAAGACAACGCGAAGAAATTGAGATGAGTGGGCAGTGCCCTCAGTGCCTCACTTGGACTTGGACTTGGCTTGACGGTGATACCTCGACGATTGTACTTCCTCACGCGCTCGAAGCTCTTCACGATAATGTTGTGGGTCTCGTGCCCGTTTGAACCAGGGCGCTCCAAAACGTTCTGGATCAACAACTCACGCAACTCTCTTATCAACCACGTGACGTTCACAGGGAGAGGAGCGTCCAATTCTGGCGAGAAGACATTGAACGTGTCAATGACCAACTCCAATTGGAGGAACAACTCCGCCTGTTCTTTGTTCATCGCCTGGAGGTGTTTCAGATGCTTTTCCCAGAGCATGGCGTGTGTCTCTCTGCATTTTGCGCGCAGTTCTGTCATCATTTCCCTGAAGGTTTTCTGGCACTGTGCTGTGATGCACTTTGAGTAGAAAAGCATTTCATTTGTCTGGTGTCCGTTGCTTAGCACAGACATTCGACGAAAAGTGATCTTGGGTGCCTGTACGTGGAAAGAACCCAAGCCATCCCACGAACACTTGCAAATGTCGATGTCAAAGTTCTGGATCGCATCTGCGATGGTGTGTCCTTCCTTCAACACGATCAAGTCAATGCTGACTACGTCCTTTTTCATCTTGCGATAGCCATTTTCGTCTAGTGCGTAGAGAAGACGTGGCTCAAAAGGAACGCGGACGCCGCCTTCTGTTGTCACCAACAATCCGTGGATGTCATCATTGATTACTTCGGTGCCATCAAACACGGCACTGCCTTGGATACCGACCGGGCTGTCGTAGCACACCTCGTTGTAGTCAAATTCCCACACGGTTCTCTTGCCCTGAAAGAACTGTTTGCCTTCAGCTGGGGTGTTTGCCCAGTATTCAACGTGATGGACGGGATCTTTCACAGACCAAGGGACGCGTCCCTTATAACGACTGTTGACCCCAACAAGCACCTGTTTCATGTCGTTGATCAGCCAGGCCCTTGCAGCAGCAGCCCCGCCTTTGGTGCAGTACACGTCAATGTCACTGCCTTTCCACGACTCCCCTAGCGCCGTCTGCACCATGATGCCTCCGCTCATAGCGACCTTGGCCGACTTCCATTCGTAGCCACATTCGATGCCCAGCGACAGGCGAGGGCGAGTTCCTTGTTGCACGACGCTTGGGGGGAGTTGTCCGCTCACCTTTGATGCAAGTCCAAGCTTCACAGCGAGCCTGGCAAAAGATGCGTGCGCCTCGACGTCTTCGCGGAAGCTGACTTTGTTCTTCTTCAGAGCGCGCTTCAAACTCCCATCCAATGACGCCGCAAGGACTGAGTCCGACCACGGACTGGAGAAGGCCACACTGCAATCACGAGGCAATGTCATCCTGCACGTGGCGTTGACGGGATCTCTTTCCCACAGTCTGAGGAGGTGATACGCCTGAGGTGGCTCAAGCCATTCTGCTATCAAGCCAATCACTGCGTTTGGCAAAACACACCGTTGAGACCCACAAAGCAGACACATTAATAATTCACGGCAGTGATCGAATGGTTGCATCCACGAAGTGGGGCTGGAATTGTGATACAAGAGAATCTGGTTCTTTTTGTGCACACACGGCAGAATGCAGCGGCGAGGATGCCAGCCATTTACTTCCAGGCTCTCCTACAATGCATGCCAGTGCGTGCTGCCTTCCCTGCCTTCCGATCTGCAGGTACCCGCGCGATCTGCTGCAGATGTGCAGCAGGTCTGTGTAATTTCCATCCGTAGGGGCAGTAAAGCGGTACTGCCCCTTACAAGTCTGTGTGTAATTGGTCCGTAATTGGTTTGTAGGGGCAGTAAAAGAGGAACTTCCCAGGTCGTGCAGGCTGGGCGGGAAGCGAAACGGTCTACACTGGTTACTCTGGCATCCGAAGAGAACCCCCCTCGCCGACTCTCATTGGTTTGTGCTTTTCAACTTCATCACACAGAGTTTGCAGTTGATTGTTCAGAAAGGGCAGTTCACTAAGGTGTGCAGAGGTCTGCAGGACTTACTGAAGCGCTTCAGATCAGAATGAAATGCGTACCCCTCCGCGTAGGAGGTCGCGCAGGCTGGGCGGGAAGCGAAGCGGTCTACATCTATGAGCAGATAGAGGAAGAAGTTCGCCTCTGCCAAGCCTTGCAGACCGGAGCTGTCTGAAGCCGCAACCAAAGGCGCCCTGAATCACACAGCTTCGGGGAGGCGTCGATGCAGTTGCAGGAGATCAGAACCCCACGCCTTAAGATCAACGTGTAATTGTGTCATTCCCTGTTCATTTGTGACATTGGCGGGGTGGTTGGAAAAATTGCATTGAAAATGGTCGAGCCGATCACCACTGGCGGTGGGAGGGTCACAACACATGGTGCGCTGGCCAGAGCCGACACCGGAGAGAAGGTTATGGCAATGAGACGCAGATGTGGCTGTGCTCCAGTTTTCCTTACATTCGCCGTTGATGACGTCCCTCTTCGGCATGCTGTGGCGCATTCGAGCAACAATTGATAGTGAATAAAGTTAGAGAAGCATGATTTAGGCATCGTTTTGGGTAAAAAGCTTGGACACGCTTATTGATTAGAACCGCACTTGGTCACACACTGAAGCCAACGGCGCTAACATCCACTCAAGGCTGTTGCAACAACAAAAACCATCACACCTGATCACAATCCCCGCAAGCCAAACGCTCCAGCTGGCGATATAAACCCACGCCAACACCACCTCGCGCACACAAAACAACCTCGGTAAGCTCGCTTCAGGCGCTTGCGTCCCAAGAGGTTCCCTCAAGCACCTCACGCCCTTTCTCGGCAGACCCGAAGAAACCCTCGAGGATGTCGCCTTGACCCATCATGACATCCTTCTCGTTGTTGCTCGCATACATCGACTTAAACACCTGCGCCACATCCTCGTCCAGAAGATAGTGTGACAGCGGCTTCAGCCCGGCCTTGGCATCCGACACTTCTCCACAGAACAAAAACTTGGGCTTGTTGCCCTTTTGTCCAGGAGCAGTGCTTGTGTCGTGCCGATTGAACGCATCTGTGATGTGATTGCCAATGGCGGCAGCCGTGTCGTCTTCGGCGGTGGCAACGGTCACGAAGCTGTCCCAGTCCCACGACGCTTCGTTGCTGGCTGGAAGCTCGACGTTGGCTTCGAGGTTATGGAAGTCGCGTCGAGGCATGATCGCGGTCACCTTCCACTCGTTGGTCAGGTTCGATGAGTTGCACTCTTGCTCAAAGTAGGCTGTGAGCGGCCTCACAAAGGAGGCGGTGCCATTACCCGCCCTGACCGCCCAGGTGACGAACACACCATCAGCTTGCGTCGAGGCGGTGTACACTTTGTTCATCCATTTTGGGATGGTTCGGATGGGGCCAACGACCGGCGCCCTCTTCACCCTACCAGGGGAAACGATGGCCTTCTTTGGAGTGGTGGCTGTCTTGGGAGCCATTTTGATGTTGTCCAAACAAATGAGTGTGAATTTGTGGTGTGGAAAAAAGTGAGAAGCAGGCAGCTTGGTGTTCTGGTTGTGGCCAAGAGACACAGCCCGGTGTCCTGCAAATCGAAATGAGCAAGCCCCTTCGCAGCCTCCTGTAGAATGCGTTCTGCAGGTCTGCGTGATCTGCATGTCTGAGTAGGACCCTCCTACGGTAAGTTTTAGTACTGTCTTCTGGTGGGGTTGGGGCAGTGTAGGTAGGCCTTCACACTCGGAAGCTTTCAGCCTGCAGTCAGACTACAGATCGACTGAACCCCTGTCGTACCTGAACTGGTCGCAGCCCTGCAGACCCGCAACTCTCTGAAGTCTGCGAGTACGCGAACTGGACCGCTTGAAGAACAAGCGTTTAAGGAAGGTACCGAGTTACATCCTTACATGTTTTTTGTGTAACCGGCTTGTAGCGGCAGTAAAAGAGTACTGCCCTCCGCTGCCCGCCCCAACCTCCAAGACATGCACATAGGGACTTGTAGGAAAATCAGCAGCAAGGCACCTCCTCTCACATTTCGCTTGCTGCTCTGGGCAACCAAACAGCCCCAGAGGATCGACGATTTGATGTCTGGCTGCGCCCACAGCTGTGCCGAAAGCAAACTCAACGGAAGGGACAACCATTGAGTCAACATGAAAGGGTTGACAGATGTACCACGTGACGTGCTTAAGTTGATATGCAAGTGTGCACATTCGCCCGCTGACATCCACAACTTGCACGCTGCCAACAAACATTTCCTCGGTGCGAACAAGGAACACGAAGGTGATTACAATAGAACCATGAACAATGCACTCTTTCATAGCATGGATCGCACTCTGAAGAGCAACAGTGCCAGCGTTGGCCGCGACGTTGACGTCTTCAATTCGTTCCGCCGCTTGGCAAATTCTTTGTCGCCCGATTCTGTTGCAATGAGTGGTTCTATTGTTGTCCAAGCTGTTCTCGGTGATCAATGGGATGGAAGTGACATCGACGTGTATTGCACGCAGGGGGCAGCTCCCGCGGTGAGGACTTGGCTCATTAACGACGTGAACCAAGTTCTTGTCGGCGTCCACGCTTCCTATTGCCCCGGCGAACGAGGAAGCAATATCCACCACGTCGAACACTGGGCAAACGAACCCAAAGTAGGCAAAATATTCGAATGTCAATGTGCGACAGGGCGCGTGAAGTGGCGGTTTGACAAGGCGGCATCCAATCATGCGAGCCCCATGTACATGCAAGGACGGGACCTGTATGACAGTGATGAAGTGATCGATGGCGACTTGCACCCATCTTGCGCCGTTCACACAGATGGCGATCTCACTCCCATCCCATTCGAACATCGCCTCCTGGACCAATGTGACGAGAATGGCCGTCGCAAGTCAAAAAAGGAAACCGTCAATATCGACTTGATCGTGGTGGACTCAGAATCCAGTGTTACTGATGCCATAGAGGACTTTGACATCGTCATCTGCAAGTGTTCTTGGGACGGAATAAAGTTCAGCATCCCAACTCCCACAGACACGTTCGAGCGACGGTCGAAACTTTCGGACCTCTACAAGTCTCGCATGACACATGTTTACTCTAAATGTGTCGAGACAGAGGCTGGAAGGGCATTTCGTTTGGTGATGAGCGAACTCAGGACCGGCCATCGGCAGCCTCGGCCCCCAAATAATTTCTGGCTGCGGCGCGATGGAGCGATGAGGAATAGCAACTTCCTCGTCTTGACGGGCATTGCCGAGGACCCAAAAGCGGCGAGTGAGCTCGAGTTGGTCGTTGACCATTTTGGCGTGTTCGCGGAGCGTCTAGATGACGAATTGCCACATCCGGTGCTCTGGTTGATCAAGACTCTGCGGGCTGTCCTCGTTGAGAATGCTCTCACGGATGCCGAGATCATATCGGTTTGTGAAACGACTTCACGATGCACCCTCGGGCGCAGACAGCAATTCCTTGGCTTGTTTCTGACGTGCAACAACAACCCCGCCAGTGTCATCTCCAGTGACGATTGGAAGGACGGGATAAGTTCTTTGATCCGGAGACACAACTCCTTTGTGAAGCAAGTGGATCGCATCAAGAAATACCGAGCTCGTGGGATTGACATCGACTCCACTGTCCATCTGCCGAGCTGTTGCCCGGCGTTGAGGGAGCTTGACGTTTGCCCCGAGAGTTGGAGAGACTTTCCCCCTGAACTTGCGGAACAACTCATGCGATTTCCTCTCAAGTCTCCGTTTCTCTATCGTCTTGCAGCCGGATTCGAGGGGGTGAGCGCAGACGACGATGACGATTCTTCGACGGAGAGCTTGGTAGTTTTCCAAGAGCATGAAATGAGGGCGTTGGCAAGAGAGGAAGCGCGGTGGGATGCGTATCGTGCGTTGGTGGACGAGGCTCGCCATGCGGCTTGGGCGGCTTCGATCCGAGCCTTGCCTCCCATGGGCATTGCGCTTCCATCGGATGCTAGCCACTCGTTGCAACCCTCACCTTCCTCCGCTTCAATGATGAAGCCGATTGGACCCAACGACAGCAAAGAGGCTGATCCATTGAAAACTGTTGCTACAACTGCAAAACGGCCAAAGACTATCTACACGAATGACATGTTTACGGACTCAAACGGAAATCCAATTCCGTACTGTGACAACGATGACCCGCCCGACCCCGACGACGGTAAACGGATCTTGAATGATGAGATCGAACGAGATTTTGGTCAATGGCTAAACAAGCGGAAGGCGGCTTGGAGAGGAAATCGTCGTCGCCGCGACGAGGAGGAGGAGGTACCAATTCATTCTAGAAAGATGCCACCAGAGAGTTTGGTAGTAACAGACACGCGGTTTGGTTCCGAGGGTGGAGGAACAAAGGGCCATTTTAGTCAGAGCGCAGGAGACAAGACGCGTAAGAAGCAAAAAACGTTGTGAAATTTCCTCTCTCCATCACCTCGAGAGTGCAGGCGTCATCGGCGATTGTCTAAGTTTTTGTCACAATTGTTACTGAATAACATATATGTCTTACTAGCAAAACGGTTGCTGTTCCAGTGCTCTCTTCCGTTCACAATTGTTACTGAGTTACATTATGTCTTACTTGCCTTGACCCACCAACTTTGCACCCCCCTCCACCCGGGACAATTGGTCAAGCGCAGCATCCCGTTCGTCCTTTGCATCTTCTAGCATCTTGCGCACATCCTCGGAGTTTTCGATGCGTTCCCTGTTGAGCTGCTTAGTGGACTTTTTGAGGTCGTCCTCGAACTTCCTTTTCAACTCCTTGGCCATTTCGTGGACGAACGTGCCCTCTTTGTTATACATCATGGCGTTTTCGAAAGTCAGGCGGACGTCCGACTTGAAGTGTCCGAGGGAGTGGTAGGTGCCGGTCTCGAGCTTCTTCTGGATCGTTCCAAGGTCCATTGGCTTCTCGACGATTTCGAAGTAGTCGTCCAGCCCCAGTTCCATGGGATCAACGGGAGCAGCGAACACCCACCCATTCTTGTGCGTCTGAAGTCCCCTGAGAATGTCAAGATATTTGCTCTTCGGATCGATATCCTCCTTGACCTTAATCTCGCCATTGATTTGGTTGATTTTCTTCTTTAGCTCTTGTATATTTGCGTGCTCGGCAAAGTAGTGGCTGAGAGTGGAGTCGACGTCCTCATCAATTAGGACGTCAGAGTACTCAGCGACACCGTCCATCTCCACGTCGCCGATGCTGCCTTCCTCCCTACTGAAACTTTTCATTTTTTGGCCGTCCCGTTGAGCAGCGTCTGGTCAGCGGTTGTGTTCTTGGTGACCCTCCTTTTTCGTTTTGTAACAATGCTTGGCTTGTGAAGTGCAAGTTGTAAACGTCGGCAGGAGAATAAGCAAAATCGCATATCACTCCTAACACCCCATTGGGCAGGTCGGTTAGGTTCGGCATGTTGTTCTTGTTATAATCGGGTTGTTTGGGGACAGCCAATCACAAATGCTCCTCATCTTGTCCGGGACGTGACACTGTGTCTCTTAGGCGTGCTGCCTTCCGATCTCAGAGGAGAAGAGTGGTCTCTGGTTTATGGTTCGGTCGAGTAGGTGGTGAATGGGCGACGGGGCACAGTGCCGCGCTGACAGTACCACCTTTCTGTGTAATACTTGCATCTTATTTTTACAGGCGCTCTTTTCTGCCCGGGCAGTACAAGTCGCGACTTTTACTGCCTAGTACGAATGGGGCAGTACCGTTACCGACCGACTTTTACTGCCTAGTACGAATGGGGCAGTAACGTTACAGACCGAAACCGTGCCCCCCTACAAGGGAAACGCAGATACTCGCGCAGAGTCCTACATACTGACTGACTGACTTTCTAGTTTAGTTGTGAGGCGCCTCACTGGGTAGAGGCGCCTTCCGAGGTGTTCACATGTCGGAGGGCACCTGCAGATACTCAAGGAGCAAGGCCAGAGGCCCCCGACGCTGCACACCCTACAAGAGGTAGCATCCGCACCAAGCTGTACTCGCTCACTCTTTTTTAGGCTGATCATTTCCATCACTGAAAGGATTCGCAACCCCCTAGTGCTTGAAGCACCTGCACGTGATACTCTCCCACTAAACGAAAGAAGCATTGACGTCGTCATGGTGACAATGCGCAGGTTCTTGTTGGATTCACCACTCATTGGTGCCAAAGTGCTCGTGCCAGAGAAATGGTGGGTGAATGCGAGTACGGGTAAACATCTTAAGGGCTCCAAGCTGTGGAAAGGCGAAATCATTTACATCGAGTGCACTTCTCCTGGGGATCCGATCCTTTACTTCAAATGTTGCGAGGTGGAAGACAGCGATGGCCCGTACCCGATGGAGGTTTCTGATTTTTTGAGGTTTTGGCATCGCAGCATTTGAGGTGGGCAAGGAGAGGAGCACTGGACGAATTGGCATTGGACGATGACGGCAACATTCACATGGTTTTGACGGAGAAAAATGAAGATGGCACAGTTCTCCTGACAAACAAAGACTAAGCCAGTGTGCACAAAACCTCTGGGTTCTAACCTTTATGAAATCCACAAAACGATTGTTCTTCCTGAAATAAATTTCTAGTGTTCTTCAAATGTTTGCTTTTGATTTAGGATGTTGGCTTGGCATACCCCCCCCCCCCCCCTACACCTCGTCTACGCATCGCTATCAAACATATGCTGTTGCCGAGTGGTCATATACCCGTCCGATCGTACTTTATTGCCAAATTCATCTCTGACGGATCCAACTGAATCTGAATCCGACGCTGAGTGGTCTTCGACAACTTGCCTCAACCATTCCCAAATATCCAGGAGATCCTTGTCTTCGGCATGGTTCTCGGCTTTGACTTCTTCATAGAAGCATTCCATTTCGCCCATGAGACGGTCCCTCGACTCCAAGAGCGCATTCTCCTTGTTCAGCTTCAAGCACAATTCAAGCATCTGCTCCATGATTGTGCTCTCTCTGAAGTAGGAAATGCGCTTGTCGTGTACTGTAAAGTAATAATCGTGAAGAACCTTACGTGCCAAGCGCTCAACCTCATCGAGATCGCCCCTGTCGGTTTCGGTTAATTCCCGTTCAACGAGTAAACAATCGATGGCTTTAAGCAGTCGTTTTAACCGCGCTCTGCATTTTTTCCTTTGGGTGCGTCTGTCGACCCTTGGTAACGGCTTCTGTTTAAGGTGATAACGACAAAGAGAAACAAATAGAGTGAAGCAATCGTTAGATCCAGGACTTTGTTGCGCGACTTCAACAACAACGTCAAAACCCAAATCTACACAAAGATGACACCTTGGTTGCAAGCTGCTTGCGCGGGGGCCCACCGGTGTTCCTCCTTGCTGATATCTTCGTGCGAGGCATGATTTGAAAGGTCTCGGTTCTGCACGTGAACTCTCTACAGTGTGACTGAGCTCTCTCTGCCTACCGGTGTTGCTCTCTATAATTTTGATGGCCTCTAGTATTTTGATGGTGTGATGCTCTCTAATTGAGGCCCCCGTGGGTCTCAGAGTAGGCTACTATTAAGCTTAGCACCAACTTAGCGCGCAAACGCAAACCCGCGGAGTGAGCACAAAGTTTGTATTAAACTTGTACGTAGGAATTCAACTTGGCGACAAGAGGAAGTGGTTGGCAGGGCGAGCTATTTTGGGTTAAGTTTATGCGGCGGGAAGATGCTGTAAATAATCAGCTCTCTTCCAGACGCTGCAACTACTGCAGTCATGGCATCCGCGCAACAACACCGGCGCACGAAAGCAATTGCCGCTACACAAAGGTTGGTGCGGTTGATGCCAACGGAATTGCCTGTGCCTCATCCACACGCACCCAGGCGCCAATTTGTGCAACAGCGACGGCTGAGCAGCAACGAAAGACGATTTTTCTCCAATCATGGCAGCAAAAGTGAAGAGGGGATAGTGGTTGGGAAGAAGTTGTTCACATATCAAATCCTGCAGTTCGTCCATTCTCTCTCGTTTACTTCGAGGGGGGGGCGGCGCTCAATGGCCGTTGAATTGTCTGATTTCAACGCAAAAAACGAGTGCGTTGTCAAGTTCTTCAGCAAATCAATCAACACTCATTGCCACATTCCTGTTTGTTTAGGGAACAGGAAGCACCTAGTCGCGGTGTCTGTTGCGGTGAACCAGCGAGTGATACACGTGTACGACTCCAGGGGATTGACGACGCGACAAAGTGCAAAATTGAGATCGCTGACGACGGTGATGGAGGCTCACGAAAAACGATGTGATGACATTATCTTCTGCTTTGACAAACTGACCTTTGATTTGCCCAAAAAGCCCAAAAAAGGCATTGCCACTTTGAGAGACGGAGAAGGACACATCATTTTGGAAGGTGAAATTGTGGAGAAATTGAGCTGTGTGCACATTGCAGTGCAGTCAATCCAGGCTGTTGTTCACGGAGAGGGAAAGGGGGAGGGAGTCCTTGAGAGGAAATGGCGGCTCCGGGTTGTGTCCTCGTTCCTGCAGCAACAAAATGACACCGATTGTGGTGTGTTTGATTGTTTATTCTTCGAATGTCTTTCCCGGCGTCTTTCGACGAATGTCAGCGCGAGAGAATGGGGGCGATTCATCAAAACCGACTTGGGTGTGTATCGACAATGGCTGGCTCTCTCGGTTTGCATTGGAAGAATTTTAGGATGCGAACACGATGCAAAGACGATTGAATGTGAAAGTGTGGACATCGACTAATCCAATGATGCACAAAAAAACAGCCATGTGAAGGCAACTGCAACTGGCAACCAAGGGACCGCGGAAAGAAGATCAGTGTACTCATGACACTTGACGTGACAAACGAGTAGATCCACTCTAACCCACGGCAAAAGTCACAAACATTGGCAAAGACACCTCTGTCTGCTGGCAAGTGCAAACGTAACAGCTCGACTATAATCTTAACCCGCAGCTCGATTCCAGCGCCTCTTTGATCTTTTCTTTGCCTTGCACGTTTTCTTCTTCTTAAACAAATCAGTCTCCTCCGCGGCCGCTCTTGCCAGTTGTCGGTTCCACCGCATTCCCCCGTGATTTGACTGCTGCGCGTAGCCCTTGAAGAAGCACTCTGTGTGCTTGCACCTCTCCAGATCGCGCAGAAGGGTCGCTGTCCCCCAGTCACCTCTCTTGAGGAGCAGCCGGAAGTGCTCATTGTACTCCACTCTAGAGACACCAACATAAAGACCTTCCCACTTTTGCCGAAGTTTGGGATGTGGATGATCAGAGATGGAGAGAACCAGTCTTCGTATTGTCCTTCCTTGCGCTTTGTGCAGAGTTATGCAAAACCCCGGTTCAATGCAAAAGTGGTCTCTCAAGGGAACCGTCGAAACACCATACAGCGGGAAGGGGCTCCTCCTTACCACCCCGGTGCTTTCGCAGCGGGTAGTTGAGTATGCAGGCGGAACGTAGGCTTTCTCCCACTCATTGTAGCTGCGAAAGCTGGTGGAGATGGGAATGACAATGCGACGACCGCTCCTCACCAGAGACCCGTGTTGCCAATTGCGTCTCTTGTCTGCATTCTTCTTCTTCTGCGCTTCAGAGTCTCCCGGCCAATCGGCAAAAATTTCAACATTGATGGCACTTGGAGGCTTGTGAAGCGTAATCGTGTCACCAGGGCTGCAGCCTTTCATGAGCATTTGGTAATGTCTCTCATCGTCTGGATCATCGAAGGAAATCGAATCGTATTTGATCTCAGTTCCATTCGCTAGACCAATGTCAGCGTTAATGTTGTGGTTGAGATACGCTCGTGCACCTTGCACGAACAGTTCATAAAAAATCTCATTCTGCGACATCGCTTGTTTGATGTGCTCCTTTGACCTTGGCCTTCCCTTCCAACCACGATAGCTGACGTCTCTGTGCCATCTGATTAAAAACGAGCCGTGGTGAGATGCCCAATCTTTGGCTTTCAAGTTGTTAATTTTGTGCCTCTCTTCATTTCCCGTGACAAGGGTTGTCGCGAAACGAAACTCGCCATCTCCTACCACGTCCTCTTTCTCCAAGAGCTTGCATTTGCGCTTCAGATCGAACATGCTAACCTTCCCCGATCGTCTCATGTTCTCTATGATTCCTGTGTGAGTTGGATCTTTCGACCGGTGCTGCTGGGTGAGCTCGAAGCAAACAGACTTCTGAAACAATCTAAGACCCTCCTTGTGGACGTTGACGCAATGTTTGCGCCGATCCCAGCGGGTGATTTCGCCATTGCCCGTTGACCCCTGGAGCTCCTCGTGCTTCATAACAGCTGCCGCTAAATTGTCACCGCCAACAGGTGGCAGCTGGTCGAAGTCACCACATAGTATGATTGCGATGCCCCCGAAATCCTTGCCACTTTCCGGGAACAGATCCATTAGCCTTGCACTCAAATAGGCCAACATGTATGGCTGCAAGGTGGAAATTTCGTCCACAACAATGCAGCTGATCCTATTGATGTCGTACCGTTTAATGAACTTTCGCTTCTTCGCGTCCGACCACGGCAAGATAACCTTTTTAATGTCAAGACCGCCCTCTCGATTTCTTCGTTCTGTCGGAATGTCGAGCAGAGAACACAGAGTTGAACCGCCAATGTTGACAGCAGCGACTCCAAGGAAGGCAGTTTTCACCTGCGTCCCCGCATTCATCAGCGATGCAACACCATCCAATGTTTCGACCAGTTTGGACTTGCCGTTTCCGGGACCACCACGCACCAACAGAAGCGGAGCCTCGTAAGATTTCTCTTGAGCGCGACCTTCGCGAAATGCTCTGAAGTGTTCGAGCATCACGTCAATCACCGGCGACTTATCCGTGGAAAGATCTTCATCCTTTAAGTAAGCGTTAACCTTGGCTTCCACAGAACCATGCACGTCGTTGCCAATGATGCAACCACCATCGTCGCTCTCGTCTCTTGGTTGGAGTTTTGGCAGACTCGTGGCAAACTGTTCGTCGAACTTGATGGTCCTGACTGGCTCAAATGGGCCCGTTGCCTGCTCCGAGCCGCTTGGCCCACCATGCAGTCTATTCAACTCCGTCATCAAGTGAGCACTGTGGGAGATCATTTTGCGAGCATCATTTGTCTGTCGCAGTGTCAGTTGTTCACTTGGCCCACCGTAGCATCCACAGACAACATCGTTGTCGTCGCCGTCGTCGAACTTCGACCTCTTAAACTTAGCGTACTCGGCGTTGGCCAGTTGTTTGTCTTCTGAAGACCACAAAGTGCGGCTGCGGCCTCGCCACCAGGACAATGCCTCCTTCTTCTTTTCGTCGACCCCCCAGCTGTGCACCATCCTTTCGATCAGCTCCAAACGAGAGCAATCAATGGCATTGTCACTAGTCTGCAGCTCCAAAACAAACTCCTCAAATGCCTCCCAGTTGTACTCATACGAGCAGCATTGACCGTGTTTGCACAAGTCTGGTTCCGGTCGAAACATTATCAAGAAGTCACACGCAAATTTGTCTGCCGCCATCCTCCACGCCATTTGCTGTTCTGGGTCTGATGGTTTGCCCCCGGGATGGCGGGCTGGACTGGAAAAGAACTGTGGCGTGCATTGTTTGGACCTCATGTACTGGTACCATCTGCCTTTACCATCGCCACCGATTACTTCATTGAGGCCCTGTCCAAAGGGAAACTCCCTGGCTTTTGTCCGCCCGTCACGCTTCCCATCGCTTTCCTTCTTGATACGCCGTTTCACTTGCACCAAAGAATAGTATTCCAGCCTGTTCAAATCCTTCAGCGCCTCTCCACGGTATCGATAAAACACAGGATACGGGATGGAAAACAAATCCTCGGGAGAATCTGTTTTGATGAGTTTTCCCTGCCCGTATTCTCCTGTGACATAGTTCACTGGAACAGCAATGGGCGAATCATTGAACTGCACAGGCTCTGCAATGGTTTCATCATCACTGGATTCCTCGTCGAAGAAAAACATCTCGTGTTCGTTGCCTTCGTTCTTGGACTCGATCTCATCGTCCGGAAGATTGTCATGCTCTCCGCCGAAGAAACATTCCTTCCACCCGACGTCTTCGTTCTCGGTCTCGCTCGCATCGTCCAGAAAACTGTCATACTCAGGGTCAGCACCTGACAGCATGTCTGCGTCCGTTTCACCACACCTGTCATCCATATCGTCTTCGTCGTCGTCGCTCGGTACCGAGGAGAAAGAATCATCATCGCCCAACGACACGGCATCTTCCGCACCATCCAAAACAATGTTAATGTCAGCAAGGGAGCTGAACTTGCCAAAATACTCATCTAGCACAAAGTTCTTTGTTGACCTCAAGTCGTAATACGAGAATATGTCCGAACAAACAGTTGGACCCATGCCAAGCAAAGCCAAGGCTGCTTGAGTGTCAGAAATTTCCATCATAGAATTGAGCTTGTTTAGTACCCGCGTCATAATGTATTGGACAAGTCGTGGGTTCGCATCTGCATCGTCGGCAGAACTCGGATATTGCAATGCGTGATTTTGAGCGTGAGCCAAGAGGGGGAGGGCATCTACGATCTTGACTCCATTCTTGTTTATGTACGGCCCAATGTAAAACAAAGCCTGCTTGCTCTGCTCCTTTGAGCCAAGGAAGCCCAAGTTTGTATTACACCCAAGCAAAGAGGTCAAGAGAGGATTGTATTCAACCACCCATCCGTTCCTATCCTCCAATTTCTTTGCTACCCTGTCGTACAAACCAATAAGCTGCTTGAGGCCAAGGGATTGGAGCTCTCTCGTAATTGCCTCCGTCTTGGGCACAAAGAAGCTGTAGCAATTGTCATCAGACTTTTTGACAAAATGAAGTGTTGGTGCGTTAGCAACGTCTTCGCATGCCTCAAAGGCATCCTCGAATACAAAATGCCCCGACGCCACGTCCTTGGTGTACAAGCGCACATTGAGTCTCTTTGCTTTTGAGAGCAAAAACAGTTCAAGCTCACCGCCTGATTGAGTCGACCTGTGCTCATCTAGAGCCTTGCCCTTGAACTTCTCGTTAGGATGCGCTTTCAACCAATCCATTAGCTCCTTCCTCAAGTCCTCGACGGATATCTCGTATGCCAATGAAACCCCTGCTGTCACCAATCCTTTGAGCATACCATGAAACAGGCGGTCCTGATCATTGAAGAAAGTGTGCACGTCAACCTCTTCCGAGCTGTAACATTCTTTCTCAAAAGCATCAACACATTCAACTATGTAGCTGCGCTGAGACCGAGAATCAGTTTTGCCCCACATTGCCTCCGACAGTTTTGATATTATGTCGGCCCTTGCCTTTTCTTCATCCAAGCCACAATCCAATGCGGGTAGTCCTTCCAACTTGGGCCTATCAAGCTCCCACAAAAGAGTTCGATTGTCTGGAGACGTGAGGGGGGAGAAGTCATATTTTGAATCATCTGGTATCGGACCAGCAGCTTCTACCTCCTCTTTTTCGACCGCTTCTTGCTTCTCCTCACTCCACGATATCTGAATTGGCCTCGTTCCGCCAGAATTGTCGCCAGCAGGCCTGTACATCCTGCACCCGTGATATCCATTGGGCGGTTTGTAGCACGTGTGACTGTGCTCGTGGATGTTGCGCCCGCAAACCGTGCAATCGGTGAAAGCCTGAAATTCATCTCTTCTTTCGGCGGGGTCAGGAGGCACTAGCATCGCACTGGCTGCTGCGTCTCTTCGTTTAAATGCTGGCGAGCTGTCACAGTTCTGTTTAAGGTCTTTTGTTACCAAATCTCTGACGTGAACTTCCCTTGACAGAGTTGCTCTGTAGATTGAGTCTAGAACAGATCCAACGTGTCTGCAGAGTTCAGGCATGTCAGCTACCAACTCAAGAATGTCTGGAGACAATCCGCCCCACGAAACCACATGTAAATGAAGTGATCCGCCTCCAGTGGTCTCATTAACGCCAAGATAAGCCAGTGAGGTTCCATTGATAGCACCAAGTTTCTTTTCGTCCCAGGATGCAAGCGTTGAAATCCTCGTGGTCCCCCTTTTGTGTCCAGAGCCCGGTGCTTTGCCGACAAGTATCGACAACACGTCAATCACCAACGCCTTGTAAACACAGGCAGCTCCGACTGGGTTCTCCACCAATGCTCGAAGTCGTGCACTGTACGAGGCTGGGATTGACACGTTTCCCTCTCCACAGTTGTACTTGAACCCGTGCTTCATCGCTTCGTGGTGCCCACCGGACACTGCGGCCGGAAAGTCTTTGTTGCTCGAACTGCTCATGGCCATCCGCATCGACGTAGGATGATTGACGTCGTCGATGGCAAATGTAAGGAATGCCGGAGCGCAGCCGTATCTGCGTCTCATAGCCATGATCTTACCGCCGGTGTCAGCTCTCGCAAGTGCCCCAAATGTAGTTCGCTTCCCACCACCAGTGAGAATCGGCTCGATCTTTTTGAGGACCTTTTTTCCAATCTTGCCATGCGGGTGTTTCACCGCCTCTTTCAGCATTTCTTGGAAGCTCTCAGACATAAACTCTTCCGTGAATTTAGCAAATTCGTTCTCCTTGTTTGTTCGCTTGGCGTGCATGCCCTTGATGGAACCGTGCCTCTGCATTTGATCAAACAAATAGAACAGAAGCGGCCGACACGTGGCAGCATTTGTCGTGAACTGCATCAAAAGATGCTCTACCTGCTCCTCATTTAACGACGGTCTGTTGCTGTTGTACCCTTTCCCTAAAAAGAACACGTCAGGAAAGGCCTTCACCATTCCTTCATCCTTTCGGCCAGAAGCTCCACCCAAAAACTCGTTGAATGGATCTTGCTCCCTGTATGACATCCACTCCATTGTGGTCGCTTCTTTCGACTTGTTGTACTCTTTAGTCTCATTGCTGACGTTGATTCCTAATTCTCGAGCAACGCTGACAAGATAATCATGGATGTCGTCGGTGGTCGCACCATGGGCAGTCTTTTTTGGGCTGGTCAAATAACTACAGTGCATTGGAAAGTCTTCACCACCGTCCTCGCTGGCACCACTCTGTTATATTGACCCGAAAGGACGATGGCGGCAGATGTCATTAGGAAGGGCGTATGGCGCCGGTCAGCAACACGATTCAACAAACTCACCAAATCATCATTCGATGCAACCGGCTCTTCTTCGCTGCGGCCCGATGTCACTCGCACCCCTCTAATGTCGTCCCTCGCGACGCTCTTCTCTTTCGCAGTTTTCTCGTCCGTTGCAATTTTGGTGGCGTTGTCAACAAGAGCCTTGTTGCATTTGTCTATCAACTCAGTCGCTTCTTCAAAGGAGGGCGACATTTGCCTTGTCGTCACATCAAACTTGGGCAATGCATCAACATCAGAATACATAACGTTTACCTCCCTCAACACAGACAGCCATTGATACACCGCAAAAGGTCGGGCAGAAACGTGCGCCGAGCCGAGTGCCTTCTTCGCCAAATGATCATACTCACCATCTGGACCAACAAAGTGAATTTCAATGCTGTCGTTGATGTATTCTTCACTCAACAGCTTTTTGACAACTCGCGGACAGTCGTGATCGAACAGAACCGAGTGGCCTTTGAGCGCCGAGTGGCTGAGCTCTCTCTGCCGGCCAGTGTTCGATTCAATTATCACATCACAATGGTAGTGCCGGACTGGAGATATGACTTGGCGCTCACGTGGGGTCAGCCGCACAAG
>Ga0316197_10001278_pt1 | contig 17998 bp, 15 predicted proteins | sample OudBiesiAoxic_MG_FD_204939 | JGI IMG/M metagenome (GOLD analysis project Ga0316197, IMG submission 204939) | Coastal sediment microbial communities from Oude Bieten Haven, Netherlands - site A oxic | ecosystem: Environmental > Aquatic > Marine > Coastal > Sediment | place: Netherlands... | reverse complement strand
CGCGCCGCCGCAACCCGGTGGGGACGCAGGGACGAAATCAGACGTTCGAGGGCGCGGCGTTTCGAGTCGAATGTCTTGTCGTCCTTGAGATCTACCGCGAGTGCTTCATCTGCGGCTTCCTGAACGGCGTTCTCGAGAATGGGGCGCTCCTCGGAGGCGCGCAACTCCAAGGGTTCGCGTGTCTCACGTACGAGTCGCTTCCGGTCGATGACGTGGAGGACGCCGAGGCTCCAGAGGGATTCGAGTGCAACGGCGTCGGACGAATCGCCGGACACGACCCGCCACAGTTCGTTGATTCCTTCGGCGGTGGGTACGTCGCTCACCGGCGGAGCCTGCACCGAGAAGTCTGCGTATCTCGGCAGGTCGGCGCCGGACGGTTCGAGATCGGCGAGGTCCCCATCGATCAGCCGCTCGCGTTCCTTCTTGACCTTCTTCGTACGCTTGCGGCGGCTCGAGTTGATCTGGCCGATGACTGAGAAGCCGAAGAAGCCGGCGATGCCGAGGAAGATGATCCAACCGAAGGAGAACCCTCCCGAGTCGGATTCCTCCGTCAGGTTGCCCGCGAGTGATTGCTCGACGGCGCCGACGATCGCGAGCAGACCACCCTCGAAGTCTCCCGCCGAGAAGAAACTCCTGGCTGAACCCGCAATGGCGCTACCCGGAACGCTGATGCCGTCCTGGTGCACGACCTCGGTCCTGCGCTCGTCGAGCGACACCAACACGAGGATCCCATTCTCTTCGACTGGGTCGCCGACGCCCCAGGCGTTCGCAAGGTCGGAGGCGAAATCGGCCGGGTTGGCGCCGCGGCTGTCCTGGACGACAACCACCGCGATCGGGTTGCCGTAGTTTCCGACAATCCGCGAGATCGCGTCCTCGACACGCTGAGGATCGTCGACGACACCCGGTTCGTCGGTGAAGTAGCCCTCGCAGACGACTCCCTGGTATTCGCCGCACTCCACGACCGCTCGTTGGGCGGCTGCCGGGGCAGCGGTGGCGATCGCAGCGATCGCCACGAGGACCAGCGGAAGGATGGAGCGTCGGAGCCGAATCATGGACACGATGATGGTCGTTCCCGCTGTGGATGCACAAACGGGTGGGCGCTCTGGCTAGTACAAATCGTAGAAACCGGCGATGAGGCGGTCGCGAACACCGAGCCAGTCCGACAGGGACTCCTTGACGATCACCTCGAGGGCAGCATCGTCGGCTGGTCCGGCGATCTCGACGTGAACCATCTGTGGTTCCGTTACCGGATGTCCAATGGATGAGAGCAACCGAATCGTGGTTTCGTCGGCCTCAGTCTCGGCGATGATCCGACGCGAGATGTCTTCGGCGAAGGCGTGGTAGGTCTTGCCAACGTGTGCGGCCGGGTTCTTCCCTGCCGCTGCTTCGAGACTCATCGGGCGATACGGGGTGATGAGTCCGCCGAATCGATTCCCGCGACCGACCTGACCATCGTCACCCGCCTCGGCTGAGGTCCCGGTGAGCGTGAGATACTGGGAATCGGCGGTATCGGCTTGGTTGACTCTGACCGTCGTGTTCTCCCCGAAGACGTCGCGGACGAGTGCGAGGGCGTCGATCCTGACCCGCTCTATGACCTGGTCGTACGTGGTCCGGTCGTGCACCTTGCGGGCGAGCACGGGAACGGCGACCGTTACGGCCACCTCGGAGTCATGGCGCGCTCCCATCACTTTGATATCCCGCCCGATCGGGACTTCGCCGCGATAGGGCGTCGAGTTCAAGTAGTACTCGAGTCGGTAGACGACGTCTTCGAGCGCCGATCGCGGCACCGAGACCGCAGCGAACGACGTGTCGTTCGCCCGAGGAACACCGTCGCGATGACCTTGGGCCACGACGTCGGCGAGGTCTGCAGCTGACTGGTTCAGCCAGATCTCAACATCAAATGCATCGGGTGTTGCGTCAGGCAGGAGTTGGAGCAACCGGCGTCGAGTGCCGTCGGCTAGTGCGTCGACATCGGGGCGCCATTGGTCGGTGAAGTTGACCTTGCCCACCAGCACCAGGCGCGATCGTTTCGTGTGCTCGCCTCCGCCAAAGCCGATATCAACGGAACCGGCCGCGAAGATCGCTTTGTCCACATTGAAGTGCTGAACCCGGCCCGTCTGCTCGAGCGAGGTTCGTGCGAGGTCGCGAGCGAGGTCCTCTGCAAGGCGGTCGCAGATGGTGTCCGGGTGGCCGCTCCCTTTCCGTTCGACGAACTCGACGGGCGGGAGGAAAGGCGGTCGTTGGTCGATGGTGAGGTCCATTGCGCTCCTGGATCGGCGCGCATCGTACCCCCAAACGCGGGTCAATCCTCGACGTTGGTGTCCCAGCGTTCGCGACGAACAGTGTCGGGGCGCCGGCCGCGAGCGAGGGATCTGGACCTCCGGTCGGGTGCCGGGTGACCGATCGTCACAATCCCTACCGGCGACACATCTTCTGGAATCCCGAGGAGCTCTTCGATGGCGTCAATATTGTGAGCGCCGAGGAAGCCGGCCGCGAGACCTTCGTCAACGGCGGCGAGGAGGAGGAGCATCATGGACGCACCGCCGTCGACCCACCAATACGGGATGGGCCAACCCTCCTCTGTCCCTTTCGGACCGTCATCTCCGTCCTTGTCCGCTTCCCGATAGCGTTCGAGGTACGCACCCTTGCGAGTGCAGATCATCACGTGGACCGGCGCCCTCGAGATCCATGGATCGAACCCCTGGCTCACGTACTCGTCTTCGCCAGCGAGCGAGGCAATCTCGCGCCGAGTTGTCTCGTCGGTGACGGCGACAAACGAGACACCTTGCGAGAAACCTGCGCTCGGAGCGCGACTTGCCCGGTCGAGGATGCGAGCTAGCACCTCATCGTCGACGGGAGCATCGATGTAGTTGCGCACCATCCGGCGGCGGCGAACGACCTCGTCGAACTCCATCTCAGAGGTCGAGGAGGGCTTCGGTCACGTTCTCGATCGCACCCTTTGCGTCCGAGAAGAGCATCATGGTTGACGGCATGTAGAACAGTGGGTTGTCGATGCCCGCAAAACCGGGGGACAGGCTGCGCTTGATCACCACCGTCGTCGCCGCCAGGTCGACTTCGAGGATCGGCATCCCGTAGATTGGACTGGTGCTGTCGTCACGAGCCGAGGGATTCACCACGTCGTTCGCTCCGACGACCAGGACAACATCGGTGTTTGGGAACTTCGGATTCGAGTGGTCGAGGTCCAGGAGCACGTCATACGGGACGTCGGCCTCAGCGAGGAGGACGTTCATGTGTCCGGGCATCCGTCCGGCCACCGGATGGATTGCATACTCGATGTTGATATCCCGTTCCTCGAGGGCTGTCGCGAGTTCTCGTACCGCATGCTGAGCCTGGGCCACCGCCAACCCGTACCCAGGTACCACCAAAACGTTCTGCGCGTAGTTGAGGGAGATCGCAACGTCTTCCGGGGTGGCACTGTTGACCGGCTTGTCGCCGGCGTCGATCGGGCCGGCACCCTCGGTTCCGAACCCGGCGAACAGCACATTGGCGAGGGACCGGTTCATCGCCTCCGACATTTGCACGGTGAGGATGAACCCGGCTGCACCAACGAGCGCACCGGCGATGATCAGGCCCTGGTTCCCGATTACGAACCCGGCCATCGAGGCGGCAACGCCGGAGAGCGAGTTCAGCAGCGATATCACGACCGGCATGTCGGCGCCGCCGATCGGGATAACTCCGGTGACACCGAGCACGAGGGCGATAGCTGCCAGGACCCAATACCCGAGCGGCTCGTTCCACACGATTGCCCAGACCGAGGCGGCCGTCATCAGAAGGACGAGGATGAGGTTGAAGAACGGACCGCCCGGGAGCGCCACGGGTCGCCCGGTAACAATGCCCTGCAGCTTCCCGTACGCCACGAAGCTGCCGGAGAAGGTGACCACTCCGATGGCGATGGAGAGCGCAACGGTGATTTCAGTCTCGGTGGCGTATGCCATGTCGGTCGCAACAACCGTGCCCGTTTCGACGATGGCGGCGAACGCGACGAGGGCGGACGCCCCACCACCGAATCCGTTGAACGCTGCGACGAGTTCCGGCATCGCCGTCATCTGGACCCTGAGGGCCAGGAGCGCACCGATTGTCCCTCCGATGGCGAGGCCGACGAGGATCACCCACCAGAGGGCACTCAGACCGACATCGTTCGGCGAGTGGTCGTACACCCAGTAGACCGTGACGACCGTCGCCAGCAGCATGCCGGCGGCGGCTATCTGATTGCCGCGCCGAGCGGTGCGCGGTGATCCGAGTCCGCGCAGGCCGACGATGAAGAGCGCTCCGGCGAGAAGGTAGAGAAGCGTGATCATTTCTTCACCACCGGCTTCTTCTTGAACATCTCGAGCATTCGGTCGGTGACGAGGAAGCCGCCGGCGACGTTGATCGTTGCGAAGACCATGGCGAGGATGCCGAGGACGATGGCGAATGCGCCGTCTGCGAACGCGGCCGCGATGATCGCCCCGACGATCGTGATGCCGGATATGGCGTTTGCCCCTGACATGAGCGGCGTGTGCAGCGTGGGTGGGACCTTCGAGATGACCTCGAATCCAACGAACGCCGCGAGGACGAACACCACGATCCCTTGGATGAACTCGGGACTCATGTCGCCTCCTCTTCCAGGCCCATCGCCGCTCTCGTTCGAGGGTTGATGATCTGGCCGCCCGAGGTGATCGTCGCGGGTCCGGCGACGTCATCATCGAGATCGACGGTCAGTCCGTCGTCGGTGCGCCACCGACCGACGAGCTCCTGCAGGTTCCTTGCGTACATCCGGCTTGCATCGGTTGCGACGCGGCTCGGAAGATCGACCGGGCCGAGGATTCGTACCCCGTTGGCCTCGACAACCTCGTCGGGGAGTGAACCCTCGACGTTGCCGCCGGACGAGGCAGCCATGTCAACGATGACCGATCCCGGGTGCATCGCCGCGACGACGTCTGCCTTGATGAGTCTGGGCGCCGGCCGGCCGGGAATCTGGGCCGTCGTGACAACGAGGTCCGATTTGGCAACGAACTCGGCGAGGACTGCTTGCTGTTTCGCCGCTGTCTCGGCATCGACTTCCTTGGCGTAGCCGCCCTCGTCCATCTCCTGTGTCGGTGCCTCGACGAATTTGGCTCCGAGGCTCTCAACTTGTTCCTTGGTCTCCGGTCGGATGTCGTACGCGTGCACGATGGCGCCGAGTCGACGGAATGTGGCGATCGCCTGGAGACCGGCGACCCCAACACCGAGGACGAGGGATCGTGCCGGAGGAATCGTTCCAGCCGCGGTGACGAGCATCGAGGGGAATTTCGGAGATTCGGCTGCAGCAAGCATCACCGCCGCGTAACCGGCAACGTTGGCCTGGGAGGACAAGGCGTCCATCGCCTGGGCAAGCGTGGTCCGTGGGACGGCCTCAACGGCGAGCGCGGTGATGTTGCGATCAGCCAACGCCTGGACAACGTCGGTTGCCACGAACGGGTCGAGGAAGCCTACGAGGACCGCGCCTTCCGGGACCAACATGATCTCATCAAAGGTCGGCCGCTCGACCCGGAGAATCAAGTCGGCGTTGTGGGCGGCTGCGCCGTCTGGAACGATCGTGGCGCCCGCATCTGAGTAGGCGTCGTCGGGGAAGCCTGCGGCCTCTCCTGCACCGGTCTCCATCTGCACATTCCATCCCCAGCCGGTGAAGACCTTGACGGAGGCGGGAACGGCGGCAACCCGGCGTTCGTGCGGGGCTCGTTCGAGAGGGATTCCAAGTCGCATCGGCGGGACGCTAACTGATTTCGCTTGGGATGGGAACTCGGGCTCGGATGAGCGTCGCCGGTTGCCTCACAGCCTCTTGCATCGGAGACCATTCGGTGTCATGGTCCTGGCAAGGAGGAAGGATGCGCCGACAGATCCTCGAGACGCCCAGTCCCGTGACCGCCCGGCCGCTGCACATGTCGGAGGTCGATCGGCTCGAGCCCTCCGAGTGCGAGATCGTGATCGACGTTGCTGCCTGCGGCATCTGCCGCACCGATTTGCAGATCATCGAGGGAGATCTGGCGGCACGCATTCTCCCTGTTGTACCGGGCCACCAAGTGGTTGGCCGCGTCGCGGCTGTGGGAAAGGGCGTCTCGGATTGGTCGGTGGGGGAGCGCGCCGGGGTCGCGTGGTTGGCCGGCGCGTGTGGATCGTGTGAGTATTGCCGAAGCGGTCGAGAGAACCTCTGTGCCGACGCCGTGTTCGCCGGGTGGAGTTCCAACGGTGGCTATGCCGAACAGATTGCCGTTCGGTCCGGCTTTGCGATTCGTGTTCCCGGGCTGTTCTCGGATGTCGAGGCGGCCCCGTTGTTGTGTGGTGGCATCATCGGCTACCGGGCACTGAAGATCTCGGGGATCCAACCCGGCGGGCGGCTTGGACTCTACGGCTTTGGAGCGTCCGCACTCCTCGCGATGCAGGTGGCGACGTTCTGGGGATGTGATGTCTTTGTCGCCACCCGTTCGCCGGTTGAGCAGGAACGAGCCATCGAGATGGGTGCAGCGTGGACCGGGTCGTATCACGACCGACCCCCGGTTGCGCTCGATGCTGCGGTCACATTCGCTCCGGTCGGTTATGTGGTTGTGGAGGCGCTCAAATCGGTCGCCCGCGGCGGGACTGTCGCAATCAACGCCATTCACCTCGACCGGATCCCCGAATTCGGCTACGACCTGCTGTGGGGCGAGCGTCAGCTGCGCAGCGTCGCAAACTTCACCAGGCAGGATGCCACTGAGTTCTTGGCGTTGGCAGCGGAGATCCCGATTCGCACCGTCCCAGACGTTTACCCGCTCGGTGATGCGAACCTTGCCTTGATCCGCCTCAAGGAAGGCCTGGTCGAAGGCGCGGCCGTTCTTGTCACGGGGTGAGTGGGACGCGGGTGTCGGGGTCAATCGGACCACGAAGCGACGGAGACGTTGTACCGATTCCCGACGGTTCGGGTGTCAGGGGACGTTCGGTCGTTGACCCCACGACGAATTGTGCACTATGTCCACCAGCCGTAGACACTCTGTAAGGTGTTGCCGAACGGTACCAAGAAGGCGGAAAGAAGGCCAGGCGTGACGAACTGGAGCATCGAGGACAAGGTCGTGTTGGTCACCGGAGGCAATTCGGGAATCGGCATGGCAACGGCCGAGGAACTCGCGAGGCGCGGGGCTCGCGTGACGATCACGGCGCGGGATGAAGACAAAGGCAGGGAGGCAGCTGATCGGATCCGGATCGCCACCGGAGCGGAGGTTGCGGCTGGAAACCTGGATCTCTCTCGACTTTCATCCGTTCGGGCGTTCGCCGGTGGGTTCGTTGGCGAACACCAGCACCTCGATGTGCTGATCAACAACGCCGGGGTGATGGCTGCGAACCGCCGAGAAACATCAGACGGGTTCGAATGGACTTTCGCGGTCAACTACCTCGGGCCGTTTCTCCTCACGAATCTGCTGATGGATCGACTGGTGGCGAGCGCGCCGTCGAGGATCATCACGGTGAGTTCCGAGAACTACCGATCGGCCAAGAAGGGTCTGGACTTGGACGATCTGCAGATGGAGAACGGGTTCTCGCCATCCAAGGCCTACGCCGCGTCAAAGCTCGCGAACATCCTGTTCACCGTTGAACTCGACCGAAGGTTCGGTAGTGCCGGCGTGACCGCCCGAGCGCTGCACCCAGGAGTGGTGGCAACATCGTTCGGGAAGGGGCCGGACAGCCCGAGGATGATGGGTCTCCTCATGACGGGCCTGAAGCCGTTCCTGCGAAAGCCGGCCCGCGGAGCCGCCACGTCTGTCTACCTGGCTACCGCCGAAAGCTCATCCATCAATTCGGGGATCTACTGGTCCAACGAGACGCCCAAGGAGCCGCTCACGATGGCTGTCGACGAAGACGCTGCTGCTCAACTGTGGTCCGCGAGTGAACGAATGGTGGGATTGTCGGCCTGAGGCGATCTTCGGTTGAGAGTCCGCTAGCCGCCTCGCTCGACCTGCGCTCCGTGGTACCGGTGTTGTCGTCCAACCCTTCGATGGTGTTGGAGCCCCTGCCGGGAGCGATCGCTCCCGGCCGCCTCCGTCATGGCGGGCCACGATCCGCCAGTTCGTGAACCCACCGGTGGTGGTAGCGGCACAGGAGGATGAGGTTGTAGATCGCGGTCACACCACCGTCCGCCCAGTGGATGATGTGGTGAGCATCGCACCAGCTCGACGGGCGGTCGCAGCCCTTCCACGCGCATCCACGATCGCGGGCAACGAGGGCGCGCCGGATCGCCGGCGGAATCGTCCGAGTGGCTCGGCCGACGTCCAGGGGTTGCGAGTCAGGCCCCGTCACAATCCGCGTGACCACGGCGTCACAGGCATGGCGCCGGATCGTCTCGGGATGCAGGACGGTTCCGTCGTCGAGTTCGCCGACGGTGCCGACCGTACCGGCGAGCGTCTGCCAGTCAACGATCACGGAGATGTGGGGTCGCTCTCCACCGATGATCGGAGTGTCTCCGTGATCGAGATGCACTCGACAGATGTCTACAAATGCGTCGAGTCGCCGTTGCGCCGGTGACCGTTCGTCCCCGGCTCTCGCCCATGGTTCCGTGATCGACCGGAGCGCTGCATCGATGATGGTTGCCGACTCCGGGTCGGCATCACCGTCGATCCTCGCCATGCCATCAAACGTGGGGGAGACGTGGAGGCGGCGGAGGCTGAACATGTGGTTGGCGTCGCCGAGTGCCGCAGCATGGTCGAGGTTCTGCCGCCAGTACTCGATGGCCCGCCGAAGTTCTCGCGGCGTGAGTGAGCACGCCACGTCGAGGAGCAGCGCCTCGTCACGGGCGTAGGTTTCTGGGTGGGCGTTGTGTGCCGCCACGAGGTGCCGGCCCCGGACGCTGTCGATTTCGCCGCCGGCGTAGGAGGCGGCCGTGAGTGGGATCTCGGAGAGGGTGGTGGCGGTCGCAACCATTCCACGAGCCTGTCTCCAGGAGAGACGGCACCGCTCGGCAAGCAACGAAACCGTCGACGGGTGTCCCAATGTACGGTGCAACTCTCGTCGATCGACCTCGGCGATACGCCGTGCACGTTCAGCACCGAGCCTCTCGATCGTCTGATGGATCTCGACGACCGAAGCCTCGAGGTCGTCGTCGAAGACGGTGTCGAGATTCTCCCCGGCCAAGTGATCGACCGGTATGTCGAGCTCCGTTGTTGCGAGTGCTGTACCGAACATACGTTCGATTCTCACAGGTCGGTGTGACAAAAACAAGACGTTCGGCATTGGAACCCTGGACTTCCGAAATCAGCGTCGGATTGTGGAAGCTGAGGGAGATGCCGCCCGAGCCCTGTCGGATTACTCGTCGAGGAAGATGTCTCGCTGGAGACCGGCATCGGGAACGTACGCATAGCCGGAGAGGTCGGTCACCCCGGCTTCGGCGAGGACCTCGTCATCGATGTAGAAGTTGCCGGTGGCTTCGCGGCTCGGGCGGTTGAAGATCTCATATGCGGCATCGGCAAGGATCTCCGGGCGTCGGGATTGCTGCATGGCGGCGTCACCGCCGAGGAGGTTCTGCACGGCTGCCGTTGCGATGATCGTGCGCGGCCAGAGGCTGTTCACCGCAATACCGTCATCTGCGAACTCGGCCGACATACCGAGCGTGCACATCGACATGCCATACTTCGCGATGGTGTAGGCGACGTGGTTCTGGAACCAATGCTGTGCGAGGTTGAGCGGGGGGCTGAGAGTGAGGATGTGCGGATTCTCGGCTCGTTTCAGGTGCGGGGCACACGTCCTCGACACGAGAAACGTTCCGCGGGTGTTGATGTCCTGCATCAGGTCGTACGACTTCATCGGGAGGTATTCCGTGCCCGACAGGTTGATCGCTGACGCGTTGTTGACGCAGATGTCGATGCCACCGAAGGCTTCAACGGTCCGAGCCACGGCCGCTGCGACCTGCTCGTCATGGCGGATGTCCCCGACGATCGGAAGTGCTACCCCTCCGACTGCCTCGATCTCTTCTGCTGCTGAGAAGATCGTGCCTTCGAGCCTGGGGTGCGGCTCAGCCGTCTTTGCGATCAGGGCGATGTTGGCGCCATCGGCAGCGGCCCGTTTGGCAATAGCGAGACCGATTCCTCGGCTGCCCCCGGACAGAAACATCGTCTTGCCGGCCAGACCGGGCATTTGCGCTCCCTCTCGTCGCTGCCGTCCCAGGCTACCGGTTCGCCACCGGACAGCAGACGGCACGCATGTCCTCTTGGTCCTCAACAGGCATAGCGACCAACGGTGGTCGCAACGTTCCGGCATGGAGCCCGACCATCGCCGCAGCGGCGTAGGTACCGGCCAAGCCATGCCACTCGACGTTCGACGCAATTGAGCTGAGTCGATCCTGGGCATTGGCATCGTCACGGGCGGCCGCAGCCAGTTCTGGGGCGTAGTTGCCCGAAGCGGTAATAGATCCATATGCGCCCCGGGTGAATGCTTCGTGGACGACACGTGATGCTCCGACAAAGAAATAGCGGTCTTCGCCCATCCCCTCGAGAATCGGATCGATCCGCTCGGGGTCGCCGCCGGAGTCCTTGATTCCGACGACGTTCGGGTGGCCGCAGATAGCGACGGCCGATTCGATCGGGAGCTCATACCCGGTGACGGCCGGCACCGAATAACAGAACACCGGGAGTGGTGAGAGATCGGCGACGAGGCCATAGAACGATTCGACGAGTTCGGCACTCCTGCGCAGAAGCAACGTCGGAGTGGTCACGAGCACGGCATCGGCTCCGGCATGTGCAGCTTCTGCGATCTGCTGAGAAGCCTGCCGAACCGATTGGGCCGAGATACCGGTCAAGAGATACGCCGACGAGCCGAGGTGATCGCGTGCGGTCGCCGTCAGCACGCCCCGCTCGCCCGGCTCGAGATACGGGCCCTGGCCGGTTGATCCACCGATGAGGAACCCGCCGAGACCCCACTCGGTGAGCTGCATCAGATTGTGGCGGTGAGCGGCGTCGTCGATAGAGCCGTGTTCGGCGAATGGCGTGATCAGCGCCGCCATCGTGCGAGGCGGTGTCTTCATCTATGCCTCCCAGGTCGAGTGGAAGAACTCACCGCGTGGCGTATCGACCCGCTCGTATGTGTGGGCACCGAAGGAGTCGCGCTGTGCCTGGATGAGGTTCGCGGGGAGCCGCCCGGATCGGTATCCGTCGTAGAACGCGAGCGCCGACGAGTACGCGGGGACCGGTATTCCTGCGGTGATAGCGCGACCAACGGTGCGGCGCCACCCTGGCTCGGCTTCGGCCACGGCGTCGCGGAAGAACCCCTCGAGGAGGAGGTTGGAGAGCCCAGGGTTCGCCCGATAGGCCGCAGTGATATCGGCAAGGAACCGCGACCGGATGATGCACCCGGCTCGCCAGAGCGAGGCGATCGTTCCAGTGTCGAGGTTCCACCCGAACTCCTCGGACGCTGCTTCGAACAGCATGAATCCCTGGGCGTAGGAGACGATCTTCGAGGCGTAGAGCGCATCCTCGAGATCCGAGATCACCTGATCCGGATCGTCGTCTATCGCTCCGCGTGGTCCCGTCAAGATTCCCGATGCCGTGGTGCGCTGGTCCACGAGTGACGACACGATCCGTGCGTAGACGGCCTCGGCGACGAGCGTGGTCGGCGCCGCCTGATCCATCGAGGCAACAACCGTCCACTTGCCTGTGCCCTTCTGGCCGGCAGCGTCCAGCACACGATCGAGGAGCGGGCTTCCGTCGGTGTCGATGGTGGCCATGATGTCCGCTGTGATCTCGATGAGGAACGAATCGAGCCGGCCCGTGTCCCACCGAGCGAAGATCGGCTGCATCGCGGCGGCGTCGAGGCCGAGGCCCCTGCTCATGATGTCGTAGGCCTCGGCGATGACCTGCATGTCGCCGTATTCGATGCCGTTGTGAACCATCTTCACGTAGTGCCCGGCACCTCCAGCGCCAACCCATTCGCAGCAGGGTTCACCTTCTGCGACAGCGGCGATCGACGTGAAGATGTCCTTGACCTGCGGCCATGCGGCGGTGCTGCCGCCCGGCATGAGCGAGGGACCGTACCTAGCTCCTTCCTCACCGCCGGAGACGCCCATTCCGATGAAGTGGATGCCCACATCGGAGAGTTCGGCGGTACGGCGTTCGGTGTCGGTGAACTGGGAATTGCCGCCGTCGATGATGATGTCACCCGGTTCGAGGAGCGGGACGAGCGCATCGATCTGTGCATCGACCGGTTCGCCGGCCTTGATCATGAGCACAACAATCCTCGGCTGAGTCAATGTCTGGACGAGCTCGTCGAGGGTGTGCGCTCCGATGATGGGGGCATCTGTCGCATCGTCGTCGAGGAACTCGTCGGTGCGCTCAGCAGAGCGGTTGTAGACGGCGATGGTGTAGTCGTGGTCTGCGATGTTCAGGGCGAGATTGCGGCCCATGACGGCGAGGCCGATGAGTCCGAGGTCAGCATGTTGGGGCATGGCGACGACGCTAGTCGTTATGCAGGGATCTGTTCGTCGTACAGCCAGGTCGAGAAGAGATCTCCGAGGTCACGGTCGGCGATGTCTTCCGCGAGGGAGATGAAGTCCTCGGTCGTGGCATTGCCGTCCGAGAATCGGTGGGCGTAGGTGCGGAGTGTCTCGAAGAACAGATCGTCACCGATCTCATCTCTGAGAGCGACCAATACGAACGACCCGCGTTGGTAGACGCTTCCGTTGAAGAGATCGTTCGGATCCGGCGTGCCGGGGGGACCGTATCCGGCGATTTCAGCGGCCTGGATACGGTTCGCCACCTCTTCTCGGTAGGCCCCTGGGCCATACAACTCCTCGACCCACAGCAGCTCGGCATAGGTCGCGAAACCCTCATTGAGCCAGATGTCGCTCCACTCTCCGACGGAGACCGAGTCGCCGAACCATTGGTGTGCAAGTTCGTGAACGAGCACGTACTCGAAGTAGGGGGATTCGACCATGGTCCGGCCGAAGACGGAGAGGGTTTGGTTCTCGAGTGCGGCAGGGAATCCGCCGACCACCGCGATTCCGTAGCGGTCGAACGGGTACGGGCCGAAGGCCTGCTCGAGCACGCGAACCATTTTCCCGGTTGTCTCGAGCGCCGCAGGTGGATCTGCTGCGAGGTCCGGTGGGAGGAAGTTGCTGATCGGAATCCCTGCGACCTCCGACGACATCGGATCGTCAACGAGGGTCCAGCCGTCACCGATGACGATGGTTGCGAGATACGGCGCCATCGGGTCGGTCATCGACCAGCGGTAGGTGCTTGCCGTCTCGCCTTCGTCGACCTCGACCAGCTCGCCGTTCGCTGCCACAGACAGTCGGTTCGGCACCGTGATGGCAAACGTGAACGTGGATTTGTCGAGCGGGTGATCGTTGGATGGGAACCACGAATGGGCAGCGTCGGGTTCGGCAGCGACGAACTGCTCGCCCTCCGGACCGGTGTGCCATCCGATGCCGAAGGGGATGGCAGATGAGATCATCGGTTCGGGTGTTCCGCTGTAGTCCATCTCGACCTCGAAGCTCTCACCCACAAGAATTTCGACGGGAGCCACGACGAGCTCTTCGTCGATGCGTTCATATGCAGGGGTATCGCCGTTCACCTCGAGGCGGTCAATCTGCCAACCGGTGAAGTCGAGGTTGAAGGAGTCGAGGTTGTCGATGGCGGTGGCGGTGATCACGACCGAGGCACCCACCGTGCCGTCGTCGCTGTACGCAATGTCGAGGTGGTAGTGGTCGACGTCGTACCCGCCGTTCCCAAGTGATGGGTAGTAGGCGTCGCCGATCCCGGCGGCCCCCGCGACAAACGTCGGGAGTGTTGTCGTGGTGGTTGAGGTGATCGTGGTGGGGACACTCGTCGATGATGCAGACACGGGAGCATCGGTTGTGCCCGCCTCCGAATCCCCGGTACACGACGCGGCAAGCAAACCCACAACAACGAGGACGGCTAGACGTCTCATACCCCAACGGTAGACCCGATTGCGCCTAGTCGGCAGCAGGTTTCTTTGGGCAGGCGACGAACGACGTAGGGCTCAGCCTCACATCGCAATGGCGCGAGCGACCGCATTCCCCATTTCGCTGGTTGAGGCGGCAGGCCCACTGCCGGAGATGTCGGCAGTCCGGAGCCCGGCAGCGAGCACGTCGTCCACGGCCTGGTCGACGGCGGCGGCCGCTTCGGGGAGGTCAAGTGAGTAGCGGAGCGCCATTGCGGCAGCGAGGATCGTCGCCAGGGGGTTTGCCAGATCCTCGCCTGCGATGTCGGGCGCCGAACCGTGCACCGGTTCGTAGAGACCGGGTGGATCGTCACCGACTGAGGCGGACGGAAGGAGGCCAAGCGAACCCGGCAGCATGGACGCTTCGTCGGTGAGGATGTCGCCGAAGAGATTGCCGGTGACAACGACATCGAAGTCCCTCGGGCGTGAGAGCAGATGCATCGCCATCGAGTCGACGAGCACGACCTCGAAATCGACGTCCGGGAACTCCTCGGCCATTACCCGATCAGCCGTCCGACGCCACAGGCGGGAGACCTCGAGCACGTTGGCCTTGTCGACCGAGGTGAGCTTCCCGCGGCGTACTCGAGCAGCCTCTCCCGCCATTCGAACGACACGTTCGATCTCCGGCACTGAGTAGACCATCTCGTTGCGGGCCACCAGGCCGTCGTCGGAAACCGAGGACGGACCGAAGTAGATGCCGCCGGTCAACTCTCGGACGAAGAGAATGTCGACGCCGGCGGCATCCCGAAGCGGCGAGGCAGACGGGAAGTGGACCTGGATGGGGCGAAGGTTGGCGTACAAGCCGAGTTGGGCCCGGATGCCCAGCAGACCGGTCTCTGGACGGGTCTTGGCCAGGGGATCGTCCCACTTGGGTCCGCCGACCGCTCCGAGAATCACAGCGTCGGATGCCCTGCACGCTTCGACGGTTGACATCGGGAGCGGGTCACCGGTGGCGTCGATCGCCGCTCCGCCGATCAGTTGCTCTTCGAACGTGAAGCTCAACCCGAATCGGGCGGCGACGGCCTCGAGTGCTTTGCGTGCCTCAGCGACAACTTCGGGACCGATACCGTCGCCGGGCAGGAGAACGAAATGGCTCATGCGCCGTCGTGACCAGACGAACCGTTGCGATCCGCCAGCGCTTTGTTGAGCGCCGACACGAAGGCCCGAGCCGAGCCTTCCACGACATCGGTCGAGATGCCACGGCCGGAGTAGGTGATCGGGCCGATCTGGATGATCACATTCACCTCGGCCATCGCATCAGCTCCAGACGTGAACGGGTTGACGCGGTAGTCGAGGAGTGTGGCCGGAATCTCGAACGCGTCCTGGAGTGCGACGAATGCAGCATTCACCATGCCGTCGCCTTCCGCCGTTGCCTCGAACTCGGTCTCACCTCGAGAGACACGTACGGTGGCCACCGGCGTCTCGCGGTCTCCACCGCTGAGGTGCAGGCCGACGAGTTGCACCTTGTCCGCCGATTCCTCGGTCTCGATCTCGACGATCGCCCTGAGGCCCGCCTCGCCGATCTCGCCCTTGCGATCGGCCAGTTCCTTGAACCGTTCAAAGGCAGTGCCGAACTCGGCGTCGTTGAGGGTCACGTTCATCTCGGCGAGTGCGGCCGCGAAGGCAGCACGGCCGGAGTGCTTGCCCAGAACGAGTTGCGACTGCTGGCCGACATCACTCGGATCCATGATCTCGTAGGTCTCGCGATTCTTGAGCACACCGTGCTGGTGGATCCCCGACTCGTGAGCGAAGGCGTTACGTCCGACGACAGCCTTGTTGAACTGGATCGGATAGCCGGTCAATCTCGAGACGAGACGCGACGTCTCGAAGATCTCGGTGGTGTCGGCTTGGATGTCGACGCCGAAGTAGTCCTGCCGTGTCTTGATCGCCATGATGATTTCTTCGGTCGATGTGTTGCCTGCCCGCTCCCCGATGCCGTTGATTGCTCCTTCGATTTGGCGAGCGCCGGCGTGGATGGCTGAAAGGGAGTTGGCGACGGCGAGGCCGAGATCGTCGTGGCAGTGTGTCGAGATGATGACGTCGGTGTTCCCGGCTCGCACGTCGTCGTAGACGCGTTCCATGAGTGCAACGAAGTCGGACGGTATCGCATACCCGACGGTGTCGGGGATGTTGATGGTCGTCGCACCGGCAGCCACCGCGATGCGGCAAGCCTCGACGACGAAGTCGGGGTCCGACCGGGTTGCATCCTGTGGTGAGAACTCGACATCATCAACGTACCTACGTGCCCGGGTGACCCCGTCTCGGATCGACTCGAGCACCTCTGCGGGCGTCTTTCGGAGCATCTGCTCCATGTGGATCGGCGAGGTAGATGTGAACACATGGATACGAGCACGGTCGGCATGCTGCAACGAATCAGCTGCCTCATCGATGTCGTTGGGCACCGTGCGGGCGAGCGAGGCAATCACGGGGCCGTGGACTTCGGCGGCGATACGTTTGACTGCCTTGTGGTCACCCGGCGAAGAGGCGGCGAATCCGGCTTCGATCACATCGACCTTCAGACGGGCGAGTTGTGTCGCGATGGCAACCTTGTCGTCCGGCGACAGTGCGATCCCGGGCGCCTGTTCGCCGTCGCGCAAGGTGGTGTCGAAGATGACGAGGCGATCAGTCATGTCTGGGCCTTTGCAGAACCAGGTCTCGACCCGGAGTCTCGAGTTTCACGTCTCAACTCTCGGGTCTCTCGTCTATACGTCATCAGCCGGCGTCTTTTCCACCAGGAATGGCATCATGACCCTCAGGTCGCGTCCGACGCGCTCGACCGAATGATCCGAGAGCGCGGCACGTTGGCCCAGGAGATTCGGTGCACCCGCTCGGTACTCGTCCATCCACTCGCGAGCGAATTGCCCGGACTGGATCTCGGCGAGGATCTTGCGCATCTCGGCCTTCGTGTCGTCGGTCACGATTCGCGGTCCGCGAGTGATGTCGCCGTACTCGGCTGTGTCGGACACGGAATGTCGCATCCAGGAAAGGCCGCCCTCGAACAACAGATCCACGATGAGCTTCAATTCGTGGAGCACCTCGAAGTACGCCATTTCCTCCGGGTAGCCGGCTTCCGTGAGAACCTCGAACGAGGCGCGAATCATCGAGTCAACGCCGCCGCACAGGATTACCTGCTCCCCGAAGAGATCGGTCTCGGTCTCGTCCTTGAACGTGGTCTCGATCACACCGGCGCGGGTCCCTCCGATGCCATGGGCATACGACAATGCGAGGGCGTGGGCGTTGCCCGATGCGTCCTGGTTGATCGCAACAAGCGCCGGAACGCCACTGCCTTCGACGTACTGGCGCCGCACGAGGTGACCCGGCCCTTTAGGCGCGACCATTGCGACGTCAACGTCCGGCGGCGGTGTGATGTAACCGAAGTGGATGTTGAACCCGTGAGCGAACAGCAGCACGTCGCCGGCCTCGAGGTTCGGTGCGATGACGTCGTCGTACAGGTCGGCTTGGACCTGATCGGGAACGAGGACCATGATGACGTCGGCCCACCCGGCCGCAGCTGCGGGATCGAGGACGGTCAGCCCGGCTTCGGTCGCTCGCTGCGACCTGCTCGACCCGTCGCGGAGGCCGACGACGACATCAACACCGGAGTCTTTGAGATTCAGTGCATGGGCATGGCCCTGGCTGCCGAAGCCGATCACGGCGACTTTGCGTCCTGCGATCAGCGTCGGGTCGGCGTCACCTTCGTAATACATCGTTGGCATGGCGCCTCCTCAGGCAGTCTTGAGTTGCTTCTTGGCCGACTTCTGATCGCGCGGTAGCGCGATTCGCCCCGACTTCGCCAGCGAGACGATGCCGTAGGCGTTCATCAATTGCAGGAAATCGGCCAGGCGTTCCGGTGGGCCGGTGACCTCGAACGTGATGGTGGCGACACCGACATCGACGGCTCGCGCCTCCCACACCCGAGCCGCATCCAGGATCTCACCGCGACGTTTGGGATCCGCGTTGACCCGGACCAGCATGATCTCGCGCTCGATCGCCGTACCCGGCTCGAACTCGGTCACCTTGACCGTGTGCACGAGTTTGTAGAGCT
>Ga0316197_10001277_pt1 | contig 18001 bp, 19 predicted proteins | sample OudBiesiAoxic_MG_FD_204939 | JGI IMG/M metagenome (GOLD analysis project Ga0316197, IMG submission 204939) | Coastal sediment microbial communities from Oude Bieten Haven, Netherlands - site A oxic | ecosystem: Environmental > Aquatic > Marine > Coastal > Sediment | place: Netherlands... | reverse complement strand
CGTCTGATGGGCCGTTGGGTCCGTTCGGTCCGGTGGCGTCGTCTGATGGGCCGTTGGGTCCGTTCGGTCCGGTGGCGTCGTCTGATGGGCCGTTGGGTCCGTTCGGTCCGGTGGCGTTGTCGCCGCCGCCCTGCTCGCGCTCCTGCTCGCGTTCTTGTTCCTGCCCGGTTGCCGGGCCGTTGCCGTTCTGGTTGCCGTCGCCGGGGTCGGCGCTCACCGCGGTGGCCGTCATCAATCCGAAGATCAGGGCTACGGCGGTGAGAAGTGCAAAGCGTCTCATTCTGGGTCCTCCTGGTTGACTGAGGTTCCAATGGGAGAGACGCCGCGGCGTTGAGAGATTCGACGGTCAATCAGGGATTTCTTCGGGTACGCTCACGTCCCGTGACCGACGCCTACTTCGTGACCAGCGATGGATTGTGGTTCCAGCCCACTGGGTTCGCCCGTGGGCCGTGGGATGCCGACTCGTGTCACGCCGGCCCGCCGACGGCGCTGCTGGTTCGAGCCCTGGAGCGCCTCGTTCCCAATGAGCGCCTCGTCCGCATCACCGTTGAGCTGATGCGGCCCATCCCAATGGCGGGCTTTCGAGTCCAAGCCGAGATACGGCGGCCGGGGCGCTCAGTGACCTTCAGTGAGGCGGAGATACTCGACGAAGACCGGGTGTATGCCCGGGCGTTTGCGATGCATCTGCGCCGACTCGACGACTTCGAAGCCGCCACGGCGCCGGTGGCCGTTCCCGACTTCGCCAACGCAGTCGCCGGCGAGTTCCCGATCCGGTCATCGACGCACGGCCTCGAGTGGTTGTTGTCATCCGTCGAGGTTCGCTACGACCCGGCCGACTCACTCGGCGCAGGTGGCCCAACCACGATGTGGATGCGCGCCAGAGTGCCGATCCTGAGCGACGAGGAACCTTCTCCATTCCAGCGCATCATGCCGCTGGCCGATTGCGGCAACGGCGCCAGCTACAACGAGTACCTCGACCGGGTTCTGTTCCTCAACCCGGATCTGGAGGTGTCGCTGCACCGCGAACCGGTCGGGGAGTGGTTCTGCTCCAAGGTGAGGTCGCATTGGCAGCCGGACGGCACCGGCATGTCGGACGCCGAGTTGTTCGACGTCGGCGGACCGGTCGGCCGCGCCGTGCAGAACCTGCTGCTGATGCCCGCCGGCTGAGCCGGCACCCGGCTAGGCCGACTCCGCTCTAACTCCGCGTCGCCCTGATGATGGCGGATTGCATTCCATCGGCGACTTCGTGAGTCGTGGTCAGTGAGACATTCACGAAGCCTGCCGCCCTGAGTCCCTGCTCGAACTCCTCGAACGAAAGGGCGCCGGCAATACATCCGACCCATTCACCACGCTCGCGTCGATCCTGCGGTGAGAGGTGGTTCTCGGCCACGACATCGGTGATGCCGATGCGACCGCCCGGCCGCAGGACCCTGGCCATCTCGGCCAGCACCTTGGGCTTGTCGAGCGACAGATTGATCACGCAGTTCGAGATCACCACGTCGACGGTGTTGTCCTCGAGCGGGATGTCCTCGATGACGCCCTTGAGGAAGTTGACGTTGGTGGCGCCGGCCTCGGCCTGGTTCTTGCGGGCGAGTTCGAGCATTTCGTCGGTCATGTCGAGGCCGTAGACGAACCCCGTCGGTCCGACCCTCGTGGCGGAGAGCAGCACGTCGATTCCGCCGCCGGAGCCGAGGTCGAGCACCTTCTCGCCCTCGCTCAGTTCGGCGACGGCCGTCGGGTTGCCGCAGCCGAGGCTGGCGGCGGCTGCCTTGGTCGGGAGCGTTGCGATGTCCTCGGCCGAATAGAGGGTGGTACCGAAGTCTTGGGCTCCATCTGAGCAGCAGTCGGTGCTACAGCAGCTACTGGCTGCGTCGGTGGCCGCCGTGGCATAACGATCTCGGACGTCTTCGAGAGTGGTTGGGTCGGTGGTGTCGGACATGGCAGCTCCCTGCGTCGTATTGATGGAGTTCGATATGTGTGACGATATCAGACGCATCGACGAACGTCAATATGTTTGATACACTGTATTCCATGGACCCCACCATCCAGCCATGTTGTGAGCCCGTGCTGGCCGAGCCGATTGACTCCACCGAGGCCGAGGAGTTGGCTCACGCCTTCAAGGTATTGGCCGATCCGACCCGACTCCGGTTGCTGAGCCTGATCGCCAACGCTGCCAACGGAGAGATGTGCGCCTGCGACCTGGTCGCTCCGGTCGGCCGTAGCCAACCCACAGTCAGCCACCACCTCTCGATCCTGGCCGATGCCGGGTTCCTCACCCGAGAGCAGCGAGGGAAGTGGGCCTGGTTCGCCATCGTCCCCGAGCGTGTCGCAGGATTGAGCGACGCCTTGGCTGCTTCCTGACGGCCCGGGCACAGACTCCTATTCCATGTACGGCTCGCGACGCGGTCGGACATCGACGTCGATGCTGTAGAGCGATGTTGACGCGGTGATGAACAGGGTCTTCCAGTCGGGCCCTCCGAACGTGAGGTTGCCGACTTTCTCCGGCACCGCGATGAAGTCGATGCGCTCGCCGGTGGAGTCGAAGACCCAAACGCCGCCGGGGCCGGTCACCCAGACGTTGCCCAATTCGTCGCACTTCATGCCGTCGGGCTTGCCGGCGACCTCATCGGACTTGACCCCGGTGGCGAAGAGTTGCTCGTTGATGAGCGAGCCATCGGCCTCGACGTCGAAGCGGCGGATGAGGCCGTTGGTGGTGTCGTTGATGTAGAGGTGTTCCTCACCGAGGCTGAAGCAGAGACCGTTGGGGGTCTCGAAGAGATCGCGGGGCACCACCAAATGGAGCGACCCGTCGGGATCGATTCGAAAGACACCCTGCCAATCGAGTTCTTGGGGGCGGACGATCCCGTAGTCGCCGTCTTTTCTCCCGTAGTAGGGATCGGTGAAGTAGATCGCTCCATCGGACCGCACCACGATGTCGTTCGGGCTGTTGAGCTCGGCATCTTCGAAGTGGCTGGCGATGGTCACTTGGTCGCCGTCGGGAGCTTCGCGGGCGACGGTTGAGATGGCATGGTGGCAAACCAGGAGGTTGCCGGCGCCGTCGTAGGTGAGACCGTTGCTCTTGGACGACGGCCTCCGATCGTCCCGGATACCGGTTGTGGGGTTCCAGCGGGACCGCACGTCGCCGGGGATGTCGGAGAACACCAATTCGCCGGCACGGTGGTCCCAGACCGGTCCTTCGGTGAAGATGAAGCCGGTCGCTAGTTGCTCCACGGCGCGTTTCGGGTCGCGGAGTTGTGTCATCGAGTAGCTCCTCGGTTGCGGGACTCCAACACTAGGAGGCGCCGCTCCAGGCAGGGCTCAGCCGCAGGGGACCGCGGGGATGTTGCCGACCGATCGACACACTCCACCGGTGCCGGTTTCAATAGTCACCGTCGGAGCGAAGAAGCTGTTGACTTTGGCAACGGTGCGGCCGAGCGATCCGGTTGAGATGGCCACCGGGCCTGCGGCACTCAGTGTGTTCTCGACAACTCGTGCGGTCCCGTCCGAACCGGCGACATCGGATGCCTCTACGGTGATGCCGGAGCTGCGGGCCTCGAGGTGTGACGAGCGCACCAGCACCCGGCCGTTGGGCCAGTCGAACGACGCCGACAGCAGAATGCCGGCGGCTCGCAATGTGCTGCGCTTGACCACCACCGCTCCGTCCTGCTCGGGCACGAGGTCATCTCCGGCGCAGCAACCCGCGGTCAACTCGAGGAAGCCGGCGACGTCGATGACGCTATCGACGACCCGGATCGTCGTTTCCGCGGGACTGCTGATCGCGACGAGATTCCCCGACCCCGTGAGTTCCACTTCCCGCAGGACGAGGGTGGCGCCGGGGGCGAGAACGACGCTGCAGTCGCCGACGAGGGTGCCGGCGCCTCCGACGAAACGATCCGTTCCCGTCACGTCGATCCTGCCGTCGGCGTTGCGGTCTGCGGCGAAGTCGGCCGCGTCGGACGGAGCGGCGAGCGCCGATGCCATCGGCAGTACCGCACCGAGGGCGAAGGCGGCGAAGATCGTGAGTCGTTTCATTGGCGCTCCTGGTGAGGTCAACTGCGCCGAGCGTAGCGGCGGATCGCCGCCGGGGAGTGAGAGATCCTCTAGATCCGATCCGAGGCAGAGCGGCGACGCGGCGCCACATTCGACCTGAAGGTCTTTCACGACCAGGTCATCGGCAATGGGGCGATGCGTCTCGATCTTCTCCGCGAGGTAGTCCTCGAAGCCTGAACCTCTCCGGCGAGGCCCGGGGGTCAAGAACCGCAGCTGGCGCACACACGAACAGGGTTGGGGAATGGTCGAGCGCTACGCTGTCGCGATAGTCCCACCTGGCGTCGAGGAGGTTCCGGTGAACGTCGCCGATCCATACGCACATATTCGCCTGGCACTTCACGCCGCCTTGGTCGGTGGTGATCCGGGCACCGCGTACGGGCTGGTCCGGGAATTGATGGAGGAAGGTGTCTCGTTCGACGCGGTTCTGTTCGACTACCTCGGCGCCGTCCAGCGCGAGGTGGGGACACGCTGGCAGCAGGCCGACTATCGAATCGCTCAAGAGCATGCAGCCTCGAGCACCACGGAGACCGTCGTAGGTCTGCTCGCCGGATCGTTCGACGCGGACGCCGAAGCCCCACACGTTGTGGTTGCCAGCGCCGAGGGCGACTCCCACTCTCTGCCGGCTCGGATGGTCTCGGCGTACCTCACCTCACTTGGATGGCGGGTGACGTTTCTCGGCTCAAGCATCCCATCTGGAGATCTCGGTGCGTTCCTTGCCGACGAGCAGCCCCAAGCCTTTGTCCTGGCGTGCTCGTTGAGTTCGAACTTGCGCGGCGCCCGAGCCGGCATTGAAGCCGCCCACGATGCCGGCGTCCCGGTGGTGGCCGGCGGGCGGGGGTTCGGGCACAACGGTGAGCGGGCTTCGGCTCTCGGTGCCGACGCCTGGATGGCCGATCCCCGTGGCCTCGACGATCTGCTGCGAACTTGGGATCCCGATCCGGCGGCGGCTGAGGCCGCAGTGTTCGACAGCGGGGACCTTGATGTGCTCGAAGAGCTCCGCTATTCGACCGTGGCCACAGTGGTTGATGCGTTGCCCCCATCGGAAACGGCGAACGACGCTGGGTTGCTGCGGGCGGACGTGAACCTACTTTGGGATGTCTTGTCCGCCTCCGTGCTGGTCGCCGACCCGGCCGTCGTCGCCGAGTTCATCTTCTGGCACGACGCGCTGGCTCCAGATAGCGGGCGGGTGATCGCGATCCGCGACCTCGTTGCCGCATTGCGTGACACTTTGCCAGACGAAGCTTTGGTGGCGCACACCTACCTCGATCTTGGGCTCGAGATGGCCGATTCGGAACAGGCCTCCTAGAGCTCGTTCCCCGAGCGCTCCCCGGCTGCATAGGCCACGAGGTTGCCGATCGTCGTGGCTGCGATCGCCTCGAGGGCCTCTTCGGTGAAGAACGCCTGGTGACCAGTGATCAGCACATTCGGAAAGGTGAGCAGGCGAGAGAAGAGGTCATCCTGGAGGACTTGGTTGGAGAGGTCGTCGAAGAACAGTTCTTCCTCTTCTTCGTAGACATCGAGGCCGAGACTGCCGATCTTGCCCCGCTTGAGGCCGTCGATGACTGCGGCAGTGTCGATCAGCCCCCCTCGACTGGTGTTGATCAGCATCACGCCATCTTTCATCGCGCCGATCGCGTCGGTATTGACCATGTGGTAGGTCTCGGGGGTCAGCGGAGCGTGGAGGGTGATGATGTCGGATCGAGCGACCAAATCGTCGATGTCGACATACACCAACCCAACCTCTGCCGCGTCTGGGTTCGGGAATCGGTCGTAGCCGAGCACGTTGCATCCGAATCCCCGGAGAATGGTGGCGACGGCCAGGCCGATCCGGCCGGTCCCGATCACGCCGACCGTCCGGCTGGCGAGGTCGAAGCCGAGCAGCCCCTCGAGCGCGAAGTTTGCCTCGCGCACCCGGTTGTAGGACCGATAGATCTTGCGGTTGAGAGCAAGGATCAGCGCCACGGTGTGTTCGGCCACCGACGTCGGCGAGTAGGCGGGAACTCGGACCACGGTGAGATCGAGGCGATGCGCCGCGTTGAGGTCGACGTGGTTGAACCCCGCCGAGCGAAGGGCGACGATCCGGACGCCGAGTTCGGCCAACTCCTCCAACACGGGCGCCCCAAGATCATCGTTGACAAAGGCGCAGACGGCGTCGTAGCCGCGGGCCAGGCCTGCGGAGCGCACATCGAGGTGGGCCTCGAAGAACTCGACCTCGAGGTCGGCTTCGGCGGCGGCCTCGCCCAAGAAGCGTTTGTCGTACGGTTTGCTGGAGAAGACGGCAACTCTCATCGTCGACAGCTTATGACGTTGCCCGTCGCTGCGTGCCAGTCGATGCCCGTTTCCCTAACCTCCTCAGCCGGCGAGGTGGAAGGTCTCGGTCAGCCTCGAACCGACCGCTGGCCCCACCGGCACGGTGGCACAGGGAAGGGAAAGGGTGAAGACCGTTTCTCCATCGTGGCCGTAGGTGACGTCTCCACCCATTGCCCGCGCCAACTCCCGGCTCACGGTGAGTCCGACGCCAACGGAGGCGGCGACGCCTGGTCGCTGACCGGCACGGTGGTAGCGATCGAAGATGGCACGCTGCTGCTCGATGGGTAGTTGCGGCCCGGAGTCACGAATCTCCAGCATCATCGTGTCGCCGGTGCCTCTCACGACGACGCGGATCGGGTCTCTGCCGTAGCGCTGGGCGTTCACGATGAGGTTGCGGATGATCTGGCGGAGTCGCCCGGCGTCCGCCAATATCGGCCCAAGACCCGGCACGAACTCAATGGATATGGCGTCTTCCAGCCCGAGACTCCGCAACGTGGCCATCACCTCTGCGGTGGCGTTGACCGGCTCGAGCTCGATGTGGAGTGATCCGGCTTCGGCCAGCGCCGCAGCCAAGAGGTCCTCGACGATGATCGCCAAGTCGACGCTCTGCGCGGCGACGAGACCGACGAACTCTCGAAGCTCGTCGGTCTCGAAGTCGTCGAACGACTCACGCAGTTCCTCCGAGAGTCCAACGACGGTGGTGAGTGGGGTGCGCAGCTCGTGGCTCACTGCAGCGATCAGCTCATCCTTCGACTCGACCAGCGCCTCGAGTTGTTCGTTGGCCATGCGGCTGTCGGTGACGTCCACGATCGCGACCACCGTCTGCGAGAGGTCGAGTTGCCCGTCGACGCGAGGCACCGTCCACGACAGCAAACCCTCGAGCCGCTCGCCTTGCAGGGTGCGACCATGGCGGACCTCGCTGACCACACGGTCGCGACCTTCCCACACAGCAATAGGCTGCGGGATGAGCGAGGCGAGGGAGGCTTCAGTAAAGGTGACCGGATCGAGCCGCCCGAATACGTTCATACGATCCGAGGCTCCGACCAGCGAGGCGGCGGCCACGTTGACTTCGGTGATCTCGATCAGTTGGGCGAGGCGGGCGATCTCCTGGAAGGCAACGACGGTTACGGCGATGATGGTCATCATGCCCACGACCGGCTGATTGAGTTGTGCAAGGTCGCCCACCGGGCGCGGGTGGTCAGGCTCAAAGACCATGGTGGTCTGTATCGGCGGGGAGCTTCTCAGGTGACGGTCTCAGTGCCGGTCTGACACCTGATATCGTTGATGGCACCAGCCGCCGACCGCTGAGAGGAGGACCTGTGGAAGTCAGAGCAGTCGCAGCACCAGTGCTGCGCGCATCGGTCATCTCATCCCGGGTGCTCGCGACGTCTGGTGTTCGTGCGTTGTAGAACCCGCCATCCAGAGAGACGGGAGTTCCCCCGAGCTCCAGGAGTGTTCTCTGGTGCCTTCACCCCAACTCAACCAACCTGAGCAGCGAACGCCGATGCCGGGACTCACCGCGTACGGATGGAGCAAATCTCTAGCCGCCGACTTCGCCACAATTGCTGGGCCTGATCATGTGCCGGGGCGCGTCATCAGAGTCGATCGGGGAAGTGTTCTTGCCGCCACCGCGTCGAGCGTCATTCGCTGTCACCCCGGCCGCGTCGCGCCCCACCCCGCCTCTGCGCCCGGTCCGCCGGCAACCGGTGACTGGATTGCCGTCCTCGCCGAGCCTGACGGGAGTTGGGTACTCGATGCCATCCTGCCGCGTCGGTCGGTCATCGCGCGGCTCACTGCTCTCGGCGACGAAAGGCAGATCCTGGCGTCCAACGTCGATCTCGTGTTCGTCGTCCACGGGCTCGACCGCGACCCCAAGCTGCGCCGCCTGGAGCGGACGCTGGTGATGGCCTGGGACAGCGGGGCGACGCCCGTTGTCGTACTGACCAAGACCGATCTTGTTGATGGCGGCAGCGACGGGCCCGGCGTCGCTGTGGTCGTCGAGGAGGTGCAGTCAATCGCCCCCGGCGTCGACGTGATCGCGGTCAGCAACGCCACCGGTCACGGGATCGACGCGATCGACCGTCAGATCGGACCGGGGACGACGGTTGTGCTGATCGGCGAATCCGGCGCCGGGAAGTCGTCGTTGGTGAATCGCCTGCTCGGCGAGGAACGCCAGATCACGGCGGAGACCCGCGAGAGCGATGCCAAGGGACGCCACACCACCGCATCTCGGGAGCTGATTCCTCTGCCGGTGGGTGGGGTATTGATCGACACCCCCGGTCTGCGCGGCCTCGGGCTTTGGGAGGGCGGCGACGGGATTGCGTTGGCCTTTTCCGATATCGAGGGATTCGCCGCCGCCTGCAGGTTTCGCGACTGCGGCCACAACAACGAGCCCGGTTGTGGTGTCCTCGAAGCGGTCGAGGCCGGGGAACTCAACGAGGCCCGGCTCGCCAGCTACCAGAAGCTGCAGAAGGAGCTCGCCAACGAGTCGTTGCGCTCCGACGTGCGGGCGCGGCGGGCCTCCGAACGCGACGGCGGCCGCCGCTACAAACGATCGAAGGAAGGCAAGGCGGAGTGGTAGGCGATGGCGGCGTACCCGACCACGTGGTTTCGTGGCCCTGCGGTGTCGCCTGAGTTGCGAAGGTCCAGTGTTTCGGGGCTCATTGAAGCGGTAACCGTGGCGGCCAACAGGGACCGCACCGGCGAAGCGCCGCAGGCTTGATCGGGGTGAATGGCAGCAGGATCGCCGGCGACGATCGCATCGACTGTGGCGCGATCGCGACGCCGGGCCTCCTCATACGGCAAGTAGTGACTCAGGTCGGAGCTGATCACCACCAAGTCCTCCTCACCCCAGCAGCGATCGAGGAAGGCTCCGCCCCGCACAAACGGGACGTGCCCCACCACGGCAGGCAGCAGCTTCCATCCGTCGGTGAGGATGCGCTGGAGAAAGGGAAGCTGGACCTCGATGGCGTGTTCGCGTAGATGGGGATCGTCGGCGACAACTGCGGCGCGGGCGGCGACGAGTCTCTCGCGCAACTCGACGTCGACCGATATCTCGCCGAGGGGAGTCCGCCATACATCGAATCCGCTGAGCGCAATCGTGTCGAACGGCACCGTGTGGTTGGGGCCGAGCACTATGGCCGTCCTCACCGTGCGCCCCTGATCGAGCAGGCGTCGGTAGGCCGTGGCGGCGACCGGGCCGGAGTACACGTATCCGGCATGCGGCACGATCATCGCGCCGAGCGGCTCCACCCGGATCGGCACGCGAGCTTCATGGACCATGAGGTCCACGCTGGCGGCCAACTCCGCGGCTTCGGCTGGGTAGAAGCTGCCGGCAACTGCCGGCATGCGGACGCTGGTCACGGTTGGGCTTTCGTTATCCGAATTGGACGGCGACGCGGTCCCCACGAACCAGCCGGTCCTGAGAATCTGCCGGCGATCTGGTGCCCACACCCGTCGCAGCGACCGGTGTCGTCAAGCCGATAGCTGGCGATTGTGTACCAGTCGCGTTCGACGACCAGCTCACGACAGGCCGGGCATCGGGTGCTTGAACCGGCCCGATCGTGGACATTCCCAACGTACACATAGCGGAGCCCGTGGTCGGCGGCAATGGTGCGCGCCCGCCGCAGGGTGTCGGCGGGAGTGGCCGGAGTATCGAGCATCCTGAAATCGGGGTGGAACGCCGTGAAGTGAAGCGGGATGTCCGGACCCAGATGCTCCGCAATCCAAGTGGCCAATGCGGTCAGTTCGGCATCACCATCGTTGTGGCCGGGGATGAGGAGCGTGGTCAGTTCCACCCAGGTGTTCGTCTCGCAATGGGCGTACTCGATGGTCTCCAGCACCGGCTGGAGTGATCCGGAAGCCAAGTGTCGATAGAACTGTTCGTTGAACGCCTTCAGATCGATGTTGGCGGCATCGAGGTGGTTGAACAGAGCGGCGCGTGGGGCTGGGTTCACATAGCCGGCTGTGACGGCAACGGTCTTGATTCCTCGCTCTCTGCAAGCCATCGCAGTATCAATTGCGTACTCGAGGAAGACGACCGGATCGTTGTAGGTGAATGCAACGCTCGTACATCCCAGGCTTTCGGCAACGGTGGCGATGCGCTCCGGTGACGCCGCGTCCGTCAACGTGTCGATCTTCCTTGACTTGCTGATGTCCCAGTTCTGGCAGAAGCGGCACGCCAGATTGCAGCCTGCCGTACCGAATGAGAGCACGGCAGTGCCGGGGTAGAAATGATTGAGCGGCTTCTTCTCGATCGGATCGATGCAGAAGCCGCTCGACCGACCGTACGTGGCGAGCACGACCCGATCGTCGCACCTGCCGCGTACGAAGCACACACCGCGCTGGCCATCCCGCAGCTTGCACGCTCTGGGACAGACGTCGCATTGGACGCGCCCGTCCGTGCGCAGGTGCCAGTACTCGGTGGGGATCGTGTCGCTTCGGTTGAGATCGAGTTGCGGTGTCATAGGGACTCCCTACTCACTCTCAGGCGAGAGGCTCCGGTTCCGCAAGGGCCAAAGGGCGGTTCGGTCAGTGGCCGGCGTGCGGGAAGCCGTTGAGGTCAAGCACGTCGATGATCGACGCGAGGTCGCGACGCATCGCAGGTCCAGTGGGCAGTCCGGTGGCGTCGACGACCCGGTTGTAGATCTCAAAGGCACCGGCAACGCACGCCGCCTTGAGCGCAGGCTCCGGGCCCAGCACGGCCGCGACGGCTGCAACGGTGCTGCCATTTGAGGCCGTGCCGACCGACGACAACCCGAGGTTGATGAGCTCCCGCCCGGCGGCCAGGCCGGGATCGGCAGCGGGAGTCACGATGGCGGCCAATTCGAGATCGTGGTTGGTTTCGGTGGCGCTCCAACTGAGCATCCGGGCGTGCGAGAGCGTTCAGTAGAAGCACTCATTGGCGAGTGACGTCGATGTGGCGACCAGTTCGATCTGGGTGCGGTGTAGCCCGTCCTTGGTGATGTCCGGATCTGCCATCTCAGGCCCCGTCATGTAGAGGGCTTCGGTGATCTCGATCATGGTCTGCTGCGCGGCCGGTACGGCGGCGAGCACGTTCGGCGGGATCGGGGGGCTTGCCATGGCGACCCAAGCGCTCCGCTTCTTGACCGCAGGCGGTACCGGATCCCGCGATGGGGATCCGTCGAGCGGTGTGGGCAGGGGCTCGAGGTCACATCCCAGCAGTCGGGTAACCGTGTCGATGGCGACGACCTCTGAGACGATCCCGACCAACTCGACATAGCGCCCCAAGCCGATCCCGTCGATGACGGCGCCGACCTGTGTTTGTGTTGTGGTCGCCGGTGTCGCTGCCAGCCGCGCCACGGCGTCGCTGGCTGCAGCGGGTAGCAGCGGATCTCGATCGTCCGACCCCCGGCGATTGGCTCGGGCGAGGTGGGCTATTGCGATTCGCTCCGGCCCGGTCCACCACGTCCCCGGGGCAGCAACGTGGCCCCAGGTGCGGGAGAAGAGCCGCCGTAGCTTCGGGGTCACGGCGACGGGGCTCTGCTCGAGAGTGAACATGGCGTTGGTCATTGGCTCTGTTCGAGTTGCCGCATCAGTTCCTCGAGGAAGTCGTCGCCGGCTGATGTCTGCGTCTGATCTTGGAGGCTGCGGAGCCGGTCGATGGTGTTGAGTTGCATCTGCGCTCTGGCGCAGCCGAGTTTGGCGCCCAGGTCGTAGTAGTCGCTGACAGAAACCTTGTCGACGAGGTCCTCGATGTCCGTCTCGGGAACTCTGCCGCTGGTGCGTTCGGCCAGGCCATCGACGCTCGCTGCCGCGGTCCGCACTGCCGACACGAAGAGCTCCGATAGGCGATCGCAGTCGCGAACCTGATCCAGCGTGGCATCCAGGTCGAACTCAATATCGGACACGCGGTCGCGCACTGCGATGGCCTTCTCCTGGACGCTGCCGCAGCAGGCAGCGACCGTGGCGGCGAGAGCTGCGGCGATGGTCAAACGTCTGATGGGCGAGTCCCCTTGCGAGATCGTTGGGGTGACCCTACCGAACGAGATGCAGTCGATGTCGCCTCAGTTTTGGCCCGCAAGAAACTCGAGGAGTACGGCTTCCAACTCCTCGCCGTGGTCGATGAACAGGTTCGTACCGTGCCGGCTACCGGCCAGGATGAGCACTTCTGCGTCGGGCCGCACCGAGCGAATTGTCTCGGCGTCTGCGGGATAGGGCGCGTCGTCCTCGGCGGCAATCAGCAACAGGGGAGCGGTTGAGACTGCGACGCCGCCAATTGCGTCGGACCCCTCGAAGACGGCCGGAGCCGACAGCGAAGCAGCGCCGGCGAACTCGCGGTCGGCGGTTGCGGTCAAGACCCCGGTACCGCCCATCGAGGCGCCGATACCGAACACCCGAGCCGCTCCGGAGTCCACCGCGTAGTCAAAGGCCGCGGTCACGTCGGTCGAGACGGAGAAACCGCCGCCTTCCGAGTTCCCATAGCCGCGGAAGTTGAAGGCGATCGCCGAGTAGCCCTGGTCGGCAAGGACCGCAGCAAAGTCGAACCACGACTCCATCGAGGCAGGAAGCATGTGAGCCAGAACGACGAGGTCCGGTCCGGCGCCGAAGCGGCGCCCTTCCAACATGACTCCGTCGCTGGTCTGGAAGCTGACGGCCACGCCCTCAGATGGAACGTCGGCAGTTGTGAGTGTGGTGATCGCGGCTGAGGTCGTTGCCGGGGCCTGCGACGTGGAGCTGCTGAGGGTCTCCGTCGTTGAGGTGGTGAGGCCGGTGGTAGTGGTCGATGAGTCCGAGCCTCCACACGCCGTCAGGGTGATGATGAACAGAGTGATGGTTGCGATGAGTGGGCGGAACGTCATATTGCCGTCAAGCATGGCACACACCCGGAAACCGGTAGCGATTCGACGCAGCGTCGTGGCAGAGGCCCGATCGGGTGCTCCTCGAATGATCATCTGACGCCGCTCCGGCGGCAACACTCACCCGATGGCATAGACTTGGGACACCTCAATCGAAGGAGCCTCATGAAGAAGATATTCAAGCTGGCGGTCTTTGCCGGCATCGTGGCCGGCGTGACGAAGCTGGTCCAGGCCAAGAAGGCGGAGTGGAGCGGGCTGTCGGAGGCCCAGGTCCGCGACAAGCTGGATACGACGATCGGTCGCAAGGTCGATGACCCCGACAAGATGGCCGAGATCAGCGACAAGGTCGTGTCGAAGATGAAAGAGCGCGGCATGATCGAGTCGGCTCCTTCCGAAGAGGGCAACGGCGGCACCTCCGTGGACGCTGCGGACGAGGCCCCGGCGGAGGAGTAGGCGAGCTCCGGGCAGGCCCTGGCCCTCCCGCCGCCGGACCGGTGGCCCGAGCGGCGCGGTCTCCTTGAGGTGGAGCGTGGTTCGGCGCGCCAAGATGCCACGGCGGACCGAGTACCACCTGACGATCGAAGCGAGTGAACATGCAGTACCGCACATTGGGGCGAACCGGCTACGAGATCTCCGCCGTTGGCTTTGGAGCATGGGCCATCGGGGGCGACTGGGGATCGGTGACCGATGACGAGGCCGGAGCGGCGCTCAATGAGGCCGTTGACCGTGGCATCACCTTCTACGACACGGCAGACGTCTACGGCAACGGCCGCAGCGAGCAGCTGATCGCACGGCTCCGCCGGGAGCGACCCGAGTTTCGGATGGTGGTTGCGACCAAGGCCGGACGCCGTCTCAATCCGCACACCGCCGACGGCTACACGGCGGAGAGCATCGAGGCGTTCATCGATCGCAGCCGGGTGTACCTGGAGATGGAGACACTCGATCTGGTGCAACTTCATTGCCCGCCGATCGACGTCTACTACCGGCCTGAACTGTTCGCCGCCCTCGACGAGATGGTCGAGCGCGGCAAAATGATGCACTACGGCGTGAGTGTCGAGCGGGTCGAAGAGGCGCTCAAGGCCATCGAGTACCCCGGCGTGGCGACGGTGCAGCTCGTCTTCAACATGCTCAGGCACCGTCCTGCCGAACTGTTCCTGCGCGAAGCCGCCGCCCGCAACGTCGGTGTGATTGCTCGGGTGCCGCTGGCCAGCGGGTTGCTCACCGGCAAGATGTCGCCAGATTCGGAGTTCGGGGCCGACGACCATCGGCAGTACAACCGCAAGGGCGAGGCGTTCGATGTCGGCGAGACATTCTCAGGGGTCCCTTTCGACGTTGGGCTCGAAGCCATGGAGGAGCTGCGTCCCCTGGTGCCTGAGGGAACGACCCCGGCACAGTTGGCGCTGGCGTGGATCCTGTCGCACGAGGCCGTCTCGACGGTCATCCCCGGCGGCAAGAACCCCGCGCAGGTTGCCGACAACGCCGCAGCGGTGGATCTGGTCCCACTGCCGGCAGAGACCATGGAGCGGGTCGCCCAGGTGTACGACTCCTACGCCCGCCCCCACGTCCACCACCGCTGGTAGCACCACGGGTCTACGACTCGATCGGTGGGAGCCTCCGGAAGAGGCCCTCGGGGATGGGTGCGTCGACTCGGAGCAGCGCCAGATGCCACGACGGCGATGACCCCAGCGACCAGCGCAGGAACCACGTCACAAGTCGGCCGATCGTGATGGCGCCGGGGACTTTTCGGATGCCCAAGGTACGCCGCAACCGGGGCGTGATGGTGGCTGCCGCGGCCAGAAAGAGCAGCCGGTAGGCGAAGCGAACGATGAGCGGCAGGGGCGGCTTCCGCAAGAATGCCACGGTCTCGTCCATTCCCGGTGATGGCATCACATCGGGATGGTGCTCGAGCCAACCGGCCAGCGCCGGCGCCGTCTGCGGCATTGGGTCGGCGTCGAGCAGCGCTCCCACCGCGGCTTGCTCGGCTACGAAGCGGTCGGCCTCGGCCGCGGTGAGCGACCCAGGACCGAACACCTCATAGGCGACGAGAAACGAATCGGTAAGGGCGTTGTGCACCCAGGCCGCCATCTCAGGTGTGTCGGCGGAGTACGGGCGACCCCGGTGGGAGATCCCGGTGACGCGGCGATGCATGGTCCGGACGATGCCGACCGCCTCATCTACCTCGGGCATGGCGCCATAGGCAGTTGCGGTCACGTAGGCGGAGGTGCGCGACAGTCGACCCAGCGGATCAACCCGGTAGCGGGAATGGTCGGATACACCGGCAACTACCTCGGCGTGGGCGGCCTGCACGATAAGCGCTCGAATCCCGCCGATGAACGCAGCGGCATCACCTATCACCGGCCAGGTCATTGAATCCGGCCCGAAGAGTCCGGGGTCACCGTGGTACTGCAGCGAGTTGGCGAGCGGATAGGGCGCATGGGCAAACAGACCAACAGTCGTCCCCGTAACCCGCTCTTGGATGATGTCGAGCACCCGCTTGGCGCTCTGTGTGATGCGGTTCATTTCGTCCTGCCTCTTCATGAGACTACGGAGCCGGCGCAACGGTCGGACGCCCCCGTCGCTTTGGGCGGCCTCGTCCTGGTGGACGGGCCTCGTCCTGGTGGACGGGCCTCGTCCTGGTGGACGAGCCTCGTCCGCTACTGGCGCTTCTTGGCCTGCTTGCGGGCGCTTTCCGTCAGGTGACGCTTGCGGACCCTGATGGCGGTTGGGGTGACCTCAACCAGTTCATCCTCTGCGATCCACTCGATCGCGGTCTCCAAGGTGAGTTCACGCGGCGGCTTGAGTTTGATGGCCTCGTCCGCCTGGTGAGTGCGCATGTTGGTGAGCTGCTTGCCCTTGGTGGCGTTGACGTACATTTCTTCGGGGCGGCTGGCTTCGCCGATCACCATGCCCTCGTAGACATCCACCCCGGGTCCGACGAAGAGCTCGGCGCGTTTTTGGAGATTGTCGAGTGCGAATGCGGTCGCCACGCCGATCCGGTCGGCGGTCATGGCCCCGCCGGTACGGTGGGGGAGTTCGCCCGCCCACGGCATCCACCCTGCGTGATGCTGGTGAACTAGGGCGGTACCTCGGGTGGCGGTCATCAGCAGCGAACGGAACCCAAGCAGCCCGCGCGCCGGCGCCGTGATGGTGACGATCGTTCGCCCGGGGTCTCCCGGTCGCAGGTCGGTGACCTTGCCCTTGCGGGGGGCCACGGCCTGGGTCACCGTGCCGACGTGCGCATCGGGGACGTCGACGACGGCACGCTCGACCGGCTCGTGGGGTTTGCCTTCGACCTCGCGGATGATGACCTCGGGGCGGCTCACTTGGAGCTCGAATCCTTCGCGCCGCATCGACTCGATCAACACCGCTAGTTGCAGTTCGCCGCGGCCGGCTACTTCGATCACCTCGGGCGACGAGGTGGCGCCGATGCGGATCGACACGTTGCCGAGCACCTCGCGGTCGAGTCTTTCCTTGATCTGGCGTGAGGTGAGGTACTTGCCGTCACGTCCGTTGAGCGGCGACGTATTGACGCCAAAGGTCATCCGGAGCACTGGTTCGTCAACTTGGAGTCGGGGCAGCGGTTGGGGATCGACCGGGTCGGCGAGGGTGTCGCCGATCTCGACCTCGGGGAACCCGGCGACAACGAAGAGGTCGCCGGCGGTTCGTTCGGCTACCTCGGTTCGCGCCAACCCCTCGAAGCCCATGAGGTGAGTGAGCTTGCGCCGCAGCGGGGGTTCCTCTTCATTGGAGTGGCAGAGGGCGACCCGTTCGCCGGAGCGCAGGGTGCCCTCGACGACACGGCCGATTGCCAACCTGCCCAGGTAGTCGGAGGCGTCGAGGTTGGTGACGATCGCCTGGAGCGGGGCGTCGGAATTGCCCGACGGCGGAGGGATCGTTTCGACGATGGCGTCGAGCAGAGGCGAGAGGTCGCTGTTCTCATCGGGCATGCCGACGCCGGCAACGGCGCGGCCCTCGCGGGCGATCGAAGAAATTATGGGGAACTCGATGTGGTGGTCGGCGGCCTCGAGGTCAAAGAACAACTGGTAGATCTCGTCAACGACCTCTTCGACCCTGGCGTCGGACCTGTCGACCTTGTTGATGACGACGACGGCCGGGATGTGCAGTCCCAGCGCCTTGGATAGCACATACCGGGTTTGCGGCATCGGGCCTTCGGCGGCGTCAACGAGCAGCAACACCCCGTCAACCATGGCGAGTGCCCGTTCGACTTCGCCGCCGAAGTCGGCGTGGCCCGGAGTGTCGACCAGGTTGATTCTGGTGCCTTTCCACTCGACGGAGGCAGCCTTGGCGAGAATCGTGATGCCTCTTTCCCGCTCCTGGTCGTTGCTGTCCATGACGCGATCGACCCGCGCTTCGTGGGAGGCGAAGACGCCGGTGGCGCCGAGCATGGCGTCGACCAGCGTGGTCTTGCCATGGTCGACGTGCGCGATCAATGCAACGTTGCGGAAGGGGGAACCGGACATGAGGTGCGAGATGGTACCCGGTTCCGGGACTCACCAGTCCATGTCGTGCAATCGGCAGGCGTTGAGCAGGAAGGCTGCAACGTCGCCGGCGGAGAGTCCGTAGGGTCGGGGAGCGTTCACCCCGGCGACGATTTGCTCCGAGGATTCGGGCGATCCGGTCGTGCGGTAGTAGACATCGGGGTCGACTTCGAGAGCGAGCTTGCCATCCGGCAGCAGCAGCACCCAGGAGTGCTCATTGCCGAGTTCCCAGCATTGGACCTTGCGGGTCCACGACTTGGTCGAGTGCTTCACCACCCGGTGGCCCTCGCGGTACGCCTGCTTCGGCGGGGCGACTCTCGCCTG
>Ga0316197_10001276_pt1 | contig 18002 bp, 18 predicted proteins | sample OudBiesiAoxic_MG_FD_204939 | JGI IMG/M metagenome (GOLD analysis project Ga0316197, IMG submission 204939) | Coastal sediment microbial communities from Oude Bieten Haven, Netherlands - site A oxic | ecosystem: Environmental > Aquatic > Marine > Coastal > Sediment | place: Netherlands... | reverse complement strand
TGACACGGACGGTGTTCGATTCGGTGCTCGACATGCTCGCCGGACGCTACCCATCGGACGAGTTTGCGGAGCTTCGGCCGAGGATCGTGTGGGACCGAGTCGCCGAGACCGTCTCCGGCCGCAGCAACGCACGCATCCTGGCGGTCACGAATCCCGGAACGATCCCCGATCGCGGGCTCTACCGGGTGACGCTGCCTGACGGCACCCGCGTCGGTGAACTCGACGAGGAGATGGTCTTCGAGAGTCGCGCCGGCGACCGATTCGTGCTCGGCTCGTCGACCTGGCGGGTCGACCAGATCACCCAAGACCGGGTCGTGGTCACACCCGCCCCCGGCAGCGGTGCAGGCAAGATGCCGTTCTGGCACGGCGACGCCGCCGGTCGCCCCCTTGAACTCGGCCGCGCCATCGGAGCGTTCACCCGCCGCATCGGTGGCCTCGAGCGGAGCGAGGCAACCGAGGTTCTCGAATCCGAGTATCACCTCGATGGTTGGGCCGCTCAGAACCTCGCGGCGTTCATCGGCGACGAGCGAGACGCAACCGGCACGGTGCCGTCGGACCGAACCATCGTCGTGGAACGGTTCAGGGACGAGATTGGAGATTGGCGCGTTGCTGTGCTCAGCCCGTTCGGTGCCCGCGTCCACGCTCCGTGGGCTCTCGCAGCGCGGCGGCGCTATCGCGAGTCCCGACATTCCGACGTCGACCTCATATGGGCAGACGATGGGATTCTCTTCCGCTTCCCCGACGCCGATGAGCCCCCTGCCACGAGTCAGCTCCTCCTCGACCCGGAGCAACTCGATGCGCTCCTTCTCGGCGAGCTTGCAGATTCGGCGCTGTTTGCCGCGACATTCCGCGAAGCGGCGGCGCGTGCTCTCCTCCTCCCGCGACGTCGGCCCGGCACGCGAACCCCGCTCTGGCTCCAGCGGCGAAAGGCCGCAAACCTGCTCGAGGTCGCACAGGAGTACGGCACGTTCCCCATCGTGCTCGAGACGTACCGCGAGATCCTCCAGGATCACTTCGACGTCCCGGCTCTCAAGGAGGTGCTCGGAGACATCGAGCAGCGGAGGACAACCCTCGTCGAACTCGACCTGCCGGCTCCGAGCCCGTTTGCATCATCACTCACTTTCGACTTCGTCGCGTCGTTCATGTACGACTACGACGCGCCGTTGGCGGAGCGACGAGCCGCCGCCCTGTCGCTCGATCGTGGGCTCCTCGCCGATCTCCTCGGAGAACCGGAATTCCGGGATCTCCTCGACGCCGAGTCCATTGAGGACGTCGAACGCGACCTCCAGCGGTTGGCACTGGACCGCCGCGCTCGCTCAGCAGACGCGGTCCACGATCTGCTGCTCCATCTTGGCCCGCTCGATGTGGAGGAAATGGGCGAGCGGGTCGACGACCCATCACAACTCGAAAGGCACCTCGATGAGCTGATCGCGTCGGCCCGGATCGCAACCGTGCAGATTGGGGATTCGCATCGCTACGCGGCGGTGGAGGACCTCTCCCGGCTCCGTGACGCCCTCGGCGTCACTCCGCCCGCGGAGACACCGCAGGTGCTCCTCGAATCCGTCTCCGACCCCATCGGAGACGTAGTGAGTCGATACGCCCGAACCCACGGTCCCTTCACCATCACCGAAGCTGCCGATGCGCTCAACCTCCCGGCCGCCGTCATTGTCGACGTGCTCGCTCGCCTGGAGGCCGCCGGCCGCGTGTCTCCGGGCGGGTACCGGCCGGGTGGCACAGACGAAGAGTGGATCGACGCAAACGTTCTACGCCGCGTTCGACGAGCAAGTCTCGCTCGCCTCCGCTCCGAGGTCGAAGCGGTCGAACCGCGAGACTTGGCACGGTTCCTTCCACGCTGGCAAGCCGTTGGGTCCGCGCAGCCGCGCGCAGCCGCCGATCCGCTCGCAGTAGTCCAGGCCCTCGCCGGTGCCCGGCTCGTTGCCTCTGCGCTCGAACCAGATGTCCTCGCCACTCGCGGCGTGACGTCCGGATTCGACGAGCTGCTCGCGTCGGGTGAGGCCGTGTGGATCGGGCGCGGACCCATCGGCGACCGCGACGGTGCGCTCGCCCTCTATCCGCGCGCGTCGGTCCCGCTGCTGCATTGGGCGGGGCCTGCCGATGCACCCGACGGTCCGATCCACGATGCCATCCGGACGCGACTCCGCGAGGGTGCCTCGTTCTTCGCTGATCTGTATGCCGCCGCCGGTGGTGGTGATCCGTCCGACACACTCGCTGCACTGTGGGACCTTGTCTGGGCCGGCGAGGTCACGAATGACACGCTGGCCCCTGTTCGAGCCTTCGTCGGTGCCGGCATCTCGAGTCGCCGAACACGGAAGCCGGTTCTATCTGCCGCCACCCCAGCGGCCGGTGTCGGGCGCTGGTATGCGGTCGCGGACCTCCTTCGCACGACGCCGACCGCGGAGGAGTCTGCGGCAGCCACAGCGAACACTCTGCTGGAACGGCACGGCATCGTCGGTCGCGACACGGTGCTCGCCGAGGCCGTGCCGGGCGGATACGCCGGCCTCTACCCAGTGTTGGCCGCACTGGAGGACATCGGCGGCGCCCGGCGGGGTTACTTCGTCGAAGGTCTTGGCGGTGCACAATTCGGAATCCCGGGTGCGGTCGATCGCCTCCGGTCTCGTGAACCAACCGGCCTCTTCTCACTCGCCGCATCGGACCCGGCCAACGCCTACGGTGCCGCAATTCCCTGGCCCGACCACCCAACCGCGAAACCCGCCCGCCGCTCTGGGGCCTACGTCGTGATGGATGACGGCGCGCTCGTCGCCTTCGTCGACCGTGGTGGGCGCTCGACCTCCTCGTTCACCGACGACGGCGCCACCTTCGCTCGCGGTCTCGCCCTCCTTGGACCCCGCATCAAACACTGGACCGTCGAGCGGATCGACGGAGTCGCCGCCGCCGACTCCCCCTACCGTCCCGACCTCGCCGATGTGGGCTTCGTGATGGGCTACAAGGGTCTCACGTTGAGAACAGCCGGTAGCTGACACGAGACACGAGACACGAGACAACGAAGGTGGGGGCGATCTCGGATCTCGGATCTCGGATCTCGGATCTCGGATCTCGGATCTCGGATCTCGGATCTCGGATCTCGGATCTCGGGTCTACCCCTCGCCCAGCCGCCTCAACTGCCCATACGGGTAGATGCCGTCATGGTGGTTGTCGCCGAAGGTGAAGCTGAGGGCGTAGCCACCGACCAGTTGGGCGTTGGTGATCGTCGACCGATCGCCGAGCTGGATGGCCGGAGTTGCAGCGCCGGTGTGTTCTCGACAGTCGGCACACGGGCATGCGTCTCGCAGACGCATGCCGGAGAGCACGGTCGCCACTCCGTCACTCCATTCGATCGTGACCGATTCTCGTTCAACCGTGATGCGCTCAGGCTCGTACTGCACGTCCGAACGGTACCAGTGGCTCTATTGTTCAACGTATGTCTGTGCCCAAACTCAAGATCCGACCAGGAAACCCAGATTTCCTCGACCTCCCGTGGGATCTCCCGATCCTCGAGTGGCACGATCCGCACCTCGTTGAGATGCCGACCGGCATTCACCGTCATCCGGTTGTGTTCGTCGCGTATCCCGAGGGTGTCTACGCCATCAAGGAGCTGCCGGTCCGACTGGCCAAACACGAGTTCAAGACCCTCCGCAAACTTGCGAAGAGGACCACGAGATCGGCACGTCCGGCCGGCCTTGTTGTGCGCGGGTGGGCCGATCCCCATGAGGAGTACTCCGGCGCGTTGATCACCCGGTTCGTGAACCACGCGTTCCCGTATCGGGAATTGATCTCCGACGGTGGCTTCGGGAGTCGCAGAAGGCAAATGCTCGACGCCTTCGCCGGCCTGCTCGTCGAGCTTCACCTGGCTGGGTGCTTCTGGGGTGACTGCTCCCTCTCGAATGTGCTCTACCGGTACGACGCAGCGAAGATCGAAGCGGTGATGGTCGACGCCGAGACCTCCCGCCTCTACGACGAATTGAGCGTCGGCCAGCGACGCGAAGATCTCGAGATCATGCAAGTCAACCTCGCTGGTGACATGTCCGATATCGCTGCCTGGCAGGGCTACGACCTTGAAGCGGCCGATCTCGAAATCGGGTTCGACATCACCGATCGGTATGTCGCGCTGTGGGATGAGCTGACCACCGATTTGGTGATCGCCTCGGATGAGCGATATCGGATTCGCGAGCGGGTCGGAAGGCTGAACGACCTCGGTTTCGCCGTCGATGATGTCGAGATCATCCCTGACGGGTCGTCAAGCCTCGTGCGCATCGCAGTGAGTGTCGGGGGTCGGACCTTCCACTCGCAACGCCTCCGGGAGCTTACCGGCATCGACGCCGCGGAGAACCAGGCGCGCCAGATTCTGACCGACATGCGCTACCACCGGGCAAAACACGGCGGGAAGTACGACCCCGATTCGAAGACGGCGAGAACCGTGTCGGCGATGAACTGGCGCATCAAACGCTTCGAGCCGTTTACCGCGCGGATCGCGGAGCTTCATCCGTCCGCCGATCCGATCCAGGAGTTTTGCGACTACCTCAACTTCCGGTACGCGATTGCGTCGGAACGCGGACGGGACGTTGACAGCGCTGCCACGTTCGAGGAGTGGATCGAGGCGGGGACGCCGGGGTTCGATCCGCTGGTCACAACCCTGGAACAGGACTCGCTCCCGTAACCCCGCCATCCACCGGCAGGACCGTGCCGGTAATCCACGACGCCGCCTCGGACGCAAGGAACAAAACAGCAGCGGCGACGTCATTCGGCTCCCCGATGCGCTTCAGCGGATGAAGCGCCGCAGTGTGCTCCTCGATTCCGTCCCACAACAAAGCGGAGAGCCTGGTGCGCACGACCGCCGGAGCCACGGCGTTCACGCGAACACCCGGCGCCATTTCGAAGGCGAGTTGCCTCGTGAGATGGATCAGCGCCGCCTTTGAGACGTTGTATGCGCCGAGGGCGGAGCCGGGCTGGAGTCCCCCAACCGACGCGATGTTGACGATCGAGCCGCCGGCAGTGCTCATCGACTGCCGCCATACCTCCCGTGACCACACGAGCGGAGCTCGCTGGTTCACCGCCCAGGTCTTGTCCACCGCCCCCAGATCGACGTCCACCAACGGTCCAGCGGACGGGTTGGTCCCCGCGTTGTTGACAAGGATGTCGCACGACCCGAACCTGCCGACCACATCACCAACCGCTCGCGCTGCGGCCGCCTCATCGTCCGCACGTGCCTCGATCGGCAGAAGCCGTTCGCCACCACCAAGGCGCGAGGCAACTTCGGTGAGGTTATCTGCACGGCGTGACGTCACGGCAACACCCCGAGCACCGGAGTCGAGGAATCCCGCTGCGATAGCTTCGCCAATCCCGCGACTGCCACCGGTCACAAGAACAACTCGGTCGTCGAATCGGATCTCCATGTGCGCTCCGTTCAGTGTCCGCCTCTTCGAACGCCACCGTACTTCATCCGTGTGTCTTCCATCCTCGCGACCGCAGCATCCCTGCCCCCTTCGCTGAAGCCGGCATCGACGACCTCGCCGAGGAACAGATCGTGGGTGCCGACGTCGACAATCTGAGTCACGCGACACTCGAGCCAAGCCACCGCCTCGACAAAGATCGGGACGCCCGTCAGCCCCGTCCGAACAGGTCGGCCATTGAGCGTCTGCCCGTCCATCTCGGCTGGCGTAGAGAACTTGCGGAACACGCGCGTGTCCTCGCGATTCCACAGATTGACCGAGAACGCCCGGCCGTCTCGAATGAGCCGATTCGTCACTGCCTTCCGATCGACGGAGATCGCGATGAGAACCGGCTCCATCGAGACCTGTGTTACCCATGACTGGGTCATGCCGTTCCATTCGTCGCCGTGGCGTGAACCGATCAGACACAGTGCGTTCGGTATCGACCAGGTCACGGCGTTGAGGGTCTCGGCATCCATCGTTCCTCCCGGGGTCGTCGCGTGTGTCACCACCCTAGAATGGCGCAATGCACGTGCTCATCGCGACCTCCGGCGTACTGAGCCCGGAACCGGCCGTTGAGTTCACCCGGCACCTCCTCGGCCAGAACGGGCGCGTCACACTGATCACCGTCATCGAGGTCCCGCGAGCGTTTCTCGAAGACCTCCACGCTTCGGACGGCCGTCCACTGTTGTCAGAGGACGGCCGGGAAGAAGCGGTCGCCCGGTACCTCGAGGAACGGGGCCGCAAGACCGTCGAACCGGTGCGAGCCGCGCTCGAGTCCGCGCGTATTCCCTCCGAGGTGCGCTTTGTCGAGGGTGATGACGCTGCGACCGGAATCACGCAGGCAGCCGACACTCTCGATGCCGATGTGGTCATCCTCGGAGCGACTCGGCCGATCTTCAATCGGGACGCGTGGGAGAGCATCTCGGCGCGCGTCATGCTGGAATCCGGCCGCACGGTGCTGGTTGTGCCGGCGCCGCCAAGAGACGATGGGGTTGAGCCGCGAGAGACACTTCCCGATTCGATCGTGGAGTAGTCGCCCCTTTGATCGTCAGGGAGCTGGTACCGCCACGATCGCCGTGGTTCCGCAGAAGCCAACCACGGAGTCGCGTGCGGCAATCTCGACGGTCGTTACGGCCTCTGGGATCTCAACATCAGTCAGCAACCGGGTGAACGGCTGCTCGTCAACATGCGGGTGAGCCAACACTCGGATGCCGAGCACCTCACCGTCTGTCGTTCGGACCTCCCACGCATCGGCGTATCGATCCCAGCCGGTGTCGGCACTCCGAACGGTTGCGGTCACAACAAAGCGGTCGCCCGATCGCTTCACGTCGGCGTCTACGACGTCGGCGCATCCCTCGATCGGGACGATAGTCTCAGCCACATCGTCGGCTTCACCACATCCAGCGACGATCACCACAGCGACCACGGCGAAGAAGCTGCGCAGAAGGATCGCTTCTCTTCGCCCGAGTCGCGGGCCGTGGCTTCGTTCTCTCCTCATCCGCTGGCTTCACATCGAAGATCGACCACCGGCCCGAGTGCCTCGATGCCGCTCTGGAGGGTGGTGCAGGAAGCCACCACCCGCGGCTGAGCGTCCGAGAAGCCGGAGGAAGCGATGGCACGGTCGATGTCGTCGAAGGTCGCTGCGGCGCCGAGGTCCGAAAGAAGCGGAGCGATGCCGGACCGTGAAGCCTCGAGGGCCTCGATGTACGCGTGGTGCTCTGATTCGAGTTCGGATGGCGCCTCGAGCGCATCGAGTTCCTGCACATAGCGGTCGAGGGCGTCGCCGATCCCGGCGAACAACATCGAGGTAAGTCGGGCGGTTTCGGCAATGACAGCCTCCAGAAGCTCGTCACCCTCGAAGTCGCGCCGGAGACGCACAACGGCAACATCGAGCTCCGAGATGTTCGCGTCTGCGAGGTCGGTGATCTCATCCGCGTACGCCCCCGCTCGAATCTCAACGGTAGATGCATACTCATCGATCGAAAGCCCGCCACCGGAACACGCGGAGACAATCACAGCGCCGGAAGCGAGCAGGGTGGCAAGACGTCTCATGAGGCCGACGAGTCGCGCAGCGACACGAACGAATCCACGATCGCGTTGCAGACCGCGTCGGTGACCGACGCTTGGCAGAACAGCTCGTAGCGGAGGCCTGACTCGGTCCAACCAAGGCTCAGCCCGTCCGGGACGATGATCGGCACTACGTCGCTCCTCGCGGCTCCGGTTCCGTCGAGCGCCGGGCCGACCCGAAGTACGCCAAGTCGGCCGCTGTCGGCCGTGTACGGCTCGACGGTCCAGAATCCGAATGCGGCGGAGGTGTCGGCATCGAGGAGGCCCGTTGCCGGGTCGTACACAAGCTGGCTCGTGACCCACCGAACGTCTTCCGGCACCACTTCCGGAAACTGGATCGTCGGAAGCGCCGTAGCGACCTCGACCCGGCTCGCCTGCACGAAGCGGCTGCCCAATTGGCGATTCCAGACGGTGGCAATCATGGCTTGCGGATCGTCGTGAGGCTGGGCCGGCCCGATGTCGTCGTTGACCCAGAGAAGGTCGGCTGCTCCGACGAGGCCTTCGTTCCCTACTTCGACGACCACCGGAGGCGACGTCGTCGTTGGCAGCGTCGCGGCCGTGACCCACGCGCCGGCTCTGTCGCCGACGCCTTCGAGTGGACCGGCTTCGCCACACGCGCTCAAGACGAGCGCGAGTGCAGCGATCATCCAAACAACGTATGGCACGCGCACGCTCGACACGACGTCAAGTGTGCCACCGTTCAACGAATACCGACGGTCATCTCCCTACGCTCGCTCGATGCCCGATCACACGATTGCCGTAATCCACTCGGGATTTGAAGACGCCACAGGACTCGACACGGGGGTTTCGCACGCTCTTCTGGAGCGAGTTTCGGCCGGTGAACTTCCGGAGACCTTCCGCCTCTACCAACCGACTCGTGTCGTGGCGTTCGGCAAACAGGACCGGCTGGCCGTGGGATTCGATCGGGCTGTTCAGATCACACGGGACCGCGGCTTTGATCCGGTCATTCGCATGCCGGGCGGCCGGGCCGCGGTCTTCCATGAGAGGACCGTTGCGTTCTCGTGGACGATTCCGAGTCCCGATCCGGTGCGCGGTATCCGCGAACGGTTCGAGGCGGCAGCCTCCGTGATCACCCGAGCGCTCGGCCGTCTCGGTGTTCCGGCGACCGTCGGAGAGATCCCCGGCGAGTACTGCCCGGGCGAATTCAGTGTGAACCACGCCGGACAGGTGAAGCTCGCCGGCATCGGCCAGCGCCTGGCTCGCCATGCCGCACATGTCGGCGGTGTGCTCGTGGTCGGCAACACCGAATCAACTCGAGCCGTACTGGTTCCGACATATCGTGCACTCGGCATCGACTGGGATCCCGGCACCGTGGGATCGATTCACGACATTGCTCCCAACATCGGCGTGTCGCACATGATCGACGCGATCGTCGGCGTTGTCGAAGAAGAGCGTGTCGTCGTGCCCACACCAATCGATGCAGCCACGCTTGCCGACGCTCGCAAGCTCGCACCTCTCCACGTTCCGTAGCGAGCAGCCCTTGCGCGAAGAACGATCCCCGCCGAAACTAGCGACCATGCGACTCGTCATCATCAACGGTCCGAACCTCAACCTCATCGGATCCCGTTCGCCGGAGATCTACGGCACCACGACCCTCGAGGAGCTCGATACCGCGTGTCGTGGCTGGGGAATCGAATCGGGGTGCGAAGTCGACACCTACCAATCGAATCATGAAGGCGACATCATTGATCGGCTCCACGCCGCCCGCGACGCGGATGGCGTTGTCATCAACCCCGGCGCGTTCACCCACTACTCCTATGCAATCCGCGACGCTATCGACGCCATAGGGCTACCAACCGTCGAGGTACACATCTCCAACGTGCGCGACCGGGAGCCATGGCGGCGAATCTCCGTGGTATCCGAGGTGTGTGTCACCACCATCTTCGGCCGCGGCGTCCTCGGCTATCGAGACGCAATCCGGTTTCTCGTCGCACGCACCGCCTGGCCGGTGGAGACCATCTCCTACGGCCCCGATTCCGACAACGTCGGCGACCTTCGCATCCCTCGCAGCGAGGGCCCGCACCCGGTCGCGGTGCTGATCCACGGCGGCTTCTGGCGAAACACAGCAGCGCGCGACCTTCTCGATCCGGCAGCCGTCGACCTGACGCGTCGGGGCTGGGCGACGTGGAACATCGAGTTCGCTCGTGTCGGTTCCGGTGGAGGGTTCCGGGCGACAACCGCCGACATCTCATTGGCAATCAGTGCTCTCGCCGATTTCGCTGAGGGGCACGATCTCGACCTCGACCATGTCGTGGTGATCGGCCACGGATCCGGCGGCCATCTCGCGCTCCAAGCAGCGGTCGGGATGAACGAGGTCCCGATCTCTGCCGTCGTGGCACTCGCTCCGATCGGAGATCTCGAGGCTGCCCACCACGCCGGTGTTGGTGATGGAGCGGTTGAGGCGTTCATGCGACGCACACCCGACCAATCGCCGGAGCGGCATGTCGGTGCCTCCCCGATCATGAACCTGCCAATCGGCGTGCCGTTGCTGGTTATCCACGGCGACGAGGACGACCGCGTACCGGCTGCAATCAGCCGCTCGTTCGCAGGACGCGCCGCCGACGAGGGCGACACGGTTGTCTATCACGAGCTCGAAGGTGTCGGACACGAAGCGCTCACCGACCCCACCACACCTGCATGGGAGAAGGTCGTCGACGAGGTCGACCGCCTCAGGTAGCGAGTCCGACGAGGCGCGTCAGGCCTTCTTCGAGATCCTCGTCGGCCAGGGCGAATGACAGCCGCGCATACCCAGGTGCCCCGAAGGCTTCCCCGGGCACGATCGCGATGTTGATCTCATCGAGCAGTAATGCGGCAAGCTCCATCGTCGTCTCGGCGCTGCGTCCCTGGAGGTCACGACCAAGCAGGCCGGTCATGTTGGGAAAGGCATAGAACGCACCCTGGGGATCGAGGCATTCCACGCCGGGGACCTCACCAAGGAGGCGGACCATCGTGTGCCGCCGCCGATCAAACGCCTCGCGCATGGTCGTAACGGCATCCAGCGGTCCCTCCACCGCGGCGAGTGCGGCACGCTGCGATACGTTGGCAACGTTCGAGGAGATGTGGCTCTGCAGTCTGATTGCCGCTGCGGCGATCTCCTGGGGTGCCACCAACCATCCGACGCGCCATCCCGTCATGGCGTAAGTCTTTGCGACGCCGTTCACGACGATGGTTCGGTCGGCGATCTCGGGTGCAACAACCGGCATCGAGTGGAACACCGCGTCTCCGTAGACCAGGTGTTCATAGATCTCGTCGGTGAGCACCCAGATGCCTCGATCGGCCGCCCAGCGCCCGATCTCAGTCATTCGTTCCCGTGAGTACACCGCGCCCGTTGGATTTGACGGCGATACGAAGATCAGGGCTTTCGTGCGATCGGTTGTCGCAGCCTCGAGTTGTTCAACCGTGACTTGGAATCCGTCGCGGTTGCTCGTCGGTACCGCGACGGGCACTCCGTCGGCGAGCCGGATCGCCTCCGGGTAGGTGACCCAATACGGCGCAGGAAGCAGCACCTCGTCACCCGGATCGAGGAGCGCCTGGAGTGCGAGGTAGATCGCCTGCTTTCCGCCGTTGCTGATGACAACCTGTGACGGCTCGACAACGAAGCCGGACGTGCGCGCCATGGCGGCCGCAACGGCGGCGCGCAGCGGCGGGAGACCTGCTGCAGGGGTGTAGCGATGCATTGCGGGGTCATCCACGGCGATACGGGCGGCATCCACGATGTATGCGGGTGTCGGGAAATCCGGCTCGCCGGCCCCGAACCCGATGACCGGATGCCCGGCGGCACGCAGGGCGTTTGCCTGGCTCGTGATCGCCAGCGTTGCCGACGCTGCCACGCCGACCGCTCGTTTGGACACGGCTGATGCTGATGAAGCCATAGCCACCTTCTCTCTGGGAGACACGCACGATAGGCACTTGATTCTCACGCGACGATTCCGCGACTATCCCTCGATTCAGAGACGATAGATTGCGTGCATGGAACCTTTTGCGGACTACGCGAAGCACGACGCGGTTGGGCTCTCGGGACTGGTCGCGGATGGTGACATCCATCCCCTCGAACTCGTCGAAGCCGCCGCAGCGCGCATGGCGGCGGTGAACCCGGCCGTCAACGCAGTGATCCGGGAACGGATCGACGCGGCTCGTCTCGAAGCCGCGTCCGGCGACCACGGTGGCCCGTTCGGAGGGGTCCCGATCCTGATCAAGGATCTGGTTGTCGAGGAGGGTGCCCCAGTCTCGTTCGGGTCCGTCTTCCTCCGCAACTATGTCGGCGACGAGACATCGGAGTTCCGTCACCGCATCACTCGTGCGGGCTTCGTCGATTTGGGTCGCACCAACACTCCCGAGTTCGGCCTGCTCCCCACGACCGAACCGGTTCTCAACGGCCCGACGAGGAATCCATGGGACCTCAGCCGCTCCGCCGGCGGCTCCAGTGGTGGAGCGGCGGCCGCCGTTGCTGCGGGATTCGTCCCGCTCGCTCAGGCGAGCGACGGTGGCGGGTCGATCCGCATCCCAGCGTCGACGACCGGCCTGTTCGGCCTCAAACCCTCTCGCGGACGCGGCCCGCGGCGGCCGGGCGGAGCCATCGACTACCTTTCGACAGAACATGCGGTAACGCGAACCGTGCGCGACAGCGCCGCGTTCCTCGACGTGATTCACGGTGCCGTTCCCGGTGATCGGTACTGGGCTCCCCCTCCGACTGCTCGATTTGCGGAAGCTGTCGATCGCGAACCCGGGCGACTGGCGGTTGCCTTCAGCATTCGGGACTTCAGAGGTGACCGAGTTCATCCCGAGTGCGAGGCCGCCGTTCTCGAGACGGCTGCCCTCCTCGAGGGCCTCGGGCACAACGTGGTCGAATCCGACCCCGGCATCGACGGGGCAACGATGGCCAGTGCTTTCCTTGAGATGTGGGCGGCGCTTGCGGCGCACGCGTTCAGCCTCGTGCTCGAGACGGCATCCGAGCGCATGACCGGCGTGCGCCGTCTGCGGCGCCTCGCCGGTGACCGACGCACGATGCGACTGATCGCCCTCCTCGATCAGCGGGAGTCCGGACTGCCGGCCTTCGAACCGTTTACATTCGCACTTGCCCAACGATCGAGTGTCCGTTCGCAAGCGGATCTCCAGAACGCCGAAACCGCACTCCAGGCGGTCGCTCACCAGACCGGCGACTTCCTCACCGACCACGACGTGTTCCTCACCCCGGTTCTCGGCTCACCGCCGGTGCCCATCGGCACGTTCGATCAGACACTCCCGTGGGACGAGTTGATCGAGATGGTGTATCGGTATGTCGCGTTCACGCCCCTTGGCAATTTCGCCGGGCTCCCCGCAATGTCGGTTCCTCTCCATTGGACGCCGGACGGGCTTCCCGTCGGTTCACATTTCCTCGGCCGGTTCGGATCCGAGGAGGGTCTGCTGTCACTCGCTTCGCAACTCGAGAGCGCACAACCGTGGGTCGACCGGAGACCGCCACTATCGGCGTAGGTGCGCCGGGCGGGTCCTTGTCCTCTGTCGGAAAGGTACGGTGAGAGCGAGAGTGGGAAACGTTCGGAATGGCGTTCCGGAGCCATCGAGCGGGAAGTGCAGAGAGGTTCTTGGTGCCTTTGACGAAGAAACGCCGGTGCTCACCGAAGAGCATCTCATGACGGCGGCGGTGTCACCACAGGCTGCCGCGGGCAACGATGCCTTCTGGCTTGCAGGCAAGGCGACGGTGCGGCGCCTCAGTCGTTGGAAGTTCCCGGTCTTCGAACTCGTACAAGACGGGAACGTGCTGGCTCACATGGGTCGGACGGGGTGGTTCAAGGTCTACCTGGGCTCCGGCCAACGAATCGACATCCCAAACAGAGACCGCTGGACGATTCGATCGATTGGGATTGGTGGAGCGTTCTCCCCCCTCATTGTTGACTCCAGCGGCCGCAAGGTCGCCCTCGCGGGTATGTCCCACGGGAGCTACGGCATCAACGGGAGGGACTACTCATGTGTCCTCGCCCCGGTGGACAAACCGATGGTCGGCCGCGCGAACACCTGGAATCTGCGTCGGTTCGAAGATGACCTCGCGACCATCACTCGGTACCCACTCTCCGTTGACGCGTCGCACCCGGTGCATCTTGGCGCCGTGCTGATGTCCTTCGTGCTCGTGCGCTATGGGCTTCCGGAGGAGTCGATGCCACGTATCCCATCGTTCCGCTGGTAGCCGAGGTAGGCAACGCCGCTGTTGAGCGTTCGGCTGAAGCCGCAAGGACCAGCCGCCGTCAGGGATATCACCTTCTCCGAGGACGGCACCTTCCTCTAGCCTCCCGGGTGTTCCTTGGTGTGCCCAAGGACGCACACTGAAGAGAGGGTGCCGGAACGTATGGATCCTGATCGGACGGTCATCGATGAGTTCGGGGTGGCCTCCATGGTCGGTCAGCTCCGGCACGTAGCCATGCGCCGACCGGGAGCGATCCTCACCGCCGAAGCGAGCGAGTGGCACTATTCCAAACCTATCAATGCTGGCGCGCTCGCCGCTCAGTACGAGGCGTTCACCGATCTCATCGAAGGCGGCGGTGCCGAGATCCACTGGCTACCCGAAGACGACCTCGACGACCTTGCCGACTCGGTGTTCACCTACGATCCTTCCTTCGTGATCCCGGATGGAGCAATCATCCTTCGGCCGGGAAAACTGGCTCGGCGCTCAGAAGCAGGGCTTCACCGCACCTTCTACGAGGGGTTGATTCCGATCGTTGGGACCATCGAGGAGCCCGGGGTGATCGAAGGTGGCGACTGCTGCTGGCTCGATGCGAAGACGCTCGCTGTTGGACGAGGGTTCCGTACGAATCATGCCGGCATCGATCAACTGGCTGCGATTGTGGCTCCGTACGGGATCGATGTCGAGGCCTACGACCTGCCCTACTGGAATGGGCCGGAGGCGTGCCTCCATCTCCTCTCGCTCGTGAACCCTCTCGACGACGACCTTGCTCTTGTCCATGCGCCGCTGCTGCCGACGGCACTCCATGAACGCATGGTCGAGATGGGGTACACGTTGATCGATGTCCCCGCCGACGAGTACGCGGCGAGCGCCGGGCTCAGTCTCAACGTTCTCGCTGTCGGCCCGCGTCAATGCATCGCGATTGACGGATTTCCGCAAACCCTCGACCTCATACGAGCCGCCGGATGTGAGGTCACCGTATTTGCGGCGGACGAGCTCTGCCTTCCCTGCGAAGGCGGCCCGACCTGCCTCACCCGTCCGCTGCATCGAACGACGGGCTGATCTGCCGGCGGCGGGACCGCACGTTGAGCGTGACGGATCCCGGTGCGGCTACTCGACGGTTCCTCGGGCCCCGAACTCGCGGTCCAGGAACAACATGGCCTGTGGGCTTCCGTCTGCAAGGGCTAGATCGTCAAGGACCTGTGAGAACGTCGCCTCTTCCTCGATCTGCTCGGTCACGAACCAGTCAAGGAGTGGGACCGAAGCGAAGTCCCGTTCCTCGGTCGCCAGAGCGTAGAGATTGTTGATGGCCGCCGTGACTTCTTGCTCTTGAGCCAACGCCGCGCCGAAGACGACAACCACCGAGTCGAACTCGGCTGGAGGGGCCCCGAGCTCGCCAAGCACCACTCGGCCGCCACGATCCAGGACGTACTGGTAGAACTTCATGGCGTGTGTGGTCTCCTCGGCCGACTGGGCCTGCATCCATGTGGACATCCCGGAGAAACCTGCAGTTTCGAGCCAGGCCCCCATCGCGAGGTAGTTGTGCGCTGCCTGGAGTTCCATCGTGATCTGGTCGTTGAACGCAGCGTTCATGGTTTCGCTGATCTGCATTCGGGCTCCCTTCGTCCGGATGTGGATGCTACAGGGCTCGTCGATAGGCTGGCCGCCGATGACCGTGTTCGCGACGATATTCACCGGCACGTGCGCGTTTCTCCTCGTGCGGGCTGAGGCCACCGGTTCGTCTGATGTGCGCCTGTTCAAAATGGCGGCGTCGACGGGTTTCATCGCTATCGCACTCTCGGTTGGGGGATTGTCCAACAACTATGGCCGCATCGTTCTCGTGGCGCTCGTGTGCTCGTGGGCAGGCGACCTGCTGTTGACGTTCGCCTCTCGATCCGCGTTCCTCGGAGGTCTCGTGACCTTCCTCCTCGCCCAGGTTGCCTACTCGGCGGCATTCGGGGTCCTCGGAGTGAATGCAGCGATCGCCGTTGTGACAGTGATCGCCATGACGATCATCGGATTCTTCATCTGGCGCTGGCTCGGCCCATATGTGGGCGACATGACCGGCCCGGTTCTTGCCTACGTCGTGGTGATCACGGTGATGGTCGTGATGGCGTTCGCCGCATTCGGGGCAGGCGCCGCCGTCTTCATCCCGATCGGTGCCGTCCTGTTCTACGCGTCCGACATTGCGGTGGCCAGAAACCAGTTCGTTGCTCCCGGGGTCGTGAACCGCATGTGGGGTCTGCCGCTCTACTACCTCGCTCAGGTGCTGCTCGCCTCGACGGCGGGCGGGTGAAGCGAACGGGTAACCTCGCCCTATGCCAAGACTCATGCTGCTGCGTCACGGAAAGTCCGACTGGGACACCACGAACCGGGGTGACCGCAACCGCCCGCTGAGCCGTCGCGGGGAACGAGCGTCGGCAACGATGGGACTGGTCCTGCGGAAGATGGGCGAGATCCCAGACCGGGTCATCTCGTCGCCGGCCTTGCGGGCCGAAGCGACGGCCACGATTGCCCGGCTCTCGGGGGGATGGGATTCGCCTCTTGAGATCGCGGAGGATCTCTACGGAGCCGGGCCGGAGGCGGCGCTCGAAGTGGCCGCACGCTGCGGGGCGGACGCCGAACGCCTCATGCTGGTCGGCCACGAGCCCACCTGGTCGTATCTTGCGGAACGTATCACCGGGGGGCGCATCGCCGTTCGAACCGCCACTGTGCTGGCACTCGATCTCGACGCAGGTTCCTGGGATGAGGCTCCGCGCTCGCGCGGCTCGCTCGCCTACGCCCTTCACCCCAGGATGTTCGACCAGAGCGAATGGGCACTCCAGTGATCGACCTGCGCTCCGACACCGTGACCCGGCCGTCGCCCGAGATGCGCGAGCTCATGGCATCCGCCCCGGTGGGCGACGATGTCCTCGGAGACGATCCGACGGTGATCCGGCTCGAAGCTCGCGTCGCCGAGATCCTCGGCAAGGAAGACGCCGTCTACGTCCCGTCGGGCTCGATGGCGAACCAGATCGCAGTACGCGTGCACACCCGCCACGGCGACCGGATCGTGATGGACGCCGGATCCCATATTCGGGTTCATGAGAGCGGTGCTCCTGCTGCACTCTCCGGCGTCTCGATCGTCCCGGTCGACGGGGAGCTCGGTGTGTTCACACCGGCGCAACTCACCGCCGCGGCTCCGGGACCATCTCCCGAATTCCCTCCGGGACTCTTCGACCCGACCACGCTCGTCACAATGGAGAACACCCACAACGAAGCGGGAGGCACGATCTGGCCGCTCGAGGCCATGCAGGCGGTGAGCTCGACGGCGAGAAACCTCGGCCTCGCCGTCCATCTCGACGGCGCGCGGCTCTGGAACGCGTCGGCGGCCACGGGTGTCCCGGTCGACGCATACGCGGCGACTGCCGGCACGGTCAATGTGTGTTTCTCCAAGGGCTTGGGCGCCCCGATCGGCTCAGCACTTGCCGGCCCGAAACCTCTGATCGACCGGGCCCGTTGGTTCAAGAAGATGTTCGGCGGAGGTTTCCGCCAGGCTGGGATCATTGCCGCCGGAGCCCTCTACGCGGTTGAGAACAACCGCAACCGTCTCGGCGAGGACCACACCCATGCCCGATGGTTTGCCGAGGCGATCGATGGGATTCCCGGCCTCAACATAGATCTCGACGCCGTCCAGACGAACATCGTCTTTTTCGATGTACCGAACGCCCTCGAATTCGCGGCGGCTCTCAGAGCAAGCGGCGTCGACACGCTCTCCGTCGAGCCATCGCGCATCCGTGCTGTGTTCCATCTCGACGTGTCGGGGGCCGATACGGAACGCGCAATCGAGATCCTGCATCGAGTCGCCGCCGCGTAGATCCTCCCGGGGCCGGACACGCACAGCGTTTCCCCAAACACGGATTCGCGGGTAGCGTTTGGTATACAGAGAAGGAGGTTGCGCGGCAGTTCATCCTCGTGATGCTGACCGTTCCGATCCTCTCTGGGTGCGGCGGGGGCGAAGGCACCGACGAGCCCTCGGACGCGTCCGAAGGGGAACTCACGATCCAAGACTTCATCCCGGGTGCCATCGCGTTCAACGAGGACGACGCCGAACAGCAATATCTCCAGATGGAGCGCGAGGCCCAGGAATCGATCGCCGCTTGTATGGCCGAACAGGGCTTCGAATACATCCCGTATGTTCCGTCCCAAGAAATCGGTGGGTTCGTCGGGCCGGAAAGCCAGGAGGAGTTCGCAGAGCTGTACGGCTTCGGCATCGCAACGATGATTCTCGAAGATCAGCAAATGGACGA
>Ga0316197_10001275_pt1 | contig 18009 bp, 19 predicted proteins | sample OudBiesiAoxic_MG_FD_204939 | JGI IMG/M metagenome (GOLD analysis project Ga0316197, IMG submission 204939) | Coastal sediment microbial communities from Oude Bieten Haven, Netherlands - site A oxic | ecosystem: Environmental > Aquatic > Marine > Coastal > Sediment | place: Netherlands... | reverse complement strand
AGCGCAATAAAATTACCCACTGTGCCAGGGGTCTTATCATGGGTTAATTTAACTGTTATTTCTCCTTTAGAAGTATTGAATTTCGCGTAAATTCCGTCTTGCATATCTCATTTTTTTAATAAGCTGCAAAGGTAATAAATTTAAATAAACGGACCTTTATTTGACCTTTCCAATCGCCTCTATTTAAAGTACTATGAATAGCCGGGAGGTATTATTTATCTGCTTCCGTACCTTCTGAAGCCATACCATATTTGTCAAATAAATACACTAAACTGGCCATGGTGGCCGCACCAAGCTCTAGTTCTCGCTTATTAACATGTTTAAATGTGTCAATCTCAGTATGATGGTGGTCAAAATATCTCTGGGAATCGGGTCGCAGTCCGGCCAGAACAATTTGGTCATTTTTTAGAGGCCTAATATCGGCTCCGCTTCCTCCTTGCTCAAATAAATGAACATAATACGGTTCAAAAAGAGGTTTCCAGCGTAAAATTCTGGCAAAATCCGTTTCAGGACAGTCAAAAGAAAAACCTCTTGGGGTAAAACCCCCTGCATCACTTTCTAAGGCAAATACATGATTCTCATTTTTATTTAAAGCGATCTCGGCGTAAGTTTTAGCACCCTTTAATCCGTTCTCTTCATTCATAAAAAGTACCACCCGGATTGTTCGTTTTGGCACATACCCTGTTGTTTTTAGTAATCTTAGGACTTCCATACTTTGTACGCAGCCGGCACCATCATCATGGGCGCCGTCGCCAAGATCCCAGGAATCAAGATGGCCTCCAACCAAAATAATTTCATCGGGGTGTACACTCCCTTTTATCTCCCCGATAACATTATAAGATTTAACATCCTGCAGTTGCCTGCAGTTTTGTTTAAAATAAAATTTTATTTCAGGATTTAGTTTTAAGGTAGTGCTTAACAATTCTGCTCCATTGGTACTTATAGCAGCGGCCGGAATTCTATTCTCTAAAGATATATCCCCATAACTCATGCCTCCGGCATGAGGATAGTCATCAAGGCGAAGATTCATCGAACGTACGATAATCGCCACAGCTCCATATTTTGAAGCTTCTTTAGCTCCTGAATACCTTTGATTAACACAAGAAGAATACGCTTCAAACGTATTAATAAGACTGGGATCCATGGGTTTGTTGTAAAAGACAATTTTGCCTTCAATTTTACTACGCCCGAGCTTTTCCAGTTCTTCAATACCATTTACTTCAATAACATTCGCTTTGATCCCTCCTGTTGGGGTTGCAATAGATCCACCTAAAGCGCAAATAGGTACGTTATTCGTAATTCCCGGTTTACTTTCAATATATGCAAATTCTGGCACTCCTCTGACCCACTTAGGAACAATTACCGGTTGCAACCAGACACGGTCCAGTCCCAGGGAATCCAATTTTTGTTTGGTATACTCAACAGCTTGTTCAGCCTGAACAGAACCTGTAAGGCGCCCTCCAATCTGATTGGATAAGTAATTCAACCAAGTGTAAGACTTCCCCTGGGTTAATGAAGCGTCATAAATTGCTTTTAACTGTTCTTTGTCGTCTGTTTGCGACCAGATTGGTCCAACCAATAAAATTATAAGAAGTAGACCTAAATATCTCATTTTTCTTTTTCCAATTGGGTTTTATAGATTTCAATATTAGCCTTTATTTCGTCATCAAGCTCCGGTTCCTTAATATCTTTGTATTTTTTTAACGATTCCAGCAAAATAGTGGCAACAATTAATCTAGAAGCTCTCTTGTTGTCAGCAGGAATAACATACCATGATGCGTTAGGTGTGGATGTCTTATTTATGGCTTCCTCATAACATCGCTGATAATTATCCCATAGTTTGCGTTCTTTTATATCACCCGGAGAGAATTTCCAATTTTTTTCTTGCAAACGCAATCTCCTCAATAATCTTTGTCTTTGCTCCTCTTTAGAGATATTTAAAAAGAATTTAAAAATAAGGGTTCCATTTTCTGTAATATGACGTTCGAAGTTGTTGATTTGTTCGTAACGTTTTTCCCAGAACTGTTCGTCTATATCCGCTACCGAATTAATATTTGGGATATTCTCGTTTAAAATATACTCGGGATGGACTTTAGTTACCAATACATTCTCATAATGAGTTCTGTTAAATACACCAAACTTTCCTTTTGGCGGAAGTGCGATATAGTGTCTCCATATATAATCATGATCCAGTTCTAGTTCCGTTGGAACTTTAAAACTGTGCACCACTACGCCTCTTACATTACAATCTTTAAACACTTCACGAATAAGGCTATCCTTGCCGGCAGTATCCATCCCCTGAAAACAAATCAGTACAGCATACTTACCATGTGCATATAGTTTATTTTGAAAATCACCCAAATCTTCACGTAATTTTTCTAGTTTCTTTTTTAGTTCCCTGTCTGCGCTTTCAAGATTTTCAGAAGTATTAAGATCTGCTAATTTTATATCAGAAACAATCTTGTAAGAGCTTATATCTATTTTCTTCATGGGTTGAATATATAATATTTTGTTGTCCTGAGAAAGACTCAATTTTAAAAATAGCCCTTTATCCTCAATATTGTACCATTCGCCCTTTAGTCGGTAAAGAACAGGTAATTAAACGAATAAATAAGGCCACAGGAGCACTGCGCTCTATCTTTATCACGCCTAAATTTTACATAATCAATACTTTAAGCTATGAAGGTCATATATACCGTTCTGATGTTCCTTATGCTATTCTCCATGTCTTCCTTCGATATGAGTAAGGCTTGTGATTATGCAGAATCAAATATTGGATATATCAAATCCCAGACTGAGCGTGCACTCGCAGCTGAAGATATTAATACTTCCCGTTTCTTTACATACAAAGCCCTAAATGCAATTGAAAAATCGAAAGAACAAATTGAAGCTTGTGGTTGCGATTATGCTAAGGAGAGCATTTACGAGGGCCTGGATAATCTAAAAAAGGCAACAAGGGTTACATCATTAAATAGTGCAAAAATTCTCTTAACACGCGCATTGGATAACTCTTTGGGAAGTCTTGAAGCTATTAGAGATCACGATGAACACCTCGGTGAAAGCATGTACGCCAATGATATGTTGGCAATGAATACAAAAACTGCTGAAAAAGAAAAATTAAGAATGGTAATGCCGGTGGGTGAGGAACTAGAAAGAAAAATTGATCTCTCACTTGTTAATTATCAAAATTCACTAAACGAAGTAGTAAACAGCGTAGAATGTAAAGAGGCCTTTGAGTTTGCCAGTAAGATTTATGAACATTGCGAACAGGAACTTCTAAAACCAAAACTTACAGAAGCTAAAAAGTATTACAATTTAAGAACGAAACAAATTACTGCCCTAGCCCTTGATAAACTTAAGGATTGTAATAAATAGTACAAAGGGAATTTTTGAAAGTGTGTTTGTTTTTTGCCGATGCCCTTACCTACTATTTACTTGCAAAAAGGGTAACATCTTCTTCAGAAATTTCATTTCCCCCAAGGATAATTAAGCGTTCCACTACATTTCTTAATTCACGAATATTTCCCGTCCAATCATAACTTTTTAAAAGCTCAAGCGCTTTTTTACTAAACTTTTTAGTAACTACACCTTGTTCAGCCGTAATTATAGAGGTAAAATGATCAATTAGGAGTGGAATATCTTCCCTCCGGTCATTTAGTGAAGGTACATTTATGAGTATTACAGCTAATCGATGATATAAGTCTTCTCTGAATTTTCCTTCTGCAATTTCTTGTTGAAGATCTTTGTTGGTAGCGGCTATCACACGCACATCAACCTTAATATCTTTATCCGTACCCACCCGTGAAATTTTACTTTCTTGCAAAGCCCTAAGTACTTTTGCTTGAGCAGAAAGGCTCATATCTCCTATTTCATCTAAAAAGATGGTGCCCTTATTAGCAGCTTCAAATTTACCGGCTCTATCCCTTACGGCCGAAGTGAAAGCTCCTTTAACGTGACCAAATAATTCGCTTTCAATTAATTCCGATGGGATTGCCGCACAGTTTACTTCAATAAAAGGCCCTCCACTTCGATCACTTTTTTCATGCAGCCAATGCGCTACAAGTTCCTTTCCGGTACCATTGGATCCCGTTATTAAAACTCTTGCATCCGTTGGTGCTACCTTTTCTATCATATCCTTGATGGTAGTAATCTCCTTGCTTTCCCCAATCATTTCATAACCCCTACTAACCTTCTTCTTTAAGATCTTGTTTTCCTTTACAAGTTGTTTTTTGTCCAGGGCATTCCTCACTGTAGTTAGCAGTCTGTTTAGATCAGGTGGCTTGGAGATGTAGTCGAAAGCCCCTAACCTCATTGTATTTACCGCAGTATCCAAATCCCCGTGTCCGGAAATCATGATAAATGGTATTTCCGGTCTTACTTTTTTTGCAGCCTGGAGCACTTCAACACCATCCATTTTAGGCATTTTTATATCACAAAGCGCCAGGTCATAATCGGTTTTTTTAATCATCTCAAGGCCATTTGAACCATTTTCTGCCTCATCTACTTCGTACGTTTCACTTTCTTCCGATAAAATTTTAACCAATACTCTGCGGATAGCCGCTTCATCTTCAATAACTAGAATTTTAGACATACTTTTAATTTTAAAAAATTGAAATTTTAAATCCGGCTTTCCAGTATATACCTCCAGCGTTTTTATCATTTAAGGTATAAACTTTTTCCCTCTTGTCATTTCTAAGCAAGCCACGCTGGTTCAACGTAACTCCTCCTATTCCATAAAATGATATACGCTTGCTTATATTATATTGGTAGCCCAAAGCCATGATAATCGCCGAGAGTGAAATAGAGGATCCTAATTCGCCATCGGGCAAAAGAATATCATTTTGAACATTTACAAAGTAACCATCCAAAAATAATGCCATTTGTAAAGTATGATTATCTTTTATGTGGTATCTAAGATCAGTTCTGGGGATTCCCAGGGAGTAAGACCAGGACCTGTGAAACCGTTTGTAATAATTGATAAGTGGGAGCGGAAAAGGAAGACCGGTGGTACTGTTATAGGTAAGTCCTAAAATTAACCTAAACGGCTTATCAAGATCCATTTTCTCCTTCCACATGGTCGCCGTAAGATTTAATAAAAAATCATCCCCCTGCAACCCATTTACCAAATTAGAGGCAATTCTTGGAGTCACAATACCAACAAACCGCCAATCTTCACTTACTTTAAAGATATAACCGGCATTGAAATCAATGACATAAAGCGTGTTTATCTCACTGGAATCAAATGGATATTCTTTAGTGATTTCAAAATCTATTAGATTAACCTCACCTCCCAGAACCAGATATTTATCCAAGCCAACTTTAATTGGAACATTTAGTAATAATCGATAACGTGATGCATTGGTCCCCGAATCTCCCTTAGGAAGTGAAGTATATTCAACCCTAAGTATATCCGTACTTTGAGCAAACGAAACTTCACTTAACAAAAGTATAAAGGCCAAAACCCAGATATACCTGATCATATCACCGAGAACGCTTCTGCCATATTAAAATTTTAAATAGGTATTAATAATTATTTTTTAAATAAATGCACGTCTCGTTGTGGAAACGGGATAGTAATATTGTTTTGGCGGAACTCCGCATCAATTACATATCGAATTTCACTTTTTACCTTTAACGCAAGAAAAGTCTCATTTATATAAAAATGTAGCGAAAACGAAAGACCGGAATCTCCAAAATCATCAAAAAGCACAAATGGTAATGGATCTTTTAAAACTTTATTGTTCGATTTTAGGCTTGAAATCAATATTTCGGTAACCAAATCCACATTACTTCCATAGGCCACCTGAACTCTTATTTCTTCTCTTGTAGTTTCATTATTTTGGGTATAGTTATAAACAATATCCTTCATAAATTTATGATTTGGGATAATTATGACCCTATCATCCCGGGTAATAGCCCTGGTAGTTCTCAATTTAATTTCAACAACCTTACCCACTTTTCCCTCAGTCTCTACAATATCTCCGACCTGAACTGATTTATCTGTAATAATAAAAATACCCCCAATAATATCCTGGAAAAGATCCTGAAGTGCCAGGCCAAGTCCAACAAATAAAGCTGCTGATGCAGTAATAAGAAGAGTAATGTCCACACCTCCAGCTCTCAGCGTAAGGAGGATGACCAATAGATATACAAAATACTTGATAAACTTAAAGATGCTAATAAACTTTAGCTTATCATCACCTTCCATTTTATTAGTATAAAATCTCCTTATCGTTTTTAAAATGAAATCGGTTGCAATAAAGGCAATAATTAAAAGTATTAGCAACCCTATCGTTATATGAATGGAATTCTCACCTTCTTTACCCAGATGAAGTCCCCAATTTAAAAACTCCGAAATGGTATCCCATATATCTTCGTTAATGAACTTCTTTACCTTGTCTTCTTCTTGCGCTAACATGATTAGTATTTTAGCCATTTATATAGTTCCTTATAGGTTGGTTTCTTGCCATACATTAAAATTCCCACACGGTAAATTTTAGCTGCGAGCCATACAATTCCGATAAATGTTACAATTAAAAGTACAATAGATGTAAAAATCTGCCATAGTGGAACCCCTCCTTCTCCTATTCCTCCCGGTAAACGCATAAGCATAACAATGGGGGACGTAAAAGGAAAAAGAGAAAATGCAATTGCAATAGGACCATGTGGGTTGCTAAATACTGAAAAGAATCCAACATAAATGGCCAGCATTAGTGGCAGAATTATTGGAAATATAAATTGCTGAGTATCGGTCTCATTATCTACAGCCGCGCCAATAGCCGCATAAATAGAGCTATAAATTAAATATCCGAGGATAAAATAAACCAAAAACAGAGAAATGAGTAAAAACCAGGGTATCTGCAGAAATTCGAGTGCGTACAATTGCATCGTATTTGATGTTGCCGGTAAAGGAGAAATACTAGTCATAGGACTAGATGACATTGCAGATTGATCACTGAACCCTGTAAGATCTATTCCAGAAACCAAAAATATTACAAACATGAGCAAGGATGCAGATATTATCCAGATTGTAAACTGCGTTATTCCGGCTAAGGAAGTCCCAATAATCTTGCCCAACATTAATTGGAATGGTTTTACAGATGAGATTATTACTTCAATAATACGACTCGTTTTCTCCTCAATAACACTGCGCATAACAAAACCACCATAAATTATGATAAACATCATTATCAAATAACCAAAGCCGCCCCCTACAAACGCTTTCATTTCATTTATTCCTTTTAAATTTTGCTCTCCCGTAAAAGTGGCTATATTTATTTCGAAGTGGTCGTTAATTGTAGTAAATTCCTCCGAAGAAACCCCAATATCTATTAACCTTCTTTGTCTTAAGCGTTCCTCGAATATATTTTCCAAACGATCGAGCACGAAAGAACTAGGAGCATCTTTTGAATAGAAGAAAGAATTTTGGGTAACCTCTTCCAAATCGTTCCCATTAGGGATATGCAACAGACCTGAAAACCCAAGATTAAGCGTTGAATCCTTCGCCGCTTGCAAAGATATCCCTTTAAAAAAAACATAGGAGGTTCTTTCGGTAGTATTGAAATCAGTAGAGAAATAATCGCTTTCATTAAATACTGCGACTATTCTTTTCTGACTATCATTTACCTTGGTCAGATAAGCTATAAGTACAATCATTCCCACCATTAGAATCGGACTTAGGAAAGTCATGATCACAAATGATTTGTTACGAACTTTAGCCAGATATTCCCGCTTAATAATCAAAGACAATTTATTCATGGCTATTTATGTTTTGTACGGTTTGAATAAATATCTCATTAGCTGTAGGAATAGTCTCTACAAAATTATTTATGCTCGCTTCTGCAGATAATAGCGATAAAAAACTCCGGGTGTCATCCGAAGGTAATTGAACTGTAAAGTCCAGTTGCTTTTTGCGCATATCATATGACGAAGCAGTTATATCGAATTTATCTGAAATCTGTTTTAAAAAATTTTCTCCATTTTCTAATTCCAGGCCAACTCTATACATGTTGTTTTTGTATTGTTTTTTGATATCTTCAAGCTTACCGTCTAAAATCTTTTCCGCATTATGCAACAGTGCAATATATTCACATAATTCTTCAACAGATTCCATTCTGTGAGTCGAAAAAATGATCGAAGTCCCTTTGTCCTTAAGCTTTATAATCTCCTCTTTTATAATGTTGGCATTAATAGGATCAAAACCACTAAAAGGTTCATCAAAAATTAAAAGTTTGGGCTCATGCAAGACAGTTACAATAAACTGAATTTTTTGGGCCATTCCTTTTGAGAGTTCCTGAATTTTTCTATTCCACCAATCACCTATTTCCAGCTTATCAAACCAATGCTTGAGCCTTTTATTTGCGTCAGATTTGCTCAATCCTTTAAGCTGGGCAAGATACAGTGCCTGCTCGCCAACTTTCATACTTTTATAAAGACCTCTCTCTTCAGGAAGATAACCAATCAAAGCTATATGATGTGGTTGCAGTAACTCCCCATTAAGCAGAACTTCACCAGAATCTGGATAGGTAATTTGATTTATAATCCTTATTAAGGTCGTCTTACCCGCACCATTAGGACCTAAGAGCCCATAAATACAATTCCTTGGTATCGCCAGTGAAACATTATTTAGTGCAATTTGATCACCAAACTTTTTAGTAACATTATTGGCAACTAGGATATTTTTCATGCAGGCTATATTTTTTTAAAATCTGAATGTTTCCGCAAATTTTTCAAACCGAGTTTTGAACTTAGACAGAGCAAATAGAGCAAATTCTTAATTACAACTTTTTCAATCCTATTAAATTCAGAATTTATTATCTGTTATCATTACTTTTTATAGGATTCAAAGATATAGAAATGCATTAAAATGGTTCTTTAAACCGGGTTATTTTGTTTTCAACCTCAATGGTTTAAAGCACAACGCTTGTATAAAAAACAAAACCCACCCTTAAAAGGATTTAAGGATGGGAAAAAAATTGCTATGAAAAAGAAAATTAATATTGGTTTCCCAATATTGATTCAAATATACGTTTTTTATTTAAAAAGAAAAGTTTAATTCGTTAAGAGAACATATCTTTTACTTTTTCAAAAAAAGATTTATCAGATTTTTCCGGTTTTGGTTCAAAGTTCTCACTATTTCGCATCTTCTCAAAAAATTCACGTTGTTCCTTATTTAGTTCCTTAGGTGTCCATACATTTACGTGAACCAACAGGTCGCCTGTGCCATAACCATTAATACTGGTAATACCTTTTCCTCTCAATCTTAGAATTTTACCCGATTGAATGCCTGCTTCCAATTTAATTCGAACCTGTCCTGTTACTGTATCAATCTCCTTTGTTGTACCTAAAATGGCATCCGAAATACTAATGTATAAATCATAATGAAGATTATCACCTTCTCGCTTTAAGGTAGGGTGCTCTTTGGTTTCTATAGCAACCAGCAGGTCTCCTGAAATTCCATTACCTGGAGCTTCGTTACCCTTGCCGGATACTTTTAACTGCATACCCTGCTCTACCCCCGGGGGTATTTTAATGGAAACTGTCTCTTCAGCCATTTTCAAGCCCTGAGCATCCGCATCTTTTGGTCTTTTATCAATTATTTGACCACTTCCGCCACAACTATTACAGGTAGCTGCTGTTTGCATCCTACCTAAAATTGTATTTGTTATTTTTGTTACCTGCCCGGCACCGTTACAGGTAGTACAGGTCTTATAGGTTACACCAGCCGCTTGCTTTTTGCGCTTTACTTTAACCTTTTTCTCAACACCATGGGCAATCTCCTCAAGGGTTAAGCTGACACGAATTCTTAAATTGCTGCCTTTCATTCTGCGTTGGCCCCCGCTAAAACCCCCAAAGCCTCCAAAGCCTCCACCAAATGCACTGCCGAAAATATCCCCAAATTGGCTAAAGATATCGTCCATATTCATTCCTCCACCACCAAAGCCACCGCCTTCAAACGCAGCATGCCCATATTGATCGTATCGGGCTTTCTTGTCAGGATCACTCAAAACTTCATAAGCTTCAGCCGCCTTTTTGAACATTTCTTCTGCCTCTGCGTCTCCCGGGTTTTTATCCGGGTGAAATTCTATGGCTTTTTTCCGATAAGCTTTTTTAATCTCGGCTGCTGTGGCGCTCTTGGAAATACCCAATATTTCATAGAAATCCTGCTTCATAAGTCTTTTAAGTGTTTAGTTTCCAACAACTACTTTTGGATGTCGTATAATTTTATCTCCAAGTTTAAACCCCTTTTCAACAACATCTATTATTTTACCCTTTAGTTTTTTATTAGGAGCAGGTATCTGGGTAATTGCGTCATGGACTTCGGCGTCAAAAGCATCACCTTCTTTCGTTATTATCTCCTGCAAACCCTTGGATTTAAGTGTTTCTTTTAATTTATTACTGATAAGATCAACACCTTTAAACAATTCTTTATCGGTAGACTTAGAGATCTCTTTTAGAGCCCTGTCAAAATCATCCATGATCGGCAACAGCGCTGACATAACCTCTTGCCCTGCAGTTTTAAAAAGGTCCATACGTTCCTTCGTAGTACGTTTTTTGTAATTTTCAAACTCCGCAAACAGCCTTAAAAATTTGTCCTTTTCCTTTTGCAGATCTTCCTGTAATTGTTCTTCAATAGATTTCATTTCCTCTTCCTGCTCATTTGCATCTGGCTCCAAGTCTTGCTCTTCCCTCTTTTCATCTAATACCTGCTCTTCAGGAATCATTTCATTGATCTCTTCTGACTTATTTTTTTTGTTCATATAGAATTACTTTTTATAAACCTCAAATTAGGATGGCAAAAGTACTGCCAATTCTTTAAAAATGTCAAAATGTCACAAAAAAAACACCCTAATTATAGGATGCTCTAATTGAAACTGCTTATCTATATATTAAATCTACACGTATTCTTTGGACAAAACATCATCCCTATTGTCTTCATTAACTTGCTCCGAGTATATATTTTCCAATGCTCTGCAAATATTATTAAATTCAAAATTAAAACCTTCTTTTTCTATTTTTTTACTGCTCACACGCTGACTAACAAATAAAAGATAAGACATTTCACCAAGGATAAGTCTCATAGCAAATTTAGGAATATTAGGTAAAAACAAGGGTTTATTGAGAACCTTGGCCAATTCTGTGACCATTTTTTTGTTAGTCACAGGATTTGGCGCGACTCCGTTATAAACACCTGACAGATTATTTTCCATGGCAAATACAAACATTCGGGCAATATCATTCACATGTATCCACGATTGCCATTGTTCCCCCGATCCAAATGAAGCCCCTAAATATCTTCTTACAGGATTCGCTATATTTGGCAAAGCTCCGCCCTCTGATGAGAGAACCAGGCCTATCCTAATTTTCGCAACAGTACAATTAAGTTCCTGAAATCTATCAATTTCTCTTTCCCATATCTCTGAAACATCTCCTAAAAAACTTGCGTCCACATTAGTTTCTTTTTCAGTGTAAAAATCGGTAAATGAGTTTGGATAAATTCCTATTGCAGATGCGGATATGAAAGAAATTCTTTCCTTAGGATTTAAATTTTTAATTGCAGTATGAAGTGTCCTTAAGCTGTCTACTCTGCTGGTTAGAATTTTCTCTTTATAAGCTTTTGTCCATTTCCTGGCAATACTAGCACCTGCCAAATTGATAATTGCCTTTACTCCTTCAAAACAATTTGCATCTAATTCATTTTTTTCCGGTTCCCAATAAAATCCCTGATAATTGTTTTCGTTCTTGATCTTGGATTTATCAGTTGTAAGATAATTAACTGAAATCCCTTTTTCATGACATAAGTCGGTAATTGCATTGCCTATTAATCCGGTTGCCCCGGTAATTAAAACTTTCATCACTTAATTTTTGGCTAAAGATATTGGTTTTTAAACCCGTAGCAAGCAGGTTTAATTTCGATTTAACAATATCCTCTGCAAATTATAGCTGAAATTAGTTTCCCCTTATACTTTTAGTGCCCTAAGCATTTCCCTTTTACCTGGTGGTCCCGGTAAGCGTTCAACAACAAAACCAACAGCTTGCATTGCTCTTCGGACGCTTCCTTTAGCCGAGTAGGTGACCAAAACTCCATGTGTATTAAGAGCTTTATACATTTTATCAAAAACCAGTTCTGTCCAAAGTTCCGGTTGTACCCTGGCACCAAACGCATCAAAATATATAAGGTCGTAAAGATTGTTGTCAGCGATGTCCCGGAAGTCTTTTTTGTACTTATTAAATGAAAAACGGGGTGTAAGTTTTGTTTTGATTCCCCAGGCACACTTGTGCATTTCAAAAAATACGTCTCTATACGTCTCTGCTTCCAAAGTTCCAATATAGTCGAGCTGTGATATTTCTTCCTCCGTTATAGGGTAAGCCTCAATACCCGTATAATCTACCCGCCTGCTTGTTTTATCAGTCTCAATCAACGTTATCAGGGCATTTAGACCTGTACCAAAACCAATCTCCAAAATATTTATGGCCTCATTGGTCAAATATTGGAATCCTTTATCAATAAAAACATGATAGGCCTCATTTACGGCACCGTGTATAGAGTGATATTGTTCTTCCCATTCCTGTATTTGAATGGTTTTGGAACCATCGGCAGTAGTAATTATCTTTCGTATCAACTTATTGCCCTATTAGTACGCCATCTGCCTCAAATGAAAATGTTTTTTCAGGTTTAATAATTCCTTCAATATCTTCCTGGGATTTACCGGCATCTTTTGCATAATGCTTTTGATCATCAATGCTCATAAGATCCACAAAAGCAATTCCATTTACAATAACTTCCTTTCCCTCTATATCCTTAGGTACAAAAAAGCCATAATCTTTAAACTTCACCATTACTTCCTCTTCATTATTTAATTTCAGTTTCATCCAACAACCTTTAGACTTGCATACATCCACAACCGTTCCTACAAACTTGGTTTCTAGTGTATCTGTCTCCGAAAGTGTCTCAAATTCAGCTAACATTTCATTGCTTTCAATGGCACCATCTCCATCTATGGACTCACCAAATGAAGTGTAATTCTTTTCATTTAGCGCTTTTTCACTTTCACCTGATGACTTATGCTGATTTTTACAAGCCATCAACAATACTAATAACACAAGTAAAATGTTAAAAATTTTCATTATTAATAATATTTATGATTCATCTGCAAAACTGGCGATTTTTCGTCGAAAAAAGAAGTCATTAAAGGTGATAATTGTTTAATTTTAAGGCTAGAAAAAGCAATTTCAATGGATACAGAAGTAAAAAATCTGATAGTGGAGAAGGCCGAAACATCTAAGATTAGCAAAGTTAATTTTGATGATCTTCCTTTTGGTTCATATTTTACAGATCATATGTTTGTCTGTGATTATAAAAATGGTGTTTGGGAAACGCCAAAAATAATTCCATATCAACCATTGCAAATGGAACCTTCTTCCAGGATATTTCATTATGGTCAGGCTGTTTTCGAAGGGATGAAGGCTTACAGAGATGACGAGGGTGGTGTGTGGTTATTTAGACCTGACGAGAACTATAGGCGCATAAATAGATCCAGTGTCCGTTTGGCAATGCCGGAATTTCCAGAAGAATATTTTTTCGAAGGTCTTAAGAAGCTTTTACAGTTAGACGAGAAGTGGATTAAACCTGGTGTAGGAAATTCATTGTATATACGTCCTTTTGTTATTGCAACCCAAGCAGGAATAATAGCTTCTCCCTCTGAGGAATTTAAATTTATTATTATTTGCTCTCCTGCACAATCCTACTACGGAGGTGAAGTAAGAGTAAAGATTGCTGAAAAATTTAGCAGGGCAGCAGATGGCGGATTTGGTTTTACCAAAGCCGCCGGTAATTATGCGGGTCAGTTTTATCCAACCAACCTGGCGAAGGAAGAAGGGTTTCAACAAGTGGTTTGGACAGATGCGAATACACATGAGTACATTGAAGAAGCTGGTACGATGAATATCTTCATTCGACTAGATAACAAATTAATTACTTGCCCAACCGGGGATAGAATATTGGATGGTGTAACCAGGAAAAGCATCATTGAATTGGCAAAAGACATGGGAATTGAAGTTGAAATAAGGCCTATAAAAGTATCTGAGCTGGTTGATGGAATAAAGAATAATTCTTTAAACGAAATGTTTGGCAGTGGAACCGCTGCTGTTATTAATCCAATTTTGGGCTTTGGTTATAAAGGAGAACGATTTGAACTACCTAAAATTGAAAAATCCTATGCAACAATCCTGAAGCAAAAATTACTGGAAATACAGTATAATAAGACTGAAGATAAATTTGGATGGAGGTATAGGGTTCAATAGTCCCCTAAAAAAATAATAAACAGGTGCTAAAACTAGTACCTGTTTTATTTATCCAGAATAGCCTGAATGTTTGGCCTAAAATATTCCGGCCCTTTCAATACTTTCCCGTCTTCCCTATATATAGGTTTGCCATCTTTTCCTAATTTGCTCATGTTGCTGCGTTGAATTTCTTCAAATACCTCTTCTATCTTATGTTGCATACCGTGTTCAAGAATTGTCCCGCACAAAATATAAAGCATATCTCCTAAAGCATCAGCTACCTCCGCCAAATCATTATTTTGTGCAGCCTCAAAATACTCTTTGTTCTCCTCGTCCATAAGGTTAAATCGGAGCTTATTCTTTGCTTCACCAAGATCTGCTTTCATTGAGTGAGACACCCCAAGACCAAAAGACCTGTGAAAAATTTCTACAGAAGCAATTTTCTTTTTCATGGTATTTTTGTTTTAGTTTTGCTAAAAATAATAAATATGTTCAGCACAGGACAAGTACTATTTGCCTTAGTTTTTATTTTGTTATTCACATTGATCCTGATATTTTCTTATCGAAAAGACAAGAAACTTCATGCTAAAAATTATAGTGGGGTAAAATGGGTAGGGATTGTATTTGTCATATTCATAATATTCTTGTTTGCGATTAAGTATATTCTAAAAAATTGACATTATTACTACGAACACCACAAAAATTTGGTAATTCACAACAAACTGAGTATTTCATTCGTATAATACAAGAAAAGAAGTAATTTTGCGTTAACCAATTATATCACAATTCTAAAATGACCACGTTTTTAACCATTTTTATTGTTCTAGTCATATTAAATGCTGCGCTTTTGTTTTTTAGTGTAGCGAATGCCGGACAGAGAGTAAGCAAGTTAAGGAAAAGTATTTCAGAGCAATCTTTGACAAAAATTTATCCTCTTGATTTAGATTCAACCAAGTACAAAAAAGCAATTTAGTTTTTTACCTTTAGGGTATGAAACAATTTTTGCTTGTTTTTATTGGTGGCGGGTTTGGTAGCTTTCTTCGTTTTATTATTGGCAAAACTTTCAACGATTATTTTCAAAATTTTTTCCTCGGTACATTTATAGTTAATATAATTGGTTGCCTTATAATTGGTTTTATTCTGGGCGTATCAATGAAAGGTAATCTGCTTTCAAAAGATCAAATCCTGATTCTGTCTACAGGGTTTTGCGGAGGATTTACTACTTTTTCTGCATTTACATTGGAAAACCATGGATTGCTTCAATCCGGTCAATTACTTCATTTTTCTTTTTATACCTTAAGCAGTATTGCTGCTGGCGTACTCGCAGTGGTAATGGGTCTTTGGATTTCCAGATTAATATGAACATTCTTCAATAGCACACTGCTTTATCTTTATCAGTCAGTTTAAATTGATTTAATCCTTCCATACAAAATGGACCGGTTTAACACTTTCCTACAATTTTAGTTAATACTCCCTCACAAAATCATCATATCTATAATATTTTTCCTTTTTACTATCATACCCCTAATATTAAGGGGGTCTAATTAGTATAATTATAAAAATACACTTGCTACCCCTATTTTTTATAGGGTGTTAATTTATTTAACATATATTTGCGCCGATCAACAATAAAATGTACAAATGAAAAAAGTTGAAGCAATTATTAGGAAATCCAAATTTGATGACGTGAAAAACGCGCTTCATGAAATTGAGGTAAATTTCTTTAGTTACTGGGATGTAACTGGAGTAGGAAATGAAAAACAAGGTCATGTCTATCGTGGTATATCATACAGCACAACAGACATCCAAAGAAGGTATCTCGAAATAGTCGTATCGGACGAATTTCTTGAAAGAACCGTGAACACAGTATTGGAAGCCGCCTATACAGGTAATGTAGGCGACGGTAAAATCTTTGTTTCCGATGTCCTGCAGGCCTATAGAATACGAACAAAAGAAAACGGCCAGGCCGGAATAAACTAAAAAGTAACTAACTAATACTTAAAAGAAATGGAAGCAGGATTATTTACAGCAAATAATGTTTGGATGATGGTATGTACCGCCCTTGTATTTTTTATGCATACAGGGTTCGCCTTTTTAGAAATTGGCCTCACCAGACAAAAGAACACGATCAATATTCTCTTTAAAAATATCTTTATAATCACGGTAGGGCTACTATTGTATTATATTGGCGGTTTTAATTTAATGTATCCGGGATTCGAAGAAGGTTCTCTGGGTATTTTCGAGTTTGCAGGTTTTGGCATTGACGCCCCGGAAAATGGAATGACTGCCGAGTATGCCGACGGAGGATATACCTGGTGGACAGACTTTCTGTTCCAGGGAATGTTTGCAGCCACAGCAGCAACAATTGTTTCAGGAGCTGTTGCAGAGCGTATTAAAATAGGTCCTTTTATGATTTTCACAATCATTTATGTGGGTCTTATCTATCCAATAGCAGGTTCCTGGCAATGGGGTGGCGGATTCCTTTCCACATTAGGAGGAGAAGAAGGAGGCTTTTATGATTTTGCGGGATCTACTTTGGTACATTCCGTTGGCGGATGGGGAGCGTTGATAGCCATTTACCTTTTGGGGGCCAGAATAGGCAAATTTAGTAAAGATGGCAAACCACAAGCTATACCGGGCCATAGCATTCCAATGGCAACAGCAGGTGTCTTAATCCTTTGGTTAGGCTGGTTTGGTTTTAATGGTGGTTCTGTTTTATCTGCAGACCCGGCCACTACATCACTAGTACTTGTAACAACTTGTTTGGCAGCAGCTGCCGGTGGTGTTGGAGCCGCGGCATTATCCACAATCATGTACAAGAATATGGACCTTACCATGTTCCTTAACGGAATTTTAGGAGGCCTTGTGGGTATCACAGCTGGAGCGGATCTAATGTCGCCCACTGAAGCTGTAATTATAGGTTTTATTGCCGGTTTGATAATTGTACTTGGTGTAGCATTAATTGACAGAATTCGATTAGATGATCCTGTTGGAGCAGTTACCGTGCACCTTATTTGTGGAATCTGGGGAACACTTGCAGTAGGAATATTTGGAGACCTTGCCGGAGGCCAACAGTTAATCTATCAGTTGACCGGAGTTGCCTCAGTGGGAGTCTTTTGCTGTGTCTCGGCCTTCATAATCATTTTTGCACTTAAGAAAACAGTAGGAATAAGAGTTCCAAAAGAGGAAGAAATAGACGGGTTAGACCTGGCTGAACATGGAATGGATGCTTACGCCGACTTTAGAATGAGTGAACAGTAATAAGATGAAAAGCTAACGGAGCGTTTGGCAGAACGCTCCGTTATAAAACATTTTCAATTAAATCAATTTAAATATCATTTAACGTTCTCCTTGACAGGAAACTAAAAACATTGAATTATGAAAACATTTACAAATACAAGTTACATAAAAAATTTACTTCTTTTAGCATTGTTATTGCTTGGCTCAGCTTCTTTTGCACAGGATGTTGAAGTAATTGTAACTGAAGAAGAAGAAGAAGAGAATAAGAAATTCTCTTTTAGTGGATCCGCTGATGGCTACTTCAGGGCAAATTTTAATGGCCTTAACAAAGTAATACCAGTCGATGCTGGTGGATCTGTCGGACCAACCGCGCCCGGAACTTCATTTGCAAACAGACCTGGTTTTGCACTGGGTATGGTTAATTTAATAGGAACTTATGAAGGCAAAAAAGTAGGGGTGGTTGCTGATTTAGTTTTTGGCCCAAGA
>Ga0316197_10001274_pt1 | contig 18010 bp, 10 predicted proteins | sample OudBiesiAoxic_MG_FD_204939 | JGI IMG/M metagenome (GOLD analysis project Ga0316197, IMG submission 204939) | Coastal sediment microbial communities from Oude Bieten Haven, Netherlands - site A oxic | ecosystem: Environmental > Aquatic > Marine > Coastal > Sediment | place: Netherlands... | reverse complement strand
TTGACCTGTATCATCGAGGGATGCTGCGGAGGGGCTTGGGGGAGTCTTGGGATTTCATGTGATCCTGGAGCGCCGACATGCACAAAACCCCACTGCTGGCTCCGGGTCGAGATCGCCGGGGTCACACGGTGAAGGTTTAGAAAGATGTCAGTGTCTCCAGCCCTACCCTGATTCGTGTTCTGAGGAGGGTCGCTATTCTACCCCATTCTGCCCGATCAGCGAAAAAATAGTTAGAGGTTTTTAGGGATTCTTCTAAGCTCCCGCGTTGAAGCCTTTTGTGCCAGTATGAATTCCAGTGTCTCACCACGGCTGAACGCCGATCTCCTCGACGAAAAGTATGCCCAGTGGACGGCCGACCCAAGCTCGGTCGAGCCCACCTGGTCGGCGTTTTTTGAGGGCTTCGAGCTCGGCGCCGCCCGCTTGGAGCAAGAAGCTGCGAAACGTGGAGCGGCCGCCGGAGCCAGCCCCACCCCTCCCCCGGCGACTGCAGAAGCTGTCGCGGCGAGCCTCGGCGAAGAAGATCCAGAGTCGCTGCGAGTCACTCAGGTCGACCCCTCGTTCCGCGCCCGCCTCGTGAGCTTGGTTTATAGCTACCGTGCAGTTGGCCACACGGAGGCCTGGATCGATCCCCTCAGCCTCGAACCTCCGGTCAACCCAAGCCTCGATCTGAAAGGCTTCGGATTTAGTGCAGAAGACCTTGAGGAAGAAGTCGCGACGCATTTCTTCGCCAAGGGCCAACCGATGAAGCTCAACCAGATGGTCGGAATGCTGGATGAGATCTACGCGGGCAAAATCGGCTTCGAGTTCATGCATATCAACGACCGCGAAGTCCGACACTGGCTGCGCGATCGCATCGAAGCTCGGCCCACTGCTTGGGATGCTCCCGATAGCGAGAAATCCCAAGTTTTAGAGTGGTTACAGGAAGCCGAGTTATTTGAGTCATTTCTCCACCGGACCTACGTCGCACAGAAGCGCTTCGGTCTCGACGGTGGCGAGTCGCTGATGGTTGCGCTGAATGGTCTCTTCGAGCAGACCGCAGCCAACGGAGTCGATGAGATTGTGATGGGGATGGCTCACCGTGGCCGGCTCAACGTCCTGGCCAACTTCCTCCACAAGCCGCTGGAGATCATTTTCCATGAATTCTCCGAGAACTACGTCACGGATCTGGCTGGTGGCGATGGCGACGTGAAATACCACCTCGGGTTCGAGACGACTCGCCAGACCAAGGACGGCCACCCGGTGAAGATCTTCCTCGCCCCGAACCCCAGCCACCTAGAGGCGGTCAATCCGGTCGTCGAGGGAATGACGCGCGCCCGGCAGCGCCTGGTCGATGACATCGAGACGCGCACCCATGTCCTGCCGATCCTGATCCACGGCGATGCCGCCTTCGCTGGCCAGGGGCCGGTGGCAGAGGTGCTGAACTTCTCACAGCTCGCCGGCTACCGCACCGGCGGGACGGTGCACATGATCGTCAACAACCAGATCGGCTTCACGACCCTGCCGGAGGACGCACGGTCTTCGGTGTATTGCACCGACGTCGTGAAGATGATCGAGGCCCCGGTCTTCCACGTCAATGGCGACTGCCCGCTGGATGTCTTGTTCTGTGCGAAGCTCGCCCTCGAATTCCGCCAGCGCTTCCGCCGCGACGTCGTCATCGACATCGTCTGCTACCGCCGCCACGGCCACAACGAGGCCGACGAGCCAGCCTTCACCGCGCCACAGCTCTACCGCACGATCCGCTCGAAGAAGACGACCTGCACGCTGTTCAAGGAGGCGCTGATCGACGACCTCACGCTGTCGCCCGAGACGATCGAAGCCCTCGAGGATGATATCAGGAAAAAGCTCGTCAGCGACTACGAGAAGATCCAGCAGCTCGAGAGCGAGGGCGGCGAGGGTGTCTTCCACGGGGCCTCGGTCGTCCTCCAGCCGTCCTACTCGCACGACCCGGCCCACACGGCCATCACCAAGAAGCAGCTGAAATTCCTCGGCCAGCGGCTCACCGATGTGCCTGACGATTTCAAGCTGAACGACAAGGTGAAGCGCTTCGTCCTCGGCCGACGTGCGGCCGCAACCCGAGACGGCGGCCCATTTGACTGGGGGCACGCTGAGGCCCTCGCCTTCGCCTCGCTGCTCGCAGAAGGCAAGCCGGTCCGCCTCAGTGGCCAGGACAGCAGGCGCGGAACCTTCAGCCACCGCCACGCGGTGCTCTACGACGCTGACACCCGCGAGCGCTACTTCCCACTGAAGAACATCTCGCCCGATCAGGCGATGTTCTGTGCCTACAATTCGCTCCTGTCCGAGCATGCCGTGCTCGGCTTCGACTACGGTTACACCCTGATGGTCCCGGACATGCTCATCTGCTGGGAGGCCCAGTTCGGCGACTTCGCCAATGGCGCCCAGGTGATCATCGACCAGTTCATCAGCTCGTCCGAGTCCAAGTGGTCGAAGCCGAGTGGGATCGTCATGCTCCTGCCGCACGGCTATGAGGGTCAGGGTCCCGAGCACTCGAGCGCGCGCCTCGAGCGTTTCCTCCAACTCTGCGCAGAAGGCAACATGCAGGTGTGCAACCTGACGACCCCGGCCCAGTATTTCCATGTCCTGCGGCGCCAGCTCGCTCGCCCGTTCCGCAAGCCGCTCATCATCATGACGCCCAAGAGCCTGCTCCGCCATGAGAGCGCGGTCTCCTACAGCGCCGACTTTACCGGCAAGACAAGCTTCTTGGAGATGATCGACGACCATAACCTCGTCGACAAGCCGGAGCGGGTCACGCGCCTGATCTTCTGCTCCGGGAAGGTCTACTACGACCTGCGCGCCTACCGCGACGAACACAAGCTGCGCAACGCCGCCATCATCCGCATCGAACAGCTCTACCCATTCCATGCCGAGCTGCTGAAGTCCATCGTGCAACGCTACCCGCGCGCCAACAAAAAATGGGTCTGGTGCCAGGAGGAACCGCTCAACATGGGCGCATGGTCGTACATTGGCGCGCGCCTCGAGAAGATCAGCAAGAACCGCGTCCGCTATGCCGGCCGCGACCGCAGCGCCAGCCCCGCCGCCGGATCGAAAGCCATCCACACCCGCGAACAGCACAACCTCGTCGAGGACGCGTTCAGCGTCTAGCCTAACAGTTCCACCACCCATGCCATCCGAAGTTAAAATCCCAGCCGTCGGCGAATCGATCACCACCGGCCTCATCGCCCAGTGGCACGTCGAGGACGGCGCGACTGTCGCAGCCGGCGACTTGCTCCTCACCCTCGAGACCGACAAGATCTCCACCGAGATCACCGCAGAGCAGTCGGGGACGATCACGATCATCTCCGGGGAGGGAGAGGAGGTGGCGATCGGAGCCGTCGTCGCCAGCATCGAGGAAGGAGGGGCAGCTAGCGAGGCTCCAACCGCGAAGAAGAAGGCCGCAAAAAAGACGGCGAAAGCGCAGAAGAAGGTGGCCGCCACAGCCCCGGAGGAGCGTGCCGAACCGGAGCCAGTCGCGGCGACGAAATCCGCTGCCGCGACCCCTGCCCCCAGCCCTGCGGAGAAACGGGCGGAACCCAAGCTGCTCCCCGCCCGATCGCCCGCGGCGCTCGAAGACACGTCCACCGATCGCTTCACGCGCAAGAAACTCTCGCCGCTGCGCCGCAAGATTGCCGACCACCTGGTCTCGGCGCAACAGAACGCCGCCCTCCTCACCACCTTCAACGAATGCGACATGGGCGAGGTGATGTCGCTGCGCAAACAACTGCAGGAGGACTTCGTCGCCCGGCACGGTATCAAGCTCGGCTTCATGTCGTTCTTCGTGAAGGCCTGCGTGGCAGCACTAAAGGCGGTGCCTGGAATCAACTCGCGCATCGAGGGAGACAGTCTGATCACCAACCATTTCTACGATATCGGCGTCGCCATCGGCACCGACAAGGGGCTGTTCGTGCCGGTCATCCGCGACTGCGATCAGAAGAGCTTCGCCGAGATCGAGCGCGACATCGCCGACTACGCCAAGAAGGCCCGCGACGGCAAGATCCAGCTCGAGGATCTGAGCGGTGGCGTCTTCACCATCACCAACGGCGGAATCTACGGCTCGATGCTAAGCACCCCGATCATCAATCCGCCCCAGAGCGGGATCCTCGGCATGCACAACATCCAGCAGCGACCGATGGCGGTTGATGGCGAAGTCGTGATCCGCCCGATGATGTACCTCGCCCTCAGCTACGACCACCGCGTCGTCGATGGCAAAGAGGCGGTCACCTTCCTCGTGAAAGTGAAAGAGAGCATCGAACAACCCACAAGGCTGATGCTCGGCATCTGAAGGAGAACAGACACTCATGTCTGCCCGAAAAATCCTGCCAAACACCTAGACCCTACCGCCCCCCCGACTCATTCCAAGATCTCTGCTCGCCGCCTATCTCGACGGAGCCGCACGATCCCGCTCCACTTCCACATCGCCGCAGAGGATCTGTCTCACCCTCTCGCCTGCGTAGCTTATCAACAATCTCTCGCCGGCACGGGTGATCGCCATGTAGACTTTTCGCGTGTTGTCGCGCACCAGCTCATCTTTTTCTGCCAGCGTTAGTCTCGGGTCGCCCTCCCCTTCAAACAGGCGATCAATTCCGAGCAGGATCACGATCGGGCGCTCGATCCCAGTAGCGGCGTTGAGGGTGGTGATCGCCACCCGCTGCCGCGCCGGATCCTGGTGATCTAGAACCGAAGCCTGCGGGATCGAGTCCGCGAGCAAGCCGAGCTGGCGACTGTCCGCATGGATGATCAGGATCGCGCCCGCGGGCACGCCACCCGCGAGTATCGCGGCGACTTCTGCAGCGGCCCATGCGCAGGCATCCTGCGGCGTCGGGTGTCGCACGAGCCCCGGGGTCGCCCCGTCCCGGCCGCCGTCCTGTTGCAGGCTCGGCAGATTCACCTCCTCCCCATCCTCGTGCGGGCTGCGCGATAGGTAGAAGCGTCGCGCAAACTTCTGCAAAGCCGGTGTGTTGCGATAAGATTTTTCCAGCCGGGCAGAGCGCCCCCGCACCTCCAGGCCGACCGAGCTCCAAGACTGGCGCCGCTTCAGAAATCCTTGTGTCGGATCGGCTGCGACGATGATCTCACCTTTGGGTGCGAGACAGCGTTTAAGGATCGCAAACCAGACTGGCGCAAAAAATTGCCCCTCGTCGATCAAGATCAGGTCATAGCGCGGCAGGGCGACCTGTCCATTGCTGATTCGCTCCCACAAGATCCTCACCAGCGTGTACCAATCCTGCTTCCGTTCGTTCGCTAGCAGATTGCGGTAGCGCCGGTAGAGCTTGTGCACGCTGCGGCGTTGGGCTGGCCCCAGCGGCACCCCTCGGCCAGCCCGGTCGAGCTTCAGGTAGGCGAGCTCCGAGTCATCGACCTGGTCGGCGATGAGCGCGATCTCATCGACTAGAAACGATCCTGGCCAGGGAGAGTCTGGGAACATCTCGACGGCGAGCCGGCGGATGGTCTCGATGCGCTCCTGGTCGTAGATGAGATCCAGGCCGTCCCGACCCTGACGAGGATCGAGTTGCCCGAGCCAGCGAAAGAAGTGCCGGAACTCAACCCGCGTCCCGGGCGCGAGCGGAAGCAGGTGCGAGAGGTGGGCAAAGCGCCACTCGAGGTCGGCGATGAGCGGCTTGTTGTGGGTGATGAACAGCATCTGGCGGTGCTGCCCGAGCCCGGCCAGGAGCCGGCCCCGGTAGAGCAAGGCTAGCGACTTCCCGCTGCCCGCGACACCTGTGATGAGGCGTGAACGCCCCTCCGCCGCCACCGCGCTCGCCTCGTCCAGCATCAGATCGTGTTTCACCCACGTCTCTTGATCGAAGTCGAGCAGATCCCTGCCGAACTGCGCATCGCGGTTGGTCTGGAGGTATTGCGCCGCCGCAAGTTTCGGCACGAAGGCACTCGGCACCTGCGCCTCGGGAGAAAACTGCGCCCGCAACTCGACCGCCGAGAAGGGGGCGAGTTGCCGGGCGCCCAGCGACTCGAGATACGCTGCAAACTCTTGGGGCTCGCGCGCCTGTATGCCGCCAATCCAGTGCGCCCCGGCTCCCAGCTGCAGCTTCACCCGTGATAGGATCCCCGAGTCGATCCCAGGGAACAGTAGGATCCGGACCGGCGCGCCAGGGAAGTCCCCCGCAAGCACCTGCTCGGCGGCGAGGATGCGATTGCGCTTGAGGCGGGTCGATTCGGGCAAATCGAAGAGGCCAGGTTGGAGGATCTCCTCAGCCTCGGGCTCGCGCAGCCCAATGGCCGAGATCAGGAACGCACGGTCGTTTCCGTCAATGAGGAGAAAGTCGGGCTGGTCCCCCGGGAAAAAACTCAGCCACGCCCGCGCCCCCGGAAGTGGCAATCTGCGTATCAGCCGGTAGGCGCGCTTCAGCGCTGCGTCTGCCGGGCGGTTCTTAAGAACCTGATCTGGTAGAATCGGGATCACGGCAGCCGTGCCGATACCGTTTCTGCCGATTCGATCAGCCGCCGGACAAGCGCTACCGACTCGGCGAGGTCGGAGTCGATCGGGTCGAAATCTCGCACCGCGCAGCTGCCGACGATGATGAATTTCGACCTCGCCCGGGTCGCCGCCACATTCCAACGCTCCTCCTGAAAGTAGAACTCGGCGACCTTCTCGAGGAAACTCGGGTCGGAGGTGGTGAGCGAGAATAGAATGAGCTCCCGCTCCTGCCCCTGGAAGCGCTCGACCGTATCGACCACGATCTCATCAGCAGTCAGGCGCGTCATCGCCGGGCTGTGGCGCAGCTGGCGCTTGATCAGTCGAGCCTGGCGCCGGTAGGGCGTGACGATGCCGATCTCGCCCGGCTGCAGTCCGGTCGCGATGGCATCTTCGACAAGGCTGACGACCTCCTCCGCCTCGCCTGCCGCTGCAGTCCGGTTCGTCCCCTGCCCGGGCTCGACCTCGACGAAGACGAGGCTCCGATCTGAGACCAGTGCCGGGTGGCTCGGTGATGACCTCCTGACCGGAAGCCTGAGCTGCGCCGATACCTCCGACGCGACAAGTTCGCCAGAGTAGAAATTCTCGCTCGGCCAACTTGCTAGTTCGCGGTTGAGTCGATAGGTGGTATTCAGAGTGGTGAGCTCGCTATTGCGCGCCAGACTGCCGAACACTGACCAGCTCGCAGCCTCCCGCTTCGGCACCGACTGCAGGACTGGCGGCAGCTGGCGGTGATCGCCGAAAAAGATAAATTTTTTCCCCTTGTTCATCGCCAGGATCGCCAGCGGGATCGTCATCTGGCTGGCCTCGTCCATGATCACGGTATCGAAGGCGGCATCGGCGAGACGTTTCGAACCGGCGGCAAATGGCGTCGCCCCGACCACCAGCCCACCGCTGAGGTGGCGCAGCGGCGACTTCGCCCAAGACTCGAACTGCCTCAGCGGCGCCAGCTCAGGGTCGTGGATCGGCACGCCGATCTTGGCGATGCGGTCCGCGTCGCGGACCGCCGCGTGGCAGGCTCGAAGGGCGTGGTGGATCGCCCGGTGGGTAAAGGCGCTCACCAGCACGCGTTCGCCGCGCTCGACCAGGGTGGCGACCGTCCGTGCGAGCACATACGTCTTGCCTGTCCCGGGTGGTCCCTGGACGAGATGGCAGTGGGTCGCAGAGGCCGCCAGCGCGAGGGCGTCGGTCTGCGACTCGTTCAGCCCCGCCTCCTCGGCGTAGGCTTCGCCATCATCGAAATCATCGAACCCAAAATCCATCTCCGCCTGAGCCGCGCCGGCGAACAAGGCCATGACGCGCTGGCGCCCATGATCCGAGGCCATCGCATTCTCGAGCCCGTCGCGCAAAAGTTTGCGAGCATCGAAGTGCCCCTCGTCCAGCACCCAACCGGCCCCATCGGCCGAGAGCGCCGACAACATCTGTGCCGCCGCGCTCTCCGGTCGCAGGATCACACTGCGCTCCGACTCTCGCACTAAGAATACATCGATCGCCCCGGCCTCGTAGTCGCCCTGGTGCAGAATGAGGCGGTCGCCCTCACGGAACCGCGCGGTATTGCCGGGCCCACCGACACAGCTGAAGTGGTAGTGCTTCTTCACGGTGTCAGATCTCTCCCGCGAAAACGCGAGGTTGGCGAGACAGCGCTCATCGCGGACGCGGTCCTCCACCGGTCGGCGAATGTGTTTGAGATGCTGGTCGCGGGCAGCGCTTGCTTCCTCGTCGATGAACTCGGCCAGCACCTGTGAGAGGGCCGCGATATTGGCGCTGGAACTTGGGATTTGACGAGCCACACCCCATGTCTAGAGCCGGATCTGACGCATCTCAATGCCAAGCTTCTGCGCCATGGCCAATTCCAGGCTTGATCTCGTGCCCCCCTGCCCCGATACAATCCGACCGTGAGCAAAAAGAAATCCAGCAAGAAGAAGCCCGCCCCTCAGAAATTCTACGTCGGCCTCGACATCGGCGGCAGCACCGTCAAGTCCGCCGTCGTCGACCGCCGGGGCAGGCAGGTCGGCCGGATGTATGAGGTTCCGAGCATGGTCGATCAGGGATACCAGAAGACATTCTCGCAGATGGCCGAGTCGTTCGACCTGTTGCTCGCTGACAATGGGATCAAGAAGAGCCAGGTCGGCGGGATCGGCATGGACGTCCCTGCCCCATCGTGTGATGGCGTCATCTGGGGGCAGGCGAACCTCAACAAGGACTGGGTCGGCGTGAACGTGCGCGACGCCTTCGCCAAATCGATCGGCAAGAAAGTATTTATGACCAACGACGGCAGCGCCGCAGCCTACGGCGAGTTCGCACTGCGCCGGCGCAAGATTCGCGGCATGCTCTTCTGCGCCCCCGGCACCGGGCTCGCGGGTGGCCTGATCCTCGAGGACGGGGAAATCTACGAGGGCTGCAACGGCCTGGCGCTGGAGATCGGACACGTCTCCTCCCCGTTCCGCGAGGACGGCAAGCTGCCGAAGTGCAGCTGCGGCAAAGAGGGCTGCGTCGAAGCGAACGTCTCGCTCGTCGCCCTGCGGCGCCAGCTCGCCGCCAAACTCAAGCAGCCGAAATACAAAAACCACGCGCTCAATAAAGAGCGACTCAACATCAAGGCGAAGGCGTTCAAACTCCGCGACCTCGCCGACGCTGGCGACCGGCTGGCGCTGGAGATTTTTGACCACCAGGGTTTTGTGCTCGGCTACGCGCTCGGCGACCAGGCACACGAGCTCAACCCAGAGGTCATCGTCATCGGCGGCGGCCTCTCCGAGAGCAGCTTCCGCGAGACCTTCATGAAGTCGATCAAGCGCGGCTTCGCCAAGCGCGCGCTGCCGTCCTACCAGTTCAGCCCGCTGGATCCAAAACAGGAGACCATCACCTTCGAGTGGGCGATCGGCGGCGATGCCGGAGCCGCCCTAGGCGTCGCCCTCAAGGCGCGCGACGTCTACTCGTAGACAGAACAGTCGTGGTGACTTTCAGTCGCCACGAACCAAACAAGGTGGCCGACATCCGGCAGGTTTTTCATTGCCCGCCAGCTGCCCTGCAAGCAGAATCACTGTGTATGAATCGCCGCACCTCCCTATTGCTGATCTCGTCCTCAATCATCGCCCTGAGCAGCTGCGGTGACAAAAAGAAGGATGACAAATCCGGGAGCGGTGACACCCCGAAGCGCGGCACGATCGGCGCCACCTGCATGACGACTTCGAACCCGTTCTTCAAAGTCATCGAGGAGAATATGCGGGATGAGGCTGCCAAGCACGGCTACGACCTCGTCTACCTAGGCTGCGACAACGACGTCTCTGAGCAGCAGAAACAGATCAAGAATTTCATCGTCCAGAAAGTCGCTGCGATTGCACTGAATCCGGCAGATTCGAAGGCGATCGGCACCTCGGTGATCGAGGCGAATGGAGCCGGCATCCCGGTCTTCTCATTCGATGTCAAAGTCCAGGCGCCGGGCGCAGAGGTCGTCGCCCATGTCGGCACCGACAACGCGCAGGGCGGCGAGCTCGCCGGCCATGCCATGATCGAAGCGCTTGGCGATTCCGGCGGCAAGGTGGTCATCATCGACTACCGGGCGGTCGAGTCCTGCACCGAGCGCGTCAAGGGCTTTAAGAAAGTGATCGATGCCCACAATGCCAGCGCCAGTGGCAAGATCGAGATCGTCGCAGAGCTCCCTGGCGAAGGCGATCGGGCGAAAGGTTTCAAGGCGGCGGAGGACGCACTCCAGACAGAGCCCGATCTCAATGGCATCTTCGCCATCAACGATCCCAGCGGGCTCGGCGCGGTCGGCGCCCTGAAGAAGGCGGGCAAACTCGACCAGGTTACGGTAGTGGCGTTCGACGGCATGCCCGCAGGGCTCCAGGCGATCAAAGACGGTGAGATCTACGCCGATCCGATCCAACACCCAGACAGAATCGGCCGCCAGACGATCCAGACGATCATCGCCCATCTCAGTGGCGAAAAGGTGTCGCCGAGCATCGATATCCCAGCCTCGCTCTACACCAGAGAGGACGCTGAAAAAGACCCCACTCTGAACTAGCCAGCGACCGCTCCACGACGGCGCCATGCCCCCAGCCGACGCCACGACCAGCCCGCCGCTCCTCGAGATGCGCGGGATTGTGAAGACCTTCCCCGGAGTGCGGGCACTGGATGGTGTCTCGCTGGAACTCCACCATGGGGAGGTGCTGGCACTGACGGGCGAGAACGGGGCTGGTAAGAGCACACTCATGAAGGTGCTCAGTGGGGTGCACCAGCCTGACGCGGGCGAGATCCTTATCAACGGCAGAGAACGGCACTTCCACCGCCCGGCCGAGTCCCAGCAGGCAGGCATCTCGATCATCTACCAGGAGCTCGACCTGATCCCACAGCTCAGCGTCGCCGAGAACCTGTTCCTGGGCCGCGAGAGGACCCACCGTCTAGGCTTCCTCGACTCGGGCGATGAAGCGAGAGAGACCACCGCGCAGCTCTCGAAACTCGGGGTGAGCCTCGACCCGCACGCCAAGGTCGAGTCCCTGACAGTTGCCGAACAACAGTTTGTCGAGATCGCCAAGGCGCTGGCGGTCGATGCGCGCATCGTCGTCATGGACGAGCCCACCGCCGCCCTCAGCCAGCGCGAGGTCCAGCGGCTATTCGAGGTCATCGACGGGCTCAGATCGCGCGGCATTGGAGTCGTCTACATCTCCCACCGTATGGACGAGGTCGAGCGTGTTGCCGACCGTGTCACGGTCCTGCGCGACGGCGCCCACATCGGGGATCTGGAGGCCGGGCACCTCGATCGCGAGAAGATCATCCACATGATGGTCGGCCGCAGCCTCGACGCCGAATTCCCAAAGCTGAAAGCCCCGCTCGGCGAGGTGCTCCTCAAGGTAGAGCACCTGCAGCGCCCGCCCAAGGTTCGCGACATCTCATTCGAACTACGCCGTGGCGAAGTGTTAGGGATCACCGGGCTCATAGGTGCCGGTCGCACCGAGACCGCCCGGGTGATCTTCGGCGCCGATCGCCCTACGGGGGGTCAGATCTATGTGAGGGGAAGACCCGTCGAGATCCGTTCGCCGCGCGATGCCGTCCGGCTGGGGATCTGCCTGCTCACCGAAGACCGCAAGAACCAGGGGCTCGTGCTCGGGCGCTCAGTTCGGGAGAATTTCGGCCTGCCGAACCTCGACCGGCTAAGGCGCGGGGCGTTCATCGACGAGGTGCAGGAGAAGCGGCGGTTCGAATCCTTCCGCGAGAGCCTTAGCATCCGACTGCCCAGCAGCGAGACGCCAGCCAGCTCACTCTCCGGCGGTAATCAGCAGAAAGTCGTTCTCGCCAAGTGGCTCGAGCGCCAGACCGACATCGTGATCTTCGACGAGCCAACTCGCGGCATCGACGTCGGTGCCAAGGTCGAGATCTACCAGTTGGTGAACCGCCTCGCAGCCGAGGGTAAAGCCATCCTCATGATCAGCTCGGAGCTACCAGAAATCCTCGGCATGTCCGATCGCGTCCTGGTCATGCACGAGGGCCAGATCGCCGGGGAGCTGCCGGATCCACAGTCGGCCAGCCAGGAGGACATCCTGAGCCTGGCGATGGATCGAGCGCCCTCATGATGCCCGTGTAGGACCGGTTCCCCATTCGAACTCCCACCAGTACGCCCCCCTCCCCACCCATGCCCGTATCGACCAGAGGAAAGCCCCCCAACAGACTCGTCGAGCTCCTCGCTGGCGAGTATGGGATGCTCGCCGTCCTCATCGTCCTCGGCGTCCTATTCACCCTCCTAACACTCGGTAAACAGACCCCGGAGGGCGCCAGCGGTGGAAGCAAACTCGCGAAACAGATCCTCGCAGAATTCGGTGAGGGCGCGTCGGTCTTCATTGCCGCCCGCGACACCGGGGTCGATCAAGAGTTCGGCTCGGCGCTCGAGGGAAAGCTCAGCGCGGCTGGCGCGAGCGTCGTCGGCCGTGTCCACGGTCCGCCGTCCGCGATCCGCGACCAGCTGAGCAAGCTCGGCTCGACAATCGACGCCATCGCCGTCTCTCCGCCACTCCTGAGCATGCCGGTCTTTGGCCCATTCGTCGGCGAAGGCAAACCTGCCGCGAGACTGATGGCCCCGGCCGAATATACCGGTTCGACTTTCCTGAGCTCCGATAACTTGCGCAACATCGCCAGCCAGATCGCCGTCATCGCGATCCTCGCCATCGGCATGACGATGGTGATCATAACCGCCGGCATCGACCTCTCGGTCGGCAGCCTCATCGCACTCTCCGCAGTTGTTGCGACCTTCCTGATCCAGCGCTTGGGAGGGGCAGAGGGCGCCGGCACCGGTGCCCTGATCGTCGCTTCACTGGTCGGGATCGCCGCCTGCGCGCTGGTCGGCGCCTTCACCGGCTGGATGGTCGCCGGCTTCTGCGTGCCCCCGTTCATCGCTACCCTCGCCATGATGCAGGTGGTGCGCGGCAGCGCTTACAAGATCGCCGACAATCAGACGATCAGCGACGTCCCGGCCAATTTCCAGTGGCTCGGGAACGGGCTCAGCTTCGGCATCCCCAATTGTGTCATCCTCATGGGTGTGCTCTACATCATCGCACACATCATGATGTCCAAGACCCAGCTCGGGCGCTACATCTACGCCACCGGTGGCAACCCCGAGGCGGCGCGACTCTCCGGGGTCTCACCGAAGAAGATCAAGCTGATCGTCTACATCATCGCCGGCGCACTCGCCGGGCTCGGTGGCGTCGTGCTCGCGTCCCAACTGCAGAGCGGTGCCGGCCGCTACGGCGAATCCTACGAGCTAAAGGTGATCGCCGCCGTCGTCGTCGGCGGCACCTCGCTGTTCGGTGGTCGCGGCAAGATCTTCGGCACCCTGATCGGTGCCTTCATCATCGCGGTGATCGAGAACGGCATGAACCTCAAAAAGCTCGGCAGCGAGACCCAGATGATCGTGCTCGGTGCCGTCATCCTGATCGCGGTATTGCTCGAGCGCCTGCGCAGTGGCGAGTGGAGATCGGCGACTGGTGGCTAGTAGGGGTCGTGTGACTAGTGCGGGTAGTTTACCGGGCTTTACATCTAAGCTCCTGACCGTCTTCTAATTCTACCTAGCGCGACACCACCAGTGGTGGTAGGTTTGGCGCTCGTGCCTCTTACCAGAGACAAACCGAAGACCCAACAACCATGAAATCCGACGGATCAAACAAGACCCTACTGAACCTGTGTACTTTCGCCACGCTGTTGGCCACACCTCTCACTGGTTACGCCCAGGAAGCTGCAGCAAAACCGGCCGAGGCAAAAAAACCAGCAGCGCCTCCGGCCCCCGTCACCGAAGTGAAGAAGGAGGATTTCCGCGTCACGGTCACCTTGCCTGCAGTCTTCGAAGGCACCAAGCTCACCCCCGTCAGCGTCGACCCGAAGGCCTGGTCTGATCTCACCGTGCTGAGTGCGGTCGAGCATGGCAGCCGAGTCAAGAAGGGCACGCGCCTCGTCCAGCTGGACCTGAAAGCTCTCGAGGATCAAGTCGAGACCCTCCAGGCGGCGGACAAGACGGCCAGACTGACACTCCAGACTGCGATCGACGGACTGGCCAATCTTGAGAAGACCACCCCGCTGGAACTCGAGGCGACGCGGCGCGCCAAACGCCAGTCCGACCAAGATCTCGAACGCTGGCTCAAAGTCGGGCGCACCCGTGAGGAGGAAACCTACAAGCGCAACACTGAATCTTCCGCCCGCCAACTCGAGTACGCCCAGGAGGAGCTCAACCAGCTGCAGAAGATGTATGATGAGGACGACCTCACCGAGGAGACAGAGGAAATCATTCTCAAGCGCGCGAAGACCAGCGTCGAGAATGCCAAATACTACCTCAAGCTCTCGACCGACTCCCGCGACTACGCGCTCGAGACATCCATCCCACGCAAGCACCAGAGCGCCGTCGATCAGAACCGCCGGGCCACGCTCGCCTACGAGCTCGCCTCCAAGACAATCCCCCGCAGCCTCGCTCTCAAGCGCCTCGAGATCGAGAAGGCGAAAACAGACGCCGCCAAGGCTTCCAAGAAACTCGGCGAGCTAAAGCGCGACCTAGCCGTCCTCAAGGACATCAGCTCTCCAGTCGATGGTGTCGTCTACTACGGCCAATCGAAGAACGGCAACTGGACGAGCGCGGAGGCGGCCAAGAAACTGGTTGTGGGCGGCAAGCTATCCGCCAAACTTCCCTTCATGACCATCGTAGCCGACGGCGACCTGCGAGCCCAGACCACCGTTCCCGAGGACAAGCTGGCGATCATAAAACAAGGTGCCCGCGGATACCTGACCCCCGTATCCGACCCGCTTCTCAGGATCCCGGCCCGCCTGGGCAAGATCAACTACGCCTCGTCCCCTGTCGGTTTCACCACCTCCGCGAGCATCGAGGTGCCGGAGGGTGCCAAGCTGATGCCCGGGATGAAAGGCAAGCTCACGTTCATCACCGCAGATCGCAAAGGCGTCCTCACCGTTCCTGTCTCGGCGATCAGCCGCGACGGCAAGCAGTCGTTCGTCTACCTCCCGAAGGAGGGTGCCGACCCTGAGAAACGCCAGGTGGTCACCGCAGAGACCGATGGTAAGAAGGTAGCCATCCTCAAAGGGCTCGCCGAGAACGACAAGGTGCTCACCGTCGCCCCATGAGAGCCGCACGCCTAGCGACCGCAGCCATCGGTGGGGCACTCGTGCTGGCCATCCCAGCGAGTGCGGAACAGAAGTGGGAGGAGACCACGCCGGTCCCGGTCACTCCCGAGAACATTGACTCCGCGATTCGTCGTGGCGCGGATTTTCTCCTCGCCGACCAGAATAAGAACGGTTCGTGGGGATCGGCCACCCGGACGAAAGACCTGAATATCTACGCTCCAATCCCCGGCTCGCACCAGGCCTTCCAAGCCGCCTGCACGGCGATGGCGGTCGAAGCACTGTGGGATTCAGGCCTAGCCAAAGCTGACCCCAAGGTCCAGCAATCGATCGATCGTGCTGAGAAATACCTGTTCGAGAAACTCGAGCGGGTCCGGCGTGCCGACCAGACAGCGATCTACAATGTCTGGACGCACATCTACTCCATCCAAGCGCTCGCTCGCATGTCGCAGGAGAAGACCGACGACAAGGAGCGCCGGCAGCGGATCAAGGAACTCATCGAGAATCAACTCGACCGCCTGCGCCGCTACGAGTCGGTCGACGGCGGCTGGGGCTACTACGATTTCCGCTACAGTACCAAGCGCCCATCCTCCTCATCCACGAGCTTCGTCAGCGCTGCTGCATTGGTAGCCTTCCACGATGCGGAGCAGGCCGGGTTCGAGATGCCGGAGGAAATGACAAAACGTGCGATCGCCTCGATCCAGCGTCAGCGCAAAAGCAACAACACCTACGTCTACTCCGAGCCACACAAGATGCGCCCGATGGGCTCGATCAACCGGCCCGGCGGGAGCTTGGGGCGCTCGCAGTCGTGCAATATCGCACTGCGTCTCCATGGCGACAAGACGATCACCGATGAGGTGCTCATCGAATGGCTCGACCGTCTCACCGTGCGCAACGGCTGGCTAGACATCGGACGCAAGCGCCCGCGCCCTCACGAGTCGTGGTTCGCGGTCGCAGGATACTTCTTCTACTTCGGCCACTACTACGCCGCCCGCTGCATCGACGTTCTGCCGAACGACACCCCGGAACAGCAGGCGGCGGTCAAACGTCAGAAGGACCAGCTCGCGGCGATCCTACTGCGGCTTCAGGAGAAGGATGGATCCTGGTGGGATTTCCCATTCTACGACTACCACCAACCTTACGGCACTGCCTTCGCAATGCTGTCGCTGGTGAAATGCCGCTAGCCCCCTCTACTCCACAAGCTCGACTCTAAAGTACACCCGGGGCGCGCTCGCATCCCCACCGAGAGCCGCCCGGTTGAAGGAGAACGTCGTGCTCTCACCGTCCGATGGGTAGCCATCGTCTAGATCGGATTCGAAATCGCCGAGGTCGGTGTCGTAGAGAATCGCGTAGGTCGCTCCCGGTTTCGAGTTCCAGGTGATCGAGATATCTCCAGTCGCCCCGTCGAAAGTGTAGTCCGTGATGCGGAAGTTGCTCGGTGCAGCTGAGGCTCCGATGGGACTAGCTCCGGCAGCGAGTTCCACAATCGTCTCCAGCGGCAGAACCTCGCTCCAGATCGCGACGTCGTCGAGGCAGCCTTCGAAGGAGTTGTCGGGTTGGTCGTTGTTGTTGCGCGCCCCGATCAACAGGTTCCCGCCACCATTCGGAGCGTTCTGCAAGGTCGGCGGCATGTCCTCGACTCCGTCGAGATAGATCGTCGCCGTGTCAGTGGTCCCATCGTAAGTCCACAATGCGTGCACCCAGACGTCCTGCGCAAGGGAAGTCGTTGCGTTGAAATCTGAGGCCCAGTGCGCGGCGTGTAGCACGCCACCGTTGCGGATACCGTTGTGGATCCCCTGGTTGGTCTGGCCGAAGATGAACCCGGCGCCGCCAGCGGTGCCCTCGCCCGGCTTGATCCAGCAAGCCATCGTGTAACTCCCGTCGCCCGTATCCCGGATCATCGAGTTCATATCGAGGCCCAGGACAGAGACGAAGGCATTCTGTCCCGTGGTGAAGAATCCGGACTTGCCCGGCGTCGGACCATCCGGCGCCCCGTCGGCATAGGTCATGCCATTGATGATGGTGCCATCGAGAGCGCTGAGCGTGCGGTCGATCACCGTCGGCCCCTCGCCTTCCTCGAAGTCGTAGTAGACCAGCGGCACACCTACCGGAGGCAGGCTGTTGGCGTCCGTCGGGTCACTGCCCTTGACGATTTCGAATCGGTCTTCGAAGCCGTCACCGTCGGTGTCCGGGTTGTGGGGATCCGTGCCCGGCTGATCTAAGTCGACAAACGATTCGCTCGGATCCTCGACCCCGTCCAACAGTTCATCGTTGTCAGTGTCCGGGTCGAGCGGGTCGGTGCCGGTGTCCATTTCACTGACGAAGGTTCCGCTATTGGTCTCGGATCCATCTTCGGAGCCGTCACCATCGGTGTCCGCCTCACTCGGATCTAGGCACAGGCGAAACTCGTTCAGGTTGGTGACCCGGTCGCTGTCTTTGTCCAAGCCAGAATCGTCTTCGCCGACCACCAGGCCGTTGTCCATCTCCCAGAAGTCGGGCATGCCATCAGAGTCAGAATCGATCAAGGCGCCGATCTCGACCTCCTCGAGATTGCTGGTGCGGTTCCCCTCACGGTTGTGGAAGGCGATGTGGTTGAGGGTTGCCTCGCCGAAGGATATGACGTCGCTGACGCCTGCTGCGTTGCCGCGGTTGCCATCCTCCCAGATACAGAAACCTAGCTCCCCAGCGCCGTCGTCAATGATGTAGAACTCGTAGGTAGTCCCTGCATTCAGTGAAATATCACCGAGCGCCTGGTTCTCGGTCAGGGTGATCTCCCCGCCACGTGTCCTGATATCAACACCGTTTCCTGGCTGGCCCGCAAAAAATTCGATCCCGGTCTGGGTTTCGCCATACTGACCCGCTGGCACCGCATCGCTGCGGGTCAGGATCTGCAGGAAATCATCGCCGCCAGTGTAAGTCCATTTCCCCTTGATGTAGATGCCACCTCCGGTCACCGGA
>Ga0316197_10001272_pt1 | contig 18017 bp, 15 predicted proteins | sample OudBiesiAoxic_MG_FD_204939 | JGI IMG/M metagenome (GOLD analysis project Ga0316197, IMG submission 204939) | Coastal sediment microbial communities from Oude Bieten Haven, Netherlands - site A oxic | ecosystem: Environmental > Aquatic > Marine > Coastal > Sediment | place: Netherlands... | reverse complement strand
CTTCCAGCGTCGGACGATTCAGTTCGACTCGAGCCGCGGGCACGGCCATGGCGATCTGTCCCAGGGCCTTCGACGGCTCGAGCCCGTCGGTCAGGGCGATCTCGTAGGCTCCGTTCGTTCGGGAGATATCCTGGACGCCGTCGATGCCGCGGACCGGTCCGAGGTCGGCCTCGGGATCGAGAGGCTCGAACAGGATCGTGCGCGGGTCATACTCGGCACGGATATCGACCAGGCTCTTGTCGAGCATCTTGCGCCCGTCGTGGATCATGACGACGTGATCGCAGATCTGTTCGGCCTGGTGCATGACGTGTGTCGAGAAGATGATCGTGGCGCCTCGCTGATGCTGCTCGAGAACGAGGTCCCGCAGCAGTCTCATGTTGACGGGGTCGAGTCCGCTGAAGGGCTCGTCGAGGATGATCAGGTCCGGATCGTGGATCACAGCGGAGATGAACTGCAGCTTCTGCTGCATGCCCTTGGACAGTTCCTCGCAGCGTTTGTTCTCGACGTCGGCGAGGCCCACTCGCTCGAGCCAGGTTCTGACGCGTTGCTTGAGGTCGCGGCCGCTGCAGCCTTTCAGCCGGGCGATGTAGGCCAGAAACGCGCCCGCCTTCATCTTGCGGTAGACGCCGCGTTCCTCGGGCAGGTAGCCGATGCGGTCCTTGGCGTCGAGAGCCGAACTGTGCCCCAGAACCGAGATCTGGCCGCTGTCGGGGAACAGGATCGCCATGATCATACGAATCGTCGTCGTCTTGCCTGCCCCGTTGGGGCCGATGAACCCGTAGACCCCCGTCACGGGAACGACGAGATCCAGATCCTCCACCGCGACCTTGGGCCCGAAGGTCTTTCTTACCGACTCGAGGACGATCGCGTCGCCCATGTGCTGGTCCCCCTCAACGAATGGCTTGTCCTGGATCGAGGCACGGGGCGTGTACCGGGTGCCCCTCCAGGGTTGATGATACGAACTGTGTGGTCAACGGGTTTCTCGTGACGACCGTCCGTTCGAGAGACTATACACGACGCAGATCGGGCTATTCACCGGCTCCCGGCGATTGCTCGCGACCGGCCTGGGCTTCCTGGATGATGAAGCCCGAAATCGTGTCGTCCTGGCGAAGCACCCATTGGATCTCGATCAGCCCGTCGTGCTTGCTGAATCGGACCCAGCGGACGAACCCACGATACTCGTCCCGGGCCTGGGAGCGTTCGCCGACGACCTCGATCTCTTCCCCTAGACCTTCGCGTACGCGTTCACGCATGACCTGCAGACGACCCGGCGGGAACTCGGCTTTCATCTCCTCGGAGAATCGTTCTCGAAGTTCTTCCATCTGCCCGTCGTAGAACATCCGGGTGTAGCTGCGGACGACCTCGAGCCCGGGGTCGCCGGTCGGTTCGACGAGCAACTCTTGCTGCGCGACGGTGATGTCGGGTGGTGCCTCGCCTCGGCCGGTCGTCTGGTCGGACTCGATCAGCGGTGCAGAGGTCGTTTCCGGCGTATCCGGTGCATCCGCAGGCGCCGGTGCCGAGTCTCCGCAACCCGCGACGACCAGCAGCCACAGCAGACAGACGACCCACAGGGATTTCTCTGACAGTGATCTCATGGTCCGGACATTATGGCAACGGGTCGCCCGGATGGCCACCGGTAGAGGATTGCGAGGCGAGCTAGCGGGCCCTGCCGTATCGCTTGATATCGCGTGCGGGATACCAGACGGGTTCCCCACCGGAGGCGGGGAGAATCTCGAAGGCGGGAGCGACAGAACCTGTCGAGAAACGGTGCTCACGCTCGAAGCTCAGGACCTTGCCCAGCGGCTCTTCGTTCTCGGCCCAGTAGATCTCCTCTCCCGGCTCGAAGCTGCGGAACTGGGCCCGCAGATCCGGACCCAGGAGGGCCAGCAAGACCAGCGCGGAGACTATCAGGGCCGGGACGAAAACCTGACGCACGGAAATCGACTTCATCCACTTCGGCACGCCACCGGCCGCGGCCACTCCGCGGTCGTACTTTCGGCGAGCGTTGGGGTCGGAGAGGACCTCGTACGCGGCCTGGATCTTGGCGATATCGACGTGTCGCCGTTCTTCGTGGTAAGACTGCTTGATGAAGTTGTAGGACAGCCGGATCTCCGAAGCGGTCGCACCCGGACTGATACCGAGAGCGGCGTAATAACCCTTTGGATCGTGATTTCCCACAGCAGACTCCGCGGGCCCCAAATGTGGGACTTCAGGGTCGAAACTGGTTTCTTTCTGGCCCGAAGTCAAGTCTTGCCGCCAAAATGGGCCGTCCAGACGGAATCGCTCCGATTCTCCGTCCAATCGTTCTTGCCGGTCCTGGTCGGTGGCCCGCCGAGGCGATCGGCCGCCGTCGGGCCCCCCTCGCACGAGGGTGGGTCGATTTCGGCACGCAGTTCGCAATAGAATCCCCGCGAGATGGAAGACGGATTGGTTTTCAACATCCAGCGCTACTCGACGAATGACGGTCCGGGCATCCGAACGACCGTCTTCTTCAAGGGGTGTCCCTTGCGCTGCGAGTGGTGCCACAATCCCGAAAGTGTGTCGGTGGCACCCCAGGTCGTCATTCACGACACGCGGTGCATCCGTTGCGGCACTTGCCTGGAGGTATGTCCGACGGATGCGGCGCTGGCTTCGATGCAGGGCGAGACGTCGCACCCGGACTGCACCCAGTGCGGACGGTGCGTCGATGTCTGTCCGACCGAGGCCCGCGAACTGGCCGGCAGGCGCATGACCGTGGCTCAGGTCGTCGACGAGGTGTGCAAGGACACGGTCTTCTTCGACGACTCCGGCGGAGGGGTGACCTTCTCGGGTGGCGAGCCCCTCTCGCAGTCCGCTTTCCTGCTCGGCTGCCTCGAGGCGCTTCGCGAGCAAGAGATCCACACCGCGGTCGATACCTGCGGTTTCGGCTCCACGGACGCGCTGCTGCGGGCGGCGGAGTTGTGTGACCTGTTCCTGTACGACGTGAAGATGATGGACGACGCGCGCCACCGCCGGTTAACGGGAACCTCGAACGAGGTCATCCTGTCCAATCTGCGAGCGCTGGCCGAGCATCACGACCAGATCTGGCTGCGCCTTCCGATCATCCCGGGCGTCAATGACGATGACGACAACCTCGAGGCCACGGCCAGCCTTGCCGCTTCGCTCCCGGCCGTTAGGCGAATCTGCTTGCTGCCGTACCACCGGACCGCGATCGGCAAGTTCGAGAGTCTGGGCAGGGAGTACGGGCTTGGAGACGTTCAGTCTCCTTCACGTGAGCGACTGGAAGAGCTGGCCCTGAATTTCGAGAATACCGGTACCGAGACACACATCGGGGGATAGACAGATGACCGAAAGAACCCAGCGGTTGCGTGAACAGAGCCTGGCCGCCGAGCCCAGCATCTCGAGCGAAAGGGCCGAGTTGTTGACGGAGTTCTACCGGGCCAACGAGGGCAAGCACCCCACCGCGGTGATGCGTGCCCTGGCATTCAAACACCTGTGCCGGCGCAAGACGCTCTACATCGGCGAGGGCGAGTTGATCGTGGGCGAGCGCGGCCCAACCCCCAAGGCCGTTCCGACCTATCCCGAGTTGACCTGTCACAGCGTGGAGGACCTGCGAATCCTGAACTCCCGGCCCAAGACTTCGTATCGGGTGCCCGATCGCTGCTACGAGGTCTACGAGCGGACGATCATTCCCTACTGGGCCGAGCGGAACCTGCGCGACCGCATGTTCGTCGAGTTGCCCCGGCAGTGGCACGATGCCTACGAGGCGGGAATCTTCACGGAATTCATGGAACAGCGAGCACCGGGCCACACCGTGCTCGACGACAAGATCTACTCCAAGGGCATGCTCGACTTCAAGCGTGAGATCGCCGAGGCGATCGAGGCGCTGGATTTCGAACTCGACCCGGAGGCGCTCGACAAGCGTCACGCCTTGCGCGCGATGGACATCTCGTGTGATGCGGTGATCCTGTTCGCCGAGCGTCACGCCGATCATGCCCGCAGGCTCGCCGCCAAGTCCGATGATGCCGACCAGAGGGCCGAACTCGAGGCGATTGCCGCCGTCTGCGATCACGTTCCGGCCAACGCTCCGCGTAACTTCCGGGAGGCGCTGCAGTACTACTGGTTCTGTCACCTGGCCGTGATCACCGAGCTGAACGGCTGGGATGCGTTCAACCCGGGGCACCTCGATCAGCACCTGTTGCCGTTCTACGAGCGAGAGCTCGAAGCGCGAACGCTGACCGAGGAATCCGCGCGGGAACTGCTGGAGGCGTTCTTCGTCAAGTTCAACAACCACACCGCCCCGCCCAAGGTCGGAGTCACGGCCGCCGAGAGCGGCACCTACACCGATTTCGCCAACATCAACATCGGCGGGATGCGAACCGACGGTTCGGACGGCTCCAACGAGTTGTCGCACATGTTGCTCGACATCGTCGACGAGATGCACCTTCTGCAACCGAGCACCAACATCCAGCTGTCCCGGCGAAACCCGGACGCGTTCCTGAAGCACGCCCTGCGGGTGATCCGCAAGGGCTACGGGTTTCCCTCGGTGTTCAACGCCGACGCCGTGGTCGAAGAGCAAGTTCGGCAGGGCAAGACCCTGGAGGACGCGCGCGCCGGCGGATGCAGCGGTTGCGTGGAGACCGGTGCCTTCGGCAAGGAGGCGTACATCCTCACGGGGTACTTCAACCTGGTCAAGCTGCTCGAACTCACGTTACACGACGGCGTGGACCCGAGGACCGGCAAGCAACTGGGACCCCGAACCGGCGCCGCAGAGTCGTTCGCGAGTGTCGATCAGCTGTTCGCGGCGTTCGAAGAACAACTGAATCACTTCGTGGATATCAAGATCAGGGGCAACCAGATCATCGAACGTCTCTACGCCACGGAGATGCCCGCTCCGTTCCTGTCGGTGCTGATCGATGACTGCGTGGCGCGCGGGCGGGATTACAACGCGGGTGGGGCGCGTTACAACAACACCTTCATCCAGGCTGTCGGGATCGGATCGGTCACGGACGGTCTGGCGGCGATACGTCACCTGGTCTTCGAACAGGGTGACCTGGGACTGAAGCAACTGGTCGAAGTGCTCGACGCCGATTTTGCAGGCCACGAGCCGTTGCGGCAGCGCCTGGTCAATCGCATGCCCAAGTACGGCAACGACGACGCCCGCGCCGACGAACTGATGGTGCGGACGTTCGACGCGGCGTTCCGGGCCATCGACGGCAGACCCAACGCCAAAGGCGGTCATTACCGAGTGGAGATGCTGCCCACGACGTGTCACGTCTACTTCGGATCGGTGACGGGTGCGATGCCCGACGGCCGCAAGGCCGGAGCGCCGGTGTCGGAGGGGATCTCTCCGGTGCAGGGCGCCGACCGCAAGGGACCGACCGCGGTGCTGAACTCGGCGGCCAAGATGGATCACCTCAAGACGGGCGGCACGCTGCTGAACATGAAGTTCACGCCCTCGTTGCTCGAGGGGGAACAGGCGATCGCCAAGCTGGCGTCCCTGGTTCGTGGTTACTTCAAGATGGACGGCCATCACATCCAGTTCAACGTGGTGGACGCCGACACGTTGCGCGAAGCGCAGGGACGTCCGGAGGCGTTTCGAGACCTGATCGTACGTGTTGCGGGCTACAGCGATTATTTTTGCGACCTGTCCACGGAGTTGCAGGACGAGATCATCGCTCGCACCGAACACGAGAGCTTCTGAATCGCTCGGTGGGTCTACGGCGCGTCGGCTTCTTGCGCAACCGGGAACCGGTAGTCCACTCCCAGTTCGTTGAACATGAAGGCGTACGCGTCGGCCAGTTCGTCGATCCGCGCACTGAGAGGGGTGCCGCCACCATGGCCGGTGTCGCCGCTCGTGCGAAGCAGGATCGGACGGTCCGAGGCGGTCGCCGCTTGCAGGCGAGCGGTCATCTTGCGCGATTGCAGCGGATCGACCCGTGGGTCGTTGGCCCCGGTCATGAACAGGATCGCAGGGTAGCGGGTGCCGTCTTCCACACGGTGGTACGGCGAGTAGGCGTGGAGGGCGCGGAACTGGTCCTGGTCCTCGACGGTGCCGTATTCGGGGATGTTGAATCGACCGTTGGGCGAAAGCTCGAAGCGCAGCATGTCGTAGATTCCGACGAGGGAGACGACGACGCGAGCCAGACCGGGATGCTGAGTGATCATCGCTCCCATCAGCAGCCCACCGTTGCTGCCGCCACGGATCGCCAGTCTCTCGCGGGCGACGTAGCCGCCGTCGATCAGGTGCTGCATCGCGGCCGAGAAGTCGTCGAAGACGTTCTGCTTCTCCGTCAGTGACCCTGCGCGATGCCAGCGTTCGCCGAACTCCCCGCCCCCGCGGAGGTTGGCCACCGCCCAGACCCCTCCCTGCTCGAGCCACAGCACCTTCAGCGGATCGAATCGTGGCTCGATGCTGATGCCGAACCCGCCGTAGCCGGTCAGCAGGCCGAAGGTCGAGCCGTCGTGCCGTGCGCCCTCGCTGGCGAGGATCGTGAGGGGAACCCGCGTCCCGTCCCGGGAAGTCACGGTCTCACGCTCGACCGTGACGCCGGAAAGGTCGACCGGCGAGCGCTCGAACAGGGCGGTGCGCTCTGTGCGGCTCTCCCGCCGCGTGAAGCGGTACCAGGCCGGCGGCTGCAGGTAGGATTGACTGCGGACGAGAATCACGTCGCCGTCCAGCTTGACGATCTGGCCCACGCTCGACACGGGCGGAAAATCGGGCCCGGGTCGCGGTCGCCCGGTGTGGTCGAAACAACGAACCGTCGACGGCCCTCCGAGTTGGTAGGTCACGAACAAGCGCCGGGGTGTCACGACGATCGGAGGCGAGCCGTAGAAGTCGGACACGATGGTGTCCGCGCCTTCCTCGACGATCACGGACGCCGAAGCCAACGCAAGGTCCGAGCGGTTGGTCTTGAGGATCTTCCCACGAGGTGCATCCTTGCGCGAGACCAGGATCAGAGAACCGTCGGGAGCGAACCGGGCCTCGACGATCTCGTCGGCATAGGTCGTCACGGGGCGCCAGCTCCCGTCGGTTTCCCGAACTACATGCTGGAATCGACCGCTGTCGCCGTATTGCACCGAGGCCAGGACGCGTTCGGAGCGGCGGTCGATCTGCAGGCGAATCTCGGCCACTCGTGCCAGGTCCTGCCCGAACTCGTAGCGATCGTCCGTCGCCGGTGATCCAAGACGGTGAAACCAGACCTGCTGGTGCAGATCGAGTTCCTCGTCCGCTCTTTCCCCCGGACGAGGGTACCGCGTGTAGTACAGTCCCGCCCCGTCGTTGGTCCAGACCACGTCGCCGCCCGCCGTGCCGCCGTTGACCCGGGGGATCACCTGATCCACCGGCTGCCCCGTTTCGACGTCGATGAGGTGGAGGTCGCCGGCCTCCGAACCGCCTCTGGACAACGAGACAGCGAGCAGGGTGCCGTCGGGAGACGGGACGTACCAGTCGATCGTGGTGCTTCCCTCGGGGTCGAGTTCGTTGGGATCCAGAACGACCCGTGAGGTCTCGAGTCGCTCGGCCGAAGCCATCGCGACCACGAACGGTTGCTCACGGGGCGGCTGGTGCTTGACGGCGAACAACACGCCCTTGCGCCAGGTCAGTGAGGTGTAGGAAGGGGAGTCGGTCTGCAGGATCTGCGTGATGCGCTGACGGACCTCGGCGACGTGAGGCAGTGCATCCAGAACCGTGCGAGCGTGGGTGTTCTGCTCTTCGTTCCACCGTTGAACGGTTTCGTCGCGCCAGTCCTCGAGCCAGCGGTAATCGTCCGCGACCTCGACGCCGTGGTAGGTCTCGTGCACCGGCACGCGACGGGTGTCGGGTGGTCCGGAGGACGTGCAGCCGACGAGCAAAACTGGAACAAGCAGGCCGCAGGTCTGGCGGAAACCCATCGAAGACCCCTCTTGCAGGACCTAGGCGTCCTTCTGTCGGATGAAGATCGCGGCGATCAGCGAGATCACCAGGCCGGTGACGATCGTGGCGATGCTCCCCGAAATGGCCTGGAACAGCGGCGTGCGCGTGAACTCGGTGTTCGCGAGCGTCTCTTCGATCTGTTCTTCCGACATGCCGGCGTCGGCCCAGGCGTCGGCCTGCATCGCGGCGGTAACCTCACCGGCGTCGGTGAAGACGGTGGCCCAGAGCAGGGAGAATCCCAGGATCAGTACCGCTCCGACGACGGCGATCCTCAGACCGGCCAGGACCTGCCCACCGTAGCGTTTCCCGAGCTGCGCCGTTTGGCGGAGGCCCCACACGACAACGAAGATCTCGATGACGGTCGCGACCACCGGGAAGACCCAGGCAGTCCCGGGGTTCTTGTACAGGCCGGCGAAACCGTTGATGAACATCCAGATGCCGGCCGACACGCCGAGCACGATTCCTGCGGTGACAATTGGTTTCATGACTACCCCCTATGTGTACGAATTGTTCGTGTAGCCGGTCGTCGTCGATCACGACCCCGCTTTCGACCCGTCGCCGCGTCGAGGCGCACCAGGTACTCGCTCTCACCGTCGGAAGTACCCGTGTAGATGGCGTCACCCGGTCGCTGGGACATCATCGGTTGAACCTCTCCGTGACGAATACGACTGTGCCGATCACGCCGGCTGATACGAAGCGGTGGAGATCAGGTTCACAGCTCGATGCCTGCACGGGGCGCAGTATATCCCAACGGTCGAGAGCCTCTCAGTAGCGCAGCGACAACTCGCAGCACCCCGACAGCCGGTACTGCCGGAGGATCAGGTCGCGCCGGCGTCGGGCCTCGGACAGGTCGTCCGTGCCCAGCGAACGCCGGATCCTCTCGGCGGTCCAACCTGGCTTGTGGACCGTGAAGGCGATCCACCACAGACGCCCGTTGCGCCACAGGTGGTGGTCCGGATGCGGGCGACCGTTCTTGCGATAGCCGGGGTCCCGCGACGGGCGGTCGGCGGAAAGTCGTGTTTCTTGCCTCATGGCGTCTCCTCCTCTCGAAGAAGACACCCGGAGTACGCGGTCTCACCGCGCCGGACATTTGGTTCCTCCGGCCAAGAGCCGGGGGCACATCTCCCGTCGCGCCGGCGACGAGAAGGGCACCTTGGGTTGTCCGTCCCAGGTTGCCGGCCCGCTCCGAGGGAGCGGAACACTCCAGATGTCGAAGTCATGATTCTACGGCAGCCACCCGTCGGCTGCCAAGATTTCTCTTGTCATATTCCGCGACCCCGCCCCACCGCGCCCTCGCTTTTACCCGCCATTTACCCCACAGAAGCGGGCACCAACGTACACTCGCCTCCGAGGGGCACAAGGGCCATCGAAGGCCACCAAGAGGAGAAGAAGTGATGAAGCGAAGACTGTCGATCGGGCTACTGAGCTTGGGATTGGTCCTCGGCGTGGTCTATCCACTCGTCGCGGGAGATCAGGCCGAGCCCACCTGTCTGAAATGCAGGGTGAAGGGGTTGGTCGGGGCGATGCGGGCCGGAGACGTGGAGCGGAGCATGTCGTACCTTGCCGAAGACTTCGAGTTGCGTGATGCCGCCGGCAACCAGCGATTCGATCGCGACGCGATGCCGGGAGTGCTGCAATGGGACGCTGCGCTCAATGCGAAGCTCGCCTTTTCTGCGCTGGAGTGGGAAGGCGATACGGTCCGGGGAGAGTTCAGCCAGACGAACGACCTGTTGGATCTGCTGGGCCTGAAAGCTCGACGATTCAAGATCGAATTCGAGTTCAGCGGGGACCTGATTCGACGCCAGGTCTACGACGTCCTGCCGACCGACGGCCCCTCGGTGGCACAGGCCCTCGAGCCCTTTCTCGAATGGGCGAATGCAACTCACACGGACGAATTGACGGCGATCTACCCCGACGGTCGCTGGGTTTACGGTGCCGCAGCGGCGCAGGGTTGGGTCGAGCTATTGCAGGCCTGGCGCGTCGAGTCGGAGATCGCGTCCGCCGGCCCTACTGCTCCTGCTCCTTGAACTCGCCGCCAAGACGGCCAAACAACAAGAAGATGAAAACTGCGACGACGAGGTGGGCCGCCAGGATGTACCACACTCGTTCCGGGTGGCCTCCCTCGCGCAGAATTCCGTACAACCACGTGTAGGCGCCGCTGGTAAGGCCACCGATACCGACGGCGAGGAAGTTCGTGCCCATGTAGAGCCCCGCCTTCTCCTTGGGAGCGATCCAGGTGATGTACTCCTGGATTCGAGGCGAGGCGATCATCTCGCCGACGGCGAAGAAGAAGATTCCGAGAAAGACCAGCGAGGCCGCGGCGGTATGGGCCATTCCCAGGACGCCGAACCCGACGGCCGAGACCGCCAGGCCGGTCAGAAAGGTCGGCATGGCCCGGAACCTCTCGACGGTACCGGAAACGAAGACCTGCAGGATCATGATGATGTAGCCGGTGTGCGAGATCGTCTCGCCGAGGATGCGCCTCACGCCACCCTCTTCGTGCGAGAAGAAATCCGCGAACGTTTGGCCGAACACCGACTTCATGTCCAGATACAGGCGCGCGGTATCGATGTTCTTGTCGACGTAGATCGCGCAGAGGTTGAAGAAGGCCCAGAAGGGTAGCCAGAAGAACAGCCCGAGCAACACGAGGAACGAGGCGAATTTCAGGTCCGAAAGGACGACCCCGATCTCCCGGAACTTCTCTCCGAGGGTGACCCCCTCGATCTCACGTTCAGGTTCCTTGTAGAAGAAAATCGTGACCAGGAACATCAGTCCGATCGAGACCGCGGCGGCGATGAAGGCATAGTTCCAGGAGATCGCCCGCAGCTTGCCGGCCACGATTGGCCCGAAGGAGCCTCCGACGTTGACCATGGCGTAGAAGATCCCGAAGCCCAGCGTCTTGTTGGACTTGTCGGTCACCGCTCGGACGGTGCCGGAGACCAACGGCTTGAAGATGCCGGCGGCGAAGCCGATGCTCAGCATCGTCAGTGCGATGCCGGAGAATGACTTGGTCAGGATCAGCAGCAAGACCGAGGGCAGGTAGGCCAGATACGAGACGATCAGGATCTTCTTGAAGCCATAGCGGTCGGCCAGTGTCCCGGATATCACGGGGACGGTGTAGGAGACGGCAAGGAAGATGCTCTGGATGATTCCGAGCTGGCCCCGGGAGTAACCCAGGTGCTCCATGTAGATCCCGAACCCGAAGTAGATCCCGTAGTAGGCGAAACGTTCGAGAACCTCGATCAGGTTGGCGACCCAGAATACCGGGGGAAAGGGTGTGCGATTGCTCATCGGCCCCTCGCGATTGATCGTCCGCCGCGGCCAGCGCCCTCATGACGGCCGGCCGCGGTCCGGAGCACGGGCGAGAATTCTAATACGGCGAGGCCCCAGTGCATCAGGCAGTTGACGGCGGCCCCCATCGGCGCATCCACCGCCTGGACCAGGTCCCTGGAGACGAAACGGATCGAACCCACGGTCGCCATCGGCGACAGCGGAACGAAAACGGTCACATTTCCGTCGTCGTGTTCATCCACGATTAAGGCCAACTCCCGCGTCCCCGGCGATGTGGTGATCAGAGCGGGCGCGAAGGTGGAGGTGTCATCGGCGGCGCCCTCGAATCGCGAGGTCAAACTGCGAATCACCGAATAGCCGGGAATGCGCTCCAGGAGCGCCCCCTCGACGAACCCCCTGACGGCGATCCCCGGCCGGGTCCTCATCACCAGGCCGGTCACGAAACACAGGACCAGGATCAACACGATCGACAGGATGCGGCTGACCGCGATGCCTCCGACATCGTCGATGGGTATTTGCCGGGCGATCGGATCGACCAGGGCGCCCAGCATTTCGATCGTCTCGCCGAGCACGATCACGATCAACACGATTGGAAGGATGACGAAGAAACCGCCGGCGATCGTGGTCTTGAAGAACCCCAGGATTCCTTTCATCAGGTGACCTCCATCCGTGCTCCCTGCCGTCTTCGGAGTGTCAGTCCTCTGCGACGACGATGCGATAGTTCTCTCCGATTTCGGCGATCTTGCGCGAGCGGATCTCCTCTCGTTGCTCGAGTTCCCAGTCTGCGCGAACGTAGGCCAGCATCGCGTCGAACGTCGGTTCCGGCAAAGGCCGCCGTTCGATGATCTTGACATAGTGGGCACCGAGAGGGGAGACGATCGGCCCGTCCCATGATTCACTCGCGGCCGCGAGCAACCGTCGCGATGCTTCCGGGCCCATCGCCGAGCGTATCTCGCCGGGCGTCGCAGTACGCGTTTCACGGATGCCCGACCGCGGATCGGCGGGCGGTGTGAATTCTCCTCGGGACAGTCTGACCAGGAATGTCTCGTCGTCGGCCGGCTTGGCCTCGGAGTCACTCGGGAAGAACACGTGCACGAAGGTGATCGACTCGCGGTCCCAGTAGCGATCGAGGTTCTCCCGGAAATAAACCTCGAGCTGGTGACGGCCGGGGTCCGGGAGGGTCTCGTCGAGACTGCCGCGCATCAGGGCGAGCAGACGATCGCGTACGCGCGAGTCGCGACGCTCGAGCCCGCGCCGATACGCCTCTCGCATCAGGATCTCGTCTTCGATGAATTCGCTTCTGATCCGGGCTCGTTCTTCGTCGGTCAGCGGCCGTCCGAGGATCTCCGCGCGCTGTCCTTCGAGTCCGCGCAGCGTTTCCGAACTCACCACGATGGTTTCGGCTTCCCGTGGCGTCAGACCCGTATAGACAACGAAAGCCAGGATGCCGAGCAGCAAAAAATGAAAGGTCGGCTCGCGCGCCATGGCTCGCAGTAGGTCGTTCATGGATGAACCCGGGTCAGCTCTCCCGGAGCTGGAGGTCGTAGAGCTTCCGATACAGGCCGCCCTCTTTCAGGAGTTCCGCGTGGGTCCCGACCTCGACGATGCGGCCTGCCTCGAGCACCACGATCCGGTCGGCCCGCATCACGGTGGACAGACGATGCGCCACGACGAGCGTCGTGCGGCCACGCATCAAATTCTGGAGCGCCTTCTGGACCAGCGCTTCCGATTCGCTGTCCAGGTGCGAGGTCGCCTCGTCGAGGATCAGGATCGGGGCGTTCTTCAGTAGCGCGCGGGCGATCGACAGTCGTTGCCGCTGGCCTCCGGAAAGGTGCGCGCCCGCCTCTCCGATACTCGTTTCGTACCCGGAGGGTTGCTTCATGATGAAATCGTCGGCGAATGCCGAGACGGCAGCCTCGCGGACCCGTTCCAGCGGCAGGTCGGACCTGCCGTAGGCGATGTTGTTGCGGATCGTGTCGTTGAACAGCACCGTTTCCTGGGTCACGATGCCGATCTGTTCGCGCAGGCTGCGCAGCGTGATGTCGCGGATGTCCTTGTCGTCCAGCGTGACCCGCCCGCCGGTGGGGTCAAAGAAGCGTGGTAGCAGGTTGACCAGCGACGTCTTCCCGGCTCCCGACGGTCCGACAAGCGCGACGATTTCGCCGGCACGGATACGCAGGTCGATCCCGCGAAGGACCGGTTCGTCGCCGTAGCCGAACTGCACATCGTCGAAGTGGATTCGCCACTTCGTGCCCGTCACGGAGACGGCTCCCGGCCGGTCGACGACGTCATTGGGCGTCTCGAGCAGCGATTTCACCCGGTGAGCCCCGGCCAGGGCGTTCTGCAGGACGAGGTTGACCTTGTTCAGCTTGCGGATCGGGTCGTACATCAGCATCAGGTTGGCGATGAACTGCACCAGGATCGGCGCGGTCAGCTCACCGTCACGGATCTTCGTGCCGGCGTAGATCAGGAGCGCGGCCGAGCCGAGGGCGGCGATCGATTCGATCACCGGGCTGGACAGGTTGGACAGTACCTGCCCCCACAAGCTGATGCGCAGGTGCTTGCCTGTGGCAACCCGGAATTTCTGCTCCTCGAATTCCTCCATGCCGAAGGCCTTGACCATGCGGTGACCACGGATTCCCTCGGCCAACAGGGCGGTCACGTCGGCCATGCGCGTCTGCGCCCTGTGGCTCGTACGCCGCATGGCCTTTCCGAAACGCGCGATCGTGTAGACCATCAGCGGTGTGACCAGCAGGCACATCAAGGCCAGCTTCAGGTCGGTGGACAGCAGCAGGAGCAGCAACAGCACCAGCGTGATCGATTGCTGGAGTAGATCCAGCAGTTGGGTCGAGATCGCGCTCTGGATCAACCCGACGTCGATCAGCACGCGACTGATCAACTCTCCTGATGGGTGGCGAGAATGAAAGGTGCTGGATTGTTCGAGCAGTCGGCGGTAGAGGGAGTTGCGGACCTCGTTCACGGTCCCGAGCCCGACCCGCTGAAAGGCGTACCCGCTGCCGAAGGCCGCGGCCGAGCGGAACAAGTAGATCAAGACGAACAGTCCGGGAACGAACCAGACGACGTTCCTTTCGTTGATGCCAAACGCCCTCTTCAGGCTGGTGTACGCCTGAGTGGAGAGGCGTTTGAGATTCAGCTTGGACAGCAGTCCCGTCGGATCGGACTTTTCCATATCCGAGTCGTCGCCTCCGCCAGGGATGGACGGGACCCCGGCCGGGGCGCTGTCGCCGGCCAGCAGGACTTCTCCGAATATCGGTTCGATCAGCGAGACCATCGCAGTCGAGGTGATCCCGTAAACCGGAACGGCGACGGCCGCGATGATCAGCCAAGCCGTGTAGCGTCGGGCGTAACGAGCAAAGAAGCGTAGTATCTGCACCGGGCCTCCGAGACGCCGCTATCCTACCAGCATTCAGGTCAGCTTTCGGAGCGACTCGCGCGCACGAGGCAGTCGATCGCCGTGACGACCCCGGTTTCGGTCTCGACAGATCGCTCACGCCGGGCCGCTTCGTCGATCAGCAGTCCCGGCAGTTCGCCTGCGACCTGGTCGGGCGTGTAAAGGACGTCCCGGTCCTTGGGGCCGCCGTGGCCCTGTTCGAGATTGGTTCGGTCGTGCCCCACCAGCAGCAGGGTGCCGCGCGGGGCCACCGCCGCCGAGGCCCTGTGGAGCACGCGTCGCATGCGTTCCCACGGCAGGTGGAGATAAAACACGATTGCCAGGTCATACTCGAGATCGGCGAGGGGGTGCTGTTCGACGTCCGCTTCGATCCAGTTCAACTCGACCGCGCGCGTCTGGGCCAGCCGCTGGGCCTTGGCCAGTGCAACCGGCGAGAAATCGACGGCGTCGACGTTCCAGCCCTGCTCGGCCAGCCATATCGCGTTGCGTCCTTCCCCGGCGGCCAGGTCCAGGGCCCGACCCGGGGCAAGCGTGGCGGTCTCCTCTACGAGAAACCGGTTCGGTTCGACGGACCACAGCAAGTCCGACCCCGCGTAACGTTTGTCCCAGTCCGCTTTGTCCATGATCGGAGATGATGCTAGACGATGTGGCGAGCTCTTGCCTCCGCCGGCGTCATCCCGCCCTGGCTCAGTCCGGGGCTCGGTCGCTCGATTCACCGCGAATCGAGTCGGTGTCCCAGGCCGAGTCGAGTTGGTGATCGACTCCGGTGAGATCGGCGCGCAGGACCGACTCCAGGTCGCGAATCATCTCTCGGGCCCGGTTGATATAGGCGCGACGATCGTGACGCATGCTGCCGAGTTCCTTGACGGAGTCTTCGTCGAGCCGTCGGAACTTGCGGGCGGCGCGATAGGCCTGGTGTGAGCGGAAACCCAGCAAGCGCATGGAATCGATGCCTACGCGAAGCGAAGAATCGAGCGTCTCGCGATAGATGTGATCGACACCGGCGTCCATCAGGTCGTAGGCATTCGCGCGTCCTCGCGCCCGTGCCAGGATCGTCAACTCGGGAAAGTGCTTCTTCGCGGAGTGCACGATGCTCAGCGTTCGTTCCGGGTCGTCGATCGCCAACACGAGGAGCTTGGCTCGTGCAGCTCCGGCTGCCGTCAGCAGGTCGGGCCGCGAAGCGTCGCCGTAGAACACCTTCAGCCCGAGGCTTCGCAGTAACTCGACTTGGTCGGAGTCCACGTCCAGGACGGTGGAACTCACGCCGTTGGCCAGCAGCAGCCTTCCGACGATGTGACCGAACCGTCCGAAGCCGGCGATGATGACCGGGTTGTCCTGATCGACCGCATCGGGTTTTCGCGTCAGCCCTTCCCGCGTGCCGACCCGCGGCTGCAGGACCTTCGCGTTGAACAGCATGACCAGCGGCGTCAGTGCCATCGACAGCGCCACGACCGCGACCAGTGTGTCGGTGATCTCCGGATGGATGATCCCGTTTTGCGAGGCGAAGGAGAACAGCACGAAGGCAAACTCGCCGCCCTGGGCCAGCCCGAACGCGAACAGCAGGTTCTGATCCAATCCCATCTTGAACACTCGCCCGAGCACGAACAGCACCACGAACTTCACGACGATCAGCAGGGCGACCAGTCCGAGGACTTCCGAGGGCTTCGACGCGATCAGGTTGAAGTCGATCGAAGCACCGACCGCGATGAAGAACAGGCCCAGCAGCAGGCCCTTGAACGGCTCGATGTTGGTTTCCAGCTCGTGGCGGTACTCGCTGTTGGCCAGCACGACGCCGGCGAGGAAGGTCCCCAGGGCCGGACTCAGGCCGACGCGGGTCATCAGCAGCGCGATGCCGATCACCAGCAACAGCGCGGCGGCGGTGAAGGTCTCCCGGAGCCGTGTGCGAGCGATGAAGCGGAAGACGGGGCGGGTCAGGTAGCGCCCCACGACAACGATGGCCACGACGACGCCCAGAACGGCCAGGGTCTGCGCCCAGGCGGGTAGTCCTTCGACCCAGGTGGTTCCGTGGCTCTCTCCGGCGCCGGGACCGTGCGCCAGTTCCCCGCCCGCGGTCGCCAGCAGTGGGAGCAGCGCGAGCATCGGGATCACCGCGATGTCCTGGAACAGCAGTACCGCGAACGAGCCCTGCCCCCCGTCCGTCTTCATCAGCCCCTTTTCGTTCAGCGTCTGCAACACGATGGCGGTCGAGGAGAGCGCCAGGATCATCCCGCAGGCCAACGCCATCTGCCAGGGAAGTCCGAACGCCACGCCAAGGCCCGCGAGAGCTGCCGTCGTGATCGTGACCTGCAGTCCTCCGAGCCCCAGGATCGGGCCGCGCAGACGCCACAGCAGCGTCGGTTGAAGTTCGAGGCCGATCAGGAACAACATCATCACCACGCCGAACTCGGCGAAGTGCATGACGTCCTGACCCTCGGTCCCCACCAGCGCCAGACCGAACGGGCCGATGACGATTCCCGCGATCAGGTAGCCCAGCACCGACCCGAAGCCCAGCCGCTTGGCTACCGGAACGGCGACGACCGCGGCGCCGAGGTAGACGACCGCTTGAAAGAAGAACTGCTCTCCGTGCACGAGCCCCCCGCTCAGTCGCCGAGAACTTCGGTCAGGTCGGAATTGAGGCGATCGAGCCGGCGCGCCGCATCGAGGTCGATCGTCGCGTCTCGCAGGGCGACGACCGTGCGACGGAAGTCGGCAGCGTGGCGCGAGATCTCGGATTGGGTCAATTGATGGGTCCCGTGAACGACGAACGGTGGGAGGTATTCCATCCCGCAGAGGACGGCAGTCTGCTCGATCGGAGCGAGCAACTCGCGCATCGTGCAGTGGTTGCGCCCTTCATGGCAGTACGTGGCCTCCGTAGCCCCGGTGGTGATCGCATTCATCAATATCTTGCCTTGCAGTGCGTCACCCCCCAATCCGTAAGCCCAGCCGTGCTCGAGCACGAGATCTTGCCACTCCTTGATGATCGAGGGTGTGCTGTACCAGTAGAACGGATGCTGGAAGACGATGATGTCGTGGCCGGCGAGCAAGGCCTGCTCGCGGGGTACGTCGATGTCGAAGTCCGGGTAAGATTCGTAGAGGTCGTTGAGGGTCACGTCGTCCAGATTCGTCACGGATTCGGCCAGCGGCCGATTGACACGCGACTTCTCCAGAGCCGGGTGGGCGAACAGAATCAGAATTCGTTTTTTTCGAGGGTGCAACGTGGATTCTCTCAGGCGCGCGCGAGTCGGTTGCGCGACAACTCCTGCATCGCGGCGAACTCGTCGTGAAAGCCCAGGATCATCTCCTCCGGATCGGGTACGAGGCCGGCGTCGGTCGCCACTCCCATCCGGACCCGTCCCGCATAGCTGAAGATGCTCACGCCCAGGCTGAGCCGCGCCGATCGGGGTACCCAGAAGATGAGAT
>Ga0316197_10001271_pt1 | contig 18017 bp, 25 predicted proteins | sample OudBiesiAoxic_MG_FD_204939 | JGI IMG/M metagenome (GOLD analysis project Ga0316197, IMG submission 204939) | Coastal sediment microbial communities from Oude Bieten Haven, Netherlands - site A oxic | ecosystem: Environmental > Aquatic > Marine > Coastal > Sediment | place: Netherlands... | reverse complement strand
TTCTTTATCAGAAAATAATTTTTTGGACATATTTTTCCCCCTTTAAATTCTTATTAAAAAAATTGTATCAAAAAAACCATGAAACAGACACTTTTTTATGTGTGTCCAGTTTCATGGTTACAGTTTATCATATAGTGTCCCTTTATTTAATATCTAGGAGAATAAATAATTGGTGAAGTACCAAATAAAATATCCTTACCTTTAACTTCTCTTTCGACAACAATCATTTCTTCTACAATGTTAGTCATATTTCTATAAATTTCAGGAGGGCAGACTGATTCCAACTGAATTCCTTCATGTTTTTTTAAATGGATATAATTTTTCCATAACCATTGTTTAACTTTTTTTACATCCGAAGGTTTTCTTAGAGTATTTAAAATCTCCCACCTTATCTCCTCTAAAATATTTAAAGATGGTTCTGTTTTAAATTTAGCCATTTTTTTCCCTAATTCCCTTGCAAATTTTTCATCGATCTCTTGGGATAAAAATTTTAAAGTGTGCCAAGTATCATAAAGATCATTTAAATTTTTTATTTCTCTATGTTTTAACCAAACAAAAGCACTGAGTCTTCTCCTCCAATCCCACCATTTAACAGGACTTTGCAGATCCTGTGCTGGAATTAAAAAAATTCCTTTCTCCAATAACAATGCTCCAAACACTCCTGGTGGATGACCCAATCTTTTATTTTTTAGTGTAGTTCTATATACTCCACAGCTAGGGCTTCCCTCCATAAAGATATAGGCATCTACGTGGGCCCTTTCCAAGGTTTCAAAACAAGCCTCCGCTCCTTTTCTCATCATCAATGAAACATCTCTTCCCATTTTATTTTTAACCTTTGCATCTCCCTCCCAAAAATCATGACCGTTTCCACTTGTGAGCCTGATAGGAAGTCTTGGTACTCCCATTCCACTCATGACCTCAGGACAAACAGGAGTCCAAATATAATTTGATTTTTCTCTTTTAAGATATCCTAACATCTCATATCCTTTTGAATTGTACCTGACTTTTGCACCATACATACAGGCTGAAATCCCAATTCTTATCTTTTTATCAAATATATATGTCAATAAAATCGCCTCCATATAAAATCTTTAAACTAATAAAGAATATACTTCTAATAAGTTAAAATCCTATGAATAATTTTTTTATTGGTTTCTTTTCACCTATGCACGACATCGTGCATCCTGTGGATTTTTTTTCATTTTTATGGAAAACTTAAATAAGAGAACTTTTAAAATATCACATAGGGTAGGTGATTAAAATGATAAAAGTTTATACAGATATTGAAGAGGTAGATCAAAACATTTTTAATTATACAAATATGTCATATAGAGGGAAGTTATTATTTATCTACATCTTATCTAAACATGAGGATAGTTTTCATTTTTCTCCTACAGATATATCCAAAAAACTTGGTTGCTCAGTTACTTTTATAAAAAAAGCCATGAATGAACTTGAAAAAAATAATATTTTAACTAAAATAAGTTCTAAAAATGGTTCCCATAGATATGAATATACCTTTAGTTTTTATAGGAGGCCTAAAAGATAAAATTTGTCTTTCAATCCTTGTTTCAATGGATTATAGTTTTTTTTGCCTTTCTAAAAGGCGTAATAAACCCTTTATAGGACTCATTGCATCGCTTAGAGATCATTTTGACTATTTATCCATCTTCACCCTCTTAACCCTTGATTTTATTAACCTAGAGAGAGGTTCTTATTCCGATTTTAAGGAATTCAAGGTAAAATCATAGGGAGAGTCCTCTCAAAGGGGCTTCACAGGCAAATAAACAGCTTTTTTCATGAAGCAGTAAAATGAAAAGAGTATCTTTCTCCCTACGAGGGAGGGAATAGAGAAGGTCTTAATATAACTACTATGAATTTCATTTAAAGCTTCAGAAAATCTGTGTAATCTGTGTCAAAAAAAGAATTATAAAATAAAATAAGATATAGAAAAAAAGGAAATTTATAAAATAATTTGAATTTTATTTACATAGAAGTAAATAAAACACAACTAGGAGGAAGGTCTATGAAGAAAAAAGTCCAAATTAATGACAAGATGCAAAATGGTTATTATTATCTAACTGAACCTATAGGAAAAAACTTTGATCCTAAATTTAAGCCAGAACTTACTCCCAAAGAGATGTTGGAATTAGGAGTTTTTGGTGGAAAATATATGACTGATTGCAAAGATGAATTCCCTTCATCTTGGTATAAAGATGCTAAACTATCTCCTAATAAAAAAAATCCTCAACTTAATTTTTTTAAAGTAGATGCTTCTATGTCTTTAAAAAAGTGGGAAGATAAAGGATGGATAAATCCTATAGACCCTAGAGGATGGTTTCAGTGGTATTGCAGGTATTATTATGGTAGAAGGATGGTAGAAGAAGACAGGAGACAAATCAAACGATGGAAGGCTATGAAAAGACATGTAGGAGCCGTTGTGAAAAACTGTATTCCTATGGATCTTGGGTGTAGAATAAAACAGAGACAGGCACTCCTCCATTGGGCTTATGATAGTAGAAAAATTTAAAAAGGAGAAAATTATGAAAGAATTGATGCAACTCTTTGAAATGAGTAAAATTATTGATATACTTGCTAAGATCTCTATCTTTGGAGGTCTTAACGATACTCAACTCTATAAAATTTTCAAAATTTTAAAAAAAGTAACATACAAAGATAATGAATTTGTCTTTAAACAAGGGGAAGCACCTACCTATATCTATATAATACTCAAAGGAAAAATAAGATTAGTCGAAGATGTAAACTATAGTCGTTATCAACTTTTTGAATTTGTAGAAGGAAGTTGTATAGGTGAAGAATCTGTAATTGGAATACAACCTCATACACTGTCTGCAGTAGCTGTAGGAGAGGTAGAATTAGCTGTAATTCCTAAAAAATCATTTTTAGACTTCTATCATACCGATAAAGATCTTTTTTGTTTATTAATTCTCAATGTAGCCAGAGATATTTCTCGTAGACTTAAACAGACAGACAACCTACTTCTTCATTACATAGATAAAACAGATAAAGAATCTAAATCTAATTAAGATTTAAAATTATAAATAAAATAAACAGTCACTATCTTAGTGGCTGTTTATTTTAAATATCTAAGAACTTTTTTTAAATTCCTAATAATATGTCATTCTTTTGAACAATAAAAACATTCAATGGATTGGGGGAATATTTGTTTAGCTTTTTCCACTGCATCTTCACAACAATCAAAATTTCCAAGATATTCTCTATTTGCTGGACTGGGTAATCTTTTACAATCTTCCCTATGTACCTCATGGTCTCCATTGTCTTGGGTATTTTTATCAACATAGTAGTTAGAACTTTTTATCTCACTCATATTTTTTCCTCCTAATTTTACAAATAAAAATAAATTAGTTTCAAGATATACAGTAGTTTTCTTTATGCAAAATTATCGTAAAAAATATCACTTATACCGTTATGATTAAGAATATTATTACAAGCCCCAATCATCCCTGGACTTCCGCAAAGAAATCCTTCTCTATGTTTAGAAGAATCAATTTCAGTTTTTAAATATTTGTCTAAAACATCAGTGATTAAACCTTTTTCCCCGTCCCATTCCTCATCAGGTAAAGGACTTGATAATGCAGGAATAAAATGAAAGTTAGGCCATTCTTTTTCCATCTCTTGAAATTCTTTAAGTAAAAATAGATCTTTCGTAGTTCTAGCTCCAAAGAAATACCAAACTTCTCTGTCTATTTCACCTTTTTCTAACATATCATGGAACATAGATTTAAATGGAGCCATCCCAGATCCTCCAGCAATACAAACCATTGTAGAATTACAATCTGATTTTTCAAATTTACCAAAAGGTCCTATTAATTTTAATTCCTCTCCTACTTTCATATAATTATGAACCCATGTAGTGGCTATCCCATCTGGAATTAACCGAATTAACATGGCAACCTTATTTTTTTCTGAAGGTTTAGAAGAAATAGAATAAGCTCTTTGAGTGTATTCTTTTATTTTACCATATGGAGGGACCACTAATTGAATATATCTTCCAGAAACAAAATCTATAGATTCATCTCCAATAGATACGATAACTTCTTTTATGTCATAAGTTAGATCATTGATCTCTTCTACTACACCAGAAAACTCTTTGGCATCAAATAATTCTTCTGGAATAGATATATCTAGATTTTTTTTGACCTTTATTTGGCATGCTAACCTTACATTTTCACTCATCTCTTCTGCGGATAAATAAGGTTTTTCAGTGGGAAGGATAGGTCCTACATCTGTAGAAATTTTACATTTACAAGCTCCACATCCTCCCTTTCCTCCACAAGCAGAGGGAATAAAAACTCCTTCTGAAGATAAAGTTGTTAGGAGTTTGTCTCCTCCTTTTACATTTAGTACTTTTTTATCACGATTTATATTAATTTCTACGTCTCCATAGTTATTCACATGTTTGTCTAAGATAGAGATAAGAAGAGCCAAGACACTAGCAAGAAGTGCAACGATAATTGGTGCAATTAAAAATTCCATAAACACTCCTCCTTTTTATTGAACTATCAGCATACCGGAAAACCCTATAAATGCCATGGCCATAAACCCAATTGTTATCAGTGTTATCCCTGCTCCCTTTAAACCTTCAGGAACAGGAGCTTTTAAAACTTTTTTTTGTATAGCTGCCAAGGATACAATAGCAAGCCACCAACCTAGACCAGAACCAAGGGCAAAAATAATACTCTGTATAAATGAATAACCTCTAATCTCCATAAATAATGCAACTCCTAAAATAGCACAGTTAACAGTTATTAATGGTAAAAAAATACCTAAAGCCATATAGAGGGCTGGAGAAAACCGATCGATAACCATCTCTAAAACTTGAACGGTAGCAGCAATAATTATGATAAAGACAATAAATCTAAGATATAAAAGATCAAAAGGTATTAATATAAATTTATATACAACCCAGTTTATAGCAGTTGTAATAGTTAAAACTGCTGTAACAGACATCCCAAGACCGTTAGCAGAATCCATATCTTTAGATATAGATATAAAACTACACATTCCTAAGAAATTAGCTAATAAAATATTACTAGTAAATATTGAAGCAAATAACAAAACTAATGGATTAATATCTGGTGCCATATAAAACCTCCTATTTTGAACTTTCTTTTGAAAGTTTGATGTTATTAATTATCCAAATAACTCCACCTAAGATAAAAAACGCACTTGGAGCCATAATCATTATTGTCCAAGTTTGAAATCCTTCTGGCATAATTTGAATCCCAAAGAGTGAACCAAAGCCAAGTAATTCCCTAATAAAAGCTATGGCCATTAGAATCCACATATATCCTATCCCTGTTGTAATACCATCCCAAAGAGATATCAGTGGCTTATTTGAACGAGCAAAAGCTTCAGCTCTCCCCATGATAATACAATTAGTAATAATTAAACCTACATATGGCCCCAGTGATTTACTGACCGTCGGTAAAAAAGCTCGGAGTAATAGATCTACTATAATAACAAAGAAAGAAATTATAAGGGTCTGTATAATCATACGAACTTTACCAGGAATGAGGTGTTTTATACTAGCTACAGTAAAATTAGTCAATCCAGCAACAAACACTACAGAAAGTGTCATTATAAATGTATTTGTTAAATTATTAGTAACTGCTAGTGTGGAGCAAATTCCAAGAATTTGAACAAAAACAGGATTGTTATCCCACAAATTTTCTTTTAATATTCCTTTATAATTATTCATTCCCTACCTCCTCTCTGAGACTTTTTATTTTTTTATTTATCATAACTTCCATAGAGTGGCTAGTTCTAGTAGCGCCGGCAATTCCATCTATGATTCCATCTTTAGAGTTATAATTTCCATCTCCAGTACCTTGTACCACTGTAATCATATTTTTGTTAATAGTTTCATCTCTAAATTGATTTAAAAACCACTCCTCTTCAATACGTCCACCTAAACCAGGAGTTTCGTTGTGAGAAATGATATCTATACCTTTTATAGTTTTTAAGTTTTTTTCTATAGCAATAATTCCATTTACTGTACCCCAAAGAGCTTTCCCGGAAAATTTACTGACTAATATATCTTCTCCATCAATTTTTGCTATCATAGTTTCATTGGTCGGAAGTTCTAAATTAAAGATAGATTTAAATTGTTCTTGAACTCCTCGATCTTTAGGTTTTACACCAATAGCTTTTAAAATAGAAGAAATCTCATAATTTTTGTTATATTCAGAAACTCTATTTTTAGTACCAACATAAGTCAAAGTCAAAAGAAATACTAATATGAATGTAATAACAAATGAAAAAATAGCAGTATAGGTCATTGAATTTTTTTCCATCTATTTTCCCCCTTTTAATTTCAACTTTAATTTTCCAATAGTTTCATCAAATAATGGAGCAAACATATTTCCTAATAAGATGGCATAACTAGTTCCTTCGTTAAAAAGAGAATAAGTTCGAATTAATGATGTACAAACTCCAATGAGAAGACCATATAAAATTAATGAATTATTTTTTTTAGGAGAAGATACAGGGTCAGTAACCATAAATACAGCAATAAATAAAATACTTCCAGAGAATAAACTATAGATAGGATTAGCTCCTCCTAAATTCATAAAGTAAAGGACAGATTGCATGATTAAAAATCCAATTATAGTAGAAATAGATGATTTATAACTTGCGGTTTTGGTATAGAGTAAATAAATAAAAGCAATTAAAATAAGCACTATAGACCCTTCTCCAATAGATCCACTCTTGAAACCAGTAAATAAATTTAAAAGAGAAGGTAGTTCACCATTCTTTAGCATTACAAGAGGAGTAGCTCCTGCAAAACCATCAAGAGATCTTGGATTCAACCATTGATTGACTGTATTTGGAAAAGAAATATAAATAAATAATCTACCTACAATAGCTGGATTAAAAATATTTCTTCCAAAGCCACCATACACCATCTTTCCAAAAGAAATTCCAAATATAATCCCAATTCCTACTATCCACAATGGAACTAAGGGTGGCATAGAAAGAGCATAGAGGGAACAACTAATAACAACAGCTTCACTTACTTTTTTCTTTGCTTTTCGAACAAACAACCATTCGGTAAATATACCTAAAGCAAAAGTTACAGTAAAAATTGCTATACTTCTAAAACCATATAAAAATATTGAGAAAAATATAAGAGGAGTAAGAGAAATAAAGACTTTCCTCATAACAGCTTGTTTTTGAAACATATTTTTAACCTCCAGAGTAAATTATTTTTCCTACACTAATAATATTTGAATAAAAAATAAATTTAGGTAAGAAACAGTATGATATATAATACCAACTTTTTAAAAAAGTCCTCTAAAAACATAGAAATCATGCTTTTTTATTCTCTAGTAAGTCATTAATTAATGGACTATAAATAAGTTAATAATATTTTTTTGGAAACAAAAAAATAAGGATTTTATAAACCCTTATTTTTTAATATATTTTATGTTTAATAATTATAATAATTCATTCTTAGTGATATCTATCCAAGTTCCCTTAGTTACCTCAGCCAAATATTCTACATCTATCTTTACGGCAGAATTAGGAGACCCTCCTGCTGGGTATACTGTGGTAAATTCCTTTAGAGATATATCTAAATATATATCTAATTTTTTAGGCAGACCAAAGGGACAGACTCCTCCTATGGGATGTCCTGTAACTCCCTCTACATTTTCAAATTTTACAAATTTAGGTTTTTGTTTAAAATAATCTTTGAACTTTCTATTGTCAGTTCTAGCACGACCTTTAGTCAAAATCAAAATTTCTTTTTCTTTCAATTTGAATGCTAAAGTCTTAGCAATCATGTCTGGCTCCACACCTAAAGCTATCGCTGCTTTTTCCACAGTAGAAGTATCTTCATTAGTTTCTATAATCTTCAAAGGCAGGTTATTGTCTTTAAAGTATTCTTTTACACTCTGAACACTCATTGTTTTCCTCCTGTTTAATACTAATTTTCTTTATTATTTTCTCCTGACTCAAAATCATGTTTAAGCCATTTCATAAAATTATTATTACGTAATAAATAAGTTTTTTTAGGATTATTTTTTAAAAATTTCTTTTCTTCAATCTTTGGGATCTCTTTTTCATATTGAGAATATAGTTCTTCTAGTTTATTTAATAACCCCTTAGATACTTTCATTCCCTTCCCCTCCAAATATTTTAACCCTATACTATTTATACTACAATCTTTAAAAGAAATCAATCTATCCTTACTAAAGAGTAAAGATTTAAGTTTTTTAAGTTTCTATAAATAAAAACCCAAGGGTTATTTCCCTTGGGTTTTTGTTTGATTTTTTATTCTATTGTTTTTTTATTTTATACTTCCCATTCTTCTCTCAATATACCATAACTTACAGAATCATAATATAAGTCTAATCAATAATATCTTCAAACTTGGTTCCGATTAAATCTGCACCTGTTAAATTTACTCCAGTTAAATTCGCTCCTCTTAAATCTGCATCTCTTAAATTTGCGTTCCTTAGATCTACATTTTTTAGATTTGTATTTCTTAAATCTGCACTCATTAAGTTTGCATTACTCAAGTTAGAATTACTTAAGTTAGCAAGAAATAAATTTGCGCTAATTAAATTAGTTCCAGTCAAATTAGTATATGTTAAATCAGCCTCAGTTAAATTTACTCCATATAAATTAGCACCACGTAAAATAATAGCAGTTAATTTAGCCCCAATTAAATTTGCGTTACGTAAATTTGTATAGCTTAGATCTGTCTTATTGAAATCCACACCGCATAAATTTGTATAGCTTAAATCTGCATAAATAAAATGAGTCTCAAATAAATTAACATCACGAAGGTCAGCACCAGTTAAATTTACATTAGTTAAGGTTGCATTACTCAAATCTACATTACGTAAATCAGCATAACTTAGATCAAGATTTCTTAAATTGATATAACTAAAATCTGCATTCCTTAAATCTTTTTTTCTTAAATCACCACTTAAATCATCAAATTGTAACATAAAAATCTCCTTTCAAAATTTCTGTAACCATTAAAAATCTATTGAATTATATCCAAATTTTTTAATGGATTTAAAAGTTAGACGTATTTTATTATACGAACTTCTTTTTATTTTATATTAGTCTTTCTCATAAATTTCTTCCTCTTTATTTTTTCCATAAAATAAAAAAATAGTATACCATTTTTATTCTAACGTTGAAAGTCTAAATTTTGAGCTTTATTTTACCTTTTCCCACTATTTTTTAAAATTTAATTAATAACATCAATTAATTTAATTAATGCCGATAACGTTTAAGTTGTTGTTTTTCCGAAACAGATATATAATATATATGTAATGGGTATTGTAGTATTAATTGCTACTCCCTCCCCAAGGGAAATCATTACAACCATTGTATAAAGAAAGCCCTTAAATGACTATTTTAAGAGCTTTTTTTATTTATCCATAAATATGCTTTAGTCATCCCCTCATTATTTAATCTAATTTCACCTTCTTAACATTATAAATAATAAAAAAGCGTAAGGATAGGTTAGTTGTCACCAATCTTTACGCTCTATAATTTTATTCCTCTGTTATAATATGTTTAATATTTCCTCTTATACTTTCCAATTCTTTAATGAAAAATTTTGGATGTGCTTCATAACTATCTAGTTTTTCTATTGGAAGCCAATACATAAATTCTCTTATTCCACCTGTTGTAGAGCTGTTACTTTTCAATTTTTTTGTTCCTCTAGATTTCATTAGAAAATAGAAACAAAGTTCATGACATTTTACTCCTTTTTTTAATGTTCCACCTTTACCTACAAAAAAATTCTCATGGATAAAAGCAAGCCTTTCAACTTCATATGCTATTCCTGTTTCTTCTAAGACTTCTCGTTTAACTGCATTTTCTGCAGATTCTCCTATTTTTACTGCTCCACCTACAGAATAGTAGTAACTATCTCTTTCATTTTTAGCAAAAAGAATATCTCCATCTTCAATTATTATAGCCGCTGCTCTATATCTAAATCGTTTCTCATCTGTTATTAATTTACAATCCACTATTCATCCCCCTATAACTCTATTAAAAAATTTAATTAAAAAAAGGTGGACTAATCCACCTTTTTATAGATCCCACCTTGACAATCTGGACATGCTGGCAATTCCTCATTATCAATCTCTATCATTAGTTCCAAATGGCACATCACACATCTATAAGTACCTACACCTGGTTTTTCACCTGCTACATACAAAGGATTTCACCTCCTAAAAAAATAATTTTTATACTCTATGAGTATACATCAAAATACTTAAAAAATCACTAAAAATTTTATTTTATTTTAAGTATATCCAATTTAAAACAAGAAAGACAGTTTTTAAAAACTGTCTTTTGCTTGCTTTTATATTAAACATAACTCTCTCTCTCGATGGATTATACATTACATATAGATAAAAGTAAACACTTAAATTAAAGAATAATAATAAAAAAGCACCATGACATTGCCCCTTTGCAAATATGATTTCCTAGATAATAGAAAAAATCAGGCATAAAACCTGATCTTTTCTATCTGAATATTATTACTTTGAGCATAACATGGTACCTAATTCTTTTCCACCTAAGATATGAAAGTGTAGATGAAACACTTCTTGTCCTCCATGGCTATTACAATTAGTTATAACTCTGTATCCATCTTCTGCAATTTTTAAATCTCTAGTAATTTCCTTTATAGCTTTATACATCTCCATTAGATATTCGCAATCTTTTGCTTCAATATCATTTAATGTAGGTATCTCTTTTTTAGGAACTACTAAAATATGAATTGGTGCCTGAGGGTTAATATCATTAAAAGCAATCACCTTCTCAGTTTCATATACAATAGATGCTGGAATTACTCTGTTAATTATTTTTGTAAATAATGTACTCATAAACTCTACCTCCTAAAATACAAATCTTATCCGCCTATCCTTCTAATTGATCTATTCTCTTTTGATGTCTTCCACCTTCAAATTTAGTAGTTAAGAAAACTTCTACCATTTCTAAAGCTAAGATATCTCCTACCATTCTTGCTCCCATAGATAATACATTTGCATCATTATGTTCACGAGTTAATCTTGCCATTGTTGTATTTGTGCATAATGCAGCTCTTACACCTTTCACTTTATTTGCCGCAATCCCTATTCCTATTCCAGTTCCACAAATTACAATTCCTTTATCAGCTTTTTTTTCAACTACTGCTTCTCCTACCATTCTTCCATACTTAGGATAATCTACAGAATCTGTAGAGTTACATCCAAGATCTAAAACTTCATATCCATTTTGATTTAAAAAGTTTATTACTTTTCCTTTTAATTCAAATCCACCGTGATCACTACCAATAGCTATTTTCATTTCTTATACCTTCCTCTTATATTTATTATAATTATATAAAATTATCAGTTTATTATATTCTATATAATTTATTTTTACTAGGTTTGGTTTTATTATTTTTAATTTAATATTTATATCGATTGATTATCGGACTTTAACTCGAGGAAATATTTAGACCACAATTTATTAATAAACTAAAATACGTTTAAAATTAAATTATGGTTACAAATGCAACATGACATTGCTATATATAACTTATCTCTTCTGGGTTTTCTAAATGATCTATATTAGAAAAATTTTCCATTTTAAATTTTCCATCACTATAACTTATAGTTGTCACACTGGTATTTTGAGGTACAGGATCTATCCAAAATTTATTCAGACCATGACCTAATACATATCCGAATATAACCTTCAATATCATCCCATGACTGACTACCATGATATCTCCTACTTTATTTTCCTCTACTAATTTTTTCAATCCTTCTATGGCTCTTTTTTCTACTTCTATAAAAGATTCTCCTAAAAAGTCACTGGGATCGTATTTTATAGCATCTGTCCATAGATTCATAAAAGCTTCTGGATGCTTTTCTCTAAATTTTTCTTTCTCTAGTCCTTCTACATCTCCAAATCCCATCTCCATAACCTCACAAAGTTCCAAAATTTCTATGTCTTTTTTCCCTTTTAAGATTCTCGCAGTATGAAGTGCTCTTCCTTGAGGACTGGTATATATCTTATTAAAATCAACATATCTTAGTTTTTCATAGAGAAGTTCCGTTTGCTCTATTCCTTCTTCAGTCAATGGTGAATTAAGGTGTCCTTGTAATTTTTTTATAACGTTCCATTCGGTCTGTCCATGTCTAACAAAATGTATTCTTAACATACTTACTCCCTTTTTTATAAATGAATTTCTTATATTATATCGGGTTTTCCCTATTTTGTCACTCTTTCTAAACATCTTATATAATAAAATTTCTCTTCTCTTTACCTATTTCTCTCTTGGAAATCACCACATATCACACTTTCGGTATTTAAATAAAAATTTCCATTGGTACACCTTATCCTAGGTAAAGAAGTCGTTCCAAACATACTATAACTCACAGACAAGAGTGCTTCTACATATATACATTCTTTCCTTACACATTCATACTCCCTTTCTATCTCTATCCTTTCCTCTTCCCTAGGTATTCTAAGTTCTGCCATCTATTCCTCCTCAATCTCTCTCCCTTGATATCAAAAAAGCTGACAGCAAGGAATCTAATAAATTTATAATTGTTTAAAAAAAAGATCCAATATATATATTGGATCTTTTGATTCTATATCAACTTCTAATTAACCTAATATTTCATATCCTTCTTCAGTTAATTTTTCTACGATTTTATCAGTATGTACTTTATCAAAAGTTTCTAAAGTAAGTTTTACTTCTTGCTCACCAATTGCAAGGGAATTTTTGTACATTGTTTGATTTAAAGTTAAGATATTAGCTTTTAATTCAGCTATTAATCCTAATAATTTAGTCATTTCTCCTGCTTTATCTACTAATTTCACCTTTAAAGTATATCTTCTGTTTTCACCGATCAACGCTTTGTTGATAATTCTTTCCATAAGGTTTACATCTAAGTTTCCACCAGATATTACAGATACTACATTTTTACCTTTAAGGTCTAAACTACTATTTAAAAGTGCCGCTACTGATACTGCTCCTGCTCCCTCTGCTACTATCTTACCTTTTTCAAGTAATAACAATACAGCTCTAGCTATCTCTGCTTCTGTAACAGTTACGAATTCATCTACATTTTCTTTGATGATCTCATAAGTTAATTCTCCTGCTCTTCTTACAGCAATTCCATCAGCTATTGTAGCTTTAGAATCTATTGTATATACTTCACCTTTTTCAATTGCGCTCTTCATACAAGGTGCATTTGCCGCTTCTACACCAATTACTTTTACACTTGGCTTAATAGCTTTTATAGCTGTTGCAATTCCAGATAAGATTCCTCCTCCACCAATTGGTACAAGAACTACGTCTACATCTTCTAATTGACTTAAGATCTCAAGCCCTATAGTTCCTTGTCCTGCAATTACAAATTTATCATCGAATGGGTGTAAGAATGTAGCTCCAGTTTCTTTTTGGATCTCACAAGCTTTTGCATAGGCATCATCATATACAGAACCGTGTAACACTACTTCTGCACCAAAATTTTTAGTTGCTGCTACTTTTGATAGTGGGGCAATCTCTGGCATCACTATAGTTGATTTTATTCCTAATTTAGTTGCACTTAATGCAACTCCTTGAGCATGATTTCCTGCTGATGATGCAATTACTCCTGCTGCTTTTTCTGCATCAGTTAAGTTACTTATCTTGTTAAAAGCGCCTCTAATTTTAAATGATCCTGTTAACTGAAGATTTTCCGCCTTCAAATAAACATTTCCACCTGTTATCTTACTTAATTCTTTACACTCTAATAAACATGTCTTTTTTATAACCGGTTTCAAAACTTTTTGTGCCATTTGAATATCTTCTAATCTCACTTTATGCATAATTCAATCCCCCGAATAATTTTTTTAGTATTAAACTCTATAAAAGTATTATATAACTAAAGGTTGAAAAAATGCAACATTTTTTGTTAAAAAATATCATTTATTTATACTCTTTTCTGTCAAGACTCTGTTTATTTGTTCTATTTCTATTACAAAATCATCGTTTTCCAATATATCTTCCTCTAATAATTTATTTTTTATCATATGGTAAACCTCCTCTCCTAAAACGTTTTTTAAAGTTTCTCCATATGTAACTATAAATGGTTTAAAGTCATCTTCAAGGAAACCATTTGGATTTTCTCTCCTAAAAATTGGACTCATAGCAAAGTCTATATTTATACAAGATTTTGTATAAAAATTCTCTATAGTGAAATTATTAGTGAAATCATCAGGTAGTGTGAAATAAAGAGTATTTATCTCTTCATCTAAGATTATCTCTAGTGGCCATATACTACATATAAGTGGCTTATTATCTATAATTTCCTTGGGATTCATATTTTTATCCAAACAAATCGAGTGTAGTGAGCACAGAGTCTGACCATTTTTAGGAGTATATGCACAGGCACATAGATCTACTTCATTACCTAAATATTTAGAAGGAACCAATACGTCTTCTTCTAAAATCATATCTTCAATTTCATCGCTGTCATTTCCTAATTCTTCCAATATATCTAGAGTTTTTGTGAGTTCATTGTAACGATCTTTATTTTCCAATATAAAATTTCTAATTTTTTTATTAAATATTGATGGAGCATCGCCACAACAGTGTTCAACACAATTAAAACAATCAAAATTAGTTAAATTTGCAAACATTGCATAATCTATAATGGCATTATATTCTTTCCCCTTCAAAGTAACTTTAGTTTCTATGGTATCTATTCCGCTAAAATACCTTCTAATTCTCTCCTCTTTTTCTTGACTAACTGTATCTAATCCACCCTTTGGATGGTCTGTAAATAAAAAATATTTCATTGTTTTTCTCCTTTTAAATAATATTAATTTTAATTTTTTTGACACAACTCTCAGGTCTTTTTTTTCGTGTCATTCGTGACTAGTTTTTATAGATTGGTGTTCATTGGTTTCTAATTGTTACCTTTCCTGTCCACTGGATCAGATCCCTTGTGTTTTCAAAACTCTCACCATTTAAAAAATCTTTTGGATTTTTTAAATTTCCACATATGGCAGGATGATTATGTTCTATTATTTGAGATTTTTTTATATACTTTTTATATTTCTGAGCTTTGGCTCCCCAAAGTAAAAATATAAGATTATTATTTTTCTCCTCTATAAATCCTATAAGTTTTTCTGTAAAATTTCCCCATAATTTAATATGACTCCCAGAGTTCCCTATCTCCACTGTCAGTGCAGTGTTCAGTAGAAGTACTCCTTGGGATTTCCAAGATTTAAAGAGTTCATTAGGAGGTAAGATATCAAACACTTTATCATTTATTTTCTCTCTCAGCATATCTATTGTAGGAATCTCTCCTACATAAGTTTTATAAATTAATTTTACTATATTTTTTAACGAGGTATTTATCCCCTTATCCATCCATGAATTCTTCTCTACCTCAAATGCAAGACCTGTAGCTACCCCTTTTTGTGGATATGGATCCATAGCTAAAAGAACTACTCTTACCCTACTAAGATCATCTCTAAAAACCTTAAATATATCTTTTTTAGTAGGAGTGTAGTTACTTATCGATCCCATTATCTTTTCTATTTCCTGTATTATCTCTAAAGTAAAAAATTCATGATAGCTATCATGAATTTTATTATCTTCTAAAAATTTATTTTTGTCTAAATTCAAATTTTCCTCCATTTTTCACTATATATTTTTTCATGAATTCACCTTGAATTTCTGGGTAAGTAAGGTTGACAGGAATTTCTTCCACTAAAATTTTATCCTCCATCTCAAAATTTGGCAGATCACCGAATTTATTTATTGCAGCCATAAAGACACTACCATAATTCAAGTCTCCATTTTTTTCTACACTATAATCACATAGATAAGTCAACTCAAAACTAGTTGCACCACTTTCTTCATACAATTCCCTCTTGGCTGCCATCTCTGCTGTTTCACCTTTTTCAATATGTCCCCCAGGCAGTTCTAATGTATCTCTATCTTCATGTTTAACTAAAACTAATTTCCCTTCATACAGGGGAATAATTACCGAATATTTTTTTTTATCCACTGAGTTTTGATTATAAAATTTTATTTCCATAAAAGCCTCCCTTATCTCTAAATCATAGTTTTTTTAAAATATACTTAGATCCAATTCTTTAGACAGATCTTCTAATATACCGTCTCCACCTATAGAGTTACCTTTTTTATCTAGAGCTGGGCCATATATTCCTATACCCATTTTATTCGGAAGAACTGACATAATTCCTCCTCCTACTCCACTTTTAGATGGTATTCCTACTTTTAGAGCAAATTCTCCCGAACCATCATACATTCCACAAGTCATCATCAAAGATTTTACAACTCTAGCCTGATAATCTGATATTATTTTTTCCCCTGTAGATAATTTACCATTTCTGGCTAAAAACATTCCAACCATAGCAAGATCCATGGTAGTTACTTCTATAGAACATTGTTTAAAATACACATCTAGACTATCTTCTACAGAGGATTCTATTACTCCTTGATCTTTCATAAAATAAGCCATAGCTCTATTTTTATTTCCTGTTCTATTTTCTCCTAAATATATCTCTTCATTATATGATAGTGTATCATTTTCAGTTACCAATTTAAAAAAATCTAGTAACCTCTTAAATTTATCTTCTTTGTTTTCTCCCTTTATCATAGATGAAACTGCTATAGCTCCAGCATTTATCATTGGATTATAAGGTTTTTTTATGATAGCTGTCTCCAACCTAATCATAGAATTAAAAGCATCTCCTGTAGGCTCAGTCCCTACTTTTGAAAACACATAATCTACACCATTGTCTAACATAGCCAGCATAAGGGCTATGGGTTTAGATACACTTTGAATAGTAAATTTTTTATTATAATCTCCATATACATATTTATTTCCATCCATATCCAATAGGCATATCCCCAAGTCCTCTTTTTTTGCTTTTTCCAGTCCAGGTATATAGTTTGCTACATTCCCAAATTTTGTTTTAATTTTATTTTGTTTTACTATTTTGTCTAAAAAAATTCTCATCTCTCTCCCCCACATACTCTATTCATTTCAAAAAAAATAAATATCAAAATTGACGATTATTTTTGTTTTGTTTACCTAAAGTTTACCACATCATCTATTAAAATAAAAGCTAATACAACTTTATTCATAGATGTTTTAGAGTCACTAGATTTTTATTGAAAATATACAGTTTTAAAGGGGTAAAAAAATACTGAGCTTGATTTTTATTGAAAAATGTTATAAAATATTACACGTAAGTTTTTTATTTTATATAAAAACTATAGTTAGAAAATAAATTACAGATAGCAAAAGGAGAAATAAAATCATGAAAACTTTACCAAATTGTCCAAAGTGTAATTCAGAATATACATATGAAGATGGAAACCTTATGGTCTGTCCTGAATGTTCATACGAGTGGAATCCAGAGATTGAAGCAGAAGAAAATGCAGAAAAAGTATACAAAGACAGCAATGGAAATGTTTTAGTAGACGGAGATACAGTTAGTGTAATCAAAGATCTTAAAGTAAAAGGAAGTTCTCTTGTAGTAAAAAAAGGAACTAAAGTAAGAAACATAAGATTAGTAGATGCAGACCATGATATCAAATGTAAAATTGATGGTATCGGATCTATGGAATTAAAAACTGAATTTGTAAAAAAAATATAAATTTTTAATCTTCTTAATTAATTAGAGTTATTGTCTAGTTAATTAGGAAGATTTTTTATTATTTAGATATAGCATAATGTTGATTTTTTATTTTTAGAAAATAAAAAGGAAATATAAATTTAATGTGTAGATTATAATTAGAATGTAAGTTTTTAAAAAATTAACTAGAGGTGATTATTATGTCTAAACATTATCATGAAAAATTTATTGCTTATATCAAACATCTGCTTGAAGTTGAAAAACATTCTATAGAAAATATTTCTAAGAAAACAGGAATTCCTATGGATGATCTAAAAAAATTCCACGAAGAAGATGAC
>Ga0316197_10001270_pt1 | contig 18018 bp, 5 predicted proteins | sample OudBiesiAoxic_MG_FD_204939 | JGI IMG/M metagenome (GOLD analysis project Ga0316197, IMG submission 204939) | Coastal sediment microbial communities from Oude Bieten Haven, Netherlands - site A oxic | ecosystem: Environmental > Aquatic > Marine > Coastal > Sediment | place: Netherlands... | reverse complement strand
AATGTTCCGTATTTATTGGTTTGGTAAGATACCTGTCTACACCTATTCTAAACCCACGCTCCTTGTCCTGAACTATAGACAATATAATTATGGGGATATCCATAGTTGCAGGATCGTTCTTTAATACAGCTGCAACATCAAATCCGTTTATTTCAGGCATCATAACGTCGAGAATGATCAAATCTGGTTTAGACATTCTTACCATATCCAAAGCTGCTTTGCCATTGGCGGCTTCATTTACCTCGTAGCCCGCTTCCGTAAGTTCCTGTCTTAAGAGAGATCTAATAGGGGTGTCATCATCAACGACCAATATAGTTTGCGCCTTTTTTAAGGTGTTTAGAGAGGAGTGCTTAATTTGCTTTTTTAAGCTTTTAAGTATTCTTTCTAATTGAATAGGGGGTTTGTCCGTTCCTTCTCCCATAACCGGGATAGTAAAGAAAAAAGTACTTCCTACCCCTGCGGTGCTCTTCATCCAGATAATACCTCCATGGTGCTCAATAATTTCCCTGCAGATTGGAAGCCCCAGGCCGGTACCCTTGGGTTTATCTGTTAAGGTATCCCCGGCTTGCCTGAAGCGTTCAAAGATCTTATGTCTGTCTTCTTCGGCTATGCCTATACCTGTATCCTGAACTTCAACAAGGATTTGCCCGTTATCTAATGATGCCTCAAGTACCACAGATCCCTTATCTGTAAATTTTACTGCATTAGATAAAAGGTTAATTACAACCTGAATAAGTTTGTCCTCATCCGCACTTACTACCGGTAGATCTTCCGAAACCTTTTTCTTCAGGCTTAGCCCCTTTTCTTCAAATAAAGACGAGGTACTCGCAATGGCTCTGCTAATCACATCCTGAAGGAAAATAGGTTTCTTGTTCCATTCCATTCTGCCCGATTCAATTTTGGCAAGATCCAGTACATCATTTATTAAATTGGTAAGCCGTTCCCCTTCGGAGACCACTACGTTCAGGTTTTCACTTACCTGTTTCATGGACTTTTTTATTTTTTGATCCTCTACTTTAACTGCCGGGAATATCTTTTCTTCAAGCCTTTTCCTGATAATTTTGGCAAAGCCCAATACCGATGTTAATGGTGTACGTAATTCGTGACTTACCGTTGAAAGAAAAGCACTTTTTGCTTCATTGGCATCCTCTGCTTTTGCTTTTGCCTCTTTGGCTTCTTCATATAGTTCTGCATTGTGAAGGGCCACTCCAACGCTAATTGCAATTGTATTTAGTAAATTTTTATCTTCCTGATTAAAACGGCTGGCCAGTTGTGTACTTTGTACACTAAGCACTCCAATAACTTTGTCTTCAACAGGAATAGGAACTCCCAAATATGAAATAGCCCGCTTACCTGTCTGGGAAATCCCATACTTATCATATTGGGCAACAATATCAGAGTCTTTATTAATTAGCAAGGCTTCCCCGCTTTGTATGATTTTAGAGGTGAACCCTTCACCAAAAGTCATTGGGGGCATATTATCACCATCCTGATAGGGAAAATTAATAATCCCCTTTTCCTCGTCTAATATGGCCAGATACGTAATATCCGATTTAAACAGGTTCTTCATCTCATTACCTACAAGCTGTATCAGCTCTGTAAGTTCTAATTTTTCTGTAAGCGCTTTACTTACATGGTTAATAGTATCCAATTCATCCAGGCGCTGTTGAACCTCTTTAGTACGCTCTTCTACCTTATCTTCCAGATCTTTTTGCTGTTTTACTAAGAGGTTGGTTCTGGTTTTAACAATAGCATAAACCAGTAATAAGAAGCCTAAGACATAGAGTGCATAGGCCAACCACGTTTCATACCATGGAGTGGTAATGGAAAAGGTAACTAAGGCTTCAGGACTAATACCGCCATATATATTCTTTGCTTTTACTTTAAAGGAATACTTCCCTGAGGGTAAATTAATATATTCCCGGGTGGTTTGTTTGGTCCATTCAGACCAGGTTTTGTCCAGGCCTTCCAATTGTGTGCTATATGTAATATCTTTTTGGCCTATAAATAAAGGAGCCGCATAACCTAAGGCGACGGTATTTTCTTTAAAAGGGACTTTTAAATTTTTAGGAAAATCGATATTTCCCGCATAGAGAACAGAGTCTCCGGCGATGCTCAGGTTTCGTATTTTAACATGAAAATCAGGAGTTGCCGGTTTTTCTAATTTACCTTCATAGCGAACAATCCCGTCAGGACCAGTAAACCATACGGTTTGGGAGCCATCCGGTTTTGTGTCCTCCGGGTAAATACCCCAAATCACCTGATTGTTTAGTTGCCTAAAGGTATCTGTGTTAAAGGTGTATTCTCCTGAGGCTGACTTTTCAGCCACAAAAATACTTGAACCGGCATTAAACCATATTTTTCCCGCACTGTCCTTAATTAAGTTTGATCTTCCTCTTCTGTTCCAGCCAATTAAATGGTCAAAGAACAATTTTCTTTTTTCGAATTTATTTTCAGCACTGTTAAAAGCGTAGGTTTCCTCCGTTTGTGGCGCTATAAAATTTAATTCATCATTAACTTCCAGAAGCCCGATAAAAGAATCCGGCAAGCCATTATCTTGTGTATAGGTGGTGATATTGGAAGCGCTGAAATTCATTTTCCCGTCTTCAAAATCGGGTTTTACTAAATGAACCTCTCCTCGTTCTGACGAAGCCACCCAAAAATCCCCCTCCGGCGATTCAGAAATGTCACCGCCACCGGCAGATGTACTTAGCTCTGAAAATGAGAATTCCAGTTCAAATTGTTCTGTCCTGGGATTAAAATAGAATCCTTTAATACCTTGTTGATGACCAACTATTAAGCGATCAGGATCTTTTTTGGACGGATAAAGAAAATTGGAACGAAAATCATAATTCTGACTTTGCAAGACATATTTAAAAGTGGTCCCTGTAATTTCAACCAGGCCCATTCCGCCAGTACCTGTATACAACCTGCCCTTGTGCTCTATAAAATTATTTCCCTGGCCATGGGTTCCTTCAATTTGAATTATTTTATTGGCATCCTCATCCAAGTAAAAAATACCATTGTTGGCCGTCATATATAATATTCCCTTAAATCGGTGTACCGCATTAACCACATTGGTAGGGAGGCCCATGTCGCTGTCCAGGGTCGTAAAAGTATTATTGAGGTTGATGGAAGAGATGCCATTAAATAAGGGTAACCACAAGACCCCCCTGGAATCTACATAGGTATAATCCACAGCTCCATCCCGGAGACCGTTGTTAACCGTATACTCCTGAATAAGTTTTCCGTCATGGTCTATTAAAAAGGCCCCGTTACTAAAGGAATTAATTACAAACCTGCCATCTTTTAGAGCAGCACCGGGGAGATAAAGGTTATCGTTCAGCAGATCATCAATGTCAGTTTTAAAGGGTTTAAACTTTTTTCCGTCATAAATAAAAAATCCCTGTGTACGGGTTCCTATTAATACCTGGGTTTCATCATAGGGCAAAATAACATAAACCCTTTCATTCGCAAATCGTTCTCCATCCGGTACTACTTCAAAAGTATCATCCTCCATTAATCTTGTAAGTCCTACTCCCCAAATACGTAAATAATAAGTATCATGAACAACATAACCGACATGCAATCCATTTTCGGAAACAATGACCTTCATTTTTTCACCATCCCAGCAGTATAATTTAAACTCTGTTCTGAAAATGACCCGGCCTTTATAGTAATCTACCTCCCAGACTTCATTGAAATTTTTATGTTCTTCGGGGATTTTATCCAGAAGGGAAACAAATTCTAATTCCCCCGTTTTGTTGGGGCTTAAGTAACCGATATCTCCTCCTCCGCCAACAAAAATAGTTCCATCAGGGTCTTTAACCATTGTTCTTGCGCCTATATTGCCCTCAATTTTGTTCCAGGTCACACCGTCGTACTGAAGTACCCTGCCAGAATTGGCAAAATACATAATACCGTCTTTATCTTCAAGCGCCCACCAGTTAATCGGGCTGCCATCATATTCCTGATAGCTGTAATTTGTTATAAAGGGTTTCCCTAATTGTTTCTGTGCCAATAAAGGTGTAATGGCCATTATTAAAAAGAAGCTTAAAAAAGGAATTACTTTTTTTAAGCGCGTGGTAAATCTATTTTTGAGCATAGTTGGTTGGAAAATGGTAATGGTTGGTATTTTCAAAGTTATAATGATGGAATTTACAAAATTTATTGTTACAGTTTAACTTCCCTAACAAAATGCATAGAAGTTTATTGGTATTTAGAGAAGATTCGTACATATATAGGAGATTCCCCCTTTTTTGAAATATGGATAATGGACGGTAAACAGAAAGGGTTTCTATGAGAATTTTGAGTATTTTAGGAGACGATATTATGAGGTAAGACCGCAGTATACAATGGCTGCAAAAAAGAAGTATAAAAAGGGTAACTGACGACAGTACACGAATTTAAATGGATACGAATAGCTTACATAATTTGCACTTGAGAAATCTAATGCCAAATTTTCTTCAAAATCAGTAAAGGATTGGTAGTACAACCAAAACCGGCATGCAAATAACCAACTAGTTTATATGAAAAGAATCTTAAGATTTTATTTCTTGGTCCTATGTGTTTCCGGGCTATTGTCACCCTTGTTTGCTCAAGAGCAATTGCCTCAAGAAATTCCTGATATCCCGGAGCCAATGGTTTTTGATTTGGTACGAGAATTGGGAGCCAGACAGGGAGAGTTGGAGGTTAATGTACTTGCTGAATTTCCATTAAGTTCTAACTCATCACATTTTGTTGAATGGGCACCGGAGATTGAGTATGCCATTTGGGATGATTTTGCAGTAGAGTTTGAACTTCCTATTGAAGATACAACCGTAGAAGCCTTTAAGTTGGCCTTTCAGTACACGTTTGGTTATTCAAAATCGGGAGGCTTTATTCACGGGACACAGTTTATGATTGAGAAGATACGGAACAAAGCCAAATGGGATTTCAGCCTGCTTTATATCCCGGCTTACAAGTTTAATGAAATATGGAGTGTGCTTGCCTTGGTTGGTTTACGCCAGCAAGTTGGTTCAGAATCTCAGGATAAAACCACCACATTGCTTCTTAACGCAACGGTTTTTGCAAAAATCAGTGAACGTATTACCCTGGGAATGGAATTCAATAATTCCGATCCGGGGAACTTTGATGAAGAGGAGGAACCCGAATGGCTTGTCATGCCCCAAGTCCATATTGAGTTCTCAGACCATTGGTCTGTACAAACAGGTGTAGGATGTGAATTTACAGGGTCACAAGTTAATGCTACCGGCGCTATCCGAATGATTGCGGAGTTTTAACAAGAAGTTGTATTCAGAAAATATTAACTGCTTAAAATATTCTCTTTCTGTGTTTTGATCAAAGGTTTTTCTTTCTTATCATTTACAAAGTACATATCCATCATCCCCTTGTTTTTAACATGTATTTGCCCTCTGTGCTCGCAATTATAACTATCCTTAATTAGTAAATAGGTGCTTTGAGAGACATTTACTCTTCCCGGTTCCGATAAGGATTCCATACGGGCTGCTACATTCACCGTATCTCCCCAGATGTCGTAGGCAAATTTTTTGGTACCTACCACCCCGGCAACTATTCCTCCGGTATTGATTCCTATGCGGACATCAAAGGGAACAATGTCCTTAGGTGGATTGAGTTTCGTTTCTTCCATTACCTGAGCAATTTCAAAAGCGGCCTGCACCATTTTATAGGGGTGGTCTTCGGTAGGAAAAGGTAGGCCCCCCGCACACATATAGGCGTCGCCGATGGTTTTGATTTTTTCAAGACCATATTTTTCCATAATGGCATCGAACTTTGAAAAATAATAATCCACAGTTTTAACCAGTAATTCCGGGGATAGGTTTTGCGAATAACTGGTAAAGCCTTTAAAATCTGTAAACATTACGGTCACTGACTCAAATTTCTTGGCTTTTACCTTTCCGTTCTGTTTTAGTTCAAGGGCGGTCTCATCCGGAAGGATGTTGAGTAACAGGTTTTCGGATCTGTTTTTTTCCTCTTCGATGATCTTATTGGTTTTATTAACGAAGCGGTATCTTTTGTAGGATCCTACCGCAAGTACAAAGACTAAAAGCAGCCCCAAAATAGTGCCGTAGATGACATACTTCTGCCGTTTGGCCTGTAAGTCGGCAATTTGGGCTTCCTGCTCAAGGAGCCCTATTTCATTATCTTTCTTTTCAAGGTCAAATTCAAATTGGAGTCCACGTATCTTATCATCGGTTGCAATGTTGAATAATTCGTCCTTTAGTTCCAAATATTTGTTCTGATAGGCATAGGCATTTTTGTATTGCCCTACTGTTTCATAGGCTATAGCTTTACCCTTGTAAATATCTCTTAGCTCTTCCTTAGTGTCGATATCAACCGCCAGACTCTCAGCATTTTGATAAACTACAAGAGCTTTTTTTGGATCACTATTTTTATAGGTATTGCCTATAGCCAAAAGTGTTCGTACTTGATCCAAAGGTTGGTCCGAATCTTTGGCAGTCTTATATGCCAAATCAAAATATTCAACAGCTTTTTGAATATTTCCAATCTGACGTTCTTCTTTACCAATAGCTGTAAGTATATGGGCGTATTCAGGGGTATCCTTATTGATCGCCAAAGCTTCTTTATATTGTTTTAAGGCATTTTCATGATCTCCTTTTTTGCTATAAACTTCACCTAATCCCCATAAATAAGCGGACTGAAGTTGTATGTTATTCAAAGTTGCTAAATATGGTTCAACTTGTTTATAATAGTCTAAGGCCTTGTCGTAGTCATTCGTTTGACTGAAAACTGATCCTATATTAAGCAAAGCAGAGGTAATTCTCACTGGGTCTTTTAACTTTTCTGAGAGACTTAGTGACTCTAAATAATAATCTAAGGCTTTAGCAAGACTACCTTGATCGTAATACACCCCCCCTAAATTACTAGACAAATTGGCAATCCCCAAGGTGTCCTGGATGGCTTCAAAAGTCTGTAAGGATTGTGTCCAATTCTCCAGAACCTCTTTATACTTACCTTGATAATACTCGGCTATTCCTTTATGTTTAAGGGCGTAGGCCTTACCTTTTTTGAAATCTATTTGATCTGCCAGTGTAATGGCCTTATCGGCATAGTCACTGGCTTGGTCTAATTCGTCAATTTGTATATATTCCAAACTCAAAGCATTCAGGGCAGCGACCCTTGCGGTGTCTTGCCGCCCTGTTTGAAGAATTCCCAAAAGACTATCAATGGAGGTATTTTGTCCATGTATCAGCTGCGCAACTATTAGCAGCAGAAAAATACATGTTCGCATTGACCATTTTTTCATACCCTTTAAGAGGAAATATGTCATTTTATATTTTAATTACGGAATATACCCAGATATCCTTCTTGCCGGTCATCCTTACAATATACATACCAGGAGGGTAGGAAGCCATATTAATTTCATAGGTTCCTGCATTATTCCATTTCTTACTAAACTTCAGTATTCCATAATAATCAAAAACTTCTACATCTACCTGTTCATTAATTGTCTTATCGATATATAAGGTCCCATTAACAACTGGATTTGGATAAAGGATAAAAGAAGGATTTAGCTCTTCATCATTAATGTTTGAACTGCATTTTGAAGAGTCTGCATTCGCATCAGAAGTAGTAGAACTTGGATTAGTACTGCCCCCTGAAGTTAATTCCCACTTAATATTTTGACCGTCAAAAAGAATCTGGAAAGTACCCTCGCCTGGCAAAAATGCGGTAGGTGGTGAACCTATAAAGTTACCATCGCCCGTTATTTTATTCAAAGGTCCATTTGCTATATACACAACCTCATTATTCGGGTTTTCATACCTGTAATTTGCAATGAAATCGAAGCCACTTGGATCACCTGGATTTTCCTGAACACAATCGAGGTAAGCTCTTATCTTCCTGTCATTGCCATCAGCATTTATATAGATAACTGCAGGAGTACTGTATTCAATAAAATAATTACTGGGTTCTGTAACTAGTATAAAGAATATTCCTGTATCTCCGGGTACATAAGATACACCTTGAGCATTCACGAAATAATACAGAATGGTGTTACCGAAGACTGAAAAAGTAGTATCCTCGTAAACAAAGCCTACCGGATTGCTTTGAAGGCTAATATCGCTATTCAAAATAACATCTCCTTCTTCGATAACCAGATCATTGATCGCAAAGGACAATGCCTTTTTCTCAATGGTATAACGCCCACTAGTAATGGCATAAGCCAAAGTGTAGTTTTCAAAGAACGTCTCATCTTCATTAATCTTTATTTCATAACTACCTACGTCTCTGGGGAAAACGTCGAGGTATGTGGATCCGGGATCATTCTCATCTATAAAATAATAAATTATTCCCTGAGAAAATACGACATTAGAATCATCATCATAAGCAAACCCGGTAAATAAGAGATCTATCTCACCCGCAGTAATTGGTTGTCCATATTCTTTGATGACAGACTGCGGTTCAATGATCAATTCTTTTGGCGTAATGTTAAGATCCCCATGATTAACCCCATACTCAAGGAAATAATTTTTAGGAATAGTTGCCGTTTCATCAATGCCGATCTGGTAAGTACCAACATTTCTTACCTCTTCTAATTCTATCCGCGAACTTCCAACTTTAAAATAATAAGGAATCCCGTCGGGGAATACAGAAGTTCCGTCCTCTCCCTGAGCAAGGCCTTCAAAAGTGGTTTGCAAAGCATCGGTGGTTAATGGTGTTCCGTATTCCAATTCCAGTGCTGTTGTAATAACACTAAGGCCCTTTTTATTGACATCAACGTTTCCATGAGTTTCACTGTATTCAATAGTATAATTCTGAGGATTGTCAATCCTAATCCTATACTCACCGACTTCAATAAGGTCCGAAATTTCGAATCGGTTATCCTGGGTATCCACCAAATAATAGGGTACCCCTTCAGTGAAAACGGTGGCTTCATCTTCACCGTCCGCAAACCCTTCAAATGTAGTTGTGAAGTCTTCCAAAGAAAGAAGATTACCATACACTATGGATATGGGTTCTGTGGTTATTCTCAAACTTCTTTTAACAATATTCAACGTACCTATCTCCCCCATATAGTCAAAGATGTAGTTCCTTGGATTTTTGATCTTAATTTGGTAAGATCCGATCTCATTAACTTCCCCAATTTCCAATTCATTACCTTCCGAATCGACGAAATAGTAAGGGATTTCCCCTATTTCTGGTAGATCCTCGGAAGGGAAAACTATTGATTGAGTTTCCCCATATACATAGCCTGTTATAACTGTACTGAAATCGGAAGCAGTCAGAGACGTGCCGTATGCAATTTCCAGATCATCAGTAACAGCCGTTAAAGTAGCCGGAGTTATGGAAATATTGGCCGAACCGTATTGAATATTAAAGTTATTAGATTGGAAAGAAAGGAAAGCTCCGGGAAAAATTAATGACGGTACCTCACCTACGTTAACATCAAGGCCTGTTAACAAGTTGGTGGCGTATACTCTATCTACTTTTCGCTCTTCTTCTCCTTCCGGGGTTCCATCTTCAAAATCTACTATGGCGAATATCGATTCAAAATCTTCAAAACCATTTTCGTTTATGATTCCTGTTCCATTTATCACAGCCCTAGATTTATTATTAATTGGATCTATTAATTCAATTCGATCATTTAAAAGATCTTGGCCATTTATTACCGCTCTTGATTTATTAATTACTGCTCTTGACTTATTACCAATGGGCTCAATATTAAAATAATTGATGAAATTTTGCTCCTCCAAATCGAGCAAATTCATATTACCTGTTTCACTATTAATCACAGCTCGGGATTTATTTTGGATGACTCTTTCACTGGAAATCCAGCTTCCACCATTCAATAATTCCAGGATTTGTTCTTGATTTATAACCGCTCTACTTTTATTAATCAAAATCAAGGTGTTTTCTTCAAAAAAGTCTTCATCATGGGCTATGCTTATTGTCTGCAGAAAATCCTCATTGTCTTCAATTCCATCGGTGTTGTAATCATAATTAAGAATAACATTAACCGCCTCTCCATATACTATCTCTTGGGATTCCGGAGTGATCAGCAGGTCTTTTTTAGTGACACGTAAGAGTCCGTTGACAAAGTTTATCACGTAGCCCTCCGAATTTGCAAGTTGCTCCGCTGTTGCGTTTGTTGTGTCAAATGAAGGGGTAATGGCATAATTCGTTACGCCTGGAAAAGGAGCACGTTCGTCCGCAGGTGATTCAAACTTAATTGGGGGGAGTTCATCACCAAATTCAATACCCTCCGGAAGTCCTTCTGCAGTAAAGCTGAATTGATAAGATTGACCATATTCTACAGCTACAGTATCTGCATATATTTTCACTGCAATTCTTCCATCGTCAATAATGGGCAAGGGATTGGAGTTGCCGCCATCTTCACCAGAATCAGTGATACTAATAGTATTGACCAAAGCATTCGGTGCCCCTACAAAGGGAGGTACCGTAACTACAATTTCTGTGTCGTTACTCGAAATAATTTCCAATTCCTGCTGACTCTCACCTTCTCCCAGGAAAACTTTTGGATTTTCTGGAATATACTTTCCGAGTAGCGTTACCTGTACAGGCACTATACTAAGACTGTCCTTTTTTTCTTCTGGCACTTCAACCTTTGTTAATATGGCAGTCTGTGTTGCTATATCCTGGAGAGACCCCACAGCATTAATAAGCCCTATTCCGGCCTGTTCAGGGATGCCCGATGGTATAGCTGCCCTTTTTAATAATGCCAGGGCCTGGTCTCCCAGTACATTCGAATTATTCTCTACTACCAAGCCCAGATCATCAATCAGGTCTTGAGGTAAACCGTTAGGATACCATGTTGGCAGAGCTGATATCAACAAACCTAAGGTCGCGGCCGCGTGAGGTGCAGCAGCTGACGTGCCAAAGAAGTTATTAAATCCACTACCGTCAGTATCGGCACCAAAATTAGTAATATTATTAATGTCTACCCCATCCGGTGCTGAGATGTCAACGTTAAGCGCCACATTGTTTGAAAGAACGCCGGCGTAAGAAGAGAAGGCCTGCGGTGATGGGTTCTGTGCAAGTTCGTGGAATACAGCCCCCACAGTTACTGCTGCTTCTGTCATCGCATGTCCACTAACGGTTGGTCCCCCTTCTAAATATTCCAAATATTCCAAACCATCAGACCTGAAGACAATATACCGAAAAGCTAAATTAGCGGGAGCCGGTCCGTTGGCACTTGTAATCATAATATTGGCAGTGGAGTTGGCTGTAGCCTGAAATAGCATAGCTTCAACAGAATCTCCAAATTCGTTATCACGATTAGTATCCACTATTCTTTCTCCGCTATCCTTTATCAAATAGATATCCAGGTCTGTGGGCGTGGAATTATTAAAGTCCTGAGATGCCTGAGGTTCATCCCATTGTAGAACAAACATATAAGTGCCAGGCTCTAAACTAATTTTATTAGTTATATCCTCACTACCGTCAGTGTTGGTTCCAAAAACGTGGGCAACTGTTCCTGTGGGAAGAAAATCAGGGACAATTGAGGGACTTGAGTTCATAAAAACGCCTTGCTGTGCATTATCTGCAAAATTTCCTGCAGATGTCACGTAAGCTCTACCTGGTTTATTTGTGAAATCATTGATTGCCTCTGCTATTTCTCCATTTCCAAAAAATGGTTCCAGAGGATAGGTAACATCATCGGTTATGATCATATAATCATCATTGGACATAATTTCAATACCCAGTGCCAAATCTCGTGGAGACAGGATCCCGGTATAGAATCCAAGTTCGGCTCCGGGCGCAACATCGTGTATGATCTGCATCATGGCCCGGCCTTCGTCTGAACCCTTACCTGGCAAATCTTTTATAATATCAACCGGGGTTAAATTTCCTTCGTCATTTTCTAAACCTGGTAAATCACTTTGATCAACATCCAAATTGGCTTCTCCCGGGTTGACTTTGTCATAACTATCCGAAATCACACCAATTTTTATTCCACGACCATCCACAGGTATTCGGTTACCATTTTCATCCCTGCCGGCGCTAAATGATTCGCGCAGATCATTTGTCAACATAGCCCCATCTCCCTGGGAGGTGACGGTGCCCGAACTTAGATTAGGGAGATATAAAGGTCTTGCAAAGTTGATTATTGTATCAATGGTACCATCGCCGTATGCATTTAATTCCAATAACCTATCGATAGGAAAGTATACATCTATAGTAGCATATTTTGTAGCGGTAATGCTGGGGTCTACAATAAAGCTGGCCAATGATCTTCCAAATCCTGAGGGTGCAGCAAGCTGGAGTAAATCCAGGACATCCTGCATTTTACCATTTGCCGGTACGATTTCAATAAGTACCTCTTCATTTGTATTCAGCTGGAATATTAATTCCGATGGTAAATCTCCGGCAGTGCCCGTGCCCAATGCTGTTAACTCGGACCCTATTGGTGTGAATACCTTTCCAACACCTCCGAAAACCGGAAAAATAGTTCCGAGATCCTCACATACGGGAGAATCTGAAGCAGCTCGTATCTTAGTTTCTGTATTGCCGTTTTGAACCAAGGTCCATTTGGCATGCCCTTTACCATTGAATACCACGGAAAAAGCCCTTTCTACCGTACCAGGCTCAAAGGTGTTGTTTACAGTAAACTTTTGTATACCCTGATATTCATCATCATCTATTTTACTACTTAGATAAACATAACTATCCTCTTCAGGGACACTTATTGCCACGTTATTAGGATTTGTGTATCCAAAATAAGCCCGGTATAGACCATTTTCAATTTCTTCAGCACAGGTAAAGAGGGTGATTTCTTTGTTGTTGCCTTTAGGACCTCCCTTTCCACCTTTTCCTTTTTGCGCTGCTACTGGCAAAACCATACAAAATAGCATTAAAAAAAGACCTGTATTTTTGAGCAAAGCTGTTTGCCTAAATGGTGTCCAGATAATATGTGCCATAATTTTTGTGTAAAAGTGCTTCATTTAGCAAATTGGTTTTGGTTATTGCATAACAAGATGTACATCTGATACATCCTATTTAATTGGGGGAAATATTCATTAAGGCAAGACCAATTCTATTTTACAGGCTTTGCCTGCCAGTGGATTACACCTTGCCATACCAGGTAATTAACTATTCCAAAAGCTTTCGTCAGAATATATTTTCTGATGCAAAGCAATAAGAATTGCGCTTAGGTTAATTTAAAAAATAGATTAGAGGTGGAACTAATATACAACTAATAAGTCTTTTCATATTAATTTTAAAAGATTTAGCAAAAATATATTATGCGGTTTAAAAAAATGTTTATAAAATATTTTCACCAAAAGCAAGCGGCCAAGAATTATTTAGATAAATAATAATCCAGAATAATATTCTTCTTCTTAGATGCAAAAGAATGCCTTCAAATCCAGACAATATAACTATCACAAATTCAGGAAAAATCCGGGGTGGATTGATATGGGACCAATTTATTAATAAAATTGGTTAATAATAGCTAATTCCGTTTATAAGGGGATGTAATGTCGCATTTTTACGATAAATGACATTATTATCAATCAAATCTGGTAAAATGCAAAAAGAGGATGATGAAAACTATGTTATTTGCATTTTTATGTGCCTACTAATTCCTGCTGGTTTTGACGCTTCTAAAAACACATAAATCCATTACTCAGGACAACTCTATCTTATTCTTTTTTGTACCCAATCTTATAAAAATTGGTTCATCTAAAAAGGATGTCACTTCTGTTTTAGCTTTCTTTAAGGCCTTAAAAACAAAAACTTTTTGGCACTCATAACTAATTCCTCTTCGTACTTGAACACATTTTTTAATGAAAGAAACAACTCACTTAAACTGTTTGAATTGATCTAAGTCATTGCCATTTTATGTTGCCCTATTTAATTTAGGGGTATAACTCAAATAATATCTAGAATGGTGACTAAGCATGGTGAAATTTTAGTACTAATTCTTGTATTTTTCGCACACTTCACCCTGGCACAGGATCAAATAATATCTGTCAAAATAATGGGCGCTCCTCCCAGATAGCATCTCACTTTTCATAAAGGGATTTCCCTTGATTGGAAACCAGCGCTTCGAATAGGGCAGCATTGATAATGATGGAGAGAATATATCCCATCCGTCTATGTCAATCAATTCATAAAGTTTTTGCCCACTGCATAAGCGAGATAAAGAATTACTAAAGCCAGGCCTTCGTGTTTCTGTATCCCTTTTTTTCGTATTAAAAACCAAATGAAAATGATGCTATAGATAAACAGTATTGGGAGGTCGAATCGTAGAATATATTGATCCACCTTTATGGCTGAAATCAGGGAACCAAGGCCCAGAGGAACCAAAAGGTCAAAGATATTGCTCCCAACAATGTTCCCTACAGATAAACTTGTCTGACCTTTTGACAAGGCATTTAAGGAGATAGCGAGTTCAGGCAAACTGGTGCCTAATCCAATAATGACTGCGCCAATGAAGGATTGGCCCACGCCCCAATTTTCAGCGATTACAATTGCCTGTTCAATGGCTATATGGGAACTAAGGATTACAACACCTAAACTTCCTGCCAGCAAGGCAATTTGAAACCAGATCCCAAAGGTGGATTTTTCTACCTCTGGAGTAGTTTTTTTACGCACCTTACGTTCCCGTTGCAAAAGCGTGTAGATATACAATAAGAAGGCCATAAGCAGCAAGGCACCATCATTCCAGGTAATTATGCCGTCAAAGGAAACAAGGGCCAACAAAATTACCGAACCAATTAGCTCAACTCCTATTTGACGTGCCTGGATCTTACCAATATGCACAAAATAAAATAATGAAATAACTCCAACAATGATACTGATCTGGCATATGGAACTACCAATGGCATTGCCGGTCACCACCCCGGATACATCAGTACCTGCCAAATTAAAAAAAGCTCCCTCTATCGCCACAACCAGTTCAGGAAGGTCTGTCCCGAAGGCAAGTATGGTAAGTCCGATGAATAACTCGGAGATCCTGAAGCGTCGGGCAATTTTTATGGCATATTTTACCGTGAATTCCGTGCCCAGCCACAGTCCTAAAACACCTAAAACTAAAATGGCAATGTCACTCATCGATACTATCTTGGTTTTTCAAAATTAAGGGTCGTAAGAAGTATGAACAATGACTGATATCATTGGTGAACCTTTGTCTTTATGATACCTTGTGATGTAAATAAATCCGGGGAGGCTTAACTTCTCCAACCAAGGTCAATTCCATATTAATGTATAGGGCTCCAGATGATCAGTAAAATATTTTCCATAGGGGTTACCCGTATTATCGAACTTTTGAAGAGTGACGGGCATAAAGGGTTGGACAGCAAGGAGGTACAAATTAGAATTGCCCGCTTTGGCAAAAACCAAATCCCGGAGAAAGGCCCAAAAAAGAAGCGATTTATCCTGGCAGATCAATTCGTGGATCCTATCATCTATATCCTATTGGTTGCCTTCTTATTAGCACTACTCCTGGGCGATTGGCCCGAAGCCGTGGCCATCTTAGTGGTTATTTTGATTACTGTTGGTATCGGTTATTTTATGGAGCTGCAGGCAGTGCGTGCCCTGGAAAAACTCCGTAAAATTGGGCAGGTACTCACTCGCGCTATCCGGGATGGCCAACTGCAGGTAGTGGAGGCTTCCGACCTGGTTCCGGGAGATCTTCTGGTTCTGCATGCAGGTGACATCATCTCCGCAGATGCCCGTTTAATTGAGATAAAGCGTTTGAAGGTGAAAGAAGCCGCTCTGACTGGTGAAAGCTTGGATATTGAAAAGAATACCGCAGCACTCCCCCTGGACACATTACTTCATGAGCGTACTAACATGGTCTACAAAGGCACATTTGTGGTCAGTGGATCCGCCAAGGCAATGGTAGTGGCAACCGGAGCGAATACAGAACTCGGCCAAATTCAGATGTTGAGCCAGAAAGCTGAGAGAGGACAAACTCCCATAGAAAAAAAACTCGGTCAACTGAGTAGATGGCTTATAGGATTCACCATCTTATTGACCTTCCTGGTCATTGTTTCGGGAATTCTCAGCGGGATGGACCTGATGTTCATGATACAAACAGGACTCGCCTTGGCTGTTGCAGCTATTCCCGAAGGTTTACCTATTGTTGCTACCATTGCCCTTGCCAGAGGTATGCTACAACTCTCCAAAAAACAGGTGGTTATCAAAAAGTTGGAAGCAGTTCATACTCTGGGGGCCACCAATATTATTTGTACCGACAAAACCGGAACACTCACTGAAGACAAACTGGCCGTTCATACCCTCGCCTTTGCCGGGAAACGGGAATACGAAGTCGGTAAACAACAGGATGCCTTAAGACTACTGGCTTCAAGGCGACGGGATATAAAACAGATGATTACCACAAGTATCCTGTGTAATGAAAGTCCTGCTAAGTTGGAAGATCGCTTTGGAGAAAGTATTGACGTTGCCTTGCTCGATTTTGCAGACAAGATGCAATACGATCCGGTAGCGATACGAAAGGAACGGCCCCAGGTACTGTCTATGCCTTTTGATACAGAGCGTAAGTACATGGCCTCCATTAACCGCAATCCTAAAAATGGCCATACCCTTTATGTAAAAGGTGCTTTTGAGGAGGTGGCAGCCAATTGTGACAAAATAATTACCAATGGCCATGTGACTGCATTTGAGGATAAAGCAGGCTGGTATCAATTGGTAGACCAAATGGCCTCACAGGGATTCCGTACCCTGGCGATGGCCTATAGAGACCATGACAAAATACCGGAAATGGACGCCCTCATGGAAGGATTGACCTTCATAGGGGTTATCGGCTTTATTGATCCGGCACGTAGCGATGTCAAAGATACTATCTCCGTATACAAAAATGCAGGTATCAAGGTAGTGATGATGACGGGGGATCATCCGGGTACTGCAGGGAAAATTGCGCAGGAAATTGGCTTGATGGAAGAAGGAGAGGGAAAGGATCAGCTGATTCACGGCAGGGAAATCAATCGGCTGTTGAAAGGAGATCAACGCCAACGGAAACGCTTATTGCATGCCAAGGTTTTTGCGAGGGTAACCCCAAAGGAAAAACTGGAGTTAGTCAAGTTTTTTCAGCAACACAATAACACTATTGGTATGTTGGGCGACGGGGTAAATGATGTTCCCGCCTTGCGGAAGGCAGATATAGGTATCGCAATGGGCATACGGGGAACGGAAGTGGCCCGGGAAGCCGCCGATATCATCCTGAAAAATGACCGATTTACAGCCATGGAACTGGCAATAAGACAAGGCAGGCTGATTTTTGAGCATATACGGCAATTCGTAGTCTATCTCTTATCCTGTAATTTAGCTGAAATTGTCTCTGTGGGTGTAGCCGCTATTGTGGTACTCCCGGCGCCCTTACTTCCGTTACAGATTCTATTTCTCAATCTGGTGACTGATGTTTTTCCCGCATTGGCCCTGGGCTTTGGAAAAGGAGAAGATGACCTGATGAATCAACCCCCCAGGAAGCCTACAGAACCTATTATGACCCGGGAATTGTGGATTACCACGGTAATATGCGGGATGAGTATCACCTTAGCTGTGTTAGGGATAACAGCATATGCCCACCTTTGGTTGCAATTGTCTCCCATGGAGATTAACAACATGGCCTTTTACACCCTGGTTGTGGGGCAATTACTAAACATATTTAACATGCCATTGAGGAAATCGTCCTTCTTTTCTAATGAAGTAACCAAAAATCCCTGGGTCTGGGCAGCCTTACTCTTATGCACTCTGATCATATTAACATCGAACCTCATCCCGATTGTGGCGGAAACCCTTTCCCTTGTGAAACTAACACTTCAGCAATGGAGTATTGTTGCCGTTTTTGGGTTTGGTTCACTGGTATTAACGCAGCTTGTAAAGCGCCTGTGGAGTACTGTTTGAATTTTCATTCAGTTATGAATGCGAATCGTTTTCGTCCTTCCCGGAAATACAAAACCACGCTTCGTGCATGCTTTCTTGAATGATGTGATCATGACAGGATCAATATATTATTGAATTTATTTGATTTTGAATATCATTCCAACC